>Ga0181538_10000148_pt1 | contig 77566 bp, 39 predicted proteins | sample PEATcosm2014_Bin_40_FD_119773 | JGI IMG/M metagenome (GOLD analysis project Ga0181538, IMG submission 119773) | Peatland microbial communities from MTU Mesocosm Facility, Houghton, MI, USA - PEATcosm2014_Bin23_30_metaG | ecosystem: Environmental > Terrestrial > Soil > Wetlands > Peat | place... | reverse complement strand
TCCGCCGCAAACACCGCAGGCTCAGTTCAAACGATCCTATCGAAACTGCCCCGGCCGAATGCAGCGGGCTCGACCTCGCCTCGTCTGCCGGGGCAGTCCCGATAGGAACCTAACGTTTATGGGTACGAATCTGCGGAGTTTCGGTACGTTAGGTGTGTCACCGAATGCGCTGCCCAGCAAGGGGGACTTGAGTTGACGACAATGTAATTTCCGGATAGCGGTAATACACCTGGAACCAATTTCCTGCTGTCTTGAGTGCTATGCTTCCTGGTCATGCTGCCCACGGTTCCTCGATTTTGAAGAATTCCGTCCTCTTTGCGGATGGTCCGTAGTCTGCCCAAATCCAAGATCCCTCCAGCGTCTCAGACCTTTCCTCCGAGCTTTCGAGCCTTATTGACCACACTTTGTCGCGGTAGAAGGCTCGGCGTTCGTCGATGCTGGAAGCAGTTCACTTGCACTGCATGTAGCGGAACCTACTTGAGCCAGATCTCTCTGATTTCGTGGTGCGAGGCCTAGTTATCTTTGAGTTAGTAACTATCTATTACTTACTCGTGGCGCTCTCCTTCGTAATGCATTTATGCCGCAAATTCAGACTCTTTCTCCTTGACTTCCCCAGCTTCCGAGCTATGCTCCAGCCATTCCCAGTTCATCGGGAACGCTGACACTGCCGTCCGCAAAGGGTCGCGGTCTTCCCAACATTCCCTATCCTTGCGCACCGAGCCCTCTCGTTCCGATTCCGGATGTGCAACTAAATGTGTCTCTCACTTATGCCCTTCTTGAGCATTGAAGGAGGTTTGTCTTGAAAGGATTTGCCTTGGTCTCGAGAGTTGGCTTTTTCTCAGCAAAGAGCGCCCCAAAACTCAGGATCGTCGCTTCGACGATAGGCAGCGGACTTCTCTTAGGGTTGTGCGTGTTCGCGGCAATGAGCTTCAACTGCGCCAGGGCATTCGCCGCTCCGGCCGGCCCTGATACGTACAAAATCACAATTACCGTTGCTGTCGCTCCAGGCGAGACGGCGAATGTCTCCGTGGGTACTCAAGTGACGGCTCAGATTAGCGCTATTGGCTCTGACGGGAAGACCGATGCCACCTCCGCCGTTCCATTCGCGATCGGCACAACTGATCCGGCGGCGGACGTTACCGATGATTCGGGAGCAGCGATCGCGCCAACAGGACTTCAGCTCAAGTCAGGAACTAGTCACGTCCTCGTTACCTTCAAAACGGCTGGTAGTTGGACGATCGTCGCCATCGTCAACGGCGTCCCCATTGCTTCAGCGCCGATCCAGGTTGCCAAAGCGGCGGGAGCTGCGCCGCCGGCACCAGTAGTGGCTGGCCCCGCACCGGCCGCCGCGGTCCCTGCGGCGGCACCCGCTGCAGCGCCTCCCGTCTACCTTTTCACGACGCAAGCATTGCCGGCAGGTGGGATTCAATTGGGACTCACCCCAGCTGACGCGGCTGGCCTCGGACCCCTGAGCTACTCGAAGGTCGAAGGTCTTCCCACCAGTCTGCCCGGCACAGTCTCCGTTTCAAAGACCGGTGTATTGACAGGCAACTTTGGACCGAATCAGGCCGGGTCCCCCAAATACCCCATCAATGTCGAGGATACGAAGACAAGCATTAACTACACAGCTACGCTCCCTCTGACCATTCAGAATCCTATTAAAGTGACCCTGGCGCCCGGAGCGAATACGGTGACGGTGATGACCGGGGCGACAGGGAGCATCGTGGCACAGTTGCCCGCAGGAGCTACGGCAACAAAGGCGAGCCCGCTCGATGTTACGCCATGGGGATTTTCCGAAACGAACGCCGGTGGGGTGTATACGTTCCAGACTTCGGGTGCGAAGGCATCTGGCGCAAACAAAAGCTTCAACTATGAGATTGACTACACGGACTCGGCCAAGAACGCGCAGCAGGCCAACCTTATAGTCGATGTCGAAGACTCGGTGACGATACCATTGGCGGGCGGCCTGACGCCCACTACGGGAGAGAAGAAAAAGAAGCCCTACGATGACCTTTGCCAGTACCGCTTCAATGATTGCGACTGGCAGTATACCGTGACGGGCGGCGCCGAAGAATCAGCTCTAAGCGCCCAGGACTCGGAGACGAATGCGCTTGTGAGTCTGTTCCTGCGTGGGCCGTGGAATCTGCGTAGCGGCAGTGTGTGGACGCTGGTTCGGTTTCTAGGCGCTGCGAATGCGAATAACACCAATAATGTCGTGTCGGCGTTCACGACTGCCACGGGTTCATCTTCGTCCGCGGGGCTTCCTCAGGTGGGCACCGCTTTGGATTACGCCATCGGATACGAGCATGACTGGTTCCAGCCGAACTCGAGTAACCCTGACCGAGGGCTATTCACGGTCGGCGCGATAGCGTCGTTCGGCGCGACCACGCCGCTGAGCGCGCAGCACGCGACAACGGCCTATGTTGTGCCGGCCTGGGGAACCAATGAGTGCAACCAATTGATCAGCCGATTCCCGTCCAGCGCCGGCTCATCCGGTTTGCCTGCCCAGCCAAGCAGTCCATATATCACAACGACCGTGACGCCTACGACGGGAAGCCCAACGACAACGACTGCCGGCCCGTATTGCGTCATCAACAACCAGCCAACTACGACCACATCTTCGACGGGGACAACGGTGGTTTCGGGCACGGCGCAAACGGATATAGCCTTTGCGCCGGAGGACCGCAACAGTTTCCTACTCAAGTACGCGGTAGGGCTTCGTCTGATTACGCGATACAACGCATCTGGCACCACGTTCTGCGGAACCTCTTCGGCACCCAGTGTCGGGGTTTGTTCCCGCATGATCGTAGATCTGACCGTTGGACAAGATGAAGCTATCACGGGGGGGATGTTGAGGCACTTTGTCGCCAAATCCGATGTCGGATTCCCGATTCCGAAAACGAGTGTGTACTTTTTCGGTTCAGCGGCGCTCCGGTTTACGAGAAACCACGAATATTCTCCTCTGATTCTGCAACCGGCGACAATCGTGGCCTCGTCGCCGACTCCCCCGGCCACGATTACCGTTCCGTCGAGCACGACCTGGGTTTTGCCTTTGACGCAGCCGAATCGCGATTTCTATCGCATCGGCCTTGGCCTTGACTTAAGCAGTGTTTTCAGTAAGATCTTCACGACCACGACCACCGGCAAGTAAGCGTTCGTTGAGAAAGACGAGTTTCTTCGATGTGACATTCCAGATTCGATGCCCCGGTTCATGTGCGCCACGGGGCAGTCGGCATTAACTTTTGCCGCGGAGGCAGTCAATGTATATAAGGCCCAAGCAGGAATTTCGTCCTGTCGCGCCCTTGACGCTTAGAGAAGGCTGGTCGCGCAGGTTCCAGTACCTGTACTTTCTACGCTTCTGCCTGGCCGGATGGCTAGTGCTGCCGTTGCTGTGCGTGCTGGATTGGTGTACTGGCGTCAGCGCGCTCAGTCGCGGCATTATGACGCTCAGTTCGGAATGGCAGGCCTTCCATGCGGTGTTCTTCGTCGTGACCCTCACCACGACCACGCTGGTTTGTGCGCGCAACATTGTAATGAACGGGAGCTTTCGCTTTGCCAGCCAGCCGCCGGTGCGGCTCTATGATTGGCTGACCGATTGCAGGCCGCGCACGCTGTGGACGGTGCTTGCGGTGGCGCAGATACCGGCGATCTTCACGCTGTGGTATGTGGCCCGCACCACTATCAGCGAGCAGGTGGGATACAAGGGCAGCGATGCAGGTACCGCATGGCCATATGCAGGATTGCACCTAAGCCTTTGGGGCTGGTATGCCGGAGGCTTGGCGGCGGCGTTCGCGTTCTGGTACCTCGTCACGTTGTTCTACCTGTGGACGCACGAGTGGGTTGAGGGCGACGGCCCGCGGGCGCTGATCTTTCCTTCCCTCGTGCCCAAAGTGGAGGAGGCGATGCAGGGCGCGAGCAAGCCGCAGTTGGCCGAATGGCTGGAGTGCGCGATGCGCCTGCCGCTTAAGTTCACGCATATCGGCTACGCGCCGAGCAGCGATGGACCGTTGTGGGAACTGCACTTTCTTACCACGGTGTCGCTGATTGCGTTCGTACTGCTGTATCTGTTTCTGTATCCGGTCGTGGCCCCTGTGGTGACGACGACAAAGCCGCTAGCGGAGATCGTCTTTGCCACGGCGATTAGCTTCTGCGTACTGCTGGGAGCCCGGCGGACAGGAAGCCGCTGGCAGATGGAGAAGGCGGGCGTCTTCTTTTCTTTGCTGTTCCTGCTTCTGCTGGTGGCCTTTGTGTATTTTCTGCGAACCGACTTACACGATCATGCGGTGAAGCTGGCGCGAAGCTTTCCGGTGCTGGCGTCAGTGACGGTAATCCTGATCTTTGCGCAGTGGGGGATAAACGGAGCGAGCTTCTTTTTCGACCGGTACCGCGTGCCTGTGCTGCTGTCGGCAGTGTTACTGATTTTTTTGCCGAAGCTGGGACTCAGTTTTACGCATCCGGCGTATGGTTCCCCGGGGATGGAGTGGGTGCAGGCGCACATCGTGGATTGGGATGCCGACCACTACTTCGAAGCAAGGCAGATTAAACAGGTGACGGATCTGCCGAATCCGACCTTTGCAGTGGACAGCACGTTTAGACGCCTGACGGCCGTCGAACACCGGAACGCCGAGGATGAGCCGCTCGTGGTGGTGACAGCCACGGGCGGAGGCATCCAGGCCGCGGAGTGGACCGCACAGGTGATGGCGCGGCTGGAGAAGGATTTTCGCGAGGACAAGCAAAAACAGCTCAAGGGGTATTTGCTGCATGACCACTTGCTGCTGGCCAGTGGCGTCTCTGGCGGCAGTGTGGGACTGGTGCCGTATCTGTTGGAGTACACTGCGCCGTCGGGGACAGCGTTCGCCGCGAGCGACGATTTGCACAAAAGCGCGAGCGAGGATTTGCGGAAAAGGTTGACTATCGGACCGGGTTGTTCCAGCCTCGAGGCGGTGGCGTGGGGGCTAGAGTATTACGATTTTCAGCGGCTGGCGCTGACTTTCCGCTTTCCCATTCTGCAGTCGGCACAGGACTCGCCCGATGACTCGTCGACAATCGTCGCGCCGGACCGCACATGGGCGCTGAGCCGCGCGTTCAACCGCAACCTGAACGACATTCAGTGCGGGGCCTCGCCGAACACGCCGTGGGGACGGAACGGCGAGCAGATGACTCTCGGCCAGGCCGCGGAGAATCTCAACAAGCACACGATGCCGGCGTTCACACTGAACACTACCGTGGCGGAGAGCGGCGGGCGGTTTCTCCTTTCGAATTACATGGTGCCCCGAGCGGCGCCCACGGATCCGCTCAAGCCGGCAGATTCATGCAAGCCGACAGACTTACGCAAGCCGACAAATTCATGCAACACGGAGTTTCTTCCCGCGGAATCGTTCCTGCAGGCGTATGCGAAGGAGACGTACGCTAACTGCGCAAAGTGTCCGCAGGGCGAAAAGCTCTATGCCGACCTACCGCTTTCGACGGCAGCGCGGCTGAGCGCGACGTTTCCGGTCGTGTCATCGGCGACACGGATTCCGCGCCAGTATGCGGTGGCCGCCTCGCACTTTCTGGACGGCGGTTACTTCGACAACGATGGTACTGGGTCGGCGATTGAGTTCTTGTACTCGGTGATGGAGAAGCGAGAAGCCGACCGACGCACAGCGGTGGCCAACCGTCAGCCTGTCCCCGAGACGAAGCCGCTCAAGGTGCTGCTGGTGGAGATTCGCGACGGCGATGATCTGAACCCAAACCTCAAGCAGGATGGTTTGGAGGACCAGATCGGCTACGGCAAGCTACCCGCCCCCTGGTGGACGCTGAATCAACTGCTGGGGCCGCTGGAGGGGCTTTGGAATGCCGGCCACGAGAGCGTGACGCGCCGCAATCGCCGAGAGTTGTGCGTGCTGGAGACCGCGTATCAGGGCAAGTTGTTCGTCCATCACGTGGTGTTCGCGATCCCAGAGCAGCCGTACGGTAAGGACAAATTTAGACCCTCGCCGCTGAGTTGGAAGTTGACGGCGGGCCAGCTGTCTTACATCTCTGCGGTGGCAAATGGGGACCCATCGGCTGCGGCAGACCCGAGGGTGAAGCTTGCAATGGATGCAACAAACAATGCGGTTACGGACGCCATGAATTGGGTGGAGACGGCAGAGAAGCCCGATCTACCGTCGCCAGAGGTGTGTAGTGTCTCTAATGCTCCTTAGCATCGATCGGCCTGCGTCGAGTCTTGACCGGAGACATCGTTGGGCCGGGAAGCCTGACCCCAGCGGAATGGCAATCTTCGGCCGGGGTGATACAACATCCCGGAAGGATTTGCGCTGGCTTCGCTCGCACTCAGTTCCGTAGCGGGACGCCCGAGAAATAGATCCACCCCTAAGAGCTTTCTCGGAGGGAACGTCAAATGACGATTGACTGGTATGAAGCCACTCTTGCAATTGGTGCGCTGGGAATCGTGGCCACTGGCCTTGTAGACACCACCAAAGTGCTAATCTGCAGAGGAATGAGCTACGTCGGCTTCGGTTATATCAAGCAATTCGTTGCGCAGGAACCTAACGTTTGTCAGGACTGATCTCACTTTAGCGGCAGAAACCGTCAAGGATGAGTGATTTGTCCGGTTTTTGGGAGAATCGAGCGTTGTCGGTCGAAACGAGCCATGCTGAGGGCCACCTTTGCTAACACCTGTGACACCTGTGAATCGACGATCCAGCTCACTCGCTGCAAATTGCGATTGAATCCAGCTTTGTGGATTACCATGTTCAAAAGCGGGCAGCCAATTTAGCTTTCAAAACGATGGTTCAGGAGCAGTACTCTTTGGTCTCGATCGGGAGGTTGAAGATTGAAGCGACTGGTCGTCATTATCGGGATACGGCAGCCTGGCGGAGGCCTTAGTGCTTTAAAGAGCATCAAGAAATGCGTCGAGGATATGCGAGACTGGGCGCTGAGCCAGAATATCGCTCGCGGCGACATCAAAATCTTTACCGACATTGCTGAGCTAAAAGAACAGGGCGACCCTCTGAACTTATCGGTCTCCGACATCTACGACTGGATCGATACCCGATCCAAGGAGCCCGCGCCCGCCGATCAATTGTTGATTTATTTTTCGGGACATGGAATGCAATCTGGGGGTGCGGCGCTTTGGCTGCTTCCCCAGGCACCCCAAAAGAGCTGGGAGGCTGTAAATCTTGACGCATCCAGAGAACTCGCCATTTGGAGTCGGTTCAAGCATGTTGTGTTTATCGGTGACTGTTGTGCATCGGTGGCAGACAATGCTCAATTCGACATGGTCACTGGAGCGTCGATACTTCAAAACACACCCGACGAAGCGCGGATCAAGCAGCAAGCGGTCGATTTTCTGCGCGCCGCGAGACCTGGCAAAGAATCTCTCGAGGTGATCATCAACGGTGCCAGCCTGTCGCCTTATACGGTTCAACTGGTCGAAGCTCTGGGCGGAAGTCCCGCAACGATTCTTGAGTCTCAAACGCCGGGAGCAACAGCACCGATGGTGCTGCGCGTTCGCAAGCTGGCCGATGAGCTGAAGACTTCAGTGAATTCATTCCTGCGAGCCAATAGGATTACTCCTCCCGGCCCGCCGTTCGATAATGTAGTCTCGACCACTCAATGGATTGCTCTGTTTTCCAAGCCGCCGTTGACTCCCCAACCACCCTCTGCTGTGCCTCCGCCTCCAGCGCAGGCTCCATTCCCGCCTGACGCCATTTCATTCGTCCTCAATCCGACTGCCAGTGCTCCAGCGTCCCCACAGAGTGGTTCTGCCAATGCCGGTCAAAGTGGTCAACCGACTAATGAATTGAAGCTGGACCTCGACGAAGCTCTACGAAAAATCGCGAGCGGTTCTCTGCTGGCAGCGTTGGGGACAGACTGGTCGTCGAACATTCCAGACGGGTACTGATGCCAGCAATCTTATTCCTCAGGCCGGAAGGATCTTAAACGCGACAGCATATTTGCAGGGTGGAACATCGGGTAAGTCGATCTCGAGGCCCTGTGCTCCCCGAGTCCACCTTAGCTCAGATTTCGATCCAATCAAATCTACCTTGCGAATTTTGCGAGGATAATTTGTGGAGTCTTCAGCAAGCGACTTGATGACCATCTTTCCATCAGACGGCCAGCCCAGGGCGATAGCGAATAGGGCATCACCCTTTGTGGTGAATCGCATATCTGTGGGTTGGAACTTAAGCCTGGACAACTGATACATGGGCAACACCCTGGCCGCTTCTGTAGCGGGCCCTTCCCCATAGACGGTCCAGGGACGCGTCCCTTTGATTGCTTCCGAATTGACCTGTTGCCAATCAGCAAGTTCTTCCAGGAATGCGATCTCATCGCTGTCCGGCTCCCCATACCCGGGTAGAGGAATGCTGAGAAGAAGATTGCCATTTTTGCTGATGACGTCCACCATCAGGGGAATCATCAAAGAGGCCTTCTGGTATGTATGCTCTTCGAAGACTTTGCGATCGTAGTGCCAATGTCCGATGCATGCCTCCGTTTGCCAGGGCTTCTCCTGCAGCGTGTCCGCCAAAGTCATTTCAAAGTCTCGGGTGAGGGTTCCCCACACGGGTTCAGGAACCTCTTTCAGGTCGAGAACTCCCTCAAGACGGCCATCGTGCGCCTGAATATTCTTGTTGTAGTAATAGGCCATGATTTGCGGCGCCAGGTCTGGTATTCCCAGCCAAACACCTAAATCCGGGGCTCCGGGTCCCCCGCGATCAAAATTGAACTGCGCCCCATCGTCAAAGTTCAGGATGTCGGGAGCATAGCTGTCAATAACGTCCTGTACGCGCAGGAGAAACTGCTGGACGAACTCCGGGCATGGGGTGTTCTTAGCGTGGGGCTTCCCATTGATCATCTGGGGGTCCATGCCCTCCCACCACTTGCCCTTCCCGTCGGCGATCGTCTGCATGCCATCGTAGGAAACGCCCGCGAGCGGCCCAGTCGTGTCGCTCTTGTAGCGAACGGGAAGAAACTCGTCCCATACCCGATGCGGAGTCCCATGATAGCTCACGCCGAATCGCAATCCGTTGGCGCGTGCAACCTTGGCCCAGGTACCCACGATGTCCTTCTTTGGACCTATGTTGACGCAGTTCCATGGCTGATGCTTTGAATTCCAACAATCGTAGTTATCGTGGTGAGTCGCTAACGCTACGAGGTACTCAGCTCCCGCGCGCTTGTACAATTTGACAAGCGCTTCCGGGTCCCATTTTTCTGCCTTCCAGAGTGGGCAAATGTCTTTGTATCCGAACTGGGAGGGATGCCCATAGGTCTTTACATGGTACTGATATTGAGCTGATCCCTGGATATACATGTTTCGCGCATACCAATCCCCCTGCTCCGGAACGCATTGCGGACTCCAGTGCGCCCAGATGCCGAACTTCGCATCACGAAACCAATCCGGGCATTGATAGGAATTCAGAGACTCCCAATATGGCAGAAACGGGCCCTGCGGGATCTCTCCTTGAAAGAACGGCGAGTCCCCCCATCCCTTTGCAACTCGACTTAGCGCGAGTAAAGAGATTCCACCGGCCAATAACGATCGACGATTCATGATCACTTTGATCTCGCTCCAATCTAAACGTCGGAATGTTCACCATGAGAATCGATGTGCAACCGCGATGCTCCCCTTCGAAAGCTGTTGAGGTGAGGGCAAGGAAATCGCTCAGGATTTGGTCATTGCAAATCCCGAGATTGCATCATCCGGGTCGGCGGCAATTTCCGCACGCGCATGAACCGCCCCTCAAATGATGCTACGGCACGAAACGCAGGTTCACCTTTGCCGCTGCCGCTATCTTTTCAGCCTTGTCTGCCCAGATTGATCTTCATCTGATGTCCGTCGTAGGTTACTGTGCGATCAACGCCGGAATCCGATCCGAATCCTATTCCATGTCCCTGCTTAACTAGAACAATCCGGAATATGTGCTTCATTCGCATTCCCGGGAATGTTCCCGATCGATCCCCAATCAACAGCGCATTGCGACGATCATCCCAATGCAGATGAATCGATGCTTTGGCACCATGCTCGTATGCATAGCTATCCCCGCTGTCTTCGTAAAGCAGGAAATCGGCGTCTCTTCCGCCATAAACTCGAACCTCTATTGGGTCTTGCGCATCTGCTGTGGATTGCACTTGAGGCCCCATCGGAACAATGCTGCCTGCCTTCACCAATATTGGAATCTGGTCTAATGGGGAATTAGCCACAATCGATTGCCCCCCGTGATAGGCTCTTCCAGACCAGAAGTCCACCCAGTCGCTACCCGCTGGCAGGATGACACTGCGACTCGTTGCATTCGGCTGTGTCACGGGATTTACCAATAACGAATTGCCAAACAGAAATTCATCATCGACATCTCTCAGCGCAAGATCATTCGGGTAGACAAATGGCAATGCCTGCATGACAGTTTCTCCACGGCTTGTGACACCCCAGGCAGTGGAATAGATGTAAGGCATAAGACGATAGCGAAGTTCATCGTATTGCGTTAGGACCTTTTCTACCTCGGGACCGTAGTTCCATATCTCAGTCTTGGATTGATATCCGTGAATTCGAAAAATGGGACAGAAAGTCCCGAATTCAAACCACCGGATGAGCAGCTCATGATAGTCATCAGATGTGTACTGATCGACGGGCCGGAAAAAACCGCCGATGTCTGTCGTCCAGTATGGCAGTCCCGACATGCTGAAACTCAACCCGGCTGGAATCTGTTTGCGCAGGGTTTCCCAATTCGCGGAAACATCGCCCGACCAAGAGATGGAAGCGTTGCGCTGCTGACCCGCAAACGCGGACCGCGTCAGAATTACTACGCGCTTCTCGTCAGTCGCAGCGCGTTGCCCCTGGTAAACGGCGGTCGTTTCGTACAGCGGATATGCATTGCGCACAAATTCTCCCGGGCCGAGACTTGTCGCCATTCCCTTGAGCGCATCGCCTTCAGGCTCGGAAGCATCCAACCACCACCCGTCAAGGCCGTCGTGAAACATCTCACGATTCAGTTCCGACCAGAACAGCTCTTGCGCCTTGGGATTGAATAGGTCCGCCCAGTCCTCCTTTGCCGGTGCCTCTCCGGGTTCCCTGGGATCCGCTCCAGATGGCAAAAGCAGGTGCTCTTTCTTCATATCTTGATCGACAGCAGTCTCTGCTCCAAACTTTGCCCACACCGAAGCCACCAAATGAAGATCCTCCCGGTGCAGTTGGGTGATCATCTGCGCCGGATCGGGATAGTATTGTTCATCGAAGCGCATAGCATTCCAGCCATATTTGCCCCAGTACTGCCAATCCTGGACGATCACATCGACGGGAATCTTGCGCTTACGAAATTCCGCGGCCGTATCTAGAATCTGCTGCTGGCTTGAATACCGCTCCCGGCACTGCCAAAAACCGTATGCCCATCGAGGAAGCAGCGGAGCGTCACCGGTCATCTCGCGATATTCCTGAATCACGCGGTCTAACTCAGGACCGTACAAAAAGTAATAGTCCACCGCGCCGCCGGCTTGAGAGCGGAATCCTGTTGTATCGGAAGGAGAACGGACAAACAACTTCGTATCGCCACCTGTTTGAGCCGAAATCTTATATTCCGTATCTGCCTTCAAATCGACCTTGGCGCTGGCAGAATCGGCGACCCACATGTTGTTGATATCGATGATGGTGTTGTCTCCCACGGAAAGATGAAGTCGCGATGTTCGATTTCCGCTTAGCAGGAAACCGTATTCACCCGCTGCGCCAGTCCTGAAACTCCCTTCGCCGGTTTCGGCGTTCAACGCCAGGGGCTTATCGGCGGCATTGAAGTCTGTCAATGACGCATTGTTCCAAAGCAGCCCGTAGCCTTCGGTCGACAACAGCACCGGGACAGAAATATTTGTATTCGCTTGCTGTAAACGCAGCGGGACATTCCTTAGGTTAAAGATCCCTTCCTGGTGCTGGCCAAGCCCGTAAAGCGCCTCATCTTGCGGCGACAGAAACTCCTGTTCCACTTGGAACGTGGGCCGGTCATCGATCATGGTTGGGGTTAGTTTTCTTCCTCCGGCCGCCGGTTCGCTAAGAATTGTCTTGCCGTCAGCAGAGATAAAGCGAATGGCCCCGGTTACGCGATCGACCCTAACCTCGAGCGCGGCTGTGTGGATTGCAACCATCGATTTGTTCGACGCGACTTTGAAGTCACTGTCGTTGCACTGACCGGTCACTACGGGAACAATGGGCAAGGGAATCTCTCGTGTGGGACTCGCAACCACGTGGATCATGCGATCCGAGCACACTTCAATACGCAAAGCGCCGCTTTCCGAATAAAGCGTTACGCTATTCGGGCTTCGCTCGAAGGACTGGATGTAGCTGCTCGCGCAAGGAGATGATGTTGCGCTTAGGAACGCCAGCACCGCAGCCCCAAAATGTATTTTCATAAAACGTAAAGAGATCAAGATGAACTCCCGCGTCAGAACTTAACTGACTCAATCTAAGTGGGCATGTGAGATTTGGCCACACTACCCCCTGCTCCTTAACAAGCAAGCCTGTTTGCCTCTACGATCAATCCTGGATAACTTCTGCTCGAAAGAGTTGTTTGTTTGCTCGGATTCCCTCGTAGCCCTACTGGCGACTGATGTCGGTAGTTAGTTGTTGGAGAACGACGCTTGCGCGATCATCCCACTGCTTGCGCAACTGCTGCGAAGCCTGAAAAGCTTCAGCCGCTGCTTTCTTGTCCCCGGTTTTCTGATAGAGACGCGCCATCTGAAAGTGGACGCTGCCGTCCTCGTCGCTGGCGATGCCCAACTTAAATTCAGCCAGAGCCTCAGGAATGCGATCTGTATTGGCGTACACTTCACCTAACAAGGCATGGAGCTTCGGCATAAACTCCGGCTGGGTACCTCGGACTTTGATGAGGTAACTCTCGGCGCCTGGGTATTGATGCTGCTGGACGAGTATCTCGCCCGCCAACAGGTTCGCTTCAGGATCGTCCGGATTCTTCTGTAATAGCTCCTTGTCAGTTGCGAATGCTTCCTCGCTGTTTCCATCCTCAAAGAGCGCGATCGCCAAACCCAGGCGCCCGCTGTGATCTTCTGGCTTCAACACAAGCGCTTTGCGGTACTCTGATTCCGCATCTCCCCATCTGCGCTTTTGACGGTAGACATCCCCCAGCAGAACGTGCATTCTCGGGGAGTTTGCATCGATCTCGCCCGCGCGTGTCAACGCAACAATAGCCAGTCTCGCGCCGGCCCTGGATTCCCAATACAGTCCGGTTTGCCGGTTTGTCGAGAACGTTTCTAGCCTTCGCGCTGTCAGCGCGGCGGTTCTGTAATCGCCCGCGTAGAAAGCACATGGCGCCAAAAGCAAGAGAGACTTTTCGGACAGAACGCTCAAGCGGGGCCGCAAGCTCTCGCTGCAGTTGCGGAATTGACCGGATAGATAGAGTTTCTCCGGGTCCGTCGGCGATGGAGTTATGGCTGCCTGATTTGGGTCCGGAACGTCAGCTCCCGGCTCGGTAAGAGTTGCAGAGACTGGACTATCCGATTGCAACCCAGCCTCGATCGACTCCACAAAGTCAGCCGGAATCTCCTGGCCTGCTTGCCAATCTTTCGCCAGGCCTAAAAGCTTCCCGGTTTGTTCGGCCGAAATTGCATCGCGCAACACGGGCAAGCTCTCCTGAAGAAATCCTGGGTCCGCCTTCCAGATAGCGACAAGCTTTCTCAGAGCATTCCCGGTGTCGCCCTGGATCAATTGCATTGCCGCAAGGCCAAGGCTGGTCAAAGGGCAACCTGAATTGGAATTTGATTCCTGACCGAATTCCTCCTTTGCCTCGGCGACAGCTTTTTGCCGCAACAATACGATGCCGTAGCCAGCGTGGGAGCAAGGCGGTGGCGACGCGACGGAGAGTGTAGTTTTATACGCGAGAACCGCCTGGACGAGCTTACCCTGCTCAGCGAATAATTCGCCTGCTCGTAAGTTGCTATACATCGAGTCCTTATAAGTGGTCGTCATAACACGCGCATCGCTATCCACTTCCTGCAGGTAAGCCATGCCGAGCCCGAACCAGGCATTGCCATTGTCTGGAGCCAGGATCACAGCTCGCGAATACGCGTCGCTTGCTCCTTTGCCGTCGCCGGCAATTGCAAACGCGCGGCCCAACATGATTGGGGCTTGCGCATCTGCCGGGTTAAGCTTCTCAGCATTCTCAAGAAACGGTATCGCTGTTTCAGTGCGTTTCAGTGCCAGGTTGTCAATCCCCAAAAACAGTTGGGGAACGTATAAGGAGGATTTGAGACGAGCCGCTTCAGAGAAGCTCTTGACAGCCTCGTCGTAATCGCCCGTCTCGTGGTACATCAGCCCGAGGTCAGCCCAAAGTTCAGCGGTTTGAGGGCTCAGCTCGACAGCTTTTCGAAAGGAGTCGGCGGCTGCGGAAAAATCCTTTCTCGCCGCGGCTTGTTGCGCCGCGGCGACATAGGATTGAAGTCTCTCACTGTTGTCGGTCTGGATGGCCCCCATGGCCGCAGTTGAAACTGCGGCCATGAGGGCAACGAGTCCCGCACTCTTCAGGCAATGCATAGATGGGCCCTAGTAAGTGACCTTGACCACGCCCTGCATTTGTCTGGCTCCCTGGGTGCCTGAGGATTCGCCCATGGTGGGATCCCCGGTGCCGGCATCGGGCGTATCGAAATTGGCGTGGTTGAACGCGTTGAACATCTGGGCACCGATCTGCACGCGAAGCTTCTCCCCAATTTTGAACCACTTTTGGATTCCCAGGTCCTCGTCGACGTACTTGGGAGCCCTCAGATTGGAAAAGTAGCGAGGAGCATTGCCGAAGGTGTAGTTTGCCGGCGACGTAAAGGCCGCCGGGTTGAAGAAGCAGTATTTCGATCCCACACGGATGATCGGGTTCGTGGCGGTACCCGCGCCGCAGCTGCCGGTCTTAAAGCCAGCTCCGGTCAAATCGGCATGCTGATTTCCGCCATAAACGCTCGCGTTGTCTCCATTGGGACCGATCGATATCGGGAAACCGCTCTGCGCGGTGGTAATTCCCGTCACCTGCCAGCCGCCCACAATGGCGTCCTCAGCCTTGTTCACGCCGCCGCCGAACTTCTTGCCCTGGCCAAACGGCAGTTCATACACATAGTTCAAAACCAGAGACTGGGGGATATCGTCGGCGTCCACCGTCCAATCCTGTTTCAGGTCATAGAAATTGCGGATGGAGGCGCCTCCGCTGTTGATATTTGCCCAAACTTCCGGCCCGTCCACATCGGAGAGGAACTTCGAGAAGGTGTAGGAGGCCGTGAAGATCAGGCCCGCACCGAAACGGTGCTTGAAGCTCGCCTGCAATGCGTTGTAGTTGTTGATTCCGACCGGTTCGTCCTCGGCTGAGACGGCTCCGCAGAATTCCGGATACGGCATCAAGGATTGTGCCACAGTCCACGGGCACCCCATGGGGGTAAGCTTCAGGGTGCTCAACGCGCTGGCAATCGGATTGGTCCCCGCGCTGTTTCCTAGCGCTGAGCCCATGGAAAGATAACTCGGATTCAGCTCGCCGTAGTTCATGCCGCCAAGGGTGATGTGCCTTCCGCGGCTCCCCACGTAGTTAACATCCAGCACGTCGTTGGTGGTGAAGGCGTATTGGAATCCAAAACTGAACTGCTGGGTTGTAGGATCCTCACGGTGCGGATTCAACACGCTGGGGGTCTGACCCACGCTGGTCAGGCCTCCCAGCGCGTTGCCGGTAACCGGCACAAGTGGCGAAACGCCGCCAACGGGTTGGAATGCCGATACCATGGGCGTAGTCACCGTGATCCCGTCGGGCGATGAAGTCCACGCCGTCGATGTCGAATATCCCGGATCCGGTCCATTGCCGCCATAGAAGTTCCTCGCGTAATACAAGCCATACCCGCCGCGCACAACCAGCTTAGGCATGACGTTGTACGCGAAGCCGATGCGGGGCGCAAGGTCATTCAGATTGGGGTTATATAGAAAGCGGTTCCCCGAGCTGTTGTAGACGGTCTCCCCATAAACCGGAACCCCTGCCGTCACACTGATCGGATTGAGGGCTTTCAAATCGAAATATGCCTGCTCGTTATGCCGCGCTGTCGGCGGCATCTGGATTTCATAGCGGAAGCCCAGGTTCAGGGTCAGCTTTGGGGTCGCCTTCCAATCGTCCTGAACGTACCATCCATGCATGTAGTACGTTGGCGCCGGATATGCGTTAAACCCGGTGCCGCCGGCCGATCCGACTCCGGCAGTGCCTGCGCCCGAAAAAAATGAAGCCAGCGCATCGCCGGGCTGTGCGTTGGCCTCAGTTGAGATATCTGCATCAGGACCTGTCGTCATGGGATTGGTGAAGTTGTATACGGTCGGGATGAGTCTGCCGCCGTCGTCTGTTTGCCAAATGCCCAAATACCCGACCGAGATGGAATGTCTTGTGAAACTCTTGTTCACGTCGATGGTCAGGCTGCCGTTATTCTGCGGGAAGTTGGCTTCGCCGGAGTTTTGCGTCGCTCCCAGGGGAGCATAGTAACTCGGGTTAAAGGTGTTCCCAAACTGAACCTGCGGAAACTGCGGCGACCACGAATCGAGGATGCCCGGCAGCCCGAGCGAAGAAGGTTTGAACGGGTAGCCCTGGACGACGTTGCCCCCTGGGTTGCGGATGAAGAACAGTTCGCTGGTGAGAACAAGAGTTGGCGAGAAAACGTGAGAATAGCCCAAAACCCCAAACATGCGGTTGTTCGGGTCGTATACGTAGGGCCCCGCGATATCGTCCCCGTAAAAGGCCGACGTTTGCACCTTTCCCTCGTGCTTATTCGAAAATTGCCCGTAGATGCGATTATTCGCGTTGATGTTCTGGTCGATGCGAATTCCCCACTCGTTGGAAGTTGTTTTTGCGCTCGCCGCGGAGTTGAAATTGAAACCACCGCCTGGATTCACCGGAGCCGGCCAATATTTACCCGTGGCAAATTTGTTCGCCAGCGCGTCCATATAGTCCGTTCCGGTCAATCCTCCGGACACATTTGTTCCGGTCGTGGGTCCAATTTTGTTTCCGGGATAACCGAGGCGAATGTAATGTGTCCCGCACGCGCCTCCTGGTTGGTATGCGGTGTAGGGATTGTAGATTTCGCCGGCATAGATGGGGTGCCCCGCGCAATCTGTGCCTACCTGGGTGCCGAGCTCCGCCGAGAAGTCGCCCCCCAGTTGAGCAGTGGTGGGCACCTGCAGGTGTACAGTGCCGGAGCCGTTGAGCCGCAATCCCTCATAGTTGAAGAAAAAGAAGGTTTTGTCGCGTTGCTTGTAAAAGTGTGGGATATACAGCGGCCCGCCGCCGGCGGCTCCGAACTGATTGCGATGGTCGCCCTGCCTGGGGATGCCTTCCAGATTGTTGAAGTAAAGGTTGGCGTCCGCATCCGGATTGCGCATATATTCGTCGGCAACGAAATGCCAGTCGTGAGTGCCGGCCTTGGTGGTAATGATGATCGCATTGCCAGTGCTCCATCCGTATTCTGCTGAAAACGAGTAACTAATTAGCTTGACCTGGTCCGTGTCCTCCGGGGCAGGCACATACAGGACTCCTCCCCAGCCCTGGGCCACATCGTAGCCGCCCTCCAGAAGGAACAGGTTGGTCCCGAAGTAGCCGCCTCCAAAATTCAGGAAGGAGTAGTCCTGGTCGGCCGTATCCTCACTGCCGCCCCCGCCCAACAACTGCCGGAAGCCCTGCGTGTTCACGGCGGAATCCAGCGTCACATAGTTAAGATCGTTTCTGAAATTGAGCGGAAGTTCCTCAATTTGCTGGTTCGTGAGCTCGGTGCTGATGTTCGAGTCCTCGGTTTGAAGCAGCGGCCCAGTGGCATTGACTGATACCTGCTCAATCGTGCCGACGGTCAGCTTCATCTCCAGGTTCAGCGTATCTCCCGCAGTGAGGACGATGCCGGTTTGCCGGGTCGTCTTGAATCCCGGGGCGCTGGCCTCGAGAGTATAGGTGCCCTGCGGGAGAAAGGCGAAGGAGAACTCTCCCGTCTGGCCCGAAGTGTCCACTCGGGTGATTGCAAGTTCTGGATTGCTAAGCTTCACCGTGGCTTTCGCGACTCTGGCCCCGGTCGGGTCGGAAACCGTCCCCGACAATGAGGCTGTTATGCTTTTCGACTGCGCACGGAGCGCTGAAACGAATGTCAGCCCAAGGCTCATCACTGTCAACAAGACTGCCAAACGAGCCAGACAGAATATCTTCATGGTGCCTCCTCAGAGTTTGCGGTTTCGATTGCTGATGATCGGCCCGAGGGCCTGCGACCCGGAGCCCCAGATTCGCGCTGCTACTCGAGGTGGGGCCTGTAGTCTGCCTGCACCCGAATGGCGAGCCTAAATTGCAGGCACAATAAAACGAGTCCCATACAAGGGATGGCAACGTACTGTACGGTACTGTTCGAGAGCGTTCTGCCGATTGTAGCCCAACGTCGACTTTTTGCAGCCTGTTGACTAAACATGGCTTGCATCCCTCGCCGGCGGTGAGCCGAAGCGTCGAAACTTAGCCACGAGAAGCGCCGCAATTGATTGAAATCAGGGGACTTTCAGCAAAGCGATCCAAAGCCTCTGATTCTGACTTGTCAAGAGTACTCAAAGAGGGGTACAGTACGTTGCAATTTGCATCTTGAGGCCTCCTGTCGATGGAACACACGATTGCTGAAGGGCTAGATTCTCATGAGCGACAAGAAGGCTCAGAGCCGGTACCTGCGACGGAAGTTTTGAAATCGTTGTCTGCGATTCTGCAAAGTACGCCCTTTCACTCCAGCAAACAGTCCCAGGAGTTATTGCAGTACATCGTCAATCAGACTCTTAGTGGCCACCTTGAGATGCTCAAGGAACGGATCATCGGGGCGAATGTTTTCAACCGACGTCCTGACTATGACACAAATGACGATCCGATTGTTCGCGCGCGCGCGGCCGAGGTCAGGAAGCGCCTCGCGCTCTACTATCAAACCGCGCGCGAAGAAGCCGTCCTGATCACCGTGCCCCCTGGCTCGTTCAAGGCTATCTTCGAATGGATTGACAGGAAACCCACTCATTTGTCCTCGGCTCCGCCGTCTGGCGCGGAAATTGGCCAATTTCCGGTTGAATTGATAGCGCCACCGCTTCACCGCCAGATTGCAGAGCCGGAACGCCAGCCATTCTCCGTGAGATTACGAACCTGGCGATGGTGGATCGTGCTTGCGATCTCGGCCATGCTCCTGACCTGGGCAGCAGCACACTACTTTGCCACCTCCGAGGAGCGTGCCTTCAATCAATTCTGGTCTCCCGTGCTGGATAACTCAAACACCATCCTGATCTATATCGGCACGAATGCTGTCTATGAACTGTCTCCCTCATACGAAGATGCGTATTACCAACAACACCCCCGCAGCCAAGCTGAGCAAATGGGATTCGAAACCTACATCCCATTCCCCCCGGGCACCAAGATTGACGCTCAGGATCTGTTTCCCGCAAAGAATACCTATGTCACAATCGGCGATGTCGCGGCGACCACAACGATCGTGTCCCTGTTGGTACGTCGCAGTAAACAATTCGACATCCGATATGGCAGCGATGTGGCGTTTGGCGACTTGCGCCAGAGTCCCACGATCCTGATCGGCGCGCACAATAACTCATGGACCCTTACCATGACCGGAAATCTGCGTTATGCCTTCGATGGGCCTTTGGCCATCATGGACCGCTCGAACACTCAAAAGCGCTGGTCCGCCAATGCTGACTTTAGCGAGGACTACGCGATCGTATCGCGAATCTTGAATTCCAAGACCGGCACGACCGTCATCACAGCGGCAGGAATCGGATACGAAGGAACCCGTGCCGCGGCCGAATTCCTCACCAATCCACAATCCATCTCGGCGTTAGCCAAGTCGCTGCCCAAGGGCTGGGAAAAGAAGAATATGCAAATTGTCTTGCATACCACCGCCATCAACCAGCTTCCGAGCGCACCAGACGTCGTGGCGACCTACTGCTGGTAAGCGGACCTGGCTTAGACAGTTCCGATGCTCCCAATAATCAGCCTCGAGTCTGAGAAACAACAGTCGTAGACAAAATCGCACAAAACCGCCACGAAACTTGCCGGGTCCTTCACGGGCATGATCACGGTTCATGTAACCCAAGAGATGGTCTCGAGCAAGAGCGCGCGTAGGCTAGACTGTCGATTGTGGGGGATTCAGTTTGCTGCAAATTCGTGGTCTTCTTTCCGGCATTTTGTGCATTGCTCCTATTCTGGCTGTTGAGTGCCGCGCCCAGCAGGGCGGCATGGGCGGCATTGCCTCCGGAGTGGCAGCGGCTCCGGTGTACGACGCAGAGAAGCGGCCCATCACTGCAGGCGGGTTCGTTGATAAAGGACCGGTGATCTTCGAAGACATCACCAGGCAGGCGGGGCTCTCCGGCTGGCAGCACAAGATGGGCGTTCCGGAGAAGAACTACATTGTCGAGACCAACGGCTCCGGCGTCTGCCTGCTGGACTACGACAACGACGGCTGGCTGGACATCTATCTGGTGAACGGCTCGACTTTCAACGCTCTGGACGGCAAAGAAGAGCCGCCGCATGCAGCGCTCTTTCACAACAATCACGACGGAACCTTCACCGATGTCTCCGCCCAAGCCGGCGTGGCCAACGACCGCTGGGGCTATGGATGCTCAGTGGCCGACTATGACAACGGTGGCTGGCCTGACCTTTTTGTAGGCAACTACGGCAAGAACCGGCTCTACCATAACAACCACAACGGAACCTTTACCGACGTAGCCGAGAAGGCCGGCGTGCAACTGGGCAATTGGTCGACAGGCTCAGCCTGGGGTGACTACGACGGCGACGGGTTGCTGGACCTTTATGTCAGCGGCTATGTTCACTTCGACCGCGACAACCTGCCCATCGGTGGCAGCAAAGCCGTGAACTACGCCTTCTGCCAGTACCGCGGCGCGGCGGTGAACTGCGGCCCGCGCGGCTTGCAGGGTGAGCCTGACCATCTCTTCCACAACAACGGCGACGGCACCTTTACCGACGTGACGGTGAAGGCGGGAGTAGAGGACAAGAACCGCTACTACGGCTTCACTGCGATCTTTGTCTCTCTCAATGGCAACGGCAAGCCGGACCTGGTCGTGGGCAACGACTCCGAGCCCAACTTCCTCTATATCAATAAGGGCGACGGCACCTTCGACGACCAGAGCTACATCTCAGGTTTTGCGCTGAACGAGGATGGGCGCGAGATCGCCTCCATGGGCATCGCGGCGGGCGACTACGAGAACAACGGTCTGATTGACTTTTTTGTCACCGACTTCGGCGACGACTACAAGGTGCTTTACCACAACGACGGCGACTCCAGCTTTTCGGATGTGAGCTACAAGGCGGGCGTCGCACAAACCACCATTCCTTTTGTGGGCTGGGGTGACGGATTCATGGATTACGACAATGACGGCTGGCTCGATCTGTTCATCGTCAATGGCCACGTCTACCCACAGGTGGACCAACACAACTGGGGCACGACGTTTGCTGAACGCTCGCTGCTATTTCACAACATCCCGGACGGCACCGGCAAGGGGCGGAAATTCGAATACGTTCCGCCAGTCAAAGGCTCGGGGCTGGCAGATGTAATTCCGGCGCGTGGAGCGGCCTTCGGCGATCTGTTCAACGATGGAAAAATCGATGTCGTCATCAATCCCATCGACGGGCCGCCCGTGCTGCTGCGCAACGTGAATCCCGATCATCACCACTGGGTGGAGTTAATGCTAGTGGGCGGCGTGGACCCAACGACCGGCAAGAAGAGCCCACGCGACGCCACCTGCGCCACCGCATATCTAACCGCCAACGGTATGCGCCAGCGCCAGGACGTATTGGCGAGCGGCAGCTACATTTCAGCCAACGACCGGCGCCTGCATTTCGGCCTGGGCGACGCGACGGACGCCGGAACGGTTGAAATACATTGGCCATCCGGGGCCAAGGAAAAGATCAAACTGCCCGCCGTGGACCGCATCTATACCGTTACCGAAGGCAAAGGTATCACCGGATCGCTGTGCTCCGGAAAACCTTGCGCCGTGGACAGCGCGGCCGCGCAGCCGGCGTCCACGCGCCCACCGACGCGGTGATGTTTTCACCACAATGCTTGCAGCGGAACCATCGAGTGCGTTGAAAGTCGAGCCGTTCATCAGATAGATGCCCCGCCAGCATCAGGAATTAACAGCCGAAGTCTACAACGTCCGCACCGTATAACGGTGGCACCAGCCGGGTACCCGATAGATACCGGCCATGCGTCGGGGCGGCAGAACAATTTGTGCAGTAGTCTGTTTGTGACGCGCGAGATGCTCTATCTTCTCAAATCTGGGGAAGATCCGCGCGAGCCGAATCTCCCGGAAGGAGCGTGCAGTCATTCGAGTGGCTCCCTCGCATACCAATGCGTATAAAGCGGCGGACCAACGCGATCCAGAACGGCGCCTGTATCTGCTGCCCGCACCTGCACGCGTCGCGCGCGCTCTGCTGAGTTGCGCCTGCCCGGCAGTGATGCTGCTCTGCGGAGCTTGTTTCGCACAGGCGGTTGAGCCGTCCACCTTGCTGGCCAATTACGCCCGCCAGACCTGGGCAATGGAGAACGGTCTGCCTCAAAACACGGTGCAGGCACTGACGCAGACCCAGGATGGATTTATCTGGCTGGGCACGGAGGCCGGGCTGGTGCGCTTTGACGGCGTCGCCTTCCAGGTTTTCGACCGCACTTCTAGTCCCGCGCTCCCCAGCGGGGACATACGCTGCCTGCTCGCCACCGGCGATGGCACGCTCTGGATAGGCACCAGCGCAGGCTTGGCGCGATGGAAGAACGGATCGATCCGGGTATTCACGACGGCGGATGGACTGCCTGCCAACGGGATCCTGACACTGGTTACGGTCGAGAGCGGGGCGGTTGGTGCATGGACGGAGCAGGGTCCGGCGCAACAGGCGGGAGACCGGTTCGAGGCGGTGGGGAATGTGGACGGGTTTCCGCACACCGCGCTACCTTCGCCGGGAGAATATCCGGGAGCCACGGCATTCGAAGAAGAATTGCCCGGCGGGATTCTGGTGATGGGCAACAGAAACAGCCTGGACTTTCTACGCGGCAGGGGACGCCCGCGCAGCGTACTGCACCTCAGCGTTGGGCAGGAATTGCCAGGGAGCCGGATTCAAATTGTTTTTGCCGATCGGGAAGGCGCTCTCTGGATTGGCACGAATGCGGGACTGGTGCGCTGGGTGAGAGGCAAGATCGAGCGATTTCCCGTTACCGATGCCCTTGCCACTGCCTCGATTCTCGCGATGATGGAAGACCGCGAGGGCAACCTGTGGGTCGGCACTGAAACTGACGGGCTGCACATCCTACGGGATCAGCGCTTCCACACTCTCGATACGCGGGAGGGCCTCTCGTCCGATCGCGTCGCCACGGTGGTCGAAGACCAAAGGGGAACGCTGTGGGCGGGGACGCAGGAGAATGGCATGAACGAGCTGCACCGCGACGCGGCCACCGGGAATTGGCGCGTTTCGCGTACCCTTTCCGTGGCTGAAGGCCTGGCCAGCAACGTGATCCTGTCGCTGGCTGCGGCGCCAAGTGGCGATTTATGGGTGGGGACGCCGGATGGGTTGAACAGGATTCGTGGGAATCGAGTGAACATATACACGTCGGCCGATGGCCTGCCCGACGACTTCATCCGATCTCTTCTGATTGACACCGATGGCTCGCTGTGGATCGGCACTCGGCGCGGGCTGGCGCACTGGTCGGCCGGCAGCATGGGATTCAGCAAGGCGCCGCAGGCTGCACACATGGAAACCTACACGCAGGCCAGCGGACTGGGCAGCGACCTGGTGGGCGCCATGGCGCGCGACGCAAAAGGCGACCTGTGGGTGGCGACACTGGCGGGGCTTTCACGGCTGCACGGCAACACCATCTCCAACTTCACAATGGCGGACGGGCTCTCGAGCAATGTAGTCACAGCCCTACTGCCTCGCGCCGATGGGACGCTGCTGATCGGCACGCAGGACCATGGGTGGAACGCGTGGGATGGGCGGAGGTTTCTCCGGGGCATCGGGGACGTACTGGATCTTTCGTCTGGGAGGAGTTTTTCATCCGGCATGGATGACGCGAGCATCCGGGCGATTCTCGACGACGGGCAGGGTCACTTGTGGTTAGCGACCGGAATGGGGATTGCGCGTTGCGATAGTGATGTTAAAGTGGCCGCTGACCGAACACCATGCATGGAGTTTGGGGCCGCCGACGGTTTGCCCAGTCGCGAGACGGCCACCAACAGCCACCCCTCGGCATGGCGGGCGCGCGACGGGCATCTATGGTTTGCCACGCCCAGGGGGCTGGTTGACGTCGATCCGACGCACTTTTCCGTGAATTCGCTGCCCCCACCGGTCGCCTTGGAGCGGTTTCAGGTGGACGACGTAAGCGAGTCGTTAAGCGGACTGGGCTCCTGGCTGAAGGTCCAGGCCGGCCATGTCCATTTTCAATTCGACTACGCCGGGTTAAGTTTTGTGGCTCCGCAGAAGGTTCGATACCGCTATATGCTCGAGGGTTTTGACCACGGCTGGACCGATGCCGGCGCGCGGCGCTCCGCCTACTACACGAACATTCCGCCGGGTCGGTACACGTTTCGCGTGCAGGCCGCCAATAACGATGGCCTTTGGAACACGACGGGCGCGACGCTCAGCTTCGAGTTGCGGCCGCATTTCTATCAAACCCTCTGGTTTTACGCGCTGATGCTGGCGGCTGTGGCGGGAATGGTTGTGTTCTTCCTGCGGCAGAGGCTACACGCAGCCGAGCGCGAATTCCGCGCCGTGCTGGGCGAGCGCAGCCGGATCGCGCGGGAAATTCACGACACGCTGGCCCAGGGCTATGTCGGAGTGTCGGTGCAACTGGAAGTTCTGGCCGAACTGCTGCGCCAACAGAAGGATGAGGATGCGGCAAAGCAACTGGACAAGACCCGCGAATATGTGCGGCATGGACTCGCCGATGCGCGGCAATCGATCTGGGCGCTGCGCACTCAGGACAGCAGCGAGGTGACGCTGCCGGTGCGGGTCCGGCGGCTCGTGGAAGCCGCAGAGGGCAGCGGCCTAGAGGCCCGGTTCAGTACCTTCGGCGCCTATCGGCCGCTGCCGCCACAAATCGAGCAGGAACTGCTGCGCATAGCGCAGGAAGCCATCCATAATGTGAAGATGCACGCCGAGGCCAGCGAACTCTTCGTGCAATTGGAGTACGAACCTGAGACCATCACGCTTGAAGTGAGGGACAACGGACGGGGAGGCGCGCAGGACCGGACGACCGAAACTTTGCCGGGACACTTTGGACTGACCGGCATCAGAGAGCGGGCTGAGGCCATCGGAGGCACGCTTGAAGTGACCAGCGTTCCGGGCGCGGGAACGACGATACGGCTGTGCGCACCGGCGCAGGGAGAAACAAGCGAAGAGACGGAGGTGCATGCGTGAGACAAGAATCGATCCGCGTGCTGATTGTCGAAGACCACAACGTGGTTCGTCAGGGACTGGTGGCGCTGCTGAATGTGGCGGAAGGCCTCAAAGTGGTGGGCGAGGCTGCGGATGGCGTGGAGGCAATTGCGCAGATTCGCAAACACCAGCCCGATATCACGTTGATCGACTTGCGCCTGCCGCGGATGAGCGGGGTGGACGTGATTGAGCGCATTCGCATGGAGACGCCTCAGGCGCGGTTTATTGTCCTTACCACCTATGACGGCGACGAGGATATTTACCGTGCCCTCAAGGCGGGCGCGCGGGCGTATCTGCTCAAGGGCATGACCAGCGAAGAGCTGATCGCAACGATTCGCGCCGTGCATGCGGGCAAATCGCACATTCCCCCGGTTATCGCCCAGCGGCTGGCGGAGCGCATGGGCACTGAAGACCTGACCCCGCGTGAGTTCGATGTGCTGGAGCAGATTGTGCATGGAAAGAGCAACAAGGAGATTGCCGCCGAGCTCAAGGTCTCTGAGGCGACCGTGAAGACCCACATCAATAGCTTGCTGAGCAAGCTGGATGTAACGGACCGCACACAAGCGGCTACAGCCGCCATTCGGCGCGGCCTGGTGCCCCTGGAATCCCTGAGAAAGCCAAAATCATGACCCTGCATTTATTCAAATCAATCCTCTTCTATGGAGCTTTTCTGGCGCTTTTGCCCTTGCCAGCGCTGGCGCAAAGAGATGTGTGGCGGCAGGCTACGCAAGCGGAACTGGCCTCGGTGCTGCCCTCGCGAGCCATGGTGGGCAGCGAGCACATTGAGACGGAGATGCGCACCGCATCGGGCATCGTCGACAACCGCGGGCGCTTCATCGCTGGCGTGGTACTGATTACGGCCGGCTACTCGGCCGACGGCAAGTACTCGCACTACCTGATCGTGCAGGCGCCGGTGCGGGTAGGCAAAGTCGCGCTTAAACCCGGCGAGTATGTCCTCGGCTGGACCCGGGCCAGCAACGGCGAAGTGCTCGACGTGCACATCAATGTGGCCGCGACCGGAGAGCTGGTGGGCATCACCGATGCGGACTGGATTGCGGGATCGACGCGCGTGGAAAGCCTGCGCATCTGGCCGCCGGATGAGAAGGCATTGATCCAGATCGGGCGCTTCGGAATTCCGTACAAGCTGGGCGCGCAGTAAACACTGAAGACGGGAAAAACCAGCACCAAGCTAAAACAGCAGCCGCGTGGTGACCGCAATCTCGTGGTTGTAGCTGTGGAAGGTGCTGGTCGCAATCTGCTCGCCGGCGCCGACGCACAACGCGAGCCGGCTGCGGGCTTCGCTGGGATGGAACTTTCGCGCTACCAGCAGTCCTGGAGTGGCGAAGGTCTGGTTCTTGCCGTCGTTCGGTCCGCCCTTATAGTAGGTCGCGTTGAACTCGACCTCTGGCCAAAAGTACTTCGCAATGTGCGCCTGGATCGCCGTGTTCCAGGCGATCGTCCGCCCCAGCTTGGCAGTGTCTTCCACGGGCAGACTCGCGCCCAGCGTGCTCTGCACGTCAAAACGCCCGATACCCTTGCCGATTCCCACATTCGGAGAGACGGTGGCATCGGTGCTGCCATTCTTGTAACTGCCAGTGGGAATCGTCGACGACAAGAAGGTAGTCAAGTCGTAGTTCCCATGCTCGGCGCCTCCGGCAAGGAAGCGATACTTGAGGACGAAGGACATATCTCCTGCCCCGTTGGCGACGGTGGGTGAGTTGTGCACAAGATAGGGCGGAAGATTGACGTCGAGTTCCGTATTCGCAAGGGGGATCAGATTGAGCCCCTTGCCGCCGTCCAGGTTCCAGGTTTCAACGTGGTTGGAGGCTGTCTGGCGGATAAAATCGGTCCGCTCCACTTGGATGAGGCCAACATACGTGGTGATGAGGGGGGGTGGCCAAGCGGGCTGTTTGGCCTGCGTGGCGCTGGCGCGCTGCTCCCAGTGCCCGATAAAGCTCTGCTGGGACAGCAACGGTGTGGCAGAGACAAGTAATAGCACGAGCTGAAGGGTTCTGCGCTGCATTGCGACCTTTCCAACTGCGGGCAAGAAACCCTTGGAGCATGACAGGCAGCCGGCATAGGCGACAACCAACTTTCGATGGAGGCAAATCTCCATCCGACTGGATGGCGCAGCGCTGGATCATGGCGATGGCCTCACGCTATACTTCTTGGCGAATCCACCAGAGGGGGAATCATCATGCGAAATTGGTTGAAAGTGGGCATCGCGGCCGGTGTAGGGCTGGTGCTGGCGATGTCGGTTACGCCCGCAACCTTGCGGGCGCAGGGAAGTGCGACGATTCTGAAGCCCGCCGACGTGGAGAAGCTGATTCCGGCGACCGTCTTTTATCGTGGTCAGACAGCGGCCACGCAACTGCGCAACTCCGGCGGGGTGAAGTTTGGCGACGGCTTCTTCATCCTGGCGAGCATGGTGGATACCGGCGGATACTCGACCGCGATCTCGAGCAAATATCAGGCCTATTTCATTACCGAGGTCCCGATCCAGGTGGCCGGAGCAAAACTCGCCGCCGGCGTCTACGGCATTGGATTCATCGACGGCGACAAGTTCCTGGTGACCGACGTGGGCGGGCACGAGGTGCTCAGCGTCGGCTCCGCCACCGACAGCGACCTCAAGCGGCCCGTGCCGCTGCAGGTGCTGGCGGACGCGAGCGGCGGGTTCCGGCTCTATTGCGGACGCAGGTATGTGGTCCTGAGCCGGTAGAAGCCGCGCGCGCCTGGCGCGAACTGAAATCCAAGCGGCCTGCGTCGCTCACGCCGCAGCGGTTCCAGAGCGGCCGCCAAGAGAAAATCGCCCCTGTCAATTCTTTGAGGGACGCGATTACAGGCGAAGTATAAACTGAGCGGGGTATGACGCCGCTTCAACAGACGGCGCTGGCGGCCGGTGTGCCTCTCGAACATGCTCGCGTGTGCTGAATGTCTCCGATACTATTGGGGACTTGCGGTGATAGGGGATGATGTCGATGCGAATCATCGGGACGATCGGATGTTTGCTTCTGGCCGTTACGATGACGGCAGCGCAAACGCACTACAACGCAGAAGCAATCCAATCGAACAATCGCGGCGTGGCGCAAATGGGCCAGCAGTTTACCGAACGCGCGGCAAGCAGCTTTGCCGAGGCGTTCAAGAAGGATCCGAGGCTTGCCCAGGCCGAGATCAACGAGGGCATTGCACTGCTCACCCTGCAAAAGCTTGATGCCGCAGAGCAGGCGCTGCGACAGGCGATTGCGATCGATCCGGACAGCGCGCAAGCCTGGTACAACCTGGGTTTGGTGCAACACGCAAGCAACGACCTCACCTCCGCGTTAACCAGCTTTCAGCAGGCGGCGAAGATTGATCCCCGGGATGCGGACTCCTATTACTTCGAGGGCGCCTGTTACCAGGAGCTGCGGCAGCTTGAACAGGCGATTGCGGCCTTCGAAAAGACGCTCGAGATCAATCCAATGCATGCTTCGGCTGAGTTCGGCCTGGCTCGGGCGCTGCAGCGCACAGGTCACACCGCGGAGGCGAAAGAACACTTCGCGCGTTTTCAACATCTGACGAGCGCCAAAATTTCATCGGCGCTGGGCCTGTCTTACGGCGAGCAAGGGCACTATTCGACGGTGACGGCGGTCGAGGAGCCGGAGACGATCCAACATGCCATGATCCCGGTGCAACTTGTAGCGCAGCCAATGGTAGTGCCAGGTACTGCGGGCGCTGCGTCGTGGAAGACCACAGGCGGAGCATGCATGATCGACGCGACCGGCACAGGTCACATGGACCTGGTGCTGATGCAGTCAGGCACTCAAGCCATTCGCGTGTTACACCATCGCGGTGGGGGCAGATTTGAAGCGTTGAATGCAGAAGCGATGGGGCTGAAAGCGAGCGGTCACGGCGTGGCCTGCGCGGTCGGCGATTACGACGGCGATGGATTGAACGACCTCGCAGTGGCCCTCGACGACCGCATACTGCTGTTCCGCAATCTTGGCCACGGGAAGTTCAAAGATATAACGGCCGGGGCGAATATTTTGCCGCGCAATCGGCCCACCGGAATTACCTTTGTCGATTACGACCACGATGGCGACCTGGACCTGCTCTTGACCGGTGCGCCGCTCGAACCGGGTGGCCCGTCCAATGTGCTGTGGCGCAACGACGGGGACGGAACCTTTACCGAGCAAACGGAAGTGACGGGATTGGGCGGAAGCGGCAGGACCGAGGCGGCGATCCTGACCGATTTCAATAACGATCGCGCTGTGGATCTGGCCGTGACCGGTGATGGACCTTCGCCGCTGATTTACGTGAATCAACGTGAGGGCAAGTATCCAACGCAACCGCTTTATGAAGGCATGGAGCTGCCCCCCACGGTTGGCATCACTGTGCTCGACTACAACAAGGACGGCTGGATGGACATTGCGGTGACGCATGCCGGCGCACCGGGACTCACGTTGTGGCGGAATGTCGAAGGACCGGATCACATCGGCCGGCGCTTTGAGCGCGTGGCGTTACCGCTCAGTGGAGCAGAGCGCGGGTGGGGTCTGACGCCTGTCGACATTGACAACGACGGCTGGATCGACCTGGCGGCCATTGTGGAGACGAAGGCCGGGCCGCGCGTGCGCGTCTTTCGCAGCCGCGGCGACGGCAGCTTCGAAGACGTGAGCCATGCCCTGGGCCTGGACAGAATTCGCCTCACTGAGCCGCGCGGGCTGATTGCTGCCGACGTGGATGGCGATGGCGCGCCCGACCTGATCGTGACCCAGGAGAATACACCTCCGGTGCTGCTGCGCAACGTAGGCGCAAACAAGAACCATTTTGTGCGTCTCGACCTGGCCGGTCTGGCAGACAACAAGACCGCGCTGGGAGTGAAGGTGGAGGTGTTTGCGAACGGACTTTGGCAGAAGTGGGAATTGGCGGGCGCATCGGGCTTTGAGACGCAGGCTCCGCCGCAGATCCTCGTGGGCCTCGGGCAGGCGCCGGGTATCGATCTGCTGAGGATTCTGTGGCCCACGGGCGTGTTGCAGGACGAGATTGATTTGCCTCATCAGCAGGTGATCGCAATGAAAGAGGCAGATCGGCGCGGCAGTTCCTGCCCGGTTTTGTTCGTATGGGACGGACACCAATACAAATTCGTGACCGATGTAATTGGCGCGGCCGTCGTAGGGCACTGGTTCACTCCCACGCGCCGCAACATACCGAATCCCGGTGAGTGGGTGAAGATTGACGGCGCCCATGTTGCGCCCGTCGACGGCAAGATCAGTGTGCGCTTTATGGAGCCGATGGAGGAAGTGAACTACATCGACCAGTTGCGCATGGTCGCGGTCGATCACCCCGAGAACGTGGAAGTGAATCCCGACGAGCGGTTCCTCGACGAGCCGCCGTTTGCTTCAGGGCGCGTGGTGGCGAGCACGGCCACGCGATTGCCCATAGGCGCCTGGGATGGCGAAGGGCACGACGTGCTTGATCAGCTGAGCCGTCGCGACCACGTGTTCGCCAGCGGATTTACAGCGCTGCCTTACGACGGGTTTGCGAATTTACACGCGCTGACCCTGGATTTGGGCACGATCGAGGCCAACGCTCCGCTGCGGCTGCTGATGACCGGCTATGTGAACTACTTCAGCGCGACATCCCTTTATGCGGCGTGGCAGGCGGGATTGAAGGAGATTCCGCCGTACGTTGAGGCGGAACTACCCGACGGAACGTGGCAACGCATTGCGGGCGATGCAGGGTTTCCGGCCGGGCTGGAACGAACCATCGTGGTGGACCTGACGGGCAAGCTGCCGGCTGGAACGCGGCGCATTCGCCTGATGACGAATCTGCAGCTTTACTGGGATCGGGTGCTGATTGACCAGAGCACAGACGCTGAGGCGCGCACCACCGAGGTGCCCCTGACCAGCGCGATGCTGCACTTCCGCGGCTATCCGAAGCAGATGGAGGGCGCGAGCCCGGGAGACCTCGACTACGACTACAATCTTGTGAGCCTGAGCGGACCCTTTCAGCGCGAGCGTGGCAACTACACGCACTTTGGCGACGTAACCCCACTGCTCAATAGCATCGACGATAGGTTTGTCGTGTTCGGCAGTGGCGAGGAGATCGCGGCGGAATTCGATACGGAAAAGCTGCCTGCGCTGCCCGCGCATTGGAAGCGCGATTACTTCTTCTACGCCAACGGCTTCGTAAAAGATATGGATTGGTGGGATGCGTCGCCATTTACAGTGGCCCAAATGCCATTTCATGGAATGACAGCATACCCTTATCCAAAACCAGAAGAATATCCCGACGATGCGGCCTCGCTCGAGTATCGGTTGGACTGGAACGACCGGTTCGAGTCGGGCGAGCCGGTGCGGTCGTATCGATTTAACTATCAACTGCTGCCGTCGGCGCCGCAGGAGGATCGGTCGCCGCAATCGCAGCCGGGAACACGGCCATGAACAACGTGGTGCTGGCGCCGGCCGTGAAACAGCTTGAGCTGTTGCGCGCGGGAGAGATTTCCGTGACCGAACTGGCCGGGGCGTACATCCGGCAGATCGAACGGATGAATTCGGCATTGAACGCATTTGCGGATTTCGATGCAGAGCGTGTTCTCGCGGAGGCACGACGGCTGGACACTTCACAAGATGCGCGAGGACCGCTGTTCGGGTTGCCGCTCACCGTGAAGTCTTCCATAGCCACCGCCGGTTTTCGCTGCGAGATCGGCAGCCTGCTCCACAAAGGCGAGATTCCGCATGAAGATGCGGAGTCGGTGGCGCGGCTGCGCGCGGCAGGAGCGTTGATTCTCGGCACCACGAATTGCCCCGAGTTTTTGATGGCCTATGAAACGGCCAATCTGCTCCACGGCCGCACGTCGAATCCCTGGGACCTCGCACGCTCGCCGGGCGGATCGAGCGGAGGCGAGTCGGCGGCCATCGCGGCGGGGATGTCCGCGGCGGGATTGGGCAGCGACAGTGGAGGATCGGTGCGAGTTCCCGCGCACTTCACGGGAATCTGCTCGCTCAAGCCAACTCCTGGCCGCATTCCGGGCCGCGGCCATTTGCCGCCGTGCGTGGGACCATTCTCGATTCTGGGCGCCATCGGACCCATGGCGCGGACCATCGAAGACGTAGCGCTGTTGTTCCGTACGATTGCAGGCCAGGACCCACTCGATCCCATCAGTCCGCCCGTGGCGGTCCGCGAGCCGGACCGCGACGCTCTCCGCCGGAGTACGATCGGCTTTTTTGAGGACGACGGGCTGGTTCCTGTTACGACCGAAACGCGCGTCGCGGTGCAGGCGTCTGCCGCAGTGCTGCGCGACGCGAGGTTTCGCGTGGAGCCATTCCGCCCATCCACACTGGAGCCACTGCGCAAGTTGTGGTGGAAGTTCTTTGTGCAGTGTGGGGCCATGTTCTATGAGCCGGAGATTCGCGGCAAGCGTGAGAAACTTAGCCCCGTCTTCGACGAATTCCTGGAAATCGCGGAAGTTGCCGGGCTGCTCACTGCGTCGGAGCTACTGAACGCGTGGGCCGAGTTGGACCTGCTGCGCGCGAAGACTCTAGCCGAGATGAGCGAATATCCGGTCTTGCTTTGCCCGGCGGCCAGCATTCCCGCGTTTCGCCACGCTGAGCGCTCGTGGATGATCGACGGCAGGACCGTCGCTTACCTTGATGTCATGCGTTACACACAATGGTTCAACACGCTCGCTTGTCCGGCTGCGGTGGCTCCAGTGGGTGCCTCACCCGAAGGGCTGCCCATTGGCGTGCAGATCGTCGCGCGGCCTTTCGAGGATGAAATCGCGCTGGGCGTGGCAGCCATTGTGGACAGGGAATTTGGCTTCCGTCCGCCTCCGATGGCAGTATCCTGAAATGCCCCCGCAATCACGCTTTGCCTCGCTGCTCCGTGACCCCATGAGGCGACATTAAGCCTTGTGAAATCAGGATTATCCTCCGCCACTGCGCCTCAACCTTTCGATGGAGGCGCGCCCGCCTTGAAAACGCTACACTGACGCTTCCCCAATATATGGAGGCGGATTGGAGCGCTCGGGGTGCGCGAAAGCTGGCAGGAAAGATTTGCCGAAACCCCCGATGTTCTGCTTGGCGAGCGGCGCCAGCGGACGATTGTGCCGGTGCTCGATTTCGCCGTCGGTGGAGATGAGTTCGTCACCATGGCGGGACCGTGCTCAGTGGAAACCGAGCGCCAACTCATGGACACTGCCTATCACGTGCGCAGCGCAGGCGCGCGCGTTCTGCGCGGCGGCGCCTTCAAGCCCCGCACTTCTCCTTACGCATTTCACGGACTCGGCCTCGAGGGGCTGAAGCTCCTGGCTAAGGCGCGAGAAGCGACCGGTCTGGCTGTTGTGACTGAAGTCATTTCGGAATGCGACGTCGAGATGGTCGCCGAATATGCCGACATTCTGCAGATCGGCTCGCGCAGCATGGAGAACTACACGCTGCTCGAAGCAGCGGCTCGATCCGGCCGGTCCATTCTCCTGAAGCGCGGCATGATGGCTACGATCGCCGACTACTTGCGCTCGGCGCAGGTTATTCTCAGCAACGGCAATCCCCACGTCATTCTTTGCGAGCGCGGCATTCGGACTTTCGAGACGGCAATGCGCAACACCTTCGATGCCGCAGGCATTGCGCTGCTGAAAGAGGTCACTCATCTGCCGGTGATTGCCGACCCCAGCCACGCTTCCGGTCATCGCGACCTGGTTCCGGCGCTGGCGCGCATTGGCGTCGCGGCCGGCGCCGACGGTCTTCTGGTTGAGGTGCATCCAGACCCGGACAAGGCATGGAGCGACGGCGAACAGTCGCTGGACTTTGCCGAATTCGACGCGATGATCGACGACCTCGCGCCCTGGATTGCTCTGCGCGAACACAGTTGGGGCCGGCGAAACACCGCTGAAGCGCGGGCTCTGGAGGCAATCGGATGACGTTGATGCCCCGGATGCTGATGGTGGGCGCCGCAGTCCTTGGAATGACGGCGTTGTGTGGGTTTACTTCCACGCCGTCACAAAGCCTTGGCGCCGACTTCATCGTCACTGCTGCCCCAACCTACAAACCCCTCGCCGAACTGCGCGGCGGTGAGCGATTTCCCGGCGGAGCGCAACTCCTGCTGGTGCACAACGGCGAGGCCGAGCCGCTGGTCGCGGGCTTCGCTGACACGGCCGACGCCGATGTCTCCTATGACGGCAAGACCGTGCTGTTTGCCGGCAAGAAATCCGTTGGCGACCGGTGGCAAATCTGGGAGTTGACCTTCTCCGATCGATCGCTTCGGAAAGTTACTTCCACCAACGACGATGCGGAGCGCCCATTCCATCTTCCGGGCGGGCGTCTGGTTTGGGCGCAGCGCACGCCCCATGGATTCGAACTCGATTCCTCGGATGATGGCCGCCCCATGGACACCATTCCTTTGAATCCGACCGCGGGACCGGGTATCACGCCGCTTACTTACATCCACGCCAGCGCGTTTCCCACCGGCGTTTTGCATGACGGCCGCATTCTGTTTGAGTCAGGCTTTCCTCTCGGGTCGGGATCGATACCGGAGATCTATCTGGTGTATGCCGACGGCTCGGGTGTTGAGTCGTACCGCTGCGATCACGGCCGCGCGCGATGGGGCGCTCACCCGCTTGCATCGGGCGACGTGGTCTTCACGCATGGCGCATCTCTGGCGCGCTTCACCTCGCCGCTGGCTCATGAGGAGCCGGTGGCCGCGCCCCCGGCGCAATACGCGGGCGATCTTGCCGAAACCGATTCGGGCGCGTGGCTGGTGAGCGTGCGAACCGCAAGCGCCGCTCACTACGCAATCAGCCTCTGGGATCCTGGCACATCGTCGCGTCCCCATGGGGCAAAGCTCGAAGCCTTGCTGGCCGTGGACGGAATGAATCTCGTCGATCCGGTTCTGGTTGCTTCCTATCCGCGGCCCAATCGTCATCCTTCGGGGTTGCATCCATGGAAATACGCGAATCTGCTAGCCCTCGATTCACGCGTGTCCCGGGACGGCGCGTTGCGAGGAACGCCGGCCACCTTGCGGCTAGAGACACAGGATGCGAATGGGCACGCGATGGTTGTTGGCACCGCGCCGGTCGAAGCCGACGGCTCATTTTTCGTCAGCGTCCCCGTTGACCGACCCATCCGCTTCGCGTTGCTCGATCTCGGCGGCGCCGTGTTGCGCAAGGAGCAAGGCTGGTTCTGGATACGCGGCGGCGAGCAGCGCTACTGCACAGGCTGCCACGCGGGGCCGGAGCGCGCATCGGAGAATCGCGTTCCTGCCGTTCTGATGCGCACCACCACGCCGGTTGATCTTACCGGCAACCCTCCGCCTCACATTTCCCACGGAGGCCAGTGAGATGGGCTTTCGCCTTCTTCTTCTCTTCGGGATCGCCTCCATCGCCGCCGCACAGACGGCGCCTCTCGCGCAGGCAAACTTTGGGACCGATGCGCAAGGAACCGTCATCGCGACGCAACTGCCATCGATCCGCTTCGAAGACGCGAGCGACCAGGCGGGGATTCACTTCACACATAGCTTTGGATCGCGCCAGTTGGGGTCGCTGCTCGAGGGCACCGGCGCCGGTTGCATCTGGTTCGACTACAACAACTCGGGCTTGCCTTCGCTGTACGTCGTCAACGGCCGGCCGCTCGACGACTCCATGCATCCGTATCCGCTGAAGGAAAAGCCCAATCCGCCGCCGCACAATCATCTCTATCGCAATAACGGCAACGGCCATTTCACCGACGTGACCGATCAAGCGGGCCTGAACCCGGATATGTATTCCATGGCGGTGACGGCGGCGGACTACGACAACGACGGGAACGAAGATTTGCTCGTCACCGGCTATGGCAAAGTCATCCTCTACCACAACGATGGCAACGGCCATTTCACCGACGTGACCGAAAAAGCAGGCATCAAGGTCAATGGCTGGGCGATCAGCTCCACCTGGCTCGACTACGACAGGGATGGCTGCGTTGATCTGTTCGTCGGGCGCTATGTCAAATTTGATCCCAAGTATCGCGCTTACTACGCCGCCGACAATTACCCCGGCCCCCTCGACTACGCCGGCGAAACCAACATGCTGTTTCACAACAACTGCGATGGAACGTTTACCGATGTGACGGATAAATCGGGCATCGGCGAGTATGTCGGCCGCACCATGGGGGTGACCGCTGCGGATTTTGACAACGACGGCTGGGACGATATTTACGTTGCCAACGACCGCACGGAGAACTTTCTCTTTCACAACAAGCATGACGGAACCTTCGAAGAAATCGCCAACGATACCGGAACTGCCTTTGGCCAGAACGGCGAAGCGACCTCGTCAATGGGACCTGTATTCGCGGATTTCGAAGGGCGCGGCGTGCTCGACCTGTGGGTAACGGACGGGCACTACAACCGCTTTTTGCGGAACCAGGCGAACGACAGCTTTGAAGATGTGGGCGTGTCCAATGGCATCTCGCAGGCCAACGCGCAATATGTGAGCTGGGGAACCGGCGTCTACGACTTCGACAACGATGGCAACTCCGACATCCTCATCTTTCACGGCGGCCTGATTCATCTCATTCCGCAGGAACACACGCTGTTCCGCGGACTCGGCAACGGCCGGTTCGAAGATGTTTCTCTCCAGGCGGGGACGGTGCTGAGCCAGCGCACGGTGGCGCGCGGCGCGTGCTTTGCCGACTACATGAACGACGGCAAGGTCGATGCATACCTGGTGAATCTTGGAGCGCCTGGCACGCTGCTGCACAACGTCTCCACCAACACCGGCCACTGGATCGAGATCAAACTCGCCGGCGCCATGCGGCCCGGCGATCGCAGCTCCACTGCCGGCTCCCCCGGCGCAAAGAGTAATCGCGACGGCATCGGCGCGCGTGTCGAGGTCTTCGCCGGTGGCAAACGTTGGACCGCGGAGCGAGTGGCCGGCTCAGGCTATCTCTCGCAGGACGACGGCCGATTGCACTTCGGCCTGGGCGCGGCGACGAAGATTGACAAGATTCTGGTCCATTGGCCAAGTAAGCGCGAGCAGACTCTGGAAAACGTCGGCGTGGACCGCATTTTAACCATCGAGGAGCCGAAATGAGCTGGCTCCGCACAACCTGTTTCCCGCCGCGCGCGATCGCGCCGGCGCTGACCGGCGTTGTGACTTTTGTGCTCGGAGCGGTTCTGTGGCCCGCGATGAATCCGACGGCTTTGGCTGGGGGGCGCTCTACAACCGGGGAGTGGGCGAACTACGCTTCGCCGCTGGAACTCCTGTTCTCACCCGACGGCACACGGCTTTACGTGCTCTGCCAGCAAAGTGAAGAGGTACGCGTGCTCGATGCATCCACCTACGCGCCCATCAAATCCATCGCGGTGGGCCGCGTGCCACGCGGCATCACGCTTTCGGCCGCGGGTGATCGCCTGTTCGTTACCAACTCCTGGGACGACACGCTTTCGGTGATTGATACGCAGAATCTGACCACGGTCAGTACGTGGCCGGTTGGCGCCGAACCCTCCGGCGTGGTCGAGGACGGGGCGGGCAAGCGGCTCTTCGTCGCCAATCGAATTTCCAACGATGTTGCCGTGCTCGATGCGCAAACCGGTGCTGAAGAACAGCGGCTGATGGCGGGCCGAGGGTCGAGCTACCTGACGCTTTCGCCCGATGGAAGCCGGATCTACGCCACACACATCTATCCCAACCCCCCGCCTCTTCGCACAGGCATTGAGAATCGCACGCCGCCTGAGTCTGAGATCACGGTCATCGATGCCGCCAACGCCGTGGTAACGGATCGCATTCCTCTGCATGCGATCGCCGGTGTATTTCATCTGGCTTTCTCCGCCGACGGCCAACTGGGCGCGGTCGCCGAATATCATCCCAAGAATCTTGTGCCGCTCGCGCACCTTGAGCACGGCGGCGCCTTTGCCTATACGCTCACGCTCTTCGGCCCCCGCGTGGGTCAACCCGTTGAAGTGCCTCTCGACGAACTCGACCGCTATGCCTCGCAGCCTTTTAGCGTAGCAATTGCACGCGACATGTCGCGCATGTACGTGAGCGTCGGCGGCTCAGAATGCGTTCTGGCGATCGACATCCCGCGCCTGCTACATTTCGTTCACTCGCACCCGCGTCCGGCCTCCGGCTCCTATGCCGGCGATCTCTCGGCCAGCGCCAATTATGTGGTCGCGCGCATTCTCGTGGGACACAACCCGCGCGGGCTGGCGCTCAGCCGCGATGGACTCAGGTTGTTTGTCGCCAACCGGCTCGACGATACGATCAGCGTGATCGACACACGCGCGCTGCGCGTGGCTTCAACTATCGCGCTCGATGGACCCAAGGAAGTGAACGTGCTGCGCCGCGGCGAGCAGACGTTTTATTCGGCCCGGTACTCGTTTCAGGGGCAGATCAGCTGCTCTAGTTGCCACATTGATTCGACCTTCGATGGACTGCAGTGGAATCTAGAGCCAAACGGCTTCGGAATCGACATTGTGGACAACAAATTGCTCGAGGACATCAAGGACATCGCGCCCTACAAGTGGAACGGAGGCAACCCGAACATTCCCACCGAGTGCGGGCCGCGCACTGAGAAGTACTTCTGGCGCTCGGAAAATTACGACGATCTGACATTGGCCGATCTGGTGATGTATATTCGCAGCCTTCCTCCGCGGCCCAATCGGTGGCGGCTGCCAGGCGATGAGCTCAGCCCGGCTCAGGAGCGCGGCAAGGCGCTCTTCGAGCGCGACGTCGACAAGTTCGGTAAGCCCATCCCGGAGACCAATCGCTGCTCATACTGCCATAGCGGCCCTCAGGGAACCAACCGGAAGTTATTCGACGTGGGCACGCGCAAGGCCACCGACAGTTCCGCGCTTTTGAAAACGCCGCAACTGACGAACATTGCGCTTACCGGGCCCTACCTGCACGATGGCTCGGCAAGGACGCTCGAGGAGATTTGGACCATCTACAACCCGGAAGACAAGCATGGCCGCACCAACGACCTGACCAAAGATGAACTCAACGACCTGATCGAGTATTTGAGGACACGATGAGGAAGTACGTATCCAAGTGCGCCGGGGCAATTGTGCTGCTGGTATCGGTGTTCGCGTTGCTTGCGCCAGCGGGATTTGGACAGCTGCATTCGGCAGCGCAAAGGCCCGATGGCGCGTCAGCTCCAGCTGCCGCAGCGCAGGCGCTGCCGCGCTTCCGTTTCGAGAACTTCACCACCGCGAACGGCCTGCCCGACAATCACGTCTTCGCCGTTCTGGTGGATGGGGATCGCGTGTGGGCAGGCACCGAAAACGGTCTTGCCGTTTATGACCATCACACCTGGAAAACTTACACGACCAAGGACGGGCTCGCGCATCGCGCCGTGCTTTCGCTGGCGCTGGATAAGCGCACCGGCGATGTGTGGGCGGGCACGATGGGAGGACTGAGCCGCATCTCCGCCGGGCGCATCCAGAGCTACACGCAATTGAACTCGGGCCTGAGCAACGACGTTGTCTACGGCGTTTCAGTGGAAGGCGAGAACGTTTGGGTTGCTACCGCCGCGGGGGCGTGCAAGCTCGATCTGCACACCGGCCAATGGACACTCTACAACGAGCGCAATACGCCAATGATTGAGATCTGGGTTTACGGTGTCTCGGCAAGTCCAACCAAGGTTTATTTCGCCGTTTGGGGAAGCGGGTTACTAGAGTACGACCAGACCACGGGCCGCTGGGACAAATATGAAAAGCCGGACGGCGAAAACGAGATGGTCCTGTTCAAAGACCAGGGGCTGATTCACGAGATCGTTTCATCGGTCAGCTACGTCGACAACATCGTTTGGGCGTCAACGTACTTCGGTGACAGCCGCTACGATGGCCGCTACTGGCACAACTTCCTTACCAAAGACAGCGGGCTGCCCTCGAACTTTACCAACTTTGTAAAAGGCGTTGACGCCAATCGCGCCTGGTTCTGCACCGACAAGGGACTCGCCTACTATGACGGCGTGAATTGGGCCGTCTATCGTCCTTCGCTGACCGCGGGAAAACCGGAGATGCTGGAACGCGATGCGCAAGGCCACGTCCGGTCCATTGCTGTCGCCACGGCGCCCGCGCACAACTACATCCTGGGAATTGATTTTCAGGGCAACGATATCTGGGTGGCTACGGCCAAGGGTCTAAGTCACGGGATTTTGCAACCACACTCTCCAGCAACGAAGTAAGGAGCCGTCATGATGAGCGCATTTGCTGACATCCTTGAAACCATCGCCCACGCACCAATTAAGAAGCGGGCGATCACCAACCATTCTGTACTGAATGAAGCCTTTGCGTATGCGAAACCAAGTTCTTTTTCGCGCGGTATGCGCATCGACCTGAACGGCATAACGATTCTGCTGATTTCGGGAACCGCCTCGATCGACGAGACCGGAAAGAGCGCGCACATCGGCGATTTTCGCGCCCAAATGCGGCGCACGCTGGCCAACATCACCGGCCTGCTGGCCAGCGAAGGCTGCACCTGGCACGATATTGTGCGCACCACCTGCTACCTCCGCGACATCGAGCGCGACTACGAAGCGTTCAACGAGGAGCGGACCGCATTCTACAAAGAACAGGGCCTCGAGCCGGTGCCGGCTTCGACCGGCATCCAGGCGATCCTGTGCAGGCCGGAGTTGCTGGTTGAGATCGAGGCCATCGCCATGTTCCGCACGGACAGGGCGCAGGCCGGCGAGGAGTAGCGGCGATGCACAGGGGATGGATTCTGGCGGCGTGTTTGTCGGTTGCCAGCGGATGGAACGCTACGAGCCAGACACCGGGCAATGACAAGCATATCTGCGAATGTGGAGCGCATCCACCGGGACCGCCGAGAGACCGCGCCGTGTCGCCCTACGCCAACGAACCGGACGATCTGCGGCCGTATGCAAAGTTCGCTACGCCCTACGATCTCAATTACATCCATCCCAACATTTACATGGGCGCCGGCCGCGACTTGCCGGAGCCGAAAGATCTGACCGAAGTGCGCATCGGGTTTTTCGGGCCCATTGAGCACAATCCCGATCAGGTTTACGGTTTGCGCATGCTCAATGGCGCGCAGTTGGCCGTGGAAGAGTGGAATGCGCGCGGCGGCTATGGCGGCAAGCCCTTCCGCCTGATGCTGCACAACGATTACGACAACTGGCAGGCCAAGGCGGTGTATGGCGATGACCGGCCCACCGATCCGACCATCTGGGGCTCGGCGTCGAATGAAGCCGTGAAGATGATCTATGACGACCAGGATTGGGCGATCTTCGGCAGCATCAGTTCTGAGTCGACACACATCATTCTTCGCGTTGCGCTCAAGGCCGAAATTCCGATTGTTAATTCGGCTTCGACCGACCCGACGATTCCCGAGACCTACGTTCCCTGGTTCTTTACCGATCTGCAGGACGATCGCGTGCAGTGCTACACGCTGGCGCGACGCATTTTTGCCGAGCTTGGTCTCAAGCGGGTTGCGCTTTTGCGCGTGAACAACCGCTACGGCCGCTTCGGGGTACTGAAGATGCGCGACGCGGCGCGGCGCCTCGGGCACCCCATCGTCATCGAACAAAAATTCCTGCCCGGAGATACAGATTTTTCGCGGCAGCTTCAGGTCATTAGGGATTCCCGCGCTGACGCGATTGTTCTCTGGGCCGACGAGATTTCAGCCGGCCGCATTCTGAAGCAGATGCGCGACGCGGGAATGAAGCAGCGGGTCTTCGGGGCCTATCGCACTCTGGGGCCGGATATGCTGGCCGAGGCCGGGCCTGCCGCGGAGGGATTCGAAGCGGTATTTCCCTACGACCCGACCCGCAACGATCCTCGCTGGCTCGACTTCAATCGCCACTTCGAGGAGCGATTCCACGAGAAGCCCGACGCATTCGCTTCGCTGGCCTACGACGCGATGAATGCGTTACTCAAATCCATCTGCGAGGCGGGGTTGAATCGCGCACGCATTCACGACGCGCTCGCGGATATCGAAGAGTATGACGGCGTGACCGGGCATATGGTGTTCGATCCCAACCAGAAGAATGTGGCGCCGATGTATTTGGGTACCGTGCATAACGGCGCGATTACCTACCGGCTTGCGACGATGGAGAAGCAACCGGCAGCGCGACACGGTGCTCAAGTGCAAGAACCGTCTGCCGCGCCGGAGACTCCCTATGCACGGGTGGGCGACGATGGTGTGAGCTACGCGGGCCCGCGATCCGCCGATCTGCCCCCGGGACCGGTGCGCGTGATTCTCTTTGGACCGAAAGCCGCGGAGATTGCGCGGTCGCCTGAGGTTCTGTCAGGACTGAGCGATGTAGCGCCAGACGGCCGGAAGTGGATGGTACTGCCCGTGGAGAGCGGGCAAAATTGGGGCGCAGCTTCAACGCAGCTTGTTCACGCGCTGATGGACGAGCATCCTTTGGCGATCGTGGCGTTGGATCGGGATGCCAGCCACCTTGCCGAACAACTCGCGCTGAAGCGCTTTGTCCCGGTATTGGCTCTGAGTAACGATAAGTCGCTTACTTCAGCGAATATTCCCTGGATCTTCCGGCTGCCGGCAGGAACAGCGCCGGCCGCGGCGCTACGTCTGCTTGAGAACGCCGAGGCGCGCGGCGGCCCGAGCCCACAAGGGGTCAGGGATGTGTTGGCCTCTGGGGATCCGATCTTCGGACTGGCCTTCTTGCCCACCGGAGAGTTGCGCGTTCGATAAGTTTCAGCGTTTTTACTTATCCCTCTTCCCGTGCTGCGACCTGCGGCCGGTCATTCCGGAATGATCGGTACATGGCCAAGGACCCCGCAAAGCAAGCTCCATCGAAAGGTGGATGCCAGGCGTGTTGCCGGGCGGCTACGATTCTGATGCCGGATCGAACGGGAGGCGTTGATCCGCGTAACTTCGCCAACTTCCCCGGAGGCCCGAAGACGTGTCGATAAGACGATTCCTGATTGCAGGGACTCTCGGCCTTGCAGGAAGCGCACTGTATTTGTTCGCGTTTCCGTCGGCCACCATCTTCTACGAGTGCATCGTCCTGCTGCACATCGTGGCCGGGGCGGTGTTCCTCGTCGTCGCGGCGCCGTGGGCTACCCGCCTGATGCGTGGCCTCAGCCTGGGGGAAAAGCTTGGATGGGCAGTGCTGCTGCTCGGCGGAGTCTTCGGCGCAGCCATCCTGTTTACAGGCGCCCGCCGCAATATGTGGCCCGTGCTGTACACCCACGAAGTGGTTTCCATCGCCGCTTGCGCGCTGTTTTTGTTTGCAATGACCGGCCACACGCCATGGCTCCGCCGCCTGAGTGGAGGCACACTGCGTGAAGCGGCCCGCCTGGGTTGCTGCCTGGCCCTCTGCGCCGGAGTGGCCGCCGCAGCGTGGTGGGTGCGCACCGTGCCGTGGCAGCACACGAACACCATCCATAATCCCACCATCGCGCCAGCGTCGATGGACCAGGAAGGCGCGGGGCCGAAGAGCGAATTCTTCCCCAGCTCCGCAGAGACCGCCACGGGGAAGACCGTCCCCGAGGATTACTTCGTCGATTCAGCAGCCTGCAAACAGTGTCACGCCGAAATTTACCGCGAGTGGGAAAGCTCTGCCCACCACTTCTCGTCTTTCAACAACCAGTGGTATCGCCAGTCCATCGTCTACATGCAGGATGTCAACGGCGTGCAGGCTGCAAAATGGTGCGCGGGCTGCCACGATGCGGCGCTCTTCTTTCCCGGCAATTTCAATACGCCCATCAAGGACCGCATCAACACGCGTGCAGCGCAGGCGGGCATCGGCTGTATGGTTTGCCACTCCATCCGCGATGTGCACAGCACCATGGGCAACGGCGGCTACACCATCGAATACCCAGCCCTCTTCAAGCTGGTCGACACCAAAAATCCCGTCCTTCGCAAGCTCATCGACTTCCTCATCGAAGAAGACCCGGAGCCGCACCGCCGCACCTTCCTCAAGCCCTTCATGAAGAACAATGCGGCGGATTTCTGTTCCGCCTGCCACAAGGTTCACCTCGACGTGCCGGTGAATCACTACCGTTGGGTGCGCGGCTTCAACGATTACGATAACTGGCAGGCCAGCGGCGTTTCTGGATTCGGTGCGCGCTCATTTTACTATCCGCCCCATTCGCAAAACTGCGTTGACTGTCACATGGGGCAGGTCCGTTCGAACGATGCGGGCAACATCAACGGGTTGATTCATTCGCATCGCTTCGTCGGCGCCAACACTGCTCTGCCCTTCGTCAACGCCGATCTGACCCAGCTCGACGACACCGTGCACTTCCTCCAGGATCACAAGGTGAGCGTGGACATTTTCGCGGTTTCGCCGGAATCCAGCGCGAACAGCATCGTACAGGCATCGGGCGCGTCGCCCATGCAGGCAGAAACCACCTTCGCCGTGGGCGAAGAGGCCGAGCACGAGTCGGTCGGCATGACCGGCGAAACCAACGTTGCCCCCGTGACCGCGCCGCTCGATCGCGTTGCGGGATCGGTTGTTCCCGGCGAGACCGCCCGTGTGGACGTGGTCGTCCGCACGCTCGCCGTCGGCCATTTCTTCCCCGGAGGCACCGTGGATGCCTACGACTGCTGGCTGGAACTGAAGGCCACCGATGACAGCGGCAAGGTGCTGTTCTGGAGCGGCATGGTGGAAGACCATGGCAAAGGCCCTGTCGATCCGGGCGCGGAGTTCTACCGCTCGCTCTCCATCGACGAGCATGGCAATGCCATTAACAAGCGCAATGCGTGGGCGGCGCGTGCCACGGTTTACGCGCATCTCATTCCGCCCGGTGCAGCGGATACGGTCCACTTCCGTCTGCGCATCCCCAAGGACGCGCGTGGCCGCATCTATCTGACGGCGCGGCTCAACTATCGCAAGTTCGCATGGGTGAACACGCAGTTTTCCTTTGCCGGCGCGTTCCAGAGCACCAGCCCGAACGACATGACGGCTGCCTACGATGACCGCCGCATGATATTCACCGCCAATACCAGCGACGTCTCCGGCAAGATCAAGGCCATACCCAACCTGCCGATTGTGGTGATGGCTGAGTCCTCTGCGGAGGTCACCGTGCTGCGGCCCGGCTCGCCGCCGCCTGCGCCCAACGCAGTGACCGGAAAAACAGACTGGCATCGCTGGAACGATTACGGCATCGGCTTGTTTTTGCAGGGAGATCTGAAGGCCGCGGAAGAGGCATTTGTGCACACCACGCAGGCTGATCCCGGCAATCCCGACGGCTGGGTGAACATCGGCCGCGTTCGCCTGCAGGAGGGCAATCTTGCCGGAGCCACACAGGTGCTTGAAAAGGCTCTCGAACTGTCGCCTCATTTAGCGCGCGCTCACTACTTTTACTCCCGCGTGCTGCGCCAACAGGGCAGGTACCCCGAATCCATCGCCCAGTTACAGCTTGTCACCGCGCAGTATCCCTACGACCGGGTGGTCCGCAACGACCTGGGCCGCGTGCTCTTCCTGGAGCGCGAGTATGCCCGGGCGCGGGACGAGTTCCTGAAGACCATCGCCATCGATCCGGAAGACCTTGAGGCGAACTACAATCTGATGCTCTGCTCGACCGGCCTGGGCGACGGCAAACAAGCCGCGGCCTACCAGGAGAGATACATGCGTTTCAAGGCGGATGAAGCGTCGCAGACCCTCACCGGTCCATACCGCGCCAAACATCCCTTCGACAATCTGGAACGGCAGCCGATCCACGAACACGACTCGGTGCCCCTGGCTGAAGCCAATGCCAACAACGGCGCGGATGCGAACCTGGTGCCGTTGCCGCGGAATCGGGCAATTGCGGCAGACCGAAACCCGGCACAGGTGGCTCGGCTTGGCGGAGGTCCGCAATGAGAGCGTCGCGCACATTGCTGGTCGCCGCCACGTTTGCCGCAGCAGGAGTTGCTGTTCTGGCCGCCGCGCTGGCCCCATCCGAGCCGCCGGCAAATCCGCCCCAGCACATTCGCTTTGCCGACATTACCCGGGCCGCGGGCATCCGCTTCGTCCACAACAGCGGCTCATTTGGCAAGAAATATCTGCCCGAGACGCTTGGCCCCGGCGTGGCCTTCATTGACTACAACAACGACGGTTGGCAGGACCTCTTTTTCGTCAACGGCACGCACTGGCCCGGCCATCCCGGCGGTGTAACCACCCCGGCCCTCTACCGCAACAACCACGACGGAACTTTCACCGACGTAACCATACAGGCCGGACTCGCTATCCCCATGTATGGGCTGGGAGTCGCCGTCGGCGATTACGACAATGACGGCTACGACGACCTGTTCGTCACCGCCTACGGCCAAAACCACCTGTTCCACAACAACGGCAACGGCACGTTTACCGATGTGACAAAGAAAGCCGGCCTCTGGGGGTCGCACGAACTCAGCACCAGCGCCGCATGGGTCGATGTCGACCGCGACGGCAGGCTCGATCTTCTTGTCGCCAACTACGTCGAGTGGACGCCTGAGACGGACTTGTACTGCACCATGGACGGTGTCCACAAATCGTTCTGCACGCCCGAGTCGTACCATGGCGCTGCGCTTCACCTGTGGCACAACAACGGTGACGGAACGTTCACGGATGTGACCAGGAAGGCAGGCCTCTACGACCCGACCTCAAAGAGCCTGGGGATTGCCATTCTCGACGCCAACCAGGACGGCTGGCCCGACATTGCCGTCAGCAATGATACCGAACCCAACAAGCTCTATATCAACAACCGTGACGGTACGTTTACCGAGAAAGGCATTCCCCAAGGCATCGCCTACAGCGAAGACGGCGTGGCTCGCGCCGGCATGGGTATCGATGCTGCAGACTACAACCGTTCCGGTTTTCCCAGCCTGGTCATCACCAACTTCTCCAACCAGATGATCGCCCTTTACCAGAACCAGCAGAATGGCCTCTTCGTGGACGTTGCGCCCACCTCGTCGATCGGCCGCACCAGCCTCCTCACGCTCGGATTCGGCTGCTTCTTTTTCGACTACGACCTCGACAGCTGGCCCGATATCTACGTCGCCGACGGCCACCTTGACCCTACGATCGAGACCATCCAGCACCAAGTCCACTACGCCGAACCGCCGCACCTCTACCGCAACATCGACGGCAAGAATTTCGTGGACGAAGCCGCGCAGATGGGCTCCGCATTCGACTCGCCTCGCGTTGCCCGCGGCGCCGCATACGGCGACATCAACAACGACGGGGCGCCTGACCTCGTGATCACCTCGAATCACGGGCCGGCGCAGCTTTTCTTGAATGAAGGCGCCACAAACCACGCTCTGCGCATCAAGCTGGTCGGAACCAAGTCGAATCGCGACGGTATCGGCTCGGTGGTCTGGGTGCAATCCGACACCACCTCGCAGAAGCAGATGCTGCGCAGCGGATCGAGTTACCTGTCCTCCAGCGAACTGGTGCTCACGTTCGGTTTGGGCACCTCAACGAAGGCGAATGTGATTGAAATCCATTGGCCGAGCGGCACGGCGACGCGGCTGACCTATGTGAAGGCCGATCAGATCTTGACGATTCGTGAAGACTCCGGAATCGTCAACGCCGAACCCTTCCGCAAGCGTGCCTGAATCGCGATGAAGGGCATCCGTTGGGCCAGGTCCGCCGCTGCCGGAAAGAAGAAGCTAGGCTACGCCGGGCCGTCTGTTGGTAGAGCTGGCCGTTCTACGTGCAGCTTCGCCAAACGAATGCGGCAAAGCCCTGCATGAAGCCGCTGAGTTTTACAAGGTTGACGTGGGAGCCATCACAACCAAGGTCTACACTCCAGAGGGAAAGACCACGCGCTTACACTTAAGCCTTGGAGGTCGCCCCCTGATTGTAAGCGGCTTAAGATTGGTTTCAAGAGCTAAATCTTCCCACAAAGCAATAGTCTCGGCGCGCCCTTCGAGAATTGCTTATTTGGTGAAGGGTGATTAGACCTGAAAGCGCCGTTGTGTTGTGGCATATTCTCGTGTATGTGGTGCGGAACTGCGTAGACTGATCCGGCATCTGTCCTCAGATCGTGAGTTGCTGGGCGCTTAAGCACGCTCGGTGTGCACGCGGTGAGCCGGAGTTGAGTGTCAGGTCGAATGAATAGGATTCGGAAGTCTTGCGCATCGTTATCGCGCGATGGAAGTATTGCATTCGGACATTAGCGAAGTTGTGCTCGACGAGATTTTACAACGAATGATGGGATTATTAGCGCAAGCGCTGAGGACCCGGATCGTGGCGAGTTGGTGTGCCCCGACCATCGATGTACAAGCCCCTGTGTTTATCTGGGTCCCGTTCATCTGGCCACTCGTTTGGGTCCGCCTTTGGTCCGACCCCCGTCCACCTTCTAATGCTAGCGCCTACGCCATATTCAGGTACCATCGTGGGAGCTGGTGTGGCGAGGCCGTCATCAGCGAGACAGCCTGAAGCGCAAATCTCCTTCGAGTCGTTCTCCTGCCTGTGACTCCTTTCTTCTACCCGCGCCATTCGTACCCTTGCGTTGGCCTGTCTGGGATTCAAAAGCTGGGGGGCGCGACCAGCCAGGCGTCCTTTCTACCCAGTGTATTGTTATTGAATCTTGAACGCCACTGCGATCTGTGATGGCATCTTCGATGGACAGACAATGATCAGGCCTTCGGGATGCTGGCTCCAGACGAGTTTCTGCGGGCTGCCCAGCATCGTGACGGAGTGAATCGGCGTGGTGAGCAGGCCGGCATTGGTGCCGAGGGAGGCGATGGTGACTTGCGCGCCCGATTGTGGCACTGCCAGCGCAAAAGCATAGGTGGAGCCGTCTTTGCCGGATGTGAAGCGAAAATCGGTGGGGCCGAATTGGAAATCGGCTTGTGCGCTGCCGAGCGCGCCCCCGGGCAGAGTACGCAGGGTACCGTCGGCATTGGCGACGCCTTCGCCGAATTTGACCCACGCTTTGCTCCCGTAAATGCCTTCACCGTTGATTTTCATCCAGGCGCCGACCTCGTGCAGCATCTGAACCAAGCCATCGTCCAGCGATCCATCTGGCCGGATGGGGATATTCACGAGGTAACTGCCATCGCGAGAGACGATCTCAAGCATGTAAAGGATAAGTGCGCGCGAGCTGTAGACGAAGTCAGGCCGGTAGAACCAATCGCCGACCGCGTTCTCGCCGATCCACGGTCCGTTGGTTTGAATGGTTTTGGGAATGCGGCTTTCGGCGGTGTTTACGATGCCGTTGGTGCCGGCATGGAACTTCACGATGCTGAATGTGTCTACCTGGCCGCGATTCGCCAGGGCGCGGTTGTAAAAATCTGCGATCACGCGCTCGATGGCATCGCACTTGTAGCCAGTGCCGGTCTTATCTCCGCTGAACGGCTGAGTCGAGTCGCCGTCGGTGTAAATGAAGTCGGGATCGTACTTGTTGATGACATCCATGATGCGCAAGGCCCAACGCGTTGCGTACCAGTGCGCATAGTCGAGATGCTCATAGAAGATGCCCTGCTCCGGTCTGAACTTCACATTGGCGACGTTTTTGTAGGCGCGAAGATCGATCCCATAGAGCAGGCGCGGATCGTACCCCTCCCACCATTTTCCTTTTCCGCCGGCGAGGGTCTGGTTGGCGTCGTAAGGTACACCTGCCTTGGGTCCGGTAGTGTCGCTGCCAAAGGCAGGCTGGTACCACCACCAGGTGTACTCGTGATGAAACGCTACACCGTAACGCATGCCGGCCGCGTGAGCAGCTTTTGACCATTCACCGATCAGGTCGCGGTGCGGTCCCATGTTTACCGAGTTCCAGGGCTGATAGGTTGAGTTCCAGTTGTCGAAGTTATCGTGATGCACGCCCTGGACGAGAATGAACCGTGCACCCGCATCGTGATAAATCTGAACCAGCCTGGCAGGGTCGAGTTTGCTCGGATTCCACGAGTGCAGCACGTCTTTATAGCCGGTTTCCGAAGGATGGCCGAAATCGCGGATATGGTTGTCGTAGGCCGGGGTTCCCGGTTGATAAATCTTGCGCGCGTACCAGTCGCCGCTTTGGCCCGCGGCCTGTGGTCCGAAGTGCACCCATATGCCGAACTTAGCATCGCGCAGCCACGCCGGGTCTCCGGGATAGTTCCTGGCGATGGAATCCCACGTCGGCTCAAAGGGGCCGGCAGCGATGGGAAAGTCCATTTTTACCTCGGGAAACGTAGCCGGGTCCTGCATGGTGAGCGAGTCAGGAGGCTGCGTCGCGGGCACGTCAGGAAAAGGCTCGGGTTTAGGCATCTGCTGTGCCGAGACAGGAAGAGCCGCGAAAATCGATATGCCCAGGGCAATCGACAAGCTGCACTGCACGACATTGAGGCGAATACCAAGCAGTTTATTCACGAGATGATGATAAAGGACGGCATACGACGACATCGATTTTCTCCTGGGCTTGTGAACCGTAAAAAGTATCGGTTTCCAACTTGCTGATCCACCATTCCCGGCGCATTTCTCGCGTCGAGGTGCGGCGCACCGACAAGAATTGATATCTAGCCGCGGCCTCCAAACGCTCGTCACCTCGCCCTTCCTGAGCCGTTGAGTTTGAAGTATGCCCCAATCCTATTCTTCTGCTTTGCATCTTTCGGCCCGGCCCGGCCATCCGGCCTCACGGCTCGAACTTGACTGGGACGAAGGTCTCGTACCCGGCCTGCTTTAGCTGGTCAGCGCTTCGGACCAATTCTCCATTCATCCTGACATTCTTGAATAGGATGGGAGCAACATTTGTTCCCATCAACTCGCCAGGCCGGGTCGCCTTACCAAAGGTGCAATTCTCGAACAAAAAATTCATCAGCGGATCATTTCCACCATCGATGTAGATATGGCCGCCGTCGTTTTCAAAGGTGGTGTTGATAAATCTGAAATCGTTCAACGTAATGCCTTCGCTCGATTTGAGACCTGAGGTGTATCCCTTGCCGATAAAATAGGCGGGCGTCAGTTGAATCCAGATGGCAAACTTGTTTTGATTGGCGACGAAGTGCACGTCCTCGAAGCGCAGGTGTTGGATATTCGGTGCGCCTCCGTACCCGATGGCCAGTGCGGAGGTATAAGTGTAATTCACAAAACCCTTTACGACGACATCCTCCACGGTGGCATTCTTGCCGCCGTAAAACGCAAAGGTATCGTCCATGGTCATGGCGAAGCCGTCCTGCACTAGGATGTGCTTGCTGTTACCGGTAAAGTCGTAGGCATCGTCGTGGTACTGCTGCTTACGGTTCACGATCTTGATGTTCGTGGCGGAAAAACCGTCCGTGTCGCTAATGGTTGTAGTCCAATAGGCAGACCGGAGGAGCAACAGCCCCTGAAAAGAAATGTTTCGGCAATGGTTGACGATATAGCCCCTGACTCCTGTTCCATGCGGATCATTTACCAGTCCCTCTTCCGATCTCGCCTTTCCATCTCCGGTGTCGGGTTGGAAATCGTGCCACAGCCAAGGGTAGCCTTCCATGTCGATGGTGCCACGCCCCATCAGGCCGGCATTTTCGACGTTGTTAAAGACAACGAGGGCTCTGAGCGGCCTTGCCCCGGCAGGCATCGGCGGCGAAACGTAGTCCGCGCTCTTGCGTGACCCGCGAATCAAAGCGCCAGCGTCGATATAGAGCTTGACGTTGCTCTGCATCAGCACCGTGCCGGTCAGGTAGACGCCCACCGGGAAAAAGAGCACACCGCCTCCGGGCCTGGCGGAGACGTCGCTGATCGCCTGATTGATTTTGGCGGTTTCAAGGGTCTTGCCTGAGTTGTCGATCTTGTAGTCCAGGATGTTGACCACGTTGGGATCGCCAAGCTTAGGTGGATTCTTCTCCGCAGGTTCGGCGAACAGCAGCAGTCCGGGGCTTTGGAAGGTTGGCTCTTCGTTGAAGAGGATGACCAGATATCGCGGTTGATCCAGATCGAAGCTCACCGTATTGCCGCTGATCTGCGGATGAATTTCATATGCTAACGGCCTTATGGAACACGTAACCACGTTCCGCGCGTTGACGAGCGAGGTAATTGTCACCCGAACCTTTCCGGTCATAGCGAAACTGGCGTGATCCATCCATTGAAATTGGTTGTAGGTCGGGAGACGATGTACAAACACAGGCTGGCCGTCTACTGTCACCTTGTATGCCAGGCTGGGTGCTGCGCCTGGATAGGGAGGGTAGGGAGTAACAGTAGCACGCGATAAAGGCAAGAACGTCGAGAACAATACGATCGAGCCTGCTAACCGTCTGGATATCATTGCGCTCATCTCCTCTCATCCTGGGACGCGCCAGCTGCCCATTGCTCGCAACGCGGCTGGCGCGTGCAAGCCTTGCCGGGACTCAATATCACCAGCTTCATCTAACTCACTTGTCAAATCCGGTAGCAATGTTTAACGTGCGGCTAGGCGCAAAACCTGACGCAGCGGAAGGTCGGCCGACGACCCTCCCACCTCGATCAGGAAATCGCCGGCTGGCCGTCTCCAATCGTCGCCCACGGTCGAGTAAATCGACAGGTACAGCGGATCGATCGGAACCTCCACCGTTTGTGCTGCGCCTGCCGCCAGCGAGACGCGCTTCCACGCCGCCAGCTTGCGGAACGGTTCTCCTGCCGAGTCCGGTAATGTGACATACACCTCGGCAATCTCGTCACCGGCCTGCGCCCCGGTATTGCTTAGATCGAAGCTGACGCTCTTCGCATCAGAATCGACCTTCAAGTTCGAGTATGCAAATCGTGTGTACGAGAGCCCAAAGCCAAATGGGAAGAGCGGCTGCTTGTTCTTTTCCTGGAACCAGCGATAACCCACCGCCATGCCTTCCACGTCGTAATCGACGTCGAAGGGTTTGGGCTGGACTCGGGGCCCACTGTGCGGCGTTGTGCTGGCCTCCCTGCGGACGTTCATCATCTGCTCGCTCAGGCCGGTAATCGTGGGATGGGGAAGGTCGTTGTCGGCCGCGGCAAAGGTAACCGGCAGCTTGCCCGACGGATTGACGTGGCCGAAAAGAATCGCCGCAATCGCCTGCCCGCCTCCGATTCCGGGATACCAGGATTCGAGGATTGCTTTCACGTTCTTTGTCCAGGGCATGGTGACTGGCCCGCCCGTCTCCAGTACCACGATGGTGTTCGGATTGACTGCGACCACTGCGGCCACGAGTGCGTCCTGGTTGTCAGGGAGGCTGAGCGTCGCCGCGTCCCGGCCCTCTGACATCCATTGCGTCACGAATACGACGGCTGCCTGAGCGCCTGCGGCAGCCTCGGCAGCCCGCACCGGATCCGTACCGGCATCATAGACAATCCTCGTGCCCGGCCCAGCCTGCTTGCGAATGTACTTGAGCGGAGAAGAAGGAAAGTAGACGGGCTCACCCCAGGCCGACAGGCCGGGCATTGGGTCGATTACATTCCCTCCCGGCGCATCCACCTGCGCAGAGCCGCCGCCGGAGAGCACGCCCACATCGGCGTGGCCTCCGATAATCGCAATGCTGCTAATCTTCGCAGCATCGAGCGGAAGAATGCCACCGCTGTTCTGAAGCAGCACGGCGCTCTCTTCTTCGATCTTCTGGGCGTCGTCGCGGCCGCGAAAGGGATCGACGACGCTACGCACCGGTGGCTCATCGATGGCGCCGCTCGCGAACATGCTGCGCACGATGCGATGCACCATTTCGTCGAGCCGGGTCAGGGGAACTTTACCATCTTGCACCGCCTGCTTCAGCGGATCGCTAAAGTAATTGTCGTCGCCAGGCTGATCCATATCCAGACCTGCCAGCGCGGCCTTGACGGTCGAGTGCGTGCCTCCCCAGTCGGAAAGCACAAAGCCTTTCAACCCCCAATCATGCTTCAGAACCTGATTCAGCGTGTAGTCGTTCTCGCATGCAAAGTCGCCGTTCACATGGTTGTAGGAACACATTACCCCGGCGGGCTGAGCTTCGGTGATGGCGATTTGGAAGGCCAGCAGATCCGTCTCGCGGAGGGCGCGCTGGTCCAGCACAGCGTTCAGAGTATTGCGGCCTGTCTCCTGGTCGTTGAGAACGTAGTGCTTGATGTCCCCCATGATGTGGTTGGACTGAACGCCGCGTGCCAACTGGCCCACCATCGTGCCGGCGAGGATCGGGTCTTCACTGGAGTACTCGAAGTTGCGCCCGTTGCGCGGTTCGCGGATCAGGTCCATTCCGCCGCCGATGGACATGTTGTAGCCCTGTGCGCGCAATTCGCGGCCAATAACGGAACCGTAGAGGAAGGCCGCTTCGGGATCCCAGGATGCGGACATGCCCAGCACCGAGGGAAGAAGAGTGGCGTAGCGTCCCTCGAGCGCAGCCATGCGCACGCCCACCGCGGAGTCGGCGAGATTGATGTCAGGAAGATGCAGCCGCGGGATGCCCGGGACGAATCCTGCGCCGCCGTTATCTGCGGGTGGAACAGGCGCGCCGGCGCGGAGCACCCCCCAGCCCACGCCATGAACCAACTGGATCTTCTCGTCGAGCGTCATCTCGTGAATCATGAGGTCGGCGCGCACATCCGGGTCCAGGGATGTGTTCATCCAGGGCTGCTGAGGCGCGGCCTGCTGAACGGCAGACTGCGAAGACTTGGCTCTCGAACCTTGCGCGCCTGTAGCCTCGGCGTAACAGACGGCTAGTGTGATGCAGACAATCGACGCCGTGCGGGAAATCATCGTGAATGCGTCACTCCTTTCCATGGCGACCCGGACCACCTCCGGCGAGGCATCAAAAACCGAATTCCATGATCCGTGGCTCAAATCAATGTCCGGCAATCTTTACGATTGCGCTGTCAGGTTCGCTCCAGCCGGCGACGCCGTCGTGCGTAAGCGTCTGCTTTGCGTCGTCCCAATGGAGCCGGGTAATGGAGCCCGCGCCGTTCTCATAGGCATAGGTCATGCCGTTGTCAGAGAAGAGCGTGAAGCTGCCGTCGGCGCCCGGATAGACTCTTACCTGCGCGATAGCTTGAACCTGATGGGTATTCTCAACCGGCGCTCCCAGCGGAACGATGGAGCCGGCACGGACGAATAGCGGAATGGTGTCGATTGGAGCAGCGACTGTGATCGCCTGGCCGCCCTTCACGCGCTCGCTGGTCCAGAAGTTATACCAATCGGCTCCAGCCGGCAGATAGACCTCGCGGCTGGTCGCGCCCTGGTCGGTCACGGGCGCAACCAGAAAGGCCGGCCCGAACATATACTCGTCACGCAGGTCAGCGACTTTGGGATCATTGGGAAAATCCAGCGGGAGGGCGCGCATAAAAGGAGCGCCGGAGAGCCAGGTCTGGTATCCCAGCGAGTAGATATATGGCATCAACTCATAGCGCAACCGGAGATACTTTTCCAGGATCGGCTCGGCCTGCTTGCCATACGACCACACCTCATTCGCCGGGCGGCCGCCGTGGGTGCGGAAGATGGGCAGAAACGTAGCGTACTGGAACCAGCGGGTGTAGAGCTCTGGATAGTCGTCGTATCCGCCGACGTTGGCGCGGGCATCGGAGGGATCGAGCAATGGAGAGTGGTCCGGATGGTGCACCGCGGGGAGATATGTCCAGCCACCAGTGTCGTTGGACCAATACGGGATCCCCGAGGCCGCAACGTCGAGACCGGTGGGTATCTGCCGCTTGAGCGTGTCCCAGGTGGGATAGATATCGGAGGACCACACAATGGCGCCGTTGCGCTGCACGCCCGTGAAGGCATCGCGAGAGAGGATCAGCGCGCGCCGGCCGGGTTCGTCTTTGCGGAAGCCCTCGTAGAGCGCGGCGGTGTGAAAGAGCGGATATACATTGAAGAATTCCGCGCCGGGACCGATGTAGAAGTAGGCGCCGCTGGGCGGCAGATCGGGCTCTGTTTCATCGGCCCAGAGGGAGTCGAAGCCCTTGCTGAGAATGTTGTCGCGGATGGTTCTCCAGTACCACTGGGCGGCCTCGGGGTTCGTGGTGTCGATGTCGGACCCGGCTCGGTCGTAGGGCAGGCCGTTGATCGGTGTGCCGTCGGCGAGGTGGATGAACCAGCTCTTCTCCAGCAACTCGGCATAGAAACGGTCGTCGGGCGAAAAGCGCGGCCATACACTAATCATGGTTTCAAAGCCCATGTCGTGAAGCTGCTTGTTCATCGCCGACGGGTCAGGCCAGAACCGGGGATCGAAGTCCATTTGGCCCATCTTCGTGTAGTAGAACCAATCCACTACCAGCATGTCGGCCGGCAGATGGCGATCGCGATAGCCCTTCGCGACCGACAGCAATTCCTGCTGGCTGGCATAGCGTTGTTTGCATTGGATGTAACCGTAAGCCGCTTTGGGCAGCATGTGCGTGGGACCCGTGAGCAACCTGTAGCCGGCGTAAATCTCGTCCGCGGTAGCACCGGAGACGACAAAGAAGGAGACGCGGTCGCCCACTTCGGAGACCCAGCGCGTCTGCTCGTTGAAGCCCGGCTCGATCGTGGTCTTCGAGGCGTTGTCCCACAAGAGTCCATAGCCCTTGTTGGTGACCAGGAACGGCACGCAGAAACTGGGGGCGGCAGGAGCCGTGTAATCGGCCCAGCAATGGACCGGGTGTCCGCGATGGTCCAGAAAGCCCTCTTGATTCTGCCCCAGCCCGTAATAGTGCTCGTCGGCGGGCGAGGCAAAGGTTGCGCTTATGGTGTAGAACTGCGGGTCGGTGGGACGGCGATCATGCTCCAGGCCGGCCGTGCCGGACTTGTAATTGAGCTCATCCTGCGCCCAGCCGGTAAGCTCAAGCAGCTTGGCGCCGTCGGGGCTGCGAAAGGTGATATGCGCGCCAGGAGTGGAACCGTTGAAGTATTTGGCTATGTCGGCCATGGTGTGAAGTGGCGGCAGTGCGGCAGGCCGTTCGCGGTCCACGCTGACGACCATGCGCGGCGAGCTGTACACGTCTGCCTGCGCGGTCCTGCTTGCACTCCAACCGGCCGCATTGGGCGCCGCTACAAGGCCGTATCCCGGCGTGGCCAGCGCAGATTTCCGCTGCAAACTGAGCGTGACGCGCAGAATGTTGGGCGCGTAGGGCTCCAGCACAATCGTCTCGCCGGTGCGGTCGAGTTCCAGACGCGGCGACGGATCTTGCGCACGGGAGCAAACGACAGTCGGGGTGAATGCGGCAACGAGTGCGACAACCGCCAGAGGCCTTCGCATAAACAGAAATTCCTTTCTCAGTACGTAGCCACCGAAACCCTGAGCACCTCGGGTTCCGAAGAGAAGTTGAGTCCCCAATCCGTTTGATCTCCATTCAGGATCCGCAGGAATTTAAAGGCCCCATCTTCGTACGTGCCTTCTTCCACGCGGAGGAACTGGCGATGCTGCCATTTGCCGTCGATCTCCGCGGACGGCGTCTGCCCGGCTCCCATGACGATATTCCCGGATTTCCGCTGTTGTTCGGTGCCGGCCGGTCGGAAGTCGACGCGGCAGAAGTATCCGGTCACCAGGAATTGGTTGTTCTTGAGTTGCGCCACCAGGGCACGCCCGACGGGTTCGGGATTTCCCTTTGCGGAGCCCCTCCCACCAGTTCCATAGGAAATCACCGCGTCCCACTCTCCAAAATGGAGCGTTTGTGTCACCTCGCCCTCCACTTCCGCTGTCGCCTGCAGCTTGCCCTCGAAGTTGAGGCGGGCAACATCGCGCATCATGGGGCCGATGAGACGGTAGTTCTGCGCCGTCGGCTCAAGAAACGCATTCGGCGCATCTAGCTGGCCGGAGGAAACGGGGCGGTTTCGCGTGTAGTCAAGTCCGAAAGGAGAGTAGCCGATGGCCTGAAGACCGAGGGCTGAGAAAAAGAAGCGGGCTTCATGAACGGCACCGCTGGTTTCCGGAACGAATAAGGCGTTGTCAGGACGATGATAGAGATCCAGCACCTTGAGATACGCCGCGGTGTTGGACATATATATGTCCGGCGCGAGGACATCGATGGCGGGCGCCTCCGCCTTCCAGATGGATAGCACATTGTCAGTGGGGCCGCCGCTCTCGTATGTCCCGGACGCTCCCGGTTTGAGCGGATCGCGCAATGCCGCATTCACATAAAGCGGCAAAGGGTACACAGCCTTGCCCGCGGCCGCAACCTGTCCAACGTAGCGGGCCACCGCCCAGGCATGGAAGTTGACTTCTGCCTCGGGACCGAAGACCTGTTCCCAATTCGCATCCGCAGTGGCTGGAGTCTGACCCATGGCCTTCAGAACTTCGGCCGGGACCGGGCCGTCATAGAGTTTGTTTGCCTCCGGCGAGGAGTCGCGGAGCGTGCCCCAGGTGCCCGTTTCGTTTTCCACCTGCACCATGAGCACCGTTCTTTCGGGATCCACTTCCTTGAGGTGCGACATGAATGCGGTGAACGCGCGCTTGTCCGCTTCGAGCGATGCTCGAGCGAATGGAGAGGGCGAGTCAACGAACTCTCCATTCTTGTTGGTCACGTGGGAGTAGCGCTGGGGATCGAGCTTCATCCATTCAGGCATGTAGTGCTGGCTGCCGTTCTTCCAGGTGCCGAACCAGAGCAGCACCAGATGAACGTGATGTTCACGGGCCTGAGCGAGAATCGTGTCCATCTGCGAGTAGTCAAACTGTCCCGGCTTCGGCTCGAATTGCTCCCAGTAGATCGGTGCTTCGAGGGTGTTGGCATGCAGGTATTCGATGGCGGGCCAGACTTTGGGGAGCGTGGCCGGCCAGTCGCTGGAGTTGTTCGATTGTGCGCCCAGCATCAGAAAGGGCGCGCCGTCCACGAGCAGGGCGTATCGTCCATCCTTCTCGACGATGCGGGGGATGGGATGTTCCGTCACCTGTGCCAGCAGTGCAAACCCGGTGCTTGATACCGCTAAAACCGCCGCGATCATGAAGGTCTTCATCGTCTTTCATCCTCATTTCTTCCGCGATCTGCACGCGAGTTCGTCAAATGCTTACGGCCGGGAAGGGCACGCGTATGCGAGAACCACCCTATTGCACGCGCACCTCGGTTGTCAGTTGAATGTCGGCGGACGAATTGCCGATCATCACGCGGATCGGCTCGGCTTCGACGCGGAAACCCGGGAGTTTCTCGTCCCACCAGGCCAATGTCGAAGCCTTGAGCGGAATCTGAACGGTTTTGGTTTCATCGGGCTGGATGGTGACGCGCTGAAAGCCCTTCAGCGCTTCGCGTGGTTGCTCAACCTTGGTGCCCAGATGCTTGACGTACATCTGGACCACCACATCGCCCACGCGGCTACCGGCATTCGTTACGTCCACGCTGACGGTGACCGAGCCGTCTTTAGACAGCTGCGTGGAACTGGTACGGAGATTGGAATACCTGAAAGTTGTGTAGCTCAGACCATAGCCGAAGGCATAGAGCGGCTCCCCTTTGAAGTACATATAAGTACGGCCGTCGCGGATGTTGTAGTCCATCATCGGTGGTAACTGATCGAGTGACCGGGGCCAAGTTTCCACCAGATGCCCGCCCGGGCTGTAGTCGCCAAAAAGCACCTGCGCCAAGGCTGTACCCTCGTCCTGCGAGGCGTGGGCCATGTGCAGGATCGCGGGAACGTGGTCCTGCGACCAGTTGATGGCGAACGGGAAGCTGGAAACCAGGATGACCACGGTCCTGGGATTGGCGGCGTACACCTGCTTCACGAGTTGTTCCTGGGCAAGATCGATGGTTTCCCGATCGCGTCCTTCGCGTCCGTCGCTGGGCACGGTGCAGGCCAGTGTTCCGCCACCGTCGATTGTGTTGTGCCAGTCGTGCGCCATATCCGGGCCGCAGGTGGGATCGTTTCCGATCACGACCACCGCGACGTCGGAGGATTTGGCCGCGTCGAAGGCCGCGTTGCCCAGCTCACTCTCTGCGTAATTCACTTTTACATCCGAACCGAGCTCCGCTTTGATTCCCTGGAGCGGCGTGACTGCATACGGCGGCGTGCCGCCATACCAGTCCCAGTGCACCAAGTCGGCGAGCGGCCCGATGACGGCGATTGACTTGATGGCATCCTTCTTGAGCGGCAGAAAGCCGTTTTCGTTCTTGAGCAGCACCACCGATTCGAGCGCCATTTGCTTTGAGACCGCGCGATTCCGCTCCGTGTTCCAGGGCTCGGGCGCGTCCTTGATCTTCGAGTAGGGAACCATTTCCGGCGGATCGAGCAAGCCCAGGCGGATGGTAATCCGGAACTTGGGGCGAAGCAGCGCGTCTATCTCCGCCTCGGTCACTTCGCCATCCTTCAGCGCAGCTTTGGTTTCATCCTGATATCGATCGAGGAACTGGTTGATCCCTGCCTTCAGGCACGCGACCACTGCCGCCTTCTGATCGGGAAAAAGATGGCGTGGATCGACAAGGAGATGGACCGCTCCCCCATCGCTCGAAATCACTTCCACGCCCCATTGTTCGCGGACGATGCTTTTGAGAATCGGATTGACCGCCATCGCAGTGCCGTTCCACGCGTTGTAGGAAGCCATCAAAGCCTTGGCGCCGCCATCCTGGAATCCCATCCGGAAGGGCGCCGAATAGTATTCCCAAAACAGCCGCTGGTCGAAGTTCGACGAAGATTCGGTGCGGTGATCCTCGTTGCTGTTGGCCAGAAAATGTTTGAGCAGCGCAGCCGCCTGCCAATACTTTGGATCGTCGCCCTGCAATCCCTTGATGAAGGCGGTCGCCATGGTTCCGTTGAAGAACGGGTCTTCGCCGTAGACTTCTTCGCTACGGCCCCAGCGCGGGTCGCGCGCCAGGTCCGATTGCGGTCCCCAGAGCATGAGAATCTGCCGGTTGTACTCCTTGGTTTGGGTGATAAATCGAGCTTCATAACCCTCAACACCACCCGCTTTGCGAACCAGGTCGGGATCCCATGATTCGCCCATGCCCGGAGGCTGCGGAAACTGCGTCGTCATGATGGCCTGGCGACTGCCTCTGCTTTCACGCTGGACCACACCATGGATGCCTTCGGAACTGCCGAAGTTCGGCACCCCCAACCGGGGCACGCCGGTGTTCGTGCTGAGACAGTTGACCTTTTCATCGATGGTCATCAGCGATAGTAGGTTGTCAATCCGCTTTTCCATCGGCAGCGAGGGATCGTTGAACGGATATGGAGGTTGCTGTGCGCTGACCGGCGTGAGCGCTGGGACAAAACTGAATGCCAGAAGGCAGAGCAGAACAGCAATGTGCTTTTTCATGGCGGCGGATACCGTGTCAGCTTTCTAAACGAACGCCCAGCGAGGAAATATCTCGCCCGGCGGGTTTGTGAATTCAAAACGCAGAAGAGTTATTGCGTGCACCATCGGCCAATCGGGGCTGAGATATTCGACGGGGGACATCGGCAACCGAAGAGCATGGTTCCAGCCGGGCCAACACGATTTCATATCGCGCACATGCGATGGGTTAAAACGGCCATGGAGAAACCGCGAAGACATCGGAACTCTCAAGCTATGGAACGCGGTAGAGCTGGACGCGCACAATCGTGCCCGGATTCAGCACCAGGATCTCTCCCTGTGCGTCGTCGTCGCCTTCGATCCAACGGGTAAGCTCCCACTTTCCGTCCACAAACCTGCCTGTCTGGACCACACCGAGTCCCACATTGGGAGGCCCGGGCGTGTTCGGAGTAAAGTCAACGCGCATGCCACCTCCGCCAAAATAATACTCATCGGGACCGGTAGAAATCGCAATTGCGGCCGCTTCCAGCGGCGGCAGGCGCTCTTCCGGCTCAGCTCCCGGTTGCCTTGGAGGAGGAGGAGACGCCTCCACTCCGCCTTTGGCCTGCGGAGCCAGGCGCGTGATTCTTCCTGTATAGGTGAACGTCAGAATGTAATTACCCAGTTTGATCTGCCGGGGCGGATCGCCCTGGACCATGCGCACCGCGGTCATGGTGTCAGTCCCCTGGTGCGCCAAGATCATCGGCGCCACATTGTTGAGCATTCCGTAGGCAGCGGCAAGGTCCGCGGAAATCGGCCTATTCCCGTCAATGCCAAACGGGGAAAAGCCAATCGTATTGAACTTGCCGACCGCCATAATCAAGTTGGCCGCGTTGGTGCCCGTCTCCGGAATGAAAAGCGGATTGCCATTCCTGGTGAAACGTTGGCAAATTTCGTCGAAAGACGGCAAATAGAGATCGGGTGCAAGAATGTCCACGTCCGGCGCTGCCGCCCGCCAGATGTCGTGCACCTGAGGCATCGGACCGCCGCTGGGATACGTCCCCGGCCAGGCGTGATTGGGCTGCTGCAGCCATCCGTTCACGTACATGGGAATGTCATAGGCGGCCTTGCCCTCTTTGACCACCTTCTCAACGAAGCGCGCATAGTTCCACGCCATGAATATTTCGTCCGAGGGCCAGTGGAGTTTCCTCCAGCTGACTTCATGCTCATCCGCGCTCATGGGCGGGCTCGTCGTCTGAATGGGAATCTCTACGTCCGCCGGCTTGCCTGGGCCGAAGACCTCTTCCCAGGTTCCTGATTTCTTGTAGCCATTTGCCGCCCACACCGAAAGGAACTCGGGGACGAGCCTATCCTTGTGCGCTTCCAGGTAACTCATCAGCTCTGCCGGCACCGGCCCGGCAAACGCGCGGTTCGCGGCCGGAGACCGGTCGCGCGAATCCCGCAGCACGCCCACTTCGTTCTCCACCTGCATCATCACAACGGTGTGCTGGGCGCCATCGACTTCCTTGATATGCCGCATCAATGCCGCGAACGCGGCCGCGTCCGCATTCCGCGTGGCGTCGCCAAACGTACTTAGCAGTTCGACCGGGCCTGAGATCGAGACGGTGCTCCCATTGCCGATCTGAATGCGCGGAAAGCGGGTGTAATCCTTCTTCACCCAGTAAGGCGCAAAACTGGAAGTGCCGTTCTTCCAGGAGCCGAACCAGAGGATGACAAGGTGCATGTGGTTCTCTCTGGCCTTGGCGATCACGCCATCGATCTGGGCGTAATTGAACGTTCCTTCTTCCGGCTCAAATTGCGCCCAGGAGACGCCTACGAGCGCGGTGTTCAGGTTGGCGGCGACAAGCTTTGGCCAGATGGGCTCCATCATGGGGAGACTGGTGGCTGCGTTGTTGGTGAGTTCTCCCGCGAGGGCCAAAAACGGCTTGCCATCCACGATCAATTGGGTCGCTGTGCCCTGTTTCTGCAAGTGCGGATCGCCATGATCCGTTTGCGCCCCGGCCGAAATCGTCGCAGCGGCAACACACGCAAGCAAGCCAAATACGGCTACCGCATTCATCTTCATTCGCATACATCGCTCCTGTTTGAATCTTCGAAACAGCAAGCCGAACTGCGCGCAGTCTACTATTCGTTTTCATCTTGCCGATGTTGCCCGTGGTGACGACTCTGCCGCCAGAAAAGGGAATGACCGGGGCCGCGACGAATACCGTGATCCGCGCTGACCTGTAAGTGTCCCCCGCCTCCGTCGCCTCGTGAGTCCAACCTGACGCATCGGGTTTGCCCAAAATCCCATAGCCTGGCCCTACCGTCGCTTGATCCTTCAATATGCTCATGGTCACGCGAAGAATGTTTGGCGCATAGGGCTCGAGGACTACTGTGATCCCATCTCGATCAAGCGTTACTCCTGTCCCCTGTGCGGTGAGAATCGCCGCTCCGAAAAAACCCGCCAACATCCATGTCAAGATTCTGACCTGAGATGCAATCGACATCATCTTTATCTCTCCACTTTTCTTGAAGAAGTCCTTGCCCGCCTTAGCGCTTGACCACTTCCACTAGAGCGCTATCCGGTCCAGACCAGGCTTCCGATCCTTCGTGAGTAAATCTGCCTGCCGCATCATCCCAATGTAAGCGAGTAGTGCGAGTATCCCCGTGCTCGTATGCATAGGTTTTTCCGTCGTCGCTATAAAGCAGGAAGTCTCCATCTGCTCCGGGATAAATACGGATCTTCGCGAGCTCCTGCTTCTGGTCCGTGCTCTCGATCTGCTTGCCCAGCGGCAGAATCGAGCCGGCGCGAATGAAAAGAGGGATGGTGTCGATGGGAGCCTCAGCACAAATGGTCTGACCGCCGTGGAAGCGCTCGTTGGTCCAGTAGTTGTACCACTCGGCGCCCGCAGGCAGATAAACCGAGCGGCTGGTTGCACCTTGATCCGTTACGGGAGCCACAAGAATCGCTGGGCCGAACATATATTCGTCTCCTATAGTGGCGACGTTTGGATCGTTCGGGAAATCCATAAAAAGCGCCCTCATGTAAGGCGCACCCGTTTGGTAGGTGCGATAACCAAGCGAGTAGGTATACGGCAAGAGCTGATAGCGCAGACGCAAATACTTTTCAAGGATGGGTTCAGCCTCTTTGCCATAGGACCAAACTTCGTTATGTTCTCTCTCTCCGTGAGCCCGCATCACTGGCTGGAATGCTCCCCACTCGAACCAACGCACAAACAGCTCAGGATAATCTGAGTAATTGTCGACGTTGCCCCGCGCATCGGAGGGGTCCACCAAAGGAGTGTGTGCCGGGCGGTAAGTGGGGTATATCTCCAGTGAGAAGAATCCGGCAATGTCCGTGTCCCAATACGGCATGCCGGAAGCCGTAAAGCCCAATCCCGCAGCGATGGAACGCTTCAACATGTCCCAGGTGGAGATAATATCGCTCGACCAAAAGACGGTACCGTTTCGTTGCGCTCCAAGGTACGCCGCGCGAGCCAGAATCATCACCCGCCGGCTGTCACCGAAATCGCGCCGGAAGCCATCGTAAACCGAAGCTGTATGGAATAACGGATAGACGTTGTAGTAACGGGTCCCTGAACCCACGTAGAAAAAGTCCTTGGCTGGATCGATGTCCGGTTCCGTTTCGTCAAGCCACAGATAATCGAAGGCATACGGCTTCACGTAGCGATCCCGTATCGATTCCCAAAACCATTTGGCGGCCTCAGGGTTTGTGGTATCGATGTTGGGGCCAATCACGCTTTTGAAGCCGCCGGGGTCCGGAGTGCCGTCTGCCGTGTGGATGAGCCAACCTTTTTGCCGCAGCATATCGTAATACCGCGTGCCAGGGGCGAAGTGCGGCCACACGCTTAGCAGCGTGTTGATGCCCATGGAATGAAGCTGTTGGTTCATGGCGGCTGGATCGGGCCATCGCGCCGGGTCTAGATCCATCTCGCCCTGTTGTGTCATGTTCAGGAAGTCCACCACCAGCACATCCAGCGGCAAATTGCGGTCGCGATATCCCTTGGCAACGGCCAGCAGTTGGTCCTGCGTGGGATAGATCGCCTTGCTCTGGATGTAGCCGTATGCGGCCTTCGGCAGCATGTGCGTGATACCGGTCAGCTGGCGATAGCCTTGATAGATCTCGTCAGTGCTATCTCCCGCGATCACAAAAAAGGAAACACGGTCTCCCACTTCCGACGACCACACGTTCCGCTGGTTGAAGCCCAGATCGATTGTGGTCTTCGACGGATTGTCCCAGATTAATCCGTAGTCGCGGCTCGACACCATGAACGGAACGCAAACCGTCTCTCCTCCAATCGCGGAGTAATCATGCCAGCAATTGATGCGATGGTCGCGAAGATCGAGAAGGCCCTGTTGATGCTGGCCCAGCCCATAGTAGTGTTCGCCGTCCGGGGAGTCGAAGGTTGTGGATACATGATAGCCGGGATCTGTTTCCTGCTCATGATTTGCGTTCGCCGTGGTCGCCTCGGGCCGGTTGGGAAACATGGCCCAGCGTCGCATGGTCAGCAGAGGTTTGCCGGCCGCCGTTGTGACTGAGATTGTGTCGTCGTAGGGTCCATGTCCACTGGGAGGTCCGCCGCCGAAGTAGTGCTCTCTCAGCGACGCGTTCAACGCGTCGAGCGGCATACGATGAGATATCGACAGGTCCCGCGGAGCAATTCGCACGATCATTTGTCCCGAGCGAATCACGTCGTATCCATCGGAATCCTGCGTCTGCGTCCACCCTGTCATCGATGGCGTGCCTGTGATTCCATACCCGGGCGCTGCCAGGGCTGCAGGCTTCTCCGAGCTCAAAGCGATGCGAACGATATTCGGCCCATAGGGCTCCACCACAATGGTTCGATTCACTCGATCCACGGTAAATCCGTTGACTTGAGCCAATGCTTCAACGCTGACGAGGCCGGTCAAGCCAACAATCGCCAGCATCACGGCCGCGGCGCGCATAACCGCATTTGCCGTACGATGAGTTTGTCGAAAACCAAGACGTGGAGTTTGTCGCAAGCCAGAACACGCGATGGAATCAGATCGAAATGGATGTCGCATTCGCTTCACTCTCAATTGAGTCACGTGGAAATGAGGCAACTCCCGTGATCGTAAACACCAGAATCCTAAGAGGTCCATGTTCGTTGCATCGATCGGCGGTGGCAGATGTGCCGAGGCCGAGCCCTACGCCGCGAAACTGGGCAGCAGAGAGATGGCGAAGACACACTTCCCGTCACTCATTCATTGGAAACGAGAAGAGGAGAAGCAGTGGAAAGCGGACGTGAAGTCAAAAAGGCAACACGCGCAATCCATTACTTCTCCCCACGGTGCAATTAACCGAACAGTTTAGAAACTGGCCCTCAGCTGCATTTGCAGACGGCGCGCGGGTAATTGACTCGTCGCCTTCCCAAAATTGCTGTCGGGCATATTCGTATCCAGACTGATCAGATTGGAGCGGTTGAACGCGTTATAGACCTCGCCTTTGGCCTCGAATTTCAACTTTTCCGAGAAGAACCATGGAAGCGAGAAAGCTTTCCCAAAGGTGAAGTTGAGGTTGTTGTATCCTTCGTTGTCGTACGAGTTACGGGGGAGGTTGCCTTCGGTCCCGGTGGCTACAAAGGTTGGCGCCGGGAATGCAGCCGCGCCGCCATTAAACACTCCGGCAAGGAAGTTCGCCTTCTTCAGACCGCTCAGGTGGCTGCCGAAGCTGGGTGTCATGGGCACACCCAGGCTGTTTCCGTCCGCGTTGTAGTTGCCTCCGGTATTGCCAATGACTGTGGTGCCGGCAGGGCATTTGGAGCCTGTAGCCGTTCCGCTTGAGCAAACCGGAGAGAAAGATTGATTCGTTGTCACCCATCCCGGTAACCCCGTATCGATGACCCACACACCGCCGAACTCCCATCCGCCGAGAGTATTGTTCTCCAAAGCACTCTGGTAGTGGCTTGGAGTGGTCCACGTGCCGGTGGCTGTGAATTCCTGCCGGATGTCAAAGTCGGCCCGGCCGCGCTGGAACGGCAGATTGCCGTTCTCAATAATTGGACCGTTCTGGTTGCCGCTTGTGATGTTCCCACTATCCAGGGAGGCTGAAGTGCTGAGCTCATCCAGGGTCTTCCCTACCGTGTAGATGCCGCTCATCGCCAGCCCGTGAGCCATCACGCGGGTTAGCACTCCGGAAAAGTAGTTCCCGATGGAGTTGCCATTGGAAGTGGCATAGTTGATTCCGCCAAAGTTCTGGTTGAGTCGGGTGAAGGATCCGAGGTTTTGAATCAGATCGCCATTGAAGCGATTGATGTCCTGGTTATAGATCGGCAGGTGATGAGCAGCCGACGCGGAGTAGTTCGCCTCAAGAACGAGGTTCCCGGGCAACTGTTGCTGCCAGCTCATGCTCCAGGCCAGGACCTGAGTCATTTTGTATTGGGAATCGTATCCGCCGAGACCCGCTCTCTGAATCACGCCATTGACGCTGAGCGCGCCTGTCGTCGGGTTAACGGTGACAGAACTCGTGCTGATGGGCACCACCGGGCAGACCTGCGTGAAGCCCACAGGAGGGCTGCAGAGCTGGAACGTGATCGTATTCCCCGACAACGCGTTCAAGCTCGGGCCGTAGGTGAGTGGCAGGTTGCTTGCCAGGATGTCCGTGATATGCAGGTACGGCGGTTGATCATTGAACAAGCCGAAGCCGCCGCGCAATGCCGACTTGCCCTTCCCGAAGACATCCCAGGAGAATCCCAGGCGAGGGCCAAAGCCCCACAGGTTATGGTTCAGCAGGTTATCGTTCTTGGCCAGCCCCACGGTCGCACCGGTGACCTGAGCATTAAAGCTTGAACCTGTTCCCAGCGTCAGCGGGGACAACTGCGGGCTGAGGATGGAAAACATGTTGGTCATCATGTCGAACCGCACACCGGCATTCAAGGTAAATCTCGGCGTGATCTTCCAGTCATCCTGGACAAAGAGGCCTGTGAAGAGTTCGCGGTAACGCCGGTTATAGGGTGCTTGCGTGTAAAAGCCATTGACTGCTGTCCCAGGAACCAGGGTGACCGGTGTACCGTTTTCCGATTGTGCCGCCTCCTGGACAAAGTCGAGCAGATTCTCAAAGGTGTACGAGGGCTTGTCGTTCCCAGGTTGTTGAGAATCGTACTCGCGGATATTGTCCTGCTCGAAGCCGTACTTGAGCGAGTGCGTTTTCACGGTTTCCGTCAGCACATCGCGCCAGGCGATGGTGGTTTGGGTAAAGTTCCCAGGTCCCCAGCCTCCGAATCCCGAGACTCCCGAACCGATGGTGACGTTCGGAATGGCAAACGTCGCATTTCCCCCGTTCTGGCCGTAGGGGCGAATCATGTTCGCGCCCACGTCATTCAGCAGACGCGAGGAGAATGTGTGCGTCCAATCCACGTTGACAAAATCGGAGTGGTTTGTGCCGTTGGCATTTTGCGCGGACCGCACGCCAGGACCGTTGCTAAAGCCGTAGTCCCAGGTTCGCATCGCATCCACGTAGACGCGATCGTTCTTGCCAACGTAGTCGTCAATCCGGAAGCTCCATTGATACCCGTTCTTGGGCGCGACGCCGGTGTAATTCACGGTGCCAATTGCATCCAAACTGGGAGAAAGGCCAGCCGGCGGCGCCACGAGTTCTGAGCATGTGGAGCAGCTGCCACCGAACGCCGTGGATTCGATTTGGGCGACCGTCTTCGCGCCCGAGGAACTCGCGTAGGTCAGGGGCGGAGCCTCGGTAAGGGCCTGAAGCGCAAGGTTTGCGTTGCCGCCAACGGTTGCGAGATTGGATTTAACCCAGTTATAGAAATCCATGGTCTCCACCGTGGCCGAGCCGGCGCTGGTGACACTGGAACGAAGCACATCGATCGCGCCAAACCAGAACAGCTTGTTCTTGAGGACCGGTCCACCCATGGTGCCGCTTACCTCGTTGCGCGTGGAGGGCGGAAGTGAGGATTGAAAATGCGTGAGGGCCGACAGATCATTGTTCGTGAACCAGTAGTCAATAGTTCCGTGGTACTGGTTGGAACCTGAAACGGTGAATACGTCGACCGTGGCGCCGCCATTGCGTCCTTTTTGGGCATCGAAATCGTTGGTCTTAATCTCCATCGATTGCACGATCTCGGGATTGGGAGAGATGGAGGTTCCGCCGCCGCGGGACGGGGTATTGGTCTGCGCGCCGTCGATCTCGTATCCGTTCTGCTCCTGGCGTAGTCCGGCGGCGTTGATGTTGATGGCGTACTCATTGGTGTAGTTGTCGGCCCCGGTTTGCGTTGCGGCGCCTGTCATGCCCGGCGTGAGAGAGGCCAGGCCGTAGACGTTTTGGCCCGAGAGCGGTGTCTCCTGCAGCGTGGCTTGGGGAATGATTGACTCGGTTTTTGCCGATACCAGATCAACTGTGGCCGCCGCGGCGTTGACAGTGATCTCGGAGGATACCGCTCCCACCTCCAGCACGGGGGCAAGGGTGCGGGTTTCGCCAACCTGAAGGACGAGTCCTGTCTGCTCCCATGCCTTGAAGCCGCTAGCTTCAATTCGAACTTTGTAAGTGGAAGCGCCGATGCTCTCGACGTGGAAGTAACCTGCCTGGTTAGTTGTAGTGTCTCTCGTCACTCCGATCTGCACATCCGTAATGCTGACCTTGGCTCCGGAAACCAAAGCCCCGGTCGGATCGTGTACCGTACCCTCAATTCCGCTTAAGAACTGAGCAAATGCCGGAAGTCCTCCCAGGCCCACTAGAAAGACCGAGAGGATCGACGCTTTTATCGCGAATCTGATGCTGATCATTTGGTCTCCTTGTATCGCTCGAAACTCAGGTATACTCCTGTGATTTCGGACATGCCGTTGAGTTGTTGCGCCCGCGTGCCGGACGACCTTCTGAAAAACCATTCGAAATCAGGTCTTCGCCTAAGTTTCGCTTTGAGCCTTGGTAACCGTATGGATTCTGGTCGCCATTGCTCTCGTGGCAGGGCCGTAATGTACGCTCTTGAACTTGCCAAGCGCGCACGCAAGCATCGAAGGTGGGAAACCGCCTGCGTGTCCCGAAGTTGAGCATGACGGTCCCATTTACACGTTTTCAAAATTCCGAAGATGCCTCCGCAATTTTGAATTCGCCCCTGAAAGGCGACCCGACCGATACATCGCTGCCGCTTCTGCCTGCCATAGCGTGGAAAATGGCGCCCCGCCAAGAGTTCGGCCGGAAGATTTGCCGGGATTCAAATCAATGCAGATGGCGCAGTACCAGCGGCATCGTGCAACCATCTTCCGGCACAGAAGGGATTTTCAAGTAGAACACGGTGTATTACAGTATGGCGGCGTCAAGGCAGTGCGTTGTGGTGTTAATGAACCTCTTCATATTCTGCAAGATAGGGCCAAGTTGAGTCCTCTGGGGAAGACTGCACGTTGGGCTGCGGTTAACCTGCCGGCGAAGCCGAAAAAAAAGTTTCTCATTCGCATCGGGAAGAGTAAAGTGGTCGAAGGCCGCAGCACGCTCGATTGCAGCGTGCCCAAAACGGAGGCCGGTGAGTGCCATGGATTCGACAACGAGTCAGGTTTGGCGCGAAGAGGTTCACGGCGATACGCCCACCTTCGATGAAGTTGAAAAAGCCTCCGTCCTTCGCGAACTCGACGCGATCCTGGGCAGTCCCGTGTTTCAACCAAGCAAGCGCTGCCAACAGTTTCTCTCTTACGTAGTCCGCCACCGCCTGGAGGGGAACCACGAGCGGCTCAAAGAACGCACAATTGGAGTGGACCTCTTCCAGCGTCCTGCAGGGTACGCAACCGGAGATGATCCCGTGGTTCGGGTACAGGCGGGAGAAGTGCGCAGAAGGCTGGACCAGTATTACCAGGCGAACCCCAACGCCTCAGCAGTCCGCATCGAGCTTCATGTAGGGACCTACACTCCGGAATTCAAGTGGGCACACCCTGCGCCCCAACCAGCCCCGCCTCAGCCTGCACTAGAACTTCAAGAAACACCTCAGCGAATGGGGCACGGCCAGGAATCAACCGCAGCCGTATCGCCTGAGTTGCCAGAAACCAGGCGCGCTTCTGGAAAGCACAAGCGGCTTCTGTGGGTTTTATCGGCAGTCTGCCTCGCGACGCTGGCCGGTTTGGCTCTGGTCGGCATAAACGTTTACCGTGCCAGAGCGCACCAATCGGTGTTGCAGAAGTTCTGGTCTCCAGCGCTATCCTCTTCGGAATCGGTTCTCATCTGCCTGGCCAAACCATCGGTCTACCTGCCTTCAGTCCAGCTCTACCAGCGTCATTCCAAGACTCCGGAGAAGTTCCTGAATCAGTTTGAAAGGCTCAGTCAGAGGCCTGATCTGCAGCCGGACGACAAGCTCGTGTGGAGCGATATGGTCGAGTACCCCGACTATGGGCTCGCAGCCGGGGATGTCTACACGGCGATCCGGCTATCCTCTCTGTTTGGCCAGATCGGAAAGAAGAATCAGGTCAGAATTGGAGGCAACTACTCCTTCGAAGACCTGCGAAGCTCTCCTGCCGTCATCATTGGAGCTTTCAACAATCGCTGGACGATGCAAATGACGTCCAATCTCCATTTTGCATTTGTTAATGAGAGCGACCAATCGATCATCCGGGAGGAAGGCCCATCGGGACGGCGATGGTACTCAAAGTTTGACTCTATTAATAGCAGATCCAAGGAGGACTACGCTCTTGTTACCAGACTTCTGAACTCGAGGACCGGTCAATTCGTTGTACTTGTGGCCGGTATCCAGTCTTACGGCACGCAGGCTGCTGGTGAATTCGTTTCAAGTCCCGAGTACCTTCAGGCGGCCCTTCAGAAGGCCCCGCCGGACTGGGAAAAGAAGAACATGCAGATTCTTCTGCGGACCCCAGTCATTGATGGATTACCTGGTCCTGCTGAGGTTGTCGCTATCTACGTCTGGTAACGAACATCCGCCATTGACGTGATGAACTTCCGGATCCGGAATACAGAACGAAGACTGCCTTAAGAGAATAAAGCCATCGTTTCGAATGTAGACAAACCTCGATGAGACAATGATTGGAAGAATGCTCACAGAGCGCCGTAAATTCCTTCATCTATCGTTAACAGCCCTTGCCGGAGCCCTCTCTCGGAGAGGAGGCGCTCAGCAGGTCGGAGGCATGGGAGGACGGGTTGCGACGCCTCAGGCGAAACCCAAGGAATCCGGCCGTCCGTTTGACGCTTACTTTACCGACGTTGCAGGGTCAGCCGGGTTGACTGCGCCGGTGATCTACGGCCCCGTGGATCACAAAGACTACATCCTGGAAGCAAATGGATGCGGCTGCGCGTTCTTTGACTATGACAACGACGGATGGATCGATATCTTCCTTCTCAGCGGCACTAGGTTAAGCGGTGCTCCTCCCGGAGCCTCGAATCGGCTTTATAAGAATAATCGCGATGGAACATTCACTGACGTGACCAGACAGGCGGGGCTGGCGGCGGTTGGCTGGGCTAACGGGGTGTGCATCGGTGATTACAACAACGACGGCTATGAAGATCTGTTTTGCACCTACTATGGCCAGAACCGACTTTACCGAAACCTTGGCAATGGGACATTTAGAGATGTCACCAAAGAGGCCGGCTTAGAAACTTCCGAGGTCAGGTGGGGCGCGGGCTGCTCTTTCCTGGATTACAACCGGGATGGTCACCTGGACCTCTTCGTCTCCAATTACCTGCAATTCGAATTCGCGCATGTGCCGAAACCGGGATCGGGGATGAACTGCAATTGGAAAGGGATTCCAGTTAACTGCGGTCCGAGGGGCTTACCCTTCGGGAGGCACTCCCTTTACAGAAACAACGGCGACGGAACCTTTACCGATGTCAGCATCGAATCCGGAATCGGGAAGTCCTGGCACGACTATGGCATGACCGTGGTTGCGGCGGATTTCAACGAGGACGGCTGGCCGGACATCTTTGTCGCCTCCGACTCGACTCCCAGCCTCCTGTTCATCAACCAGCACAACGGGACATTCGTTGAAGACGGCGTGGAGCGTGGCGTGGCCCTGAGCGGCGACGGCATGGAACAATCCGGGATGGGGGTCGGCATCGGCGACTACGATCTGGACGGTCATCTGGATCTCTTCGTGACCCACTTCGCCGAAGACTCCGACGGGTTGTACCACAACGACGGTACGGGCAACTTCGACGACACAACTCTAGCGGCGAAATTGGGTGTCGAGACCCGCTATACGAGTTGGGGAACGGGAATTGTAGACCTCGACAATGATGGTTGGCCGGACATCTTCTTTGTCACCGGAAGCGTCTACCCGGAGGTTGAGAAGCTCCTGCCGCAGTACCCGGACAAGTCTCCCCGCTTCTTGTTCAGGAACCTTGGCAACGGCACCTTCGAAGAGATTTCCAATGCCGGTCCGGGTGTGGCCACGCCGCATTCGGGCCGCGGCTGCGCATTCGGCGATATCGACAACGACGGCGATCTGGATATTCTGATCGTAAATATGAACGAGCCTCCTTCGTTGCTGCGCAACGACTTGAAAGGGACGCACCACTGGCTGAAAGTAAAGCTGGTGGGCACCAAGTCGAATTGCAGCGCGATTGGGGCCCGGGTGTTAGTCCGATATTCCGGCCGGGTCCAGGCCCAGGCGGTGGTGAGTCAATCAAGTTATTACTCGTGCAATGACTCTCGCCTCCATTTCGGCCTTGGGCAAGCGGCCAGTGCGGATCTGACCATCTACTGGCCAAGCGGCCTCATGGAAAAATACCCAGCTGTCAAATGCGATCGACTGATTACGATTCGCGAAGCGCACGGGATCGTTCCCAATGCCGGCTGGGCGCGCTAGCGATTTCCTGCGTCTGAAGCTGCCGTACTTTTGTTGACTTCCTCTACGGATTGGCTGAAGCACTCTCGCTGAACCGGATTCCGAGCTCTTCGCTGACAATCGGCCTGACTTCGCCTGTCAGGTCAGTAGGATCGTAATGAAGTTTGTATTCGAGGGGCATGATGTAGCCCAGAGATGACCATCCCCAGAAGGGGTTCATCCCATAACCTTGTCCGGTTTCAGAATCGTAATACTCGCGCGTCACCGGGTTCATGTCCAGGACCATCTGATAGGTCCTAGCCGCGAGCTCACGGGCTTCCTTGTCATAGCCATATTTGATCAGACCATGGAAAATCATATAGTTGCTGGGAATCCAGGTATTCCCACGCCAGTTACACTCGCCTTTTGTGGTTCCTTCGTAAAAGTCAGGCTCGGTTTTGGCGTAAGTAGCTATGGGATATGCGAGCCAGAACTCTTTTTCGTTGAATAGATGCTCGCGCACCAGGCGGCGCGCCTGCGCGGGCGTCGCCACTCCGGCCCAGAGTGGGAAAAAGCCAGTGACGGATTTGATGCGTATCCTTTTCCCTGTTTTCTCGTTCCTGTCGTAGTAGAACCCATCCTTTTCGTCCCAGAAGACGTCATTGATGAGTTTCGTAAGTTCTTTCGCGTGCTGCTGGTACTCGTTCTGCTCCTTGGTCTTTCCCAATTTCCCCGAGATGATAGCCATGGCCTGGAGTTCGCGAACCAGATAACACGCCAAATCGACACCCTCGTCGAAGTAAGAGTCAAAATCCCCTGAGCGGCTCAACTGGTTGTCCATGCCGCTGGCATCGGAACTGTTCCAGGTGGGCAGCCCATTATGGTCAGCATCATAGGCGAACCAGCGATCCAGGTATTTCTGCAGCTGGCCATAGTCCTTCTCGCGCAGCCATTCATAAGATCCGGTTTGTTGCGATCCAAGGACAGCCAGCTGGGTGAGGAACGGCTTGAACATCTGATTTGGCTTCGGATAGGCGATACCCAGTGTGCGGGAAATGAAACCGTCCGGCTCCTGACGGCCGAGAAATATCGCGAAGTTGGAAAAATCGAATTTGCTGACGCCATAATAAGACAGATAGATATTTTCAAAATACAGGTCCCAATCAAAGAACTCGCCATAGGCGTAACCGGTAAGCAGCTTCTCCCTGGACTGCGGAAAGTCATGCAATCCCTTCGCGCTGATATCGCGGTTGAGCTGGAGGAGACGTTCACGAAGCGATTCGGACCGCGTTTGGTCGCTGTTCTTCCACTGTTCCCGGTTGCCGGCAGGAGGGTTTGTCTGGGCAATCGCTGTCGAAAGGAAAAGCAGTAATGTCAGAACAAGGGCGCCAATTGCCATCGGAAGTAACGTGCGACAGAAACGGGCATACGGCATGGCAGATTTCATGAAGAACATTCTCCTTGGCGCTGTTTCGCTTGCATTGTACCTCTCGTCGACTGTACTGTGAACGGCCTGCCTGCAACCGCGACAGGAAGATTGAGCAAACTCGGCCTTGATACGATTCACCTGCGCCCCGAAGGCACGGGTCTACTAACGCTCACACTGTTCTTTGCGTTTACACTCGGGATGAGGCAGGTCGATGGTTCGTACCGGATGCGTGACGCTTTTGCTTTTGGGTGCGTCTTTTGTTGCTGTAGGGCAACAATCCAAGGCGTCCATTGAGTCCATAGAATCGCTGATTCGTTCCCAGGACTACGACCAGGCTCTGCAGATGACAAAATCGGCCTTGCGCCAGGCGCCCAACGACTTCAGGCTTTGGACGTTGGAAGGGATTGTGTTTTCGATCAAGGGCAGCAACCGAGATGCGATAGACGCCTTTCAAAGAGCGTTGAGCTTCTCTCCGAATTACTCCGCCGCCTTGAAGGGTGAAGTGCAGCTTCTCTATCAGGCAAGGGATAAGCGCGCAGTCCCTCTGCTTGAAAGGATATTGAAGGCCGATCCGAAAGATCAGACCGCGCACGAAATGCTGGCAAATCTCGAGGAGAGACAGGGAAATTGCCAAGCAGCCATCGACCATTTTCTGCTCAGCGCGGACGCGATCAGAACCCATCCCGGCTCTCTGGAAGCGTATGGAAATTGTCTCGTGCAAGCAAAACAGCCGCAGAACGCGATTCCGGTATTTGAAGAGCTTGCTGCGCTGCTTCCAGGCAGCAGTTATCCGAAATACGATCTTGCGGTGTTACTTGTCGAAACGAAGCAGAATGATGCGGCGCTCAAAGTGCTTGAACCACTACTCACGCCTGACCAGACGGACCCGGATTTCTTGAGCCTGGCTTCTCAAGCCTATGAGGCCGTGGGCGATACCCCCAAGGCGGTGTCTCTTCTGCGACAGGCAATCGTCCTGAATCCTGCGAATGCAGATTACTATGTAGCATTTGCGACGCTCTGCCTGGATCACGATTCCTTTCAGGTTGGGATCGATATGATGAATGCCGGCCTGTCACGTATTCCTGACAATCCGTCGTTATATATCTCGCGCGGTTTGCTCTATGGGCAACTCGCGGAATTCGACAGGGCCGAAGCCGATTTCAATATTGCCGAGCGTCTTGATGGGAAACAGAGCATAAGCTTGTATGCCAAGGACATTGTCGAATTCCAAAGGGGTATGTCTGACAAGACTTACTCTGACAAGTTATTGTCGATTTCCGAGATACGCGCGCAACTAAAAACTCATCCAGATAGTGCCTTACTGCATTTCATGCTCGCCAAGTTGCTTGTAAATGAGGACTCCGACACAAACATCAAGGTATCCGATGAAGCAATGAACTCCGCGCTGCTAGCTGTCAAGTTACAGCCGGATCTAGTACAGGCAAGGGATCTCCTTTCAAGCATGTACATGAGTGTTGGCAAATACGGCGCGGCCATTGAACAATGCCGGATTGCGTTGCAATATGCCCCTTCCGACCGCACGGCTCTATATCATCTCATCATTGCGCTGCGGCATTCCGGACAGAGCGGGCAGCGCGATGAAATCCAGGAACTTGTAAAACGCCTTTCAGATTTACAGCAGTCCGCACTCCAGGAGGAAACCGCCAAGAAGCGATTCAAGCTGGTAGAGGAGCCATCCGTACCTTCGCAATAGAATTACCTTTCTTGGGACTTCCGCCGGCTCGATCATGCGCCGCGCCAACGTCGGCTTAGTTGGCACGCTCAAGTCTGCCCCCCGAAGCAAAGTCCAAGAGCTTTTGAGTTCGCAGCAGCATGTAAAGGCGCTCCTGTTGACCCGGACAATCCCTTCTACCTCACGCGACTGGGTGCGCTTTCGGAGAATCCATTTCATTGGCATATCGAAATTCGCTCCTTTGCCGAAGAAACGATTGACGGGGATTTAGCGCTAGGGCGTGTTAACACTAATTGATTTTTCTGTTATTGTATTTAGGTGGAGATCAGTGAAGAGCAGTTTCACCGCATTGCTGCAGCGTTGCCTCGCCAGCGCGGCAACGTAAAGGTGAC
>Ga0181538_10000145_pt1 | contig 78045 bp, 56 predicted proteins | sample PEATcosm2014_Bin_40_FD_119773 | JGI IMG/M metagenome (GOLD analysis project Ga0181538, IMG submission 119773) | Peatland microbial communities from MTU Mesocosm Facility, Houghton, MI, USA - PEATcosm2014_Bin23_30_metaG | ecosystem: Environmental > Terrestrial > Soil > Wetlands > Peat | place... | reverse complement strand
CAGTATCCCCGCGCCCAGAAATGCTGGCCGACAAAGTTCCTGCGCCGTCCCGCATACACCCGCGCAATATGCATCGCGCTCTTTCCCTTGATGAACCCCATCACGTTGGACACCGAATACTTCCGGCCTTCCGCTTTCATCTGATTCCAGCGCGACAAGTCAGCGCAGTTGAATTAAGTTCGTTCCAACATTTAACTGCACGAAAGGATTTAATTATGCAAAAGCGCAAACTAGGCAATCTGGAAGTCTCGGCCATCGGGCTGGGCTGCATGAGCATGAGCTTCGGTTACGGCCCGGCGGGTGACAAGCAGGAGATGATTTCCCTGATCAGGTCGGCGGTCGAGCAGGGCGTCACGTTCTTCGACACCGCCGAGGTCTATGGCCCGTTCACGAACGAGGAACTCGTGGGCGAGGCGCTGGCTCCGTTCCGTCGGCAAGTGGTCATCGCCACCAAGTTCGGCTTCGATTGCGACAGCGGCAAGCAGGGCGGTTTGAACAGCCAGCCCGCGCACATCCGGCAGGTCGTCGAGGCTTCGCTCAAGCGGCTCCGGCTCGAGACGATTGATTTGCTCTACCAGCATCGGGTGGACCCGAACGTGCCCATCGAGGACGTGGCCGGGACGGTGAAGGAGTTGATCCGTGCGGGCAAGGTGAAGCATTTCGGGTTGTCGGAAGCCGGGGCGCAGACCATCCGCCGCGCGCACGCCGTCCAGCCGGTGACGGCGTTGCAAAGCGAATACTCGCTGTGGTGGCGCGAGCCGGAAGCGGAAGTGTTGCCGGTGCTGGAGGAATTGGGCATCGGCTTCGTGCCGTTCAGTCCGTTGGGCAAAGGTTTCCTTACGGGACAAATCAAGGCGGACACGAAGTTCGCCAGCACGGATTTCCGCAACAGTGTCCCGCGCTTCAGCGCGGAGAACCGGAAGGCGAACCAGGCGCTGGTGGATTTGATCGGCCGGTTTGCGGCAGACAAGAAGGTGACGCCCGCGCAGGTCGCGCTGGCGTGGCTGCTGGCGCAGAAGCCGTGGATCGTGCCGATTCCCGGCACGACGAAGCCGCATCGGTTGCGCGAGAATTGCGGAGCGGCGGCAGTCGAGATAAGGCCGGAAGAATTGCGCACGCTGGAAATTATGGCGGCCAAAATCCTGGTGCAAGGCGCGCGTTACCCGGAACATTTGCAGAAACTGGTGGGGAAGTGAGAGTTGATCCGTCTTCGCATCGCTTCGACGCGATAAAAAGTTGCTTGTCGCGCCTCAGCCGAAGGCGAAGGTGGAAGAGTTGAGGGCAAAAGCAGGGCTGGACTTCGGTTCAGCCTTTTTCTTTTTGACCGTGTTCGCGCCGCCCAAAAACGCAAATTTGGTCTGTTCAAACCGTCAGGCTTCTGGCATTTCTCTGGCCATCATTTGGCATAAATGACGCACAATATGACAAGCACAACAAACAACGCGCCGACCTCAAACCAAAAGGTTCTCACCTGGGTCAAGCGAATGGCCGAACTTTGCCAGCCGGAACGCATTCACTGGTGCGACGGTTCGGACGCGGAAAATCAGGCGCTCTGCGACCTGATGGTAAAGAACGGCACCTTCATCAAACTCGACGCCAAAAAACGTCCGGGTTGCTATCTGGCCCGCTCGCATCCCAGCGACGTGGCACGCGTCGAAGACCGGACCTTTATCTGTTCCAAGACCAAGGACGAAGCCGGGCCCACGAACAATTGGGCCGACCCAGCCGAGATGAAGCAAAAACTTCTTGGCCTGTTCAACGGGTGCATGAAGGGACGAACCCTATACGTTATTCCGTTCGCCATGGGACCCTTCGACTCGCCCATTTGCAAAATCGGCATCGAGATTTCCGATTCACCTTATGTGGTCGTCAACATGCGCATCATGACGCGCATGGGCCGGGCCGTGCTCGACAAACTCGGCGCGAATGGTCCGTTCATTCCGTGCCTGCACTCCGTGGGAGCGCCGCTCAAGCCGGGCCAGGCCGACGTTCCGTGGCCCTGCGAGCCGGACCCGAAAAACAAATACATCGTTCATTTTCCCGATGAGCCTTTGATCTGGTCTTACGGTTCCGGTTATGGCGGCAACGCGTTGCTCGGCAAAAAATGCCTCGCCCTCCGCATCGCTTCCACCGTCGCCAAAAAAGAAGGCTGGATGGCGGAACACATGCTCATCCTCTGCCTCACTTCGCCGCAGGGCAAAAAGCATTACCTCGCCGCCGCTTTCCCGAGCGCCTGCGGCAAAACCAATCTGGCGATGATGCAACCGGCGCTGCCCGGCTGGAAAGTCACGGCGCTCGGCGACGACATCGCCTGGATTCGCGTCAGCAAGGACGGACGGCTTTACGCGATGAATCCGGAATGCGGCTTCTTCGGTGTCGCGCCCGGCACCTCGATGAAATCGAATCCGAACGCGATGATTACCGCCGCCCAAAACACCATTTTCACCAACGTCGCGCTGACCCCGGACGGCGACGTTTGGTGGGAAGACATGGGCGTGCCCGCACCCGCAAAAGCGATTGATTGGGAGGGCCAGGAATGGACGCCGGATTCCGGACGCAAGGCCGCGCACCCAAATTCGCGCTTCACCACGCCCGCGGCGCAATGTCCGGTTATTGATCCCGACTGGCAAAATCCCGAAGGCGTGCCGCTCACGGCGATTCTATTCGGCGGACGCCGCCCCGGCACGATTCCGCTGGTGAACGAAGCGTTTGATTGGGAACACGGCGTGTTCCTGGGTTCAACCTGCGGTTCGGAAACCACCGCTGCCGCGCTTGGCCAGGCCGGCGTGCTGCGTCACGATCCGTTCGCCATGCTGCCGTTCTGCGGTTACAACATGGCTGATTATTTCGCGCACTGGCTTTCGTTCGCGCAACGCACCGACCGCGCCCGGCTACCCGGGATTTATTTTGTGAACTGGTTCCACAAGGACGCCAACGGCAAATTTCTCTGGCCCGGTTACGGCGAAAACAGCCGCGTGCTCAAATGGATCTGCGAACGCGCCGAAGGCACGGGCAAGGCGCAGAAAACCCCCATCGGGAATCTGCCAACCGCCGACGCGCTTGATTTATCCGGCCTGAACCTTTCCGCCGACAGCCTCAAGCAATTGCTGGCGGTGGATGTTGCGGGCTGGAAAAAAGAGGCTGAAGGCGTGGCGGCAAATTACGCCCGGCTGGGCAGTCGTCTGCCGAAAGCGTTGAACGACCAGCTTGACAGCTTGCGGAAGCGGCTCGGCTGATCCGCACACCATCTCAACAACAAACAGCCCTCGGCCCCAAGGCGCGAGGCTTTCCAATTTTAGGGATTGGCCGGACAAAATCTGGCTGCCTTTTCCAGTTTCAATCTTCCGTTTCAGTGCTAAATTCAATCAAGTTTCTGAGAACCATAAACTTTACAATTTCGAGTCTTTTGAGGCGTGGCCCCGGGTCGGCGTCACATTTGAGATTTTTTTGTGGCTAAATAACGTGTGTCTTGCTTCCGATATCATCCCCAACCCGGCCGCACGATGAATTCCTCGGCCCTGAAATCCCGACACTTTGAGCGGCGTTTTCGTGGTTTTGGCGCCGGCCAAAATTACTTTTTACCCGCGGGGCTGGGATTGTTGGCCGCCGTGGCAATGTTTTTTGCCCCGGCTGCCCGGGCGGCGGACACGACGGATGCAACAACTTCGATCCTGGTCGTGGAACAGGGGGATCAGCGGCCAATTTTTTTGGACTTCATGTCCCGCTTGCGCCAGGTATTGACCACCGACCTGTCAAGCCACGTGGTGTTTTACCCGGAGAATTTGGATCTGGCGCGTTTCGAGGGAACCAGCTATCGCGCCGATCTCGAAGACTGGCTGCGCAACAAATATCACGGGCACAAGATGGATGCCATCGTGGCTTCCGGCGAAACGTCCATTGATTTCATATTGAAGGTTCGCCCGAAAGTGTGGCCGGGGGTGCCGGTCATTGCCATTGGAACCAAAGGGGTGGAAACCGCATTGTTGGCGGGCCAGACCAATGTAACCGGAGTCACGGTTGATATTGACGTGCCGGATACTTTGAACGTGGCATTGCGACTGTTTCCGGACACCCGGCGGATTGCATTCATTTCGTCAGAACAAAGCGATCTTCCGGAATTTCACGGACAAGACCTCAAAACGGTGGCGGATTTTTGCACGAACCGGTTTGAGTTGATCAAACTCGTGGGGCTGACGATGGCGGAGACCAAGCAACGTCTGGCGGCCCTGCCGCCGGATACCATTGTGTTTTATGACGATATCTGGAAGGACGCGGCCGGGCAGTTTTTCGTCCCTGGCGACGCGCTGGAGGAGTTGAGTTCGGTCTCCCGCGCACCCATTTTCAGCCATACGGAGAGCTACCTTGGATACGGCATGTTGGGAGGCTCGTGCATTATCGGCCGGAGATTGGTCCCGGAACTGGCCGGCCAAATTGCCGCCGTCCTCCGCACCGGCAGCGCGAACTCCGTGCCGGTTATACCGAGCCAGAGCAGCCAACTGGTCTTCGATGCGCGGCAGCTGCAAAAATACGGTGCGAGCGAAAGCCTGATTCCGCCGGGCAGCCGGGTGCGATTCCGCACGCTCACCTTGTGGCAGGCTTATCACCAACTTGTGATCGTGATCGTGGCGGCACTGGTCGTGCAAACCGGTTTGATTGCGATACTGCTGTTGCAACGCCGCCGCAAGGAGCAAGCCGAAACGGAACTGTTCAATTCCCGGCAGATGCTCCGGACCGTGCTGGACACGATTCCCCAGCGGGTTTTCTGGAAGGATCGCAATTCAATGTTCCTTGGTTGCAACCAGCCGCTGGCCGAAGACTGCGGTTATTCCCATCCCGGCGAATTGGTCGGCAAAACCGATTATGCGACCATTGCCAAATCCGAGGCGGACCGTTATCGCGCCGATGATCATGAGGTGATGGAAACCGACCGGCCCAAACTCAACTACGAAGAACTGCAAACCCGGAAGGACGGCAGTTCCGGCTGGTTGAGGACGAACAAGGTGCCCTTGCACGACAAAAAAGGCCGGGTGATCGGAGTGTTGGGAACCTACGAAGACATCACCGAGCGCAAACGGGCGGCAGAGACCATCACCAATGAACGCGAACTGCTCCGCACATTGTTGGATTTGCTGCCTGACAGTGTTTATATCAAAGATCTGGACAGCCGCTTTCTCATGGCCAACAAAACCCTCGCCAAACGCTTTGGCAAAGATAGTCCCTCCCAAATTCTCGGCCTGTCGGACAAGGATTTTTTCCTGGCGCAACAGGCGGCGGTTTTACGCGCCGAGGAGGAGCAGGTGATTGCCGGCGAAACCATCAATGAGAGGGAGGAAACTTTTGTTTTACCCGACGGCCAGAAACGCACGCTGCTGGTCACCAAGGTGCCGTTCCGAAACAGCCAGGGACAGATTTGCGGCCTGGTGGGAACCGGGCGTGATATCACGGAACGCAAGCAGCTCGAGGAACAACTTCGCCAATCCCAAAAAATGGAGGCGTTTGGCCAGTTGGCGGGTGGCGTGGCTCACGATTTCAACAACCTCCTCACCATCATTCTGGGCCACGTGGCCCTGCTCCAGCTCCAGGAATCCTTGAATCCCGACCACGCTGCGGGCCTGGTCGAAATCGCCAAGGCCGCCGAACGCGCCGCCAATCTCACCCGCCAACTGCTCACCTTCAGCCGGCGCCAGCTCTTTCAGCCCAAACCGCTCGACCTCAATGAAGTTGTCGCCAACACCAGCAAAATGCTGCAACGGCTCATTGGCGAACACATCGGTCTGGAAACCCACTTTGCACCCGGCGGCGCTCCCGTCATGGCCGACCGCACCATGTTGGAGCAAATTCTCATCAACCTGGCCGTCAATTCACGCGACGCCATGCCCAAGGGCGGCCGTCTCATCATTCAGACCGCCGCCATCGTCATCAGCGAAGCCGATGCGCTGGCCAACCCCAAGGCCCGGCCCGGTACGTTCATCCGGCTGAAGGTCACCGACACCGGCTGCGGCATCGCGCCGAAGGAAATAGCGCGCATCTTTGAACCGTTTTTCACCACCAAGGAGGTCGGCAAAGGCACCGGCCTGGGTCTGGCCACCGTCTTTGGCATCGTGGCGCAGCATCACGGCTGGATCGAAGTCGAAAGCAAGGTCAACGCCGGCGCCACGTTTTATATTTACCTGCCCCGCCTGCCGGAAAGCGAAAAATCCCAGACCGAATTTACCCGCGCCCCTGAAGTCCGCGGCGGAAAGGAAACCATTTTGCTGGTCGAAGATGAGTCTCCCGTGCGTTCACTGGCGCGAGCCTTGCTGGAACGCAAGGGTTATCACATCATCGAGGCCGATTCCGGACTGAGCGCCCTGGAAATCTGGCAGGAACAGCGCGACGCGATTGACCTTCTGTTCACCGACATGGTCATGCCCGAGGGCATTTCCGGCCGCGAACTGGCGGCGCGGCTGCTGGCGGAGAAGCCCGGGCTCAAGGTCATTTACTCCAGCGGTTACACCGACGACATGCTCGGCGAAAGTTCACCCCTGCGCAACAACCCGAATTTTTTGGAAAAGCCGTTCGATTCGCACAAGCTCCTGAAACGGGTCCGCGATTGCCTGGATGGAGTGACCGGCAATTGAACGGATGCATTTCTGCTTGTCTTTGAACGAAGATTTGTCCATTCAGTCTGGAAAAACATTTCATCCATCATGAAAAATCATTTCTCAATTCTGGCTTCGGCCATCATTTGTCTGGGACTCCTTCCGGCGTATTCGCAACCCGGCGCTCCGGGTGGACCGCATTTGGGCGGCGCCATGAGCAAACTATTTGGCGACAACCAGGCCTTCTCCGCCGGACTCGAAATGCAAGTCGCCGACAAATCCGGGAAACCCATAACCATGCCCGGCAAACTCTCCTTTGACACAGGCAAGTCGCGCTTCGAGGTCATTATGGCCGACATGAAGGGCGGCCAGATGCCCCCCAACGCCGCCGCGCAAATGAAATCCATGGGGATGGACGAAATGGTGACCATCGCACGCCCGGACAAAAAAGCCGCCTACCTCATTTATCCGGGAATGCAGAGTTACACCGAAATTCAACTGTCGAACGCCGACAGCGCCCCGACCAACGGCGACTACAAGGCGGAAATCACCGAAATCGGCAAGGAGACCGTGGACGGCCATCCCTGCTTGAAAAACAAGTACGTGGTCACCGACAATGAAGGCGTCAAGCATGAATCCACCGTCTGGAACGCGACGGACTTGAAAAATTTCCCGGTCAAAATCCAAACCCTCGAGCAGGGCGACGATGTGACCATGCTGTTCAAAAACGTCTCGCTCACCAAACCCGCGGCCAGCCTGTTTGATCCGCCCGCCGGCTTTAAGAAATACGACAATATCCAGCAGTTGATGCAGCAGGAAATGATGAAACGCATGGGCGGCGGCATGGGCATGCCCCCGGGCCATTAACCAACCCGATTCCGAAATCCGCAGGTGCAACTCTGTTACAATAATTGATATACCTATTACACTAATTGTACTGATATGAAAGCCTGCGCAAAATCCAATGACTGGCTCGGCCTGTTCCTGTGGGGGCTTGACATTCTCATGAATCCGAACTCTCAAAACCTTCTGGATTCGTTTGAATCCTGGAATTCCAGAAATCATCTGCGTCTCGACCTGCTGCAGCTTCGACGCAGTGGAATGATAGAATGCCAGGATGCGCGCGACAGGTCGCATTGGCGGCTTACGGAACAGGGACGTCTTGCGGCTGCCGGGGGGATTGACCCTGCGTCCCAATGGTCGCGCAAGTGGGATGGCCGATGGCGCCTGTTTTTGTTTGATCTTCCAGCCCGCCAGCAAAAACTACGCTTGTTCCTTTGGCGTTGGCTGCGACGGCAACGTTTCGGTTATTTACAGCAAAGCGTGTGGATTGTTCCAGATCCGATAAACGAGACCGGCATTCCGTTGCGTCAGCTCAAGCTGACACCAGAATCATTGACAATCATCGAAGGCGCACCCGTGCCACCGGACACGAATGACGGCCTTGTTCGAAGCGCATGGGATTTTGCCCTTATTAACCACCATTACCGGGCAGCCATCGAAGTTGCGATTGCCGGGCGAAGATTTGCCCACGGAGGCAAGCCAGCTGAAATGCGAAATTGGCTTGCGATTGAGCGCACCGCATGGATGGAAGCCATCACGAACGATCCGCTATTGCCGGCAGCACTGTTGCCTGAAAATTATCTTGGGCAGAAAGCCTTTCGCGAACGGCAAACCACCTTTTCAGTTTTGGGCAAGTTGCTGGTCAAACAGAACAATAAGTGAAATAGCTATTTCATTTATTGTATTCACGCTTACCAATGGAACTTTGTCTGGCTAAAGTAGTTGACGGGCTTTGACCAGCGCCTCGTCCAATTTGCCGGCATCCTTGCCACCGCCGCGGGCGTTGTCGGGCTTGCCGCCGCCTTTGCCGCCGACGATGGGCGCGATCTGCTGGATGATTTTTCCGGCCTGAACTTTCGCCGTGAAATCCGGTGAGACGGCAGCGATCAGCGCAACCACACCGTTTGCCACGCCGCCGAGAACCATCACGCCTTTAAACCGGCCTTTCAATGAGTCGGCGATGCATTGCAGGAAGTCGCCATCGGCGGAACCGAGATTGTGAATGATCGCGGGTACGCCGTTGATGGTCTTGATTTCTTCTAGCAGGTTGCTTGCGGCGTTCGAGGCTTCGCGCTGTTGCGCAATCTTGGCCTGCTTCTCCATCGCCTTTTGATGTTCCAGCAACGATTCAATCTTCTTTTCCAGCTCATGCACCGGTGAATTCACCTTGCCCGCCAGCAATTTGATGAGCGCCACTTCGTCGGTGGCTTTGCGATAGGCTTCGAGGCCGGCAACGGCTTCAATGCGGCGCACACCGGCGGCGATGGCGTTTTCACCCACGATGCGGAACAAGCCAATCTCGCCCGTCGCGCGCGTGTGCGTGCCGCCGCACAGTTCCATCGAATAGCCGTTCAACTTGCCCCGCTCGCCGCCGATTTGCAGCACGCGAACAGTGTCGCCGTATTTCTCGCCGAAAAACTGGATGATGGCGGTGTTCTTTTTCACTTCGGCGTAAGGAAGTTCAAGCCACGTAACCGGCGCGTTTTCGAGGATGCGTTCGTTGACGAGTTTCTCGACATCGGCCACCTGCTGCGGTGTGAGCGGCGCGCTGTTGAAGTCGAAGGTCAGCTTGTCCGGCCCGACGAATGAGCCTTTTTGCGAGGCGTCATGGCTCACGACTTCATGCAACGCCCAGTGCAACAAGTGCGTGACCGTGTGATGGCGCTGGATGGCATTGCGGCGAGAGGCATTCACAGACAGCGTGACGGACGAGCCGGCCAAAGGTAGGGCGGGCATCTTGCCTGCCCCGCCGAGCGAAGCGAGGCGAATGCTCGCGCTGTCGCGCTCGCCGGGCAGGCAAGATGCCTGCCCTACGTTACAGCCCTTGTCGCCGATAAAATGCAGCCAGGTATTCCCGGATTTTTGCGTGTTGGTAATGCGCCAGAGTTGGCCACTGCCGCTCAATTCCCCGGTGTCACCGACCTGGCCGCCCATTTCGGCGTAGCACGCAGAGGTGTCGAGGATGACGGCGGTTTTGTCCTTTAAACCGATGACTTCCAAGACCTTGGCCTCAACCGCAAGCTTCTCAAAACCGACGAACTTCGTGGGCGTGGTGGTCTCGATTTGCGAAAGCGAAATGACTTCCTTCTTTTGCGCGGCACGGGCGCGGGCGCGCTGCTCGTCCATCAACTTGTCGAATTCATCAACGGCAACCTCAATGGAATGTTCCCGTGCCATCAATTGCGTTAGATCAAGCGGGAATCCGTAAGTATCGTAAAGAGTAAAAGCCCAACGGCCAGGCATAATGCTGGTAGCAGGAATTCCTGCTTGGGCGAATTTCTGTCTGTCTCTGCGCATGCCGTCCAAATACCCGTTGAAGATTTCAATCCCCTTATCCAACGTCTTGTTAAACGCCTCTTCCTCGGTGTGGATGACTTCCTGGACATGCTTTTTCCGGGCGCGGATTTCGGGGAAGACGTCGCCCATCGTATCGGCAAGCACGTCCACGAGTTTGTAGAAAAACGGTTCGTGGAAGCCGAGCGTGCGTCCGTAGCGCACGGCGCGGCGCAGAATGCGGCGTAGAACGTAGTTGCGGTCGTTGTTCCCGGGCTGGATGCCGTCGGCAATGGCAAACGAAAGCGTGCGGATGTGGTCGGCAATGACGCGGAAGGCGATGTCCACTTGGATTTGTTGGTCGTTCGGCAAAGGTAGGGCGGGCGTCTCGCCTGCCCCGCCGAGCGAAGCGAGGCTATCGCTCGCGCTGACGCGCTCGCTGGGCAGGCGAGACGCCTGCCCTACGTTGGGCAACGTGCTGCCATACTTCTTCCCGCTCAACTCCTCCAGCTTGTCGAAAATCGGGCGGAAGATGTCGGTCTCGTAGTTCGAAATAATGCCACCGAAATCCGTGAAATTCTTCGTGCATTGAATGATGCTCGTAACGCGCTCGAAGCCCATGCCGGTGTCCACGTGCTTCGCCGGCAATGGTGAAAACGTGCCGTCGGGATTCGCGTTGAACTGGATGAAGACGAGATTCCAGATTTCGATGCACTCGGGCGAACCGGCGTTCACCAGTTTTCCACCGGTATCGCCGGCAGGCGTGAGGTCAACGTGAATTTCTGAGCACGGGCCGCACGGGCCGGTGTCACCCATCATCCAAAAATTATCCTTTTTGCCACCGTAACAGACATGGACCTTGGGATCGAGGCCGGCGTCTTTAAAAAGTTTTTCCCAATGGTCGTAGGCTTCCTGGTCGAATTCGGACGGCTCGCCGGGGCCAGGTTTATAGACGGTGGCGTAGAGACGTTCCGGCGGAAATCCGAACCATTTCTTTGACGTGACGAGCTCCCATGCCCATTCGATGGCTTCTTTTTTGAAGTAATCGCCAAAGCTCCAGTTGCCGAGCATCTCGAAGAACGTGTGGTGATAGGTGTCGAGGCCGACGTCGCCGAGGTCGTTGTGTTTGCCGCCGGCGCGGATGCATTTCTGGGTGTCGGCGGCGCGACCGGGCGTGTAGGGGCACTTGGTCTGGCCGAGGAAGATGGGCACGAACTGGTTCATGCCGGCGTTGGTGAACAGCAGGTTGGGGCTGTCCGGCATAAGGCTGGAAGACGGCACAATGGTATGCTGCTTCGACTTGAAGAAGTCGAGAAAGTCCTTCCGGACCTGGCGACTCGGGCGTATTTGCGAACTGGTCATCATGGTAAAATCAAACTGTAGCGGCGCTCTGCGAGCGCCGACCGACGGTCATAGACCACCGCTACAATAAAATTCAGCGGAAGATTAGCCCCAAACCGCCGGTCAAGGCGAGTTGGAAGTTTTTTCTGCATCCGGGTGGAAACAGCGCTGGAATTTGTAATTGCTCCAACCGGGCGCGGCCACTAATTTCCCGGGCATTGCCAGCCCATGAATGTCGCCATTGAGACCGCCAACCTGACGCGTGATTTCGGGAAATTTCGCGCGGTCAATGAACTGAACCTCCACGTCGAGTCCGGTCGCTTTTACGGTTTTCTTGGTCCCAACGGCGCGGGCAAATCCACCACCATCAAGATGCTCACCGGCCTCCTCGCCCCGAGTGGTGGCACGATGCGCATCCTCGGCGAGGACACGGGCGATCCGCGGCGCGCGTTGGAAGTCAAACGCCGCATTGGTGTGGTGCCGGAGAACCTCGCGTTGTTCGACAATCTGACAGCGCGGGAATACCTCACCTTCATCGGCCGCATGTATCTGCTGCCGCGCGACACGGTGCGCGAACGCTGCACCGAGCTGCTCGCCATGATGGACCTGGCGCACGAGGAGAAGAAGCTCACGCTCGAATTCTCGCATGGCATGAAGAAGAAACTCGCCCTGGCCGCCGCATTGATTCCCAATCCCGACCTGCTGTTCCTCGACGAACCATTCGAAGGCGTGGACGCGGTGGCATCGCGGGTGTTGCGTGACACACTCAAACAATGTGTCAGCCGCGGCGCAACGGTTTTTCTCACCTCGCACGTGCTGGAAATCGTTGAGAAACTTTGCTCGGATGTCGGCATCATTGCGCAAGGCAAGCTCGTACACCAGGGCACGATGGAGGAGTTGCACCGGGACGGTTCCCTGGAGGATAAATTCCTCGCGGTGGTGGGCAGCGACGGCCACGAGGTCCAGAAGTTGAGCTGGCTAGAGGGTTGAATGAACTGGGAGCAACTCAAAACCATCCTCTGGCTGCGCTGGCGGCTCACGCGCAATCAGTGGGCGCGCAGCGGCGGCCTGGGCGCGGTCATCGCCGTAATCGCCGGCTTGGGCGCGTTCGTGACGGGTGGATTGTGCTTCGTGGGCGCCCTGCTCGGCGCGGCATTTGGATTGGGTGAAGTGTCACCGAAGATCATCATGGCCATCTGGTTTGGCGTCACCGTCGGGTTCCTTTTCTTCTGGATGATTGGCCTGCTCACCGAATTGCAACGCTCCGAGACCATCGATTTGCAACGCCTCATGCACCTGCCGGTCGCGCTGGGCCAGATGTTTGTCGTCAATTACGTCGTGTCGCACTTTGCGTTGAGCATCATCGTGGCCGTTCCAATCATGCTGGGGCTGGGCCTCGGACTCGTGTTCGCGCGCGGGCCGGAAATGGTTTTGCTGGTTCCCCTCGCATTGAGCATGGTCTTCATGATCACGGCGTGGACGTATTGTCTGCGCGGCTGGCTGGCAACGCTGATGAGCAATCCGCGCCGACGCCGCACGGTCATCATGGGCATCACCTTCACCTTCATTTTACTCAGCCAAGGACCGAACCTGTATTTCAACGTCATCCATCGGGACGACTTTCATCCCGGCCGACAGTCCGCCTCTCACCAGGACGCGCGCCGCGCTGCCGAACAGGAAAAACTCAATCAACTGTTCGCCGCGCGGAAGTTCATCCCCCCGCTCTGGTTGCCGCTGGGCGCACAGGGACTGGCCGAAGGACGTATGCTGCCCGCATTGCTTGGGACGCTTGGTTGTCTCGGCATTGGCGCACTCGGGTTGCGCCGGGCGTATCGCAGCACGGTGAGCTTTTATTACGGTGAAACCGGCGGGAAAGCTCCGGCGCGAATCAAACCGGCCGCCACCGCCACCGCGATTGTCGCCCCGGCCAAAGGTGGCAGCCGTTTTCTCGAATTCCAGCTTCCGGCCGTGCCGGAGCAGGCCGCTGCGCTGGCGCTGGCCACGTTCCGCTCAATGCTCCGGGCTCCCGAGGTGAAAATTGCATTCGGAAGCTCGTTTTTGGTGACGGTGATTTTCGGCGTAATGTTCTTCCTCCGCTCGCCGCCCCATTTCCCGGATACGGCAAAGCCATTCCTGGCAACCGGTTCAATCGTGTTCTCCATGTTCATGCTCGTCCGCTTTTTCGTGAACCAGTTTGGTTTTGACCGGGACGGTTTCCGCGCCCTGATCCTTTCTCCCGCGGATCGGCGACTCATCCTGTTCGGCAAAAACCTCGCGGGCCTGCCCGCCAGCGCCCTCCTCGGCATCCTGCTGCTCACACTGACTTCCGCGCGGTTGCAACTGTCATTGCCCGATGTCATCGCAACATTGTTTCAATTGGCCGCCCTATTGTTGATTGCCGGTCTGGGCGGCAATCTGCTCTCCATCCTCGTGCCCTACCGCATCCAGCCCGGTTCGATGAAGCCGACCAAGATGCCCGGCCTGGCGATGTTAATGATGTTTCTCTGCCAGCTGCTTTTCCCCGCAGTCATGGCACCCGTGTTTGTGCCGCCACTGGCAGGGTTGCTGTGGCGGATGGCCGGCTGGCCGGACGCGGTGCCGGTCAATCTCATTCTTTCGGTTCTGCTCGCGGCGCTGGCGGCAGCTGCCTACCGGCAGACGCTGGGACCACTGGGCCGCCTGTTGCAACGCCGGGAAACAAAAATCCTGGGCGTGGTGGCGGTGGAAGTGGAATAGGCGAAACCGGCGATTTTTGGGAAATCCATTTTTGCGTTTGTCAAGAGCGCCTTAAAATATTTCCCAAAAAATATTTCTTGAGAAAATGCCTGCCCGGGGCGATGTATTGGTCGGAAAGCGTGAGTTGAGATTCGCGCGTTGTTCTTTGGAAAGTTTAACCGGATTTGCCCTGCCCTGTTCGTGATTCGCAGCAAATCCTTGAACCGTAGTTAAACGATCAATGGAGCCAATCTGTGACTGTGGCCGACATGCCTTCACTGGAAGTCGAAAGCAGCCCGGCGGGTTCCGCATGTTGTAAAACATGTTCAAAGGATCATGTCGCACACGGCAAGGGTGGGGTTTTTCATATTAGTGGGGAATCCGAGCCCGCCGGTTGGCGGGCTTTTTTGTTTTGGGCAAATCTTCCGCCAACTGCTAATTTTAAATCATGGCGCGCGATGACCTGTTTGCTACCCCGGCTGAATCCAAGCCGCGCGCCTCGGCCACGCCGGAATCTTCCCGCCATCAGCCGCTGGCCGCGCGCATGCGACCCCGGAGCTTCGGCGAGTTCGCCGGACAGACGCACATCCTTGGCCCCGGCCAGTTGCTGCGCCGCGCCATCGAGGCCGACCGCATCCAATCGCTGATTTTCTTCGGACCGCCCGGCACCGGCAAAACGTCGCTCGCCCAAATCATTGCGCGCCAGACCAAAAGCAAATTCGAGCGGCTCAGCGGTGTGGAATCCAATGTCGCCGACATGCGCCGGGTGCTGGCCGCCGCCGCCAATCGCCTCGAAAACACCGGCCAGCCGACCATCCTGTTCATTGATGAAATCCACCGTTTCAACAAGGCGCAGCAGGACGTGTTGCTACCGGATGTCGAGAGCGGCATCGTGCGGCTCATCGGCGCCACCACGCACAACCCGTTTTTCTTCGTTAATTCGCCGCTCGTATCGCGCTCGCAGATTTTTGAACTTCGCCCGCTCGGGGAAGACGAGCTTTTTTCACTCCTGCAACGCGCTCTGGCCGACGTCGAACGCGGCCTTGGTTACCTGAAGATCAAGGCGGAAGAAGATGCGTTGCGCCATCTTGCCAAAATCGCGGACGGCGACGCGCGCAAGGCCCTGAACGCGCTGGAAATTGCCGCGCTCACCACTTCGCCGCAGAAAAACGGCATGGTGCACCTTGACCTGGCCTCCGCCGAGCAAAGCATCCAGAAAAAAGCCGTGGTGTACGACGACGAAGACGCTCACTACGACACGATTTCCGCCTTCATCAAATCCATGCGGGGCAGTGACCCGGACGCGGCGCTGTATTGGCTGGCGAAGATGATTCACGCCGGGGAAGACCCGCGCTTCATCGCGCGGCGGATTGTGATTTGCGCGGCGGAGGATGTTGGCCTGGCGGACCCGATGGCACTGGTGTTGGCCAACACGGCATTGCAGGTTTCGGAATTTGTCGGCTGGCCGGAGGCGCGGATTCCGCTGGCCGAAGCAACGGTTTATATTGCCACCGCCAACAAAAGCAATAGCGCCTACCTGGCGATTGATGCCGCGCTAGAGGACGTGCGTTCCGGCCGCACGCTGCCCGTGCCGGAACATTTGCGCGACACGCATTATGCGGGCGCCGAACGGCTGGGCCACGGCAAGGGTTATGAATATGCGCACGACCATCCCGGACATTTCGTCGCGCAGGATTATCTCGGCGCGGACAAGCACTATTACGAGCCGACCGAACAGGGCGTGGAAAAGAAAATCAAGGAGCGGGTCGAAAAATGGCGGGCGGAATTTACCAAGATCAAAAAAACAAACCTTGACCAAGGATGAACACGGATAAACACGGATGGGGCAAATTATTTGAAAGTAGGGCACGTCATTTCCGCCTTCGCAATACTACGGCGGGACAAGCCGTGCGCGCCGAAGTTTGCCTTCGGACGCGCGGCGGGCAGCCACCGTCGCGCCGCGAAGGCGGAAGGACTGCCCGCCCTACCAATCAGTCCATGTTTTATCCGTGTCCATCCGTGTCCATCCGTGGTTATTTTATCTTTTTCGTTTCCTGAAAATGCAACCTGACATTCAAGAGGCCAAAGCCTTGCTGCGAAAACAAATTCATGGCGCGCTGAAAAAAATTCCGCCGGCGGCGCGCACCACGCTGTCCGCGCAAATTCGTGATCGGGTCAAGGAACAGGCCGTTTGGAAGAACGCCAGAGCAGTTTTGTTCTTTGCGCCACGGCCGGACGAGTTGGATTTGTGGCCGCTGCTGGAAGAGGCGCTGGCGGCGGGGAAAATCGCCGCCCTGCCCCGCTACCATCCGGCCGGCAAAAATTATGTCGCCTGCCGGGTGCAAAATTTGCGGGATGAAATTGCACCAGGAGAGTTTGGCATCCGCGAACCGGCGGCCCGCTGTCCCGAAATCCCCTTAAGCAGCCTCGATTTGATTCTCGTGCCCGGCGTTGCGTTTGACTGGCACGGGCGCCGGCTGGGCCGCGGCAAAGGATTTTACGACCGTTTGCTGGCAGGCACGCGCGGGGTGAAATGCGGAATCGCCTTTGACGAGCAGATGGTGAACGATGTCCCGGTCGGGCTGTCGGACGTGGGCCTGGATTTTATTTTGACGCCGGCGCGCGGTGCTGAAATTACGGGCTGAAGGGCGGTGCGATTACTGGTGCTGCTGGTTCATCATGGGCATGCTGCCTTCCCAGCCTTGCGGGGTGTTCCACGGGCGGACCGAATCATTTTCCGGCTCGTTGGTTTCGCAACCACTGACACCAACAAGCAAACCGGCAAACAAAAGGAGCAGGAACCATCTCTCAACGCGGCATTTCATGTCAGGAGGCCGGGTGCGCGGGGCTGACCTCATCGCCTTCAATCACTTCGCCGAGTTTCCAACCCGGCACGACATTGGCGATGCAGCGGTTTTTCTCGACGCTGCGCACGACAACTTTCGCCACCAGCTTGCCTTCCCGGCTGACCAACAGTTCACCATTTTCGAGAACCCCCTGATCCTGGCCGATGTTCAGCACGACAAAATCCCATTTCGGATCCACCACCAGAATTTTGCCCCTGAGATCGGCGCGCAGTCGGATGGTTGGGTCCGGACCTTCGTATTTGGCAAGGCGGGCTTGCAACCGGGTCAGGGCGCGCTGCAATACCAATTTTTCTTCGTTAACAATTTCGACCGCCTCTTGTGATTCTTTCAGCGCACGGCTGAGTTTGCCGACTTGATCCGCAGTGATGCCGGTGGCCTTGTAAGCGGCCAATTCCGTCTGCGCCTGGTCACGCTCCTGTGTGGTCTTGGTGAGTTTGTCGGACAATTCATCAGCCTTCTTGACCTGTGCCGCGGCAGTGGCTACCGCCTTTTCGCGCTCGGACTTCGCATCCGCCAGATCCTGGTTGGCCTGCTTGAGCGCGTCCTGTGACTTCGTCAAGTCGGTTTTCGCTTTGGAGAGATTGGACAGGGCTTCCACCTTTTTGCCGCGTTCATCGTCCCGCTGAGAAATCAGCGTGGTGATTTTTTCTCGCACTTTAACAATATTCCACCCGCTCACGAACAATGCCGCAGCGATGGCCACAATCAAACTGATGCGAATAAACATGGCTTGGTTTTCAGTATTGTCGGCAACTTATACGTTTGCGCCCAATGTGTCAACGCTAGTTTATGCCTTGCCAAACCTTCATTTCGCTTCATCTTTTGCCGCATGGATGCAGAACAACTCAAGCCTTTGCACCCGTCCGGTGCCAAACCGCGGCCGCTGCGCGCGTTGCTGGCTTTGAGCCGGGTGTCGCATTTGCCAACAGTCTGGTCGAATTGTCTGGCGGGCTGGTGGCTGGGCGGTGGCGGAAATGTTGCGAAATTGCCGCTGTTGTTTCTGGGCGTCAGCGCGCTTTACACCGGCGGTATGTTTTTGAACGACGCCTTTGACGTGGATTTCGACCGCCAGCGGCGCGCGGAACGGCCAATACCGTCCGGCGCAATTTCGCTGCCCGCCGTCTGGTGCTGGGGACTGGCGTGGCTTGGTCTCGGCGCGCTGTGTTTGATTGCGGTGAGCAAAACGACCGGCGCACTCACGCTGGCGCTGCTCCTGTGCATCATCATTTACGACGCGACGCACAAGGTCGTCACCGCGTCGCCGTGGCTGATGGGCCTGTGCCGGTTCTGGGTGTATGTCATCGCCGGTTCGGCGGGCGCGGATGGCGTCAACGGCGGACCGGTCTGGTGCGGCGTCGCGCTGGCTTTATATGTGGCCGGACGGGGTTACCTGGCACAGCACGAAAGGTCCCGCGGACGGGTTTCTTACTGGCCATTGGCCATGCTGGCGGCGCCGATCTGTTTCGCCATGCTGATAAACGCGGCGGAATTCCGCATTCCCGCAATGTGGGTGTCGCTCGTGCTCGCGCTGTGGATCGCACTTTGGGTGCGGACAATTTTTCAGGCGGGCGAAGTTAATGCCGGCCACATTGTGTCGGGCCTGCTGGCGGGAATCGTTTTTGTGGACTGGCTGGCGGTCGCGCCGCTTTGTCCACATTGGTTGAGCTGCACGTTTTTGATTTTATTCGGCGCAACGCTGTCGCTTCAGCGATTTGTGCCGCCCGTCTGAAATCACGCCTCAACGAAATAATCCTTCACAAGCTGTGCTTGAACAAAAGATTGTTTCCTGCTAATGTGTAGTTTCACTTATGAGCACTGAAGCTCCGGTTAAATTAACGCACAACGAGGAAATCAAGGCCGCGATCCCGACGCTCGCGGGCACCATCGCCGCGACGTTGAATGACGCGGGCGCCGATCATTTTTCCGAGGACGATAACCAATTCCTGAAGTTTCACGGCTCCTACCAGCAGGATGACCGCGACGTGCGCAAGACCGGCAAGAAATACATCATGATGGTCCGCAGCCGCGTCCCCGGCGGCGTGATGACGGCCAATCAATGGCGCGTATTCGACGATTTGTCGTCCCGCTATGGCAACAACACGCTGCGCGTCACCACGCGCCAGACCATCCAGTTTCACGGCATCCTCAAGTCCAACCTGCGCGCGGTCATCAAGACCATCAATGAATCGCTGCTCTCCACGCTCGCCGCGTGCGGCGACGTGAACCGCAATGTGCTTGCTCCTCCCACGCCCGCCTGCACCCGGGCGCGCGAGCAGGTTTTTCAGGATTGCCGCCGCGTCGCCCTGGCGCTCGCGCCGCAAACCGGGGCCTATCATTCCATCTGGATTGACGGCGAGCAACTTGACCTCGAAAAACCCGAGCACAAGAATTTCACGGACCCGCTCTACGGCAAAACGTATCTGCCGCGAAAATTCAAGATCGCGTTCGCCATCCCGCCGGTGAACGACCAGGACATTTTCACGAATTGCCTCGGCCTCATCGCCATCGTCGAGAACGACCGGCTCGCCGGTTACAATCTCGCCGTGGGCGGCGGCATGGGCCGCAGCCACGGCAATGATGCCACCTATCCGCGCCTCGCGGATGTCATCGGCTTTTTCAAACCGGAAAAACTCGTGGACGTGGCGAAGACCGTGCTCACGATTCACCGCGATTTCGGCGACCGCACCGACCGCAAGCACGCCCGCCTCAAATATATCGTGGCCGAACGCGGCGCGGACTGGACGCGCGCCGAGATTGAAAAACGCGCCAACTTAAAATTCGTACCGGCCCGTCCATTCAAGTTCACCAGCACTGGCGACCTTTACGGCTGGCACCAGGCCGTGGATGGAAAATGGTTTCTCACGCTCTTTGTCGAGACCGGACGTGTAAAGGACGCGGGCGAACGCCGTTTGAAAAGCGCGTTGCGCCAGATCGCGGAGAAATTTCCGAACCACGAGTTCCGTTTGTCCGCCAATCAAAACGTCATTTTGGCGAACATTGCTGATACCGACAAAGCCGCCATCAACGCGCTGCTCGCCGAACATGGCGTGAAGACGGAAAATCAGGCAACCGCGCTGCACGCGGCTTCCATGGCCTGCCCTGCCCTGCCCACCTGCGGTCTGGCGCTCGCCGAATCCGAACGCATGTTGCCCGGCTTGATCGACCGCATCGAAAAACTTTGCGGCGACCTCGGCCTCGGCGGGGAAGAAATCATCATCCGCTCCACCGGCTGCCCGAACGGCTGCTCGCGGCCTTACACGGCGGAGATCGCGTTTGTCGGAAAAGCGCCGGGACGCTATCAAGTCTGGCTCGGCGGCGACACCGCCGGCACGCGGCTCAATTAACTTTGGAAGGACATGATCAAGGACACGGACATCGAAACCGAATTGCGCCCCGTGCTCGCCCGCTTTGCGAAAGAACGCAATTCCGGCGAACATTTCGGCGACTGGTGCCAGCGTGTGTTTTTGAAGAAACCAACGAATTAAAACAACAAAGACAGGAAGACCTTTGTACTGCCACCCGTCAGAATTGTCACCAACCGCGTGTATTTTCCGGACAACGGTCGCCGGACTTCGTAGCGCAGGTTTCCAAACCTGCTGTGTCGCCGACTTCCAAATCGGCATGACCAACGGCAGCCGTACCGGCAGCGGGTTTGGAAACCCGCGACACAGCCGACTTGGAAGTCCGCGCTACTCTGGTTGCGGCTGCACCTCGCTGCGCCTTTGTTTTTCAAAACAAAATGACTCCTGATCAAATCTCCAAAGCCAACGTTGAGCTGCGAAACCAATCGCCGCTCGAAATCGTCCGGTGGGCCATCGCGCAGGCAAATGGCCGCGCCGTTGTCTCCACGAATTTTCGCCCTTACGAAGCGGTCATTTTGCATCTCTGCACGCAGGTGCAACCGGACATTCCGGTGTTATGGGTGGACCACGGCTACAACCGCCCGGCGACCTACCGGCACGCGGAAGATTTGAAAAAACGGCTCAAGCTGAATTTAAAGCCGTATCTGCCGAAGATTTCCGCCGCCCATCGCGACGCCGTTTACGGTCCGATTCCGACCACGGATGACGAGGAATGCCTGAAACAGTTCAGCGCGGTGATGAAACTCGAACCGTTTCAGCGCGGCATGAAGGAACTGGCACCGGCCGTCTGGCTCACCGCCTTGCGCAAGGTGCAAAACCCGAACCGCGCCGGACTCGACATTGTTTCCGAGGACACAAATTTCGGCGCGCTCAAGGTCGGCCCGGTTTTTTATCTGACCGACGCCGACATGGAAGCCTATTTAAAACAACATCATCTCCCGAATGAATGGGATTATTTCGATCCGGCCAAGGCCGACGACAAGCGCGAGTGCGGCTTGCATGCGAACTGGGGTTCGCAGGTTCTGGGGTCTGGCGTCTAGGTTCTGGGGTCTGGCGTTTGGGCACTGGTATCGGTAAACTGCATTAATTCTATGGGAGAACCTTTTGAAAATTCCGAGGCGTGGAAATCAGCGCTGGTGCTGGTGAATGAAGTCTATTCATTTTGCCGGCGCGAGCCGTTATGCCGCGATTTTGGATTGCGCGACCAGCTTCAGCGCGCGGCGATTTCCGTGATGCACAATGTCGCGGAAGGTTGGGAAAGTCTGCACGTTGCGGAAAAGCGTCAGGCGTATAACATAGCCCGCAGATCGTGCGGCGAAGTCCGCTCCATGAGCTATCCGTTGCTTGATAACAAATTTATATCTACAACTGAACAAACCAATCTCCAGAAACTTTGCATCCTGTCAGGCAAACTCATCAGCGGCCTGATCCGCTCATTAAACGACCGATGAAAAAACCCAGACCCCAAATCCCAGAGCCTAGACGCCAAATCCAAGAAGCCATCCCCTTTTCATGAGTTCGTACCATCTCGACCATTTGCAGTATCTGGAAACCGAGGCGATTCACATCATGCGTGAAGTCGCGGCGGAATTCGAACGCCCCGCCCTGCTCTTCTCCGGCGGCAAGGATTCCATCTGCCTGCTGCGCCTCGCCGAGAAGGCGTTCCGGCCATCGGACATCCCGATGCCGTTTCTCAATATCGAAACCGGCCACGAATTTCCGGAGCTGATTAAATTCCGCGACCGGCGCGCGAAGGAACTTGGCGCAAAATTGATCGTTCGCACCGTCGAGGATGCCATCGCCAAAGGGCTGGCCCATCCCGCGCCCGGCGAAATCAGCCGCAACAAACTGCAAATTCCCGCCCTGCTGGCCGCCATCGAGGAGTTTCAATTTGATTGCGCCATCGGCGGCGCGCGGCGCGATGAGGAGAAGGCCCGCGCAAAGGAGCGGTTCTTCAGTTTCCGCGACAGCTTCGGCCAGTGGGACCCGAAAGGCCAGCGGCCCGAAATCTGGAACCTTTACAACCCGCGCGTGAATCCCGGCGAAAACATGCGCGTCTTCCCGCTCTCCAACTGGACGGAGATGGACGTGTGGGAATACATCAAGCGCGAAAAATTGGAGGTGCCGGCCATTTATTTCAGCCACAAGCGCAAATGCGTCCGCCGCAATAATCAGTGGCTGCCGTACACGGATTTGCTGCCGCCCAAAGATAAAGAGCTGGTCAAGGAACTCGTCGTCCGTGTCCGAACCATCGGCGACATCATCAGCACCGGCATGGTGGAATCGCCGGCGGACTCCGTGGACGACATCATCGCCGAAATCGCCGCCGCGCGCGTGACCGAGCGCGGCTCCCGCGCGGATGACAAAGCCGGCGAGGCCGCGATGGAAGACCGGAAAAAGGCCGGATATTTCTGACCCGGAGATTGGAGATCGAAGATGGGAGATGGGTAAACTATGCAGAAACCTGAGAAATTCGAAGATTTGGAAGCTTGGCAGTCGGCTCGTGAATTGACAAACGAAGCCTATCAACTGGCGCGGCGCGAGCCTATGTCGCGTGATTTCGGGATCTGTGACCAATTCAGGCGGGCGGCACTTTCAGTGATGAACAACATCACCGAAGGTTGGGAAAGTCTTCATGTGGCGGAAAAGAGGCAATTTTATAACTGGGCGCGCCCTTCCTGCGGCGAAGTGCGCTCCATGAGTTACGTCCTTCTCGAAAACAAATTCATTAGTTTTGAAGAACAACAAGCTTTGTTAAAATTTTGCATCCGCACCGGCAAACTCGTAAGCGGCCTGATCCGCTCATTGGACAATCGCGATTGAACCCGATCTCCCATCTTCCATCTCCTATCTCCTAAAAACATGCCCCATACGCAACATCCCATAGAAATATTAAGGTTGAACACCTGCGGCTCGGTGGACGACGGCAAGTCCACACTCATCGGCCGGCTGCTGTACGATTCCAAGAATCTCATGGAAGACCAGCTCGAAGCGCTTGAACGATCCGCCGACATCACCGGCGGCGGCCAGATCAACCTGGCCAACCTCACCGACGGCCTCCGCGCCGAGCGCGAACAGGGCATCACCATTGACGTCGCGTATCGCTACTTCGCCACGCCCAAGCGGAAGTTCATCGTCGCCGACACGCCGGGGCACGTGCAGTACACCCGCAACATGGTCACCGGCGCCTCGACCGCCAACCTGGCCATCGTGCTCGTGGACGCGCGGCAGGGCGTGATCGAGCAAAGCCGCCGCCATACCTACATCGCCGCGCTGCTCGGCATTCCGCACCTGGTTATTGCAGTGAACAAGATGGATTTGGTGGATTGGAACAAGGAACGATTTCTGGAAATCCGCGATGAATTCGAGGATTTCATCCCCAAACTCGACGTGTTCCGCGACGTAAAATTCATCCCCATCAGCGCGCTCAACGGCGACAATGTCGTTGAACCATCCAAACGCACGCCGTGGTATGAAGGCCCGCCCCTGCTCGCACATCTGGAGACCGTCCACATCGCCAGCGACTGGAACCTCAACGCGCTGCGTTTTCCGGTACAATGGGTGAATCGCCCGAACAACCCCACCGACCCGCAACTGCACGATTTTCGCGGCCTGAGCGGACAAATCGCCAGCGGCATCGTGCGCAAAGGGCAGACCGTGGCCGTGCTGCCCGCCGGCATCAAGACCACCGTGAAGGACATCTGGACTTATGACGGTCCGCTCGAAGAAGCGTTTTGCCCGCAATCAGTGACGCTGTGCCTTGAACACGACATTGACGTCAGCCGCGGCGACATAATTGTGGGCCTGGAAAATCTGCCGGGGCAAAGCTCCGATTTGCACGCGCACGTCTGCTGGATGCACAAGCGCCCGTTGCAGGCGGGCAAAAAATATTTTCTCAAGCACGCCACGCAAACCGTCCAAGCCGTCGTCGCGCAACTGGAAAGCCGCATCAACATGGCCACGTTTGAACCGGAAGCCGCGCCGACCGCGCTGGCGGTAAACGACGTCGGCATCGTCCGCCTGAAAACCGCCAAACCGATTGTCTATGACGGCTATAACACCAACCGGCTCACCGGCTCGTTCATCTTGATTGAGCAGGGAACGAACACCACCATCGGCGCCGGAATGCTGTTGCCGCCCACCGAAGCCGTGAAGCCAGAATACACCGACTTCGCGATTTGAACGCCGGCTGGCGGGGAATCCATTGGTGCGGTTAACAACCCGTGCTTACCCAGTGGTGAGTTGCTAAATTCAAGAACTAACCCGTTCACGACCATGTGGAGCGCAATCAGATCTGTAAGTGTCTAAGAATGCGTTCGGCTACTTCCGCAGGCGTTAATGCCGTGGTATCAATCAACTGCTCAGATGGGTGATGTGGCAGGGAATTATTATGGCGCTCATTGTTCAAATCGCGTTTGTAAACGGGTCCTGAGTATTGACACAAGTTTGCTTTTTCAGGTGGTAAAGCCGGTTGGCCACGTGAGTCCATGTCCCCATCTTTAACCGGTCCGCCATCCATTTCAACGTCATTGTCGGCTCCTGGGCGCATCCGCGCACTGCCCCGGAGCGCCGCCTCCGGCACGGCAGGTGTTGAGTTTTCTCAGAAACGCGCCGGACCGGAGATCGGCGCTCCATTGTTGCCATCGGAGTCGGGGGCAATGTGCGGATGCGTCCTCGACTCCGGCCGCAATCATAACCGGGTCACAGTTTTTTCAACACGAACAGGCAGACATCGTTTTCACGCAGGTCAAATCGTTGTTGAACTTTTCCATCCCGGGCGACCTTGACCGTGGAACTAGCGATGGGCGCGCCGCTGTTCTCGGATTTGATTTTTGCAACCTGCGCCCGGGTCAATTGCGCCGGCGAACCCAAGTCCAGGTAGGTCGCGTAGGCGTCGTTGACGCGGTAGCCGACCTTGTAAATTTCCAGCGCGTATTTGCCCTGGGGCACGTTGGTCAGATTGAGCGTGACCTTGTTTTTCGGCAGGGACGGCAGGTCGCGCTTGTAATAAACCTGGTTGATGACGTTCGTGCCGGGATGCGTGATGGTGAAATCCCAGACCAGCGCCTGGATGCCGCCGGACTTGTCGGTGCAAATCCACGAGGCCGGGTCGCTGTTCTTCAATTCTGTCGGACCGAGCCGGTTCAAAAATTGATACGCGTAGAACGCGGGCTTGTTGATGTCCTCGTAGTTGATCAGGCCGAAGCCGCCGTGGAACGGCGTCCAACGCGGGCCGGCTTCCTCGAAGATGTCCGTGAACACCCAATAGGACATCGAATCGGCAGCGGCACCGGCGTTCTTGAGTTTGTCGAGGATGAACGCGGCGCTGTGATAGCTGTCGTGGATGGGATCGAACGGAGTGTATGAAGCGCTCCACTCGGTAAAGTGCAATTCCAGACTGGGCAGCGCGGAATCGCGGATCTGCTTGCGCACCCGGATTACGTTGCCATAAATGCCTTTGGGGTTTTGAGAAAACACCGTTCCAGCATTGCCGTTTTCATCCAGGTAGCCACTGTCCACGCAGTAGTCGTGCGTTGAAATAAAATCCACTGGCGCATGATTCGTCGCGCAGAAGCGGAGGAATTCCGCCACCCACAAACAACCCGCCGTCGCCGGACCGCCGACCTTGTAGGCGGGCGAAACGTCCTTGATCGCCTGTGCCGTGACGGCGTAGAGATCGAAATAATCCTGCTGCGTGCCGTGAAAAAAGTATTGCGCGTTCGGCTCGTTCCAGACTTCAAAATACCAGGAACGCACCTCGGCGTCGCCGTAACGCTCGCGCAGGTGCGTGACGAAAGCGCGGATGAAATCGCCCCACTTCTTGAAATCCTTCGGTTTGGTTGAGTTGCCGCGCCACCAGAAAACCGTCTCGGAACCGCTGGCCATGGCCGACGGCGTGAAGCTGAGTTCCACAAACGGCTTCATGCCGATGCGTTGGAGAAAATCGTAAAGCTCATCAATATATTGCCAGTTGTATTCCGGCTGGCCGTCCTTGCCTTCCCGGTAAACCCCCATGTCGTCGCAGAACAAACCGTGCATGCGGATGTATTCAAAACCGCATTCGCGATGCGCGTAAGCCAGTTGCCGCTGCCAGTCGGCGCGCAAACCTTCGTTCGCCCGCCCGGCCCCGACACACTTCTTGAACATCGTGTTCAACGGCCCCTGCACCTGCCGGAAATCGGCGGAGATGACGCGGTCGGCGACCGGCGGATTCGTGTTCGCCGCCGGACAAATCCCGGCCAGTAAAAGCGTCGGGCAGACAAGGAGGGCAAAACGGGCATTCATAAACGTAAACGGGTCATAAACGGATCATGAGTATTGACACAAATTCACTTTTTCAACTGGCAAAGCCGGTTGGCCGCGTGAGTCCATGTCCCCATCTTTAACCGGTCCGCCATCCATTTCAACGTCATTGTCGGCCCCCTGTCACATCGTTTCTGCAGGAACGCCGGATTTATCCGGCAGGATGTTAAATAGTGTGGGTTCGCTGCCGCGTGAATGCGGCGTTCCGTCGCAGTATCAAGTAGCCCCCGCAACTGTCGGGCCGGACTTCGGTCTGTAAAAGATTGTTTGCCGGAAACGCATTTTCGCCATTGACCGCTCACGCCAATGAATGACACCTTTTTGGAGCGACGAATAGATTCGGTAGTGTTGAGAGGCTTGTTTGGAAACGATGCCACCGGCGACGCGGGTTCACAGAGAGGAAGCCGCGCGATTTTCATTTTCACCGGATGTCTGCTGCTGCTGCTGGTGGGCTGGGTGGATTACATTACGGGCTATGAACTTGGGTTTTTCGTGTTTTACACCGCACCGATTGGGCTGGCTGCCTGGTACCTGGGGCGCTGGCCCGGCATTGGGATGGCCCTGGGGGCAACGATTGCCTGGTGGCTAGCCGATGCTTTCGCCGGAGCAAAATATTCCTCACTGTTTTCTTTTTGGTGGAACAGCACCGTTCATTTTTCGGCGTTTGTGATCAACGCCGTGACCATTGCGAAAATCAGGCTGGACCTGAGACAGCGCCATGAGCTGACAGCCAAACTCGAAGCCGCCCGCCAGACCTTGCGCACGGCGGCCAAGGCTCTGCCCGTCTGTCCCCTATTCGGCAAAGCCCATTCCCAGACCGGGCGAAACGGCCAGGCCGATCTGCGGGATTTGGCCCGAGGCAACGCCGACCTCAGCGGCGCGCTCTGCGAAGAATGTGCCCACCCGCACGGCGCTGATGAAGCGGCGGCAAGTCCCGCCAATCCGTAACACAAATTTGCGACACGACCGGCTTCCGGGGCCGGTTGCTTTTGCCGGATCCGCCCGATATATTCGGCGCATGAAACAACGCCTTTTCAATTTCGCGCTTGCCCTTTCCCTGTTTCTGGCGGTCACGGCTTTGGCCGAAAACACCGCCGTCATTCCCGCGCCCCGCACCTTTCCCACCAATTGGATGTCGAGCCACGAAACCTTTGTGAAGCAGGTGAAGCAGGGCGGCATTGACCTGCTATTTCTCGGCGATTCCATCACCGCCGGCTGGCTTTGGGACAAGGGCGGGCTGAATGTCTGGAACAAATATTACGCGCCGCGCCACGCCGCTGAGTTCGGCATCGGCTATGATCGCATCCAGAACGTGCTCTGGCGAACCGGGCACGGCGAACTCGATGGCATCAAACCCAAAGTCATTGTCCTCCTCATCGGCACGAACAATGCCGGCAATGAAGACAACGGCAAACCGCGCAACACCACGCCCGAAATCATCGAAGGCGTGACAACCCTCGTCAAGGAACTGCGCATCCGGCTGCCGGACAGCAAGGTGCTGTTGCTCGGCATTTTCCCGCGTGGAGAAACGAATGACCCGGTCCGCGTGCAGGTCAGTGAAGTCAATGCGCAACTCGCGAAGCTGGATGACGGGAAGATGGTGAAGTTCATGGATATCGGTTCCAAATTTCTTGGACCGGACGGCACATTGTCCCGCGACATCATGCCGGACCTGCTGCATCCGAATGAGAAGGGCTATCAAATCTGGGCCGACGCCATGGAAAGCACGCTTGCCGGAATGTTGAAATGAACGGCTGCGAGAATGCCGGAGCACGTCCTCAAAATTATGTACGAAGATTGCGCTCGAACCGCAGGGTGGAACTTGGCAGGCTAAAATCATGCCATCACCGTTCCGCTCAACCAACGCCGTTGCTCCATTTCTGGCATCGCTGGCATTCGGTCGTTTGAGCGGAAGCCGAAGGGGGTCCTGGATGTTTCCCATGAAACCGCATGCCATTAATCTTGCCGCCGTTCTGGCTTGTTTTCTGGCCGTTACCACGGCAACCCCGCTTCGCGCGCAATCGGCATTGCGCGACTTCATCGCCGTCCGCGGCGACCAGTTGAGGGAAGGCGACAAACCGTTTCGCTTCATTTCCTTCAACTTGCCCAATCTTCAGTTGATTGAAGACAACATGCCTTTTACGGAGACCAATCCCTGGCGATTGCCGGATGAGTTTGAAATCAGGGATGGGCTGATGACGGTGCGCCAGATGGGGGGCACGGTGGTGCGTACCTACGTGCTTTCCGTGGTGCGCACCAATGACCCGCCGGGGTCGCCGCGTCACGTTTTGGGGCCGGGCAAGTTTGACGAGGCAGCCTTCCGCGAACTTGACCTCGTACTCAAGATCGCCAACGAACAAGGTGTCCGGCTCATCATTCCCCTGGTGGATAACTGGAAATGGCAGGGTGGCCGGGCCGAATACGCCGGCTTTCGCGGCAAGGACCGGGACGACTTCTGGACCGACCGCCAGCTCATCGAGGATTTCAAACAAACGATCCATTTTCTGGTCCGGCGCACCAACACCCTGACCGGCGTGCGTTATTGCGACGACAAAGCCATCCTGTGCTGGGAAACCGGCAATGAATTATCGTCAACCACCAAGTGGACGCGTGAAATTGCGCGCTACATCAAGAGCCTGGATACGAACCATCTGGTCATGGACGGGCGGGCCGGACAATTGCAGCCGGAATTGCTGGCCATACCGGAGATTGACATCGTCACGACGCACCATTATCCGAATTCGAGGCGGACAACCACATTCGCCCAACTCATCCAGGAGAATGCGGCCCTGGCGAAAGGCAGGAAGCCCTATGTCGTCGGCGAATTCGGATTCGTTCCCACCGAACAGATGGCTGCGGCCATGAAGACCATCATTGACACCGGCATTTCCGGCGGCCTGCTCTGGAGCCTGCGTTTTCGCGACCGGGACGGCGGCTTTTACTGGCACAGCGAACCTTCGGGCGGCAATCTTTACAAAGGGTTTCACTGGCCCGGTTCGACCCTGGGCGCGACGTATGACGAAACCAATTTGATGGCATTGGTCCGGCAATATGCCTTTGCCATCCGCGGCCTGACTCCGCCGCCCATTCCCGTTCCGGCACCGCCCCGATTGCTGCCCATCACCGACGCCGCCGCGATTTCCTGGCAAGGCTCCGTGGGCACCGCCGATTACACCGTGGAACGCGCGTCGAAAGCGGACGGGCCGTGGACGGTTGCGGGCGCAAACATTGACGAAAGCTTCGTGCAATATCATCCGCTGTTCAACGACGAGTCCGCGCCCGAAGGCAATTGGTATTACCGGGTCCGCGCAAAAAATGAAGCCGGTCTCTCGGAACCCTCCAACGTCGCCGGGCCGGTCGCCGTCACGCACGCAACCCTGGTGGATGAACTCGCTGACTTTTCAAAAGTCCACGCCCGGCGGGGTCAAATTGAAATCACCACGCGCAACTGCCGCCGGGCGAAGGAAGACGCGCACCGCGCCGCCGGCAATGCCGGTGACGCGCTCATCTACGAGCTTCCGGCTTCGATTGAAGGTTTTCGCGTCTTCACGTTCTTTCCCAACACGATTGCGGACTTGAAGTGTTCCATCTCCGATGACGGCCAGACTTATCATGACGTCCCCGTCAGCAAAAACGAATATTTTAGCGGCGCCGGCGATTACGGTTTCTGGGTGCCGGTCCTCTACCACGCCGGGAACATCGGCGGCGGCGCGAAGTTCCTGAAAATCGAGCTGACCGGTGAAACCCAGATTGGGCGGGTGGAAATCATCCATGCTTTGATGCCAAAATAGCCGGCGACGGGAATTTTTTCGTGAATACAAATGAATTGAAGGATTTTTCGCAGCGTGTCAGCGACCAATTATATGGCCAGATCATGCCGTTCTGGTGCGGACCGGCGTTGGACCACGAACAAGGCGGCTGGATGGGCTGGTTGTCCAATGATCTCAAGCCCGACCGCACGCAACCCAAGGGGCTGATCGTCAACAGCCGCATTCTGTGGGCGTTCTCCGCCGTCCACCGCGCCCGGCCCGAAAAACTCTTCCAACAGATGGCCGGCCGCGCGTTGGATTACGTCATGAACCGTTTCTGGGACGCGCAGCACGGCGGCGCGTTTTGGCGATTGGATGATGCCGGACGCGTCATTGACGATTCCAAAAAAATCTATGGCCAGGCGTTTTACATCTACGCCCTGGCTGAATATTATCAAGCCTTTGCCGCGCCGGCCGCGCTGGATCGCGCCCGGGAACTCTTTGAATTGATTGAGCGGCACGCGCACGATCCGAAATACGGCGGTTATCTGGAAGTGCGCCGGCGCGACTGGTCGGAGGCCGATGCCAACGCGCGGCTTAGCGACAAGGACATGAACGAGAAGAAGTCCATGAACAATCATCTTCACGTTCTGGAAGCCTACACCAATCTTTACCGGACCTGGCCGGAGCCGCGTGTCGCGGAACGGCTGCGAGAGCTTATCCAGCTTTTTGCGCAACGCATTCTCGACGCCCGCACGCAACATTTCCATCACTTCTTCGACGAGACGTGGCGGGTCCGTTCGGACACTTACACCTTCGGCCACGACATCGAGGGCACCTGGCTCCTGTGCGAAGCCGCGGAGGTGTTGGGCGACGACGTCCTGCTCCAACGCGTGCAGGCGGTCGCCTTGCGGATGGCGGAGGTAACGCTGCGGGAAGGCGTTGATGCGGATGGCGCGCTTGCTTACGAGGGGAAAAATGGAAAAGTTACTGATGCGGGCAAGGAATGCTGGCCGCAAGCCGAGGCGGTCATCGGTTTCCTTAACGCCTTCCAGATTTCCCGTGACGCGAAATTCCTCGAAGCCGCCCGGCACGTCTGGAATTTTATTGAACAGCATCTGGCTGACCGCGTTCACGGCGAATGGTTCTGGCGGATCAACGTGGACGGCAAGCCCGATTTGAAGCTGCCCAAAGTCAGTGAATGGAAAGGCCCGTATCACGGATCGCGCGCGTGCCTAGAAACGCTCCACCGGTTGCGCGCCATTTGCGCAGGCAAAGAGCGACACTGAGCGGAGCAATCATTTTCTTGAAAAATCGCAGATTTTCACAACCATGACATAAAACACTCCAAAACCATGAAACGAATCCTGTTAACCCTCACCTGTGTGGCCGGCCTCAGCGCGCATGGCCAGAAGTTCGACCAACTGGCCCTGACCCCGCAGATGGGCTGGAACAGTTGGAATAAATTCGCCGACAAGATAAACGAGCAATTGATCCGCGAAACCGCCGACGCGATGGTCGCCTCCGGCATGAAAGACGCGGGATATCAATACGTCAACATTGACGATTGCTGGCATGGGGAACGGGATGCCCAGGGGTTCATTCAGGCGGATCCGAAGCGGTTTCCGTCAGGAATCAAGGCGCTGGCCGACTATGTCCACTCCAAGGGATTGAAGCTCGGCATCTATTCGGATGTCGGCTACAAAACATGCGCCAGCCGGCCCGGCAGCCGGGGGCACGAATTTCAGGACGCGCAGACTTACGCCCAATGGGGAATTGATTATTTGAAATACGACTGGTGCAACGCCGAGGGCCTGAAGGCCGGGGGGCCTACACGACCATGCGCGACGCCCTGCATGCGGCTGGCCGGCCAATTCTCTTCAGCCTTTGCGAATGGGGCGACAACAAGCCGTGGCTCTGGGCCAAAGACGTCGGCCATTCGTGGCGAACGACCGGTGACATCTTCAATTGCTTTGATGGCGTGAAGAACAACGGTTCATGGCATGCCTGGGGCGTGTTGCAGATTCTCGACAAGCAGGAGGGGCTGCGGAAATACGCCGGACCGGGACATTGGAACGATCCCGACATGCTGGAAGTCGGCAACGGCATGCCGGTGAATGAAAACCGCGCGCACTTCTCGATGTGGTGCATGCTGGCCGCGCCGCTGATTTCCGGGAACGATTTACGGCACATGTCCGAAGACACCCAGCAAATTCTCATCAACAAGGACGTGATCGCCGTCAACCAGGACAAGCTGGGAATTCAAGGGTTCAAGTATTCCGCAAAAGACAAGGTGGAAGTCTGGTTCAAGCCTTTGAGCAACGATGCCTGGGCCATGTGCGTGCTCAATCGCGGCACCAATTCGCAACCCGTCACCTTCAACTGGAAAAACGAAACCGTGACGGACGACCTCTCAAAACGGGAAGCCGGGTTTGCCACGACAACTTACAAAGTCCGCGATCTGTGGGCGAAAAAGGATTTGGGAACCACGACGGACACCCTGACCGCCGAAGTGCCGTGCCACGACGTGCTGATGCTGCGCCTCGATAAAAAGTAGGATTGGTGGCAGAGTTTTGGACTGATACGGTTTCCGGAGTTACCAGCCGAAAACATCAGCTGCGCTCCATACAACCGCTACGACAGTTTTGAGCGCCGCTACGCAGTCTTTGTATAATGGAACAATTCGTGAAATACCTATTTCACGAATTGTTTCTTTTGGAAAATGGCTTGAGCGCTTCTTTCCTTTGTTTTCTTCTGTAGAAACATACGTGCGTTTCGCCGTTCCAATCCGCCTTTCTCCTTCCGAATGCTTGCCTTCCGCCACACGCCTCCCGCGCCGTAGCTTCTGAGCGAAGGCAGGTCACCCCGTGATTGCAGCCAGTTTCTTGTTCGCCTGGGCGATGACGGCCAGCGTGCTCTGGTCGGTGTCGAACACGGAGTTCAGCCCCTGAGGTTCGCAGAAGGGATCGCCGGTCAGGGCGGGCGCTGAATCGGGTTTCCCCGCGCCGGCACGGCCTTCGCCGCCCCAAGTCCAGAAGTTCGCGCCTTGCAAGGCCCGGCCCGTCCGGCAGGACTCCGCCACCTGATTGAACATGCGGCTGAAATAATCGTCGCGGCAGATGGCGGGGCTGTCGGGCGCATACCGCTCGTGGTCGCGCGGCAGGCCGAATTCCTCCAGCACGAGCGGTTTGCGCAAGGTGTCGGTGGCCATGACGTTGTGTTGTTCAACATGGTCCCTGGCCCGTTCGGCGGCTTTTTCATAGTCGGGTCCGGGTTGCGGGTCTTTCAGCCAGCCCCAATTCTTCAGCCACATGTGCACGGTCACGTAATCAATCGCCGGGGTTTCATGCGCCTTGATGAAAACGTCGGGCTTGTCCAGACAGCCATGAATGCCTTCGGAGCCGGTGCATACGAGATGATTCGGGTCCTGCGCATGAATGAACCGCGCCGTCGCGTCCACCCAGCGGCAGAACTCCGGCGCTCCGCTGACGGCGGCATTCGTACCGGGGCGCGGTTCGTTGGCCAGTTCCCAGGTCATGATCGCCGGGTCGTTGCGATAGACCCGTCCATTCACCGTGTTGCGGCGCTGGATGAGCCGTGAGATGTAATCCAGGTAAAGCTGGTTCGCGGCGGGCGTGACGTAAAGCCGAGCGGAAAATTTCATGAAATTGCTCCAATTGCCCTTCGCCATGACCGGCTTGTCCGGGTCGGGAATCGTGTCGCCGGTAATCCAGCGGACGTATTGGGCGAAACCGCCGGACCACTGCCAATAGTTGGAGAGGAAAAGGATGCCCCGCAGGTTGCGCCTGGCCATTTCGGCCAGGCAAAAATCCAGCCCGCGAAGCAGGTCCTCGTCCCAGTCGCGCGGCGCACGGGTGATGCCGCGCGGAATGGCCCCGGCGAGCGGCGACGTTTCCGAGCCGGCCAGAAGGCGGATGTTCGTGACGCCAATGCCCTGCAGGCGGTCAAGCTCGCGGACCAGGCGCTGGCGGCCTCCGGGCAACGCCGGGTCGGACAGATAACAGCCATACCAAAGATTGGCCCCGATATAAAAATAGGGGCGGCCCTGGAACTCGAAGCTTCCGTCGCGGACGGCGACAAAATCGCCGGTGGTTTTCCGGGTGCTGGCGGAACCGGCTGGCAGATGGTTGCAGCCGGCCGCAATCAGCGGAAGCGTCAGGGCGGTGGTTTTGATGAATTCCCTGCGGGAAGTATGTCGGTGGCTCATGGCGGTTTGATACAAACTCTCGCTGCCGTCAAATCCCCGGAATGGACAATCAGGATTTTCGAGCTTGTGCTTTCGGAAAACATGGACGTTACCGGGCAGGCTTGAAAAGTTTTTTTTGTCGCACGTTTAGATGACATTTTTGGTTGTGCATCGCGCCCTATCATGCTCAAAGTCATGGTGAGCGGCAGACGTCAATGAGCACGATTCATCCAGCAATGAACGAAGCGCGGACCAACCGGCGGGTTGTCCGGGCGCTGCTGTTGCTGGTGCTGGCGTTGACGGCCGCGCACATGGCCGTGGCCTCCGGCGCGGACACCCCGGTCACCCCGGGCGCTTCACCGGAAACGCAATCCCTGCTGGCCTATTTCTCGGATATTTATGGCAAGAAGATTCTGTCCGGCCAGCAGGAGGGCGGGCGGGGAACGAATGAACTCGGGCCGGAACTGGCTTACATCACCAACAACACCGGGAAATTGCCGGCATTGCTGGCGCTGGATTTCATCTTCTGCACCGACCGGTCCGGCATGCGCGACGATCAACATCTGGTGGTGAAACATGCGATTGACTGGTATGCCAGCCGGAAGGGCGTGGTCGCGTTTTGCTGGCATTGGTTTGCGCCCGCGGGCGAAAGGGGTTTTTACACCAAGGACACGAAATTCGATCTGGCGCGCGGAATGACGGAGGGCACGCCCGAACACGCGGCGCTCCTCCGCGACCTGGATGCGATTGCCCGGGAATTGGAATTGCTCCGCGACGCGCACGTGCCCGTGCTGTGGCGTCCGATGCACGAAGTCAACGGGCGATGGTTCTGGTGGGGCGCCCAAGGGCCCGAACCGTACAAAAAACTGTGGCGGTTGATGTTTGAAAACTTCACCGTTCAGCACCACCTGACCAATCTCATCTGGGTCTTTTCGCCGGGGGCCGAGACGGACCTGGCGGACTGGTATCCGGGAGACGAATACGTGGACCTGATCGGCCAGGATTATTATCCGATGGACGGCAGTCATGGCCCGGCAAAGGATGTCTTTGACGAACTGGTAGCCGTCGGGCGCGGCAGCAAGCTGGTGGCCATGTCCGAAAACGGCCCGATTCCCGATCCCGCCCGGCTGGCCGGTGAAAAAGCGGGCTGGCTTTTCTTCACCACCTGGTCTGGAAAGACGCTCGCCGAAAACAATTCCAAGGAGCAGTTGTTCAAGGTCTATCATGATCCGTACGTGCTCAACCTGGGCGACCTGCCGGATTTGAAAAACTATCCCTTCCAGCCGGCGGGCAAAGCCGTCAAACTCGGATTTCCAGCGCCGCCCGGCGACGTTGCCGTGGGTGGTTTGCGCCGGCTCCCGGCAACCGTGGCCGTCCAGGATGAAGCGGGCCGGACGGTCCGCACGGGAACCTTCACTGTTACGCTGACACTGGAAAAAACTTCCGCCGGCGCGTTGTCGGGGACTGTGACGGCCACCACGGTCAACGGCATTGCCACGTTTCCCGACCTGAAAATTGACAAGGCGGGCAACGATTACACGCTCATCGCGAAGGCCGATGGTTTGCGCAGCGCCGCCAGCCAGGCTTTTCAGGTTGGCCCCGGCGCGGGCATTGCGCGCGTGTGGTGGATGGATCTCAAAGGCATGAGCTTGACGAACCTGGATCACCACAATCCCGCCGGACCGCCCGCCGGCCGGGAAATCCTGGGCAAGGCTTTTGAAACGCCCGTGCATGCCGCCACCAATTTCGAGGCGCGTTATCACGGGTTTTTGATCCCGCCCATGACCGGCTCGTACAAATTCTGGATCGCCAACGAAAGTTTTTCGGAGCTTTGGCTCAGCACCGACGCAACCCCGGCGAAGAAGACAAAAATCGCGGAGGTGACCGCTGAGACACCTTACAGCAAATGGCCGCACGCGCACGAGGCGGAATCGGTTCCGGTCAGCCTCGAAGCGGGCCAGCGCTACTATCTGGAAGTGTTGCAGCAGCAGCCCTCCGGCTCCACGCAACTCGCCGTCCGCTGGCAATTGCCGAATGGCGCCGAGGAACGTCCCCTGCCCGGCTGGCGGCTGGTTCCGCCGGACGGGGAATGGTTCCAACCACCCTCGCATTCAACCACCACAGCCCAAGTCCAATGACCAAAACCGCCTTTGCGAACAAACTGAAACAGCTTCAGCGGCAACACGAACAACTGATTAAACGCCGCAACCGGCCGCAAAAGAACGGCAACGGCATCTTCGACCGGTACGAATTCCCGGTCCTGACCGCCGAACACGCGCCCTTGTTCTGGCGTTACGATCTCAATCCGGCCACCAATCCGCACCTGATGACGCGGCTCGGCATCAACTGCGTTTTCAACGTCGGCGCGATGGAGTGGAACGGGAACATCGTGCTGATGACCCGCACGGAGGGCTGGGACCGCAAATCGTTTTTCGCCGTCGCGGAAAGCAAAAGTGGCGTGGATGGCTTCCGTTTCTGGGATTACCCGGCGCAAATGCCCGAACTCGAAGACAAAGAAACGAACCTTTACGACATGCGCCTGGTCCGCCACGAGGACGGCTGGGTTTACGGACTATTCTGCGCCGAGCGGCATGACGACTCGAAGCCAGGAGATCTTTCGGCAGCCATCGCCCGTTGCGGCATCGCGCGCACGAAAGACCTGGTGAAATGGGAACGGCTGCCCGATTTGAAAACCAATTCATTGCACCAGCGCAACTGCGTGTTGCATCCGGAGTTGGTGAAGGGCAAGTATGCCTTCTACACCCGGCCTATGGCCGATTTCGCGGCCACCGGCAGCGGGGACGGCATCGGCTGGGGTTTGTGCGATGACATTGAGAACGCGGTCATCGGCAAGGAAGAGATTATTGACCCGCGTTTCTATCACACGATCAAGGAAGGCAAAAACGGCCTCGGACCGGCGCCGATCAAAACGAAAAAGGGCTGGTTGCATCTCGCGCATGGCGTGCGCAACACCGCCGCCGGGATGCGTTACCTGCTCTACCTGTTCCTGTGCGACCTGGGTAATCCCGCCAAGGTCATCAAGGCGCCCGGCGGCTATTTCATGGCCCCGGAAGGCGAAGAACGCGTCGGCGACGTGTCGAACGTCGTGTTTGCCAACGGCTGGGTGGCCCGTCCGAATGGCGACGTGTTCATCTACTACGGCTCCTCGGACACACGCACGCATGTGGCGACGACGACGGTCGAGAAATTGCTGGATTACGCGGCCAACACGCCCGAAGACGGCGGGCGCTCGAAAGTTTGTGTCGAACAGCGCTGCCGGTTGATCAAAAACAATCTGCGCCTGGGGACCGCCCGGCAAACCCAAGCGTTGAAGAACCACAACCCATAAATATGACCACTCACTTTCTTGTTGGAACGTTAATTCTGGCCGCGCTCACAACGCGCGCCGCTGATTCGTCCGGCCATCACGAACCGCTGGCAGCAACATCACTCCCGGGCGTCTGCAATGTGCTGGACTACGGCGCAAAGGGCGATGGCGTGGTGGATGACACGGCGGCCCTGCAAAAGGCGGTGGATGCCTGTATCGCGCAGGGCGGCGGACAAGTGGTGTTGCCGGGGGGAAAAACGTTTCTTTCCGGAGCGGTCACGCTGGGCAGCAGCGTGGATTTCCATCTGGCGCGCGGCGCGGTGTTGAAAGGCAGCGCGCGCTGGCAGGATTACGGTTCGCCGGGGGCGCTGTTGTTCGCGAAGGACGCGACGGGCGTTTCCATTTCCGGCGACGGTGTGCTGGATGGCAATGACAAGGCAGTGTGGCAAAAACTCGCCGATGAACAGGCGAACGGCGACGTGAACAGTCCGGGCTGGTGGCCGCAATCCTTCTGCGGGGTCTGGTGGCCTTTTGGCCGGAGCGCCACCGACAAGACATTGGCCGCCGGTCGCCCGATGGTGATCATCCTGATCGGGTGCCAGCAGGTGCGCATCCGGGACATCACCATCCGCAACGCGCCCAGTTGGACGGTTCATCCGGTGGGGTGCGAGGACGTAGTGATTGATTCCATCAGCATCCTCAACGATTGGAACGTGGCCAACAACGACGGCATTGATCTCGACCACTGCCGGAACGTGCGGGTCGCCAACTGCCACATTGACACGGCGGATGACGGCATCGTGCTCAAGAACACGCCGAACTTCGCCAGCTATGGCCGCAGCGAAAACATCACCGTCACCGGCTGCACCATCGCTTCGCGCAGTTGCGCGCTCAAGCTTGATGAAGCCTACGCGCCGCCGGGAATCCGCAACGTGGTCTTCGACGCCTGCGTCATTCACCGCAGCAATCGCGGACTGTGCATTCAAAGCCGCGACGCGGGCGACATTGAAAATGTTCTTTTCGCCAACATCACGATTGAAACCCAGTTGCAACCCGGCAAGTGGTGGGGCGCGGGCGAGCCGATTCATATCAGCAACCTGCCGCGCAACCCGGACACGAAGCTCGGACACGTCCGCCAGATCCGCTTCAGCAACATTCTCTGCCGGGGCGAGAATGGCGTTTACCTCCGCGGCTGCGAGGCCCAACCGATCGAGGACGTCGTGTTTGACAACTTGCGCGTGGAGGTGGGCAAGACCGGAGACGTGCCGGGCGGATTTTACGACGACCGGCCCAACGGGATTTTGCCCGGCGGGGTGTTCAACGGGATTTACACCAATACCATTGCCGGCTTCCACTGCGGGTTTGTAAGCGGCCTGACGCTGCGCAACACGCAAGTCATCTGGGGCGAACGTTTGGAAAATTATTACGGCCCGGCACTGGCGTGTCAGCACGTTGAAGGATTGCAGTTGCAGGATTTCACCGGCAAAGCGGCGCGGCCCGGCAAAGCGCCGGATCAAATCATGGAATAGCCGGGGCGAAGGTGAACGGTTGGATTCCGCGGCCAACACCCCCGATAACGGCCTGCGTCTGAAAATGATTGCACGAATACACGTCTGCCAGCCAAAAATTAACGCCGAATGAACAGGACGTCGCTCCCCCAATCTGCCCGGCGAGTCCAGGCACCATGGCTGCGTTGTAGTGTCTATGCTTGTTTCTTCATGTCCGGTGCCACGGCCCTGATTTTTGAGATACTGTGGAGCCGGCAATTTGTAACCGTTTTCGGCAACAGTTCGTATGCCATCAGCATTGTGCTTTGCGCCTACATGGCCGGCCTCGGCCTGGGCGGACTGATTGGCGGACGGCTGGCAGACCGGATGACGCGGTGGATGACCGCCTACGGCGCGGTCCAGGCGGCAATAGGTGTTTGGGCACTGGCCATTCCGCTGCTGTTGCCCCGCTTGAGAAGCTTGGTGCCGGCATTGCCTGTCCTATCGCCGGATTCGCTGCTGATCAGCACAATGGCCCGATTCGCCCTGTCCTTTGCCATACTGGTATTACCGTGCTTCCTGATGGGCACAACGCTGCCGCTGCTGGTTCGGGCGGTGACAAAGTCGGACCAGTTCATCGGCAAGCGCGTGGGCACGCTCTATTGCTGGAACACGCTGGGCGCCGCCTTCGGCTGTCTGGTCGCAGGTTTCTGGATGATAGACACTCTCGGTCTGCGGGTGACGAATCTGTTGGCGGCGGGCGTCAGCTTTGTTGTCGCCCTTGCGGCCTTCGCCCTCTCCCAGCCGCTTGTCCGCGAAACCCATCCGGCGCTGGCAGACGCACCTCAATCCAAGCCATCCTGCCAGCGGGCAGCGCCGGAACCTCCCGTAGAGGCTCAAGTGCCAGAGGCGCTGTTGTTGAGCACGGCGTTCCTGAACGGCTTGGCGGGTCTGGCGTGCGAAGTCTTGTGGATTCGGTACCTGGCGTTTCTGAATCAAGAGGCATACGTGTTTCCAACAATTCTGTGCATCTACCTGCTCGGTTTGGGTCTGGGCGGGTTAATCTATGGTCTGCTGGCGGGAAGAATCCACCGTTCCGCGCAGGCGCTCGGATTTATCGAGGTGTTGCTGGCCATCTCGGTGCTGGCGACGTTTGCGGCCGGTGGGCTGTTGTTCGCCAGCGGTCCGCCCCGGCCGTTGGATTTGAAAGGGATGGCCTTTGCCACGGTATTCGCACCGACAGTGCTGATGGGTATGGCCTTCCCCCTTTTGTGCCGGGTGTATGGACGGCAGGTGCAGATGCTGGGCCGACGCATTGGATTGATTTTTGCCCTTAACACGGCGGGCACGGTATTCGGGTCACTCCTGCCTTTGTTCGTGCTGGTTCCGAGCTTTGGAATCCAGAAAAGCCTGCTGCTCATCTCCGTGCTCTACGGCGGGATGGGTTTGACGTTGCTGGCCTTTGGCGCAGAAAAAAAACGCCGGCTCAACGTGCCGGGGACGGTCATCTGTGCCGGTGTGTGGTTGCTTTTCCTTGTGGTCGTGCCGTCGAACCTGTGCCAACGCGTGTTTCTGGCCACCGATTTCAATCTTGCCAGGCACACGGATATCCTCTTTTACCACGAAGGCCGCACCGGCACGGCCATCGTGACGCGCAACCAGGTGAGCGCCTCAAAAACTCTTTATATCAACGGAGTTTCCGAGGTGCCCATCAGTTATGCTCATGAAATCTGCTTCAAAATGCTCGGCGAACTGGGTCCCATGCTTCACGCCAATCCGGACAATGTATTGATGATCTGCTTCGGCGGCGGAATTGCCGCCGGGACAACCACGTGCCTGCCCGGCGTAAAATCGCTCACGGTCGTGGATTTGGAAAGCAGCGTGGTGGAGGCCGCCAGCAGCTTCGCAAAGGAAAACAACAACGTGTTGCAAAACCCTAAAATGCACGTCGTGATTGACGACGGGCGCAACTACGTCATGACGGCACGCCGCAAATGGCCCGTGATCATCTCGGATTCCACCCATCCCAAATTTGGGGACAGTTGGGTGCTCTACACGCAAGAGTTCTATCGCCTAGTGTACGAGCACTTGACGGATGACGGAGTCTTTGTTCAGTGGGTGCCGAGACACGACTTGAGCACGGCTGAGTTCAAAATCATCATGCGCACGTTCCAGTCCGTGTTTCCACACGCAAGCCTTTGGGTCAGCCACGGCATGGATGCGGAAGGCCGCTTCGTCTCGTATTCGCTGCTGGCGTCCACACCCAAACCGCTCAAAATAGATGCGGCCAAACTTCGGGACCGGCTCGGCGCAGAACCCGTGCGCGCGGATTTGGAGCCTTATGGCCTGCACACGCCGGCCGGGTTTCTGGACGCGTTCGTCTGCGCTGAAGACGCGTTGCGAAGCTGGGCCGGGGAGGGACCGATCAACACTGATGATCTGCCGTACACCCAATACCAGACGCGTTATTCAAAAGGGAGCTTCATGAATGCAGCGGACTTCATTGAACCGATGGAGGACGTATGGCCTTACCTGACAGGCACGGGCTCCGAGGAATCAGCCAAACAACTCCGCCACGAACTCACCTTGCGCGCCAAGGTCAATCGCCTGGCCTTCCTGGGCCGGACAATGGAAGCTTACCAGGTGCTGCCGGAAGAGGAACGTTTCCGCCGGATGCGTTCCCTGTGCGAAAGTGAGCCGCGGTATATCCAGGGCCTTTTGGACATCTACTGGAACAATCCGCAGGCCCTCTTTTTCCTGGCCTGTGCGAGGCTCTCCGGGTTGGGCGGACCAAACGCCGTGCAACCCATCCTGGTGCGGGTGCTGGAGCTTGATCCGGAGAATATGCCCGCACTGAACATGCTTGGCGGCTTGCACTCGGATGGAGGCGATCTCAAGGGGGCGGAAGATTTCCTGACGCGCGCTTTGGCTCTGGCCCCGAAATCGGTCGCCGTTCACTACAACCTTGGCCTGATGCTGGACCGAAGCGGGCGCCATGCCGAAGCCCTTGAGCAATGGCGGACTGCGGCGGCGCTGGCGTCAAAAGACGCGGCGGCGCCCGCCACGAGAGATATGACGGTCGATGCAATGGCGGCCGACCGGTGGGGAAAGTGCCTGGCAGAGCAAGGCCGGGTGGAGGGGGCGATCCCGTGGTTCAACCGCGCCATTGAGATGGAACCCACATTTGTTCCCGCCAATTTGGATCTGGCCACGCTGCTGGCCATGACCGGGCACACCAAAGAGGCCTTGTCCCACGTGCATTATGTGCTGAAATTGAACCCGGATGACAAAGCGGTCTTGAGTCTGTTGGAAAAGATTGAGGGACGATAGGAACATTCAGCAATGAAAAAACGAACCATGCTTGTGCCGTTGGTCGGCTTGCTGTGCGGCGGATGCAGCTCCATCAAGCCGGTAACACCCCATGCATCGCCGGAAGCGGCGGCGTTGTTGAATTACATTCAGGGCATTTCCGGCAAATACACGCTCACCGGCCAGCATAATTATCCGAATACGAAGGACGCTTCCACTCAATGGGCGACCAAGGCGTGCGGGAAGGTCCCGGCGATTTTCGGCCAGGACTTTGGCTTCGCCAGGCCCGGTGACAAGGACGCGGCGGCCGCCCGGCCTGAGATGATCGCGGAGGTCAAGCGGCAGTACGAGAAAGGTTCAATCATCACTTTGTGCTGGCACGCCGTGCCGCCCACGGCGGATGAGCCGGTCACGTTCCGCCCGATGCCGGGAGCGGCAACGAACCAACTCGCCAGCGTGCAGGGCCAATTGACCGACGAACAGTGGAACGACCTCATTACGCCCGGCACCGGACTGTACAATCATTGGTGCGCCCAGGTGGACGTCATTGCCGGGTTCCTCAAACAGCTTCAGGCGGCGCGCATTCCGGTGTTGTGGCGGCCCTATCATGAGATGAACGGCAATTGGTTCTGGTGGGGCGGACGCGGCGGCGACCGCGGCACGGCGGCACTCTACCGCCAACTGTTCGACCGGCTGGTGAATTATCATCACCTGGACAATCTGGTCTGGATTTGGAGCTTGGACCGGCCTGGCACAAACGCAGGCCCCTTTGCCGATTTTTTCCCCGGCATGAACTATTTTGACATCGCCGCTCTGGACGTGTACCGGAACGACTTCCAAAAAACCTATTACGACGACCTGCGCAAGCTGGCGGCAGGCAAGCCGGTCACCCTGGCCGAGGTGGGACCCGCGCCAACACCTGCGGTACTGAAGGAGCAATCCCAATGGACCTGGTGGATGCTTTGGGCGGTTGAAGCCCGAAGGATGACGGCGACAATGAACAGCCCGATGCAAACTCTGGTCAACGATCTCCGCTCGTTAAGCCGGGATGACCCGGAATACATCCAGGGTATCGCTCCCATCCGCGCCGCGTCCGGTCTGGCGCCGTTGCCATTGCCATCCGCATCCCGGCCCGCGCAAAATTGATCGGCGGGGTTGCGGCTGCCACAGGCACGCCGGAATTGCCGGGTGACAACGGACGAAATGGCATGGATGATGTCTAAATCCGAACTCCGAAGTTAATCTCTGCGTTGGCAGAGTGCGACCGGCTATGGGGATTGGAGCCGGAAGAAGGCTGCCGCGCCGGTGATGGCGTTGGTGTAGGGACTGCTGGCATTGGGCACCTTGTTTAAAAGGGCCGGGTAGCAACGGGGCGGCTTGGAGTTGCCAGTTGGGAGCATCCCAGGTCAGGACTGCATTCCCGCTGATCACCTGAATCCCCAAACAGGGTATGGACGAATTACCAGGGCGCGGAGGTCAAAGGCTGTATCCAGCCCAAATCCGCCGAAGGGCCGGACAAAAATTTGGAAACGGGCTGGCCGACTTCCGTCGTGGCATTTTGCAAATTGGGCGAAGGGATCAGCATTAAAAAAACATCCACCCATTTGTGGATTTCGGCGTGGCCATCGGCAAAAGCCAGACCGGCCCCGCCGGCGTGATAGTTGGCGGGGAAATCAACGATGATCTGCGTCATGCTGACCGCCAGCGACCCGTCATTGATGGTATTCGGATTCTCATCAGAGATGACCCAAGTGCTGGACGGTCCCGGCGCGGAAAAGGCCGAGGTTTTACCGTAGGTGCGGTAGAATGTCTGCGAATCGTTGTACGGATCCACCAGCCATCCTCCTCCGACTGCGTCGCCCACATGCACGTTAGCAGGGGGGGCAGAAGCGCCGGTTCCTGCGCCAGCCGACCACCAGCGCGTCCCCACGGCGCTGTTCATGGACACGCTGCGTTGACGTGGCTGGCCTTGGAACAGGGTGATGTCTGCCGGACATTTGAAAATGGCATTATTTTGGTTGTAGGCAGCTATGCTTGTAAGCGACGGGTCCGTTTGTATTCCATGTCCCAAGGGTGAAGGGCCATCCACCGCATCCATCGTCTTGTACATGGTGCCGAAAACCCAGTTCTTACACTTGCCATCTCGTGGCACCACGGTCGTATAGGGATAATCATTGGGCGCCAGGACATCGCCGTTGTCGTCAGCGTACATCTTCCAGCAGAGCATGATTTGCCGGTTATTGCTCATGCACTGAATTTGCTGCGCCCTTTGCTTTGCCTTGGTCAGTGCCGGCAGCAGCAGAGCTGCCAGAATGGCGATAATGGCTATGACCACCAGCAGTTCAATCAAGGTGAAGCCGGTATCCCGGGAACCAGCCTTTTGATGTTTGGCTTGAACTTTCATTCTCACACAGTTTAATTGACCTACTTCAATATACGCGCTTCTTTAAAATATCCACTAAAAAATGGGCGCCGGTTTGGGGCCGGCGCCCATGCGAATTGTTTACGTTTTCAGCACACGGCTCCACTCAGTACGTTATTACGGGGCTGGTGTCGGGCGTTATGAGCACATTGTCTGCGTCAGTCGCGGTGATCTGCGAGCTTCCACTGCCAAGGAACAGAACATGCAAGGTTCCAGTTCCGGCGACCAAATTCATCCCTGTCTGATCTCCATCTGTACCATCCACCACCACAAAGTTGGAGTCTGGGTCACTGAGCTTGCAATCGTCCGTCGAATTGACCACGTTCCAGTCGTTGTCAACCGCATTCATAATCACGGCGAATGCAGTGGGAGATGCCGGGATAACAGGTGTTCCGGTCTTGCCAGTGGGAGTATTCGGCGCGGCAGTCTCACCGGGCAGCAAGATCTGCATTTTCGTAAAGGTCCGCTTGACCAGGCGGAAGAAGCCGACGTCGGTTGTGCCCAGTTGGGATTGCAAAGCAGCCGTTGTAATCGTCGCGGTGCGATTTGTTCCATTCACCACAATCCAACTGCTTGAGGGTGAAAAGTCCACCCAAGGTCCTGTGAGCGATGACGCGGCCTGCAGGGGTCCGTAGCCATTGTCGTTGGGCATGTTCCACGCCACATAGAAGGCAAGACCGCTATTAACCGTGATATCATTCCCCTGATCCGTGAGTTTGGTCCACTTGGTGGTATCAAGACTCCCGGTGTTGAAATTATCAGAAAGCGTCCCGGGCGTGCCATTGACTATGACGTTGCCAATGGTGATGTTGTTAAAGACGGCAGGGTAGCCAATGCAGATGAGATTATTATTCTGGATTCCAAAATAAGGAGTCAAGGCAGTGTTGCCGACGGCATTACCGCTGACGAGATTCGCCACGGCAGGCGGCAGCGAACCGCTGACCACCTGGGAAGGATTCGGCGTTGTAATCGTGAAGTCGGTATTATTGTTGAACGTGAGGGTCCACGTGCCCACGGGAAGACTGCCGTAAGCAAAGTTCGTAATCGTCAGGTTTGGATTGGATCCACTACTGTTGGTCTTCGCGGAGAAGGAGACGCCCCATCCCGTGGGCGGGTTGGTGTTATTGGCCGAAATGGACAAAACCAAGCCGTTCGTCATATTCCAATCAATCGAGGTGTCAGCAACGCCCCACTCCATGCAAGCGTTGGGAACCAAGAACAATTGGGCGGCATAATTAGGCAGGTTGGGGTAGTCGGCGATCGTGAAGGAATATGAAACGGGGAATGTCGCCGAATTATACCATCCAAAGCCTGTGCCCAAAGTAGTTGCCGGATACACCATTACGCGTTGGTACTGGCTCGTTGTCGCAGGCAGTAATGTAAGTCCCGGGCTCTTTGGAGCCGGCATTGGAGCTTGCAAGGTCGGCGCCGGTATATTAAGGGGCGCCGGAGTAAGAATCACGTTGTCAAGCCAGTAACTACAGGTTCCCGCATGGACACCCGAACCATATTGGTTCACGTTAAAAGCGACGACAACCTGGTCGAAGTGACCCTGATAGACGGCAACCGAGCCGGAGAAGTGCTGCCAACCAGGAACGTTTTGGATTGTACCTCCACCGATTCCTGTCCATCCTTGATCTCCGTTCCAACCGTTGAAGATTAACGAGAGCCCGCCATAGTCACCACCGTCGGTCAGCGTCGAGTTGGCTATATCCACTTTTACGTCACACTCAAAATTGAGGTAATCGCCGGCATTCCCGCTCGCGCTAAACGAGAGTTGATCGTCCTGCCAGCCGGTCTTATTCACCCAGGGAATCGTGATATACGCGGAGCCGCCTGGATTTCCAGTACTGGCCCAAGTGATACTTGATGGGAGGACGGCGCCTCCCTGGCCGGTGATGGCTGATACGTCAGTGTCAAAAGTGGCAACATCAAGTTGTGCCAGGGCCGTGCTGGCCGAGCCAGCCAGTATCAAGGCGAGAACGCCTGTAGGGATCCAATTCTGCAGTTTGGTTTTTAGTTTCATATTTGGTTTTGGTTTGAGGATTAATCCGGGTTTAGCATCTCAGGAAAACTTAGTCCCCTCCACCTGCGAATACCTCGCCATTGCTTTTCCCCACACCCTGGTGCGCCTGGTGCGGACAGAGGACTGAACTCTCATAAAACAGCTTACTTGTTCAAATAACTGTAACACACACTCAAATAACTGCATGTCACCAAAATTGGGGACAACTGCCTGGTCACATCGTTCACGGTTGAAGGCATCCAACGCTGCACTTCCCGCCTCACAGGCTTCACGTTTCGCCACCCGTGTTCAATGTGATTCCAGCGGGGCAAGAGACTAGCACGTTTGAATACGGTTGCATGTCACATAAACAGATGACAACGACCGGCGGCTGGGCGGTTTGCTGGTTTTAAATCAAGCCAGGCCGATCAGTCTCCCGGCGCCATGGTCCACATTCCTTTGGGGGCGTTTGTGGTTCCGCTGCCGATCGTTTGCTCAATTTTGAGAGGTTCCACATGGCCATCGTGAAAGAGATAATTGAAGCGTCCGCTGTGAAGTCCGTAACTGACGGATCCATAAACCATGGTTGCATTGGCATTGCCGGTTTGGAGGCAGTCGGGAGTGATGCCGGAATAGGCGGTATCGGGACCCGGACCGGCGCAAAACGAAGGCCAATCTTGCCGGCAATGTTTCTGGCGTTGGGCAGTTCCGCCACCAGAATGGTTCCGGCGGGGTCCCTGATAACATCGGTTTTGTAGCCGGGCGGGTCCCAAGGCGGGATGACACCAAAGTTATGGTAGTAAATTCCAATGCCGTAAACCGGCGGTGGCAATGGCGCTGAAAGCGAGGCCAGACTCCAATCCGGACCAGCCCAATTCACGGCGTATGATCTCCGTTGTGAATCAACCCCATAAGAGATCGTGGTGGGTACGCGGTCGGCGGGACAGCGCAAGACGGGCGGCACTTTGTCGGGGGCGGTGGAGCCTTTCAATAAATCGCTGTCAGAATCTGTGCCTCCGATATATTGGTTTAGGTAATCGTCCCAGGTCAGCTGGATGAGATTGTTCAAGCTGCAGGAGGCGGGCGGAAACCTGTCCTCGTGATCGCTGTTGAACAGACTGAAGCCCAACCCAAGCTGTTTCATTTGGGAGGTGCATTGTATTCTCATGCCCTTGTTTTTTGCGGCGGCCAGCGCGGGAAGCAAAAGTGCCGCCAATATGGCAATAATCGCAATGACCACCAACAATTCAATCAGGGTAAACGCCGCGAGACGGGCAGCCAAAAGGGAAGGCGGGAATTTCCCGAATGTTGCCTGGGTTTTCAAACTCGCCTTCATGGATTCGTTTTTTGCCGGTTGCAAACCGCTCCCTCACCGTTTCAGAAAAAAATGCGCCAGTTGCCGCCGTCAATCAGCGCCAGTGATTATTAGGGTATAACATGATTAAAGTTAATGGCGGCTGGCGGGCTGGTCATGTCACCTAAAAAGGCGACATCATAATGTCTCGCGTTGTTTGTTCTTTCCGGTTTTATAAAAGCCCGTTGGCATTCAACCATCGTCTATGCGCCTGATATTGAAATTTTGCGGCCATGGGACCGCCCTGATATTTACATTTATGTTCGGCCTGCCGTTTTTTACTTCCACCGTTTCGGCGGGGACAGGAGAGATTTTGAATTCCGCCCCGACGCCCTCCCGTTCCGAAGGTTCCAACCTTTGGTTTGACATCCGTCAATTCCATGTCGAAGGCCGCGGCTGGAACGACACCAAGGCCTTTTATGACCGGCTGCCGGCCCGGGCCGAGGGTTTGGTCCGCCAACCCGTCTGGGAGTTGAGCCGCAACTCCGCCGGCATGTGCGTCCGCTTCGTCACCGATGCCACGACCCTCCGCGCGCGCTGGGCCTTGACCGAGTCCTGGCTTTACCTGCCCAACATGACGGCCATTGGCAAAAGCGGGCTGGATTTGTATGTGAAAACGGAAAAGGGCTGGCACTGGCTCGCCGTCGGCCAGCCCACCGCGCAGACCAACACCGTGACCCTGGTGGAAAATCTGATGCCCGGCAAACGCGAGTATCTGCTTTACCTGCCGCTCTACAACGGCACAAAATTTGTCGAACTCGGATTTCCCACCAATGCCATCATCGAAAAAGCCGGCTCGTGGGGGCCGGGCACCCGCAAGCCGATGGTGTTTTACGGCACTTCCATATTGCAGGGACTTTCCGCGTCGCGTCCCGGGATGGTGCACAGCGCGATTTTGGGACGGCGGTTCAACTGGCCGGCCATCAATCTCGGATTTTCCGGCAACGGCAAAATGGAGCCCGAAATGGCCGACCTGCTCGCCGAACTCGACCCGTCCGTTTACGTCCTCGATTGCCTGCCGAACATGGACGCAGGCGAAATCAAGGAGCGCGTTGAGCCTTGTGTCCGCAAACTCCGCGCGGCGCATCCGGACACGCCCATCGTGCTCGTGGAAGACCGCACCATGCAGGATTCTTTTTTGATCGCGGGACGCATGGAATATTATCACCTCAAGGACCGCGCCGAGTTGCAGGCCGCTTACGAGCGATTGAAAAAGTCCGGCGTCAAAAACCTATGCTACATTCCGGGCGAACCGTTGTTTGGCGACGATGGCGAGGGCAGCGTGGACGGTTCGCACCCGAGCGACCTCGGTTTCATGCGCCAGGCCGATATTTTTGCCCGGGTGCTCGAACCGCTGTTGACGCCCGGAAAATAACGCGCCCCCCTCCGGCTCATCACGGCAGGAAACAGCGGACCGGAACCGGCTCCTTACTTGGAAGCCGCGTTTGGCCCCGGTTCATCGCGCGGCGCGAAATGTCCATACTTGGCCACGGCTTGAGCCCGGGAGCGCACATGCATCTTTTCGTATATGCGCCGGATGTAAGTGACCACGGTGGCCACGCTGATGCCGAGGTTGTCGGCGATTTCCTTGTATAAATAGCCACACGCCAGCAATTCCAGCACTTCCCGTTCGCGCGGGGAAAGAATCACGGATTCAGCCACCTGGGGCGCGGGGCGGAGAAATGACTGCACCACCTTGCGGGCGATGTTGCTGGTCATGGGCGATCCCCCCGCATGGACTTCCTTAAGGGCCGTGAGCAATTCAGCGCGGGGTGTCTGCTTCAGCAGATAACCGCTCGCACCGACGGCCAAAGCATCAAAGATGTGGTCGGTATCCTCGTAAACGGTCAGCATTACAAATTGGGTGTCCGGCAGTTGCGGTTTCAACTGGCGCACACATTCAATCCCGCTCATGCCGGGCAGATTGATGTCCATCAACACCACGCTCGGCTTTTCCGCCTGCAACTTCATCAGCGCGCTCTCGGCGTTCCCATACTGGCTCACGCAATTGAATCCGTGCGCATGCCGGATCCAGTCCGTAAGGATCTCCCGCGCCGGCCCGTCATCTTCAACGATCGAAACACCTATGCTCATGCCATCTTTTCTTATACCTCCGATTTTACAAAAGGGGCTGTCATCTTTTTAGATGACAACTGTGGCCCGGGACTATGCCCTTCCCATACGCAGAAAGTTTAAGAAAGCCAATGTTTATGCGGTCAGAACGGGCTAATTTCGGCGCAGTTTTTTGACGGCCTTTTTAGCTGCCTTTTTTGCGGTCTTTTCAGGCGGCGGCGGTGCGGCAAGTATCCGCTTCAGGGCATCCTCGAATTTGATGCCGGGCAGTCTCAAATCAATGGCTTTGGGCATAGGTCAAGTTAGGGGCATTTGTTCATAACCCTTTTTGTGTTCCAACACTTCTAGAATTTCATATTCAGACAAGATTGTAGAACCTTCCCGGTATTGTGTTTGCTTCACCCGCACTTTCAAAAAATCATTTGCACCAATCGTGCGTTGCCCTTTTAGGAGTTCTTCAATGAATTTTTGGTCTTTGATTTCCGCAGACCATTCATTTCCGCCTTTTCCGCCCTCGCTGAATTTCCATTTGTTGCCGCCCCTGAACCACATATGAACGACGTTAACATAAGTTTCACGCGGCGGAATTTCCGGCAAAGGCTCGATTTGTTCAGCCGGAGGCACATAAAACGCGGCCTCGCTCTTTGTGACCGTAACGATCTTTTCTTCCGAGTTTATGAAATCAACCTTTTCCACGCCGGACTTTTCCAGTGGCTTAAGAATGCCATAAACTGCCTTGCGAACTTGGGGTGATTGATACATTTCCCATTCAAGTTTTGAAATTCTTACAACCCCCGAATCAGTTTCAATTTCGATTTCGCCCGCATCTGTCTCCCGCGCTTTCAGCGCCTTTTTCCCGCGCAGTCTTTTTATCAACAAAAACAATCCCCCGCCTGCCGCCGTTGCCCACCAAAGAATGCTGGTTAAATTTGCAAGCGCGGTGACTTTTTCTCCGGCCAGAACGGCAATCGAATTGGTGTAAATATCTTGGATTGCTTGAATTGAAATTTGGAAGCAACCCGTTTCTGTCGCTTTTACCTTGATTGAAATTTTTGAAGTGTCGTGATTGGCAATGCGATTCGCTTCCTGCATCAAATCGCCCAAGGCCAGCAAGGCAGGAGCAAGGTCATTAACGTCTATGGTGTGATCGGAAAACGCTTCGCCGTCATATTTAATCCGAAACGATTGGATTTCAGACATAGCGGAATCATCGTTGGTATCGCCGAAAATAAAAGAAAAAAAACTATTACTCACTTTTCACAGTTAATCGAAAATCACGCGAAGTCAATTTGCGGTGGCGTTTTCGTCCCCATCGCTCGCGTGGCAAGCGTGGATGCACAAGCCAACTCACCGGCCTATCGTTCACGCTGATATTTTTCCCTCAATTTGCTGGCTGGTGATACATGAGCCGCTTGCCTTCAATCAACGGCACAAAATTGGCCATGCGTTTGCCATCTGTTTCCTTGCGCGTGTTCCATCGGTATTCAAATTCGCTGGCGTATTTGGGAAGATGCTCGCGGCTCACGCAGTGCCACGCTCCGAACACGCCGCGCTTTAGCAGGCTAAAGAAACTTTCGCCGGTATTTATATGGCTAACCGTGCCGTCTGGATTGTGCCGGGCATATTCGTAACGGCTATGGTTCACGCGGTCATGCCGTTTTTGATTTCGCAAAGCGATTTTATAGGCGACATGCTCATCAGTGTTTACCGTTGCATCTTTGCTCACGCATTCATTCAAAAACATTCCGACATTTTTGGCCGTGACACTTGGAATAACCCGTGTGCGGGCCTGCCCGTCTCGCTCGACAATCAATGCCACAATCGTTTGCCGGACATTGCGGGATGCGATGTTACCAGCCCCACCAACCCATGTTTCATCAGCTTCGCATGTATTGTTCAAGAGCGGTGCTTTTTCCAAATCGGTTGCCATTGCGAAGCGAATGCGATGCGCCAGAAACCACGCCGTCCGATAGGTGGTTTTTAGCATCCGTGAAAGCTGTAATGCGCTCACGGATTTTTTGGAGGAGCAAAGTATGAAAATGGCCATCAGGATTTTTGAAATATGCACATGCGAATTTTCAAAAACCGTGCCGACGGTAGCGGTAAATGGCTTGCGGCACGCCGCACAACAATAGACGCCCGCCCGCAATTTGGTTTTGCTGTCCGGTTTGGATTTCAGTTTGTAGGTTTCCTCAAACCCGCAATGCGGACAAATCGGTTTGCCGCCCGGCCAGCGCAACGATTCAAACAGCTTGCGCGCCTTTTTCTCGTTTGAGTATTCCTTCGCCAGTGAAACCAGATTCAGGTCGTTCGCGTCAAATTTCGTTTTCATCTTGACTAAAAATGCAACATAAACTACATTTTGTCAAGAGTAAAAGTTGCACTTTTATTATGAGCGAAACAGCCAAAATCGGCAGGCCCAAACTTCCTAAAAAAGAGAAGCGCGGCGAATACGTCACAACGCGGGTTTCTCCGGCGGAATACGTTGAGATTGAAAAGGCGGCGGCACAATCAGGCGACATGCTTGCGACATGGGCCAGAAAAAAGCTGCTTGCCGCAGCCCGCCGGTCGTAAAAACGCCCCACTTAACTTAAAGGCGACGGGTTTTTGGAGCGGAGAAGTTCAATGTAGGTTTCAAGGGAAAGTGAACATTGGCGAAATTCCCTCCCCTGCTTGGCTGTCATAAAAAGCTGGCGCGGAATGTAGTCGTGAGGTTTATCCTTTGAGGCTCTTTGAATTCCGAACTGCGCTATGTATTTCCCCTCATGTCTGAAAATGGCAAGGTCGTGTTTTCTGCCCGGCTTCATTTCAGCCTTGAGCTTTGTAGCGATTACAACCGCATCGCCCTGTGTAAACATCATTGGCGTTCAATTATTGATTCAAGAAGTGAGCGTTGGTTTCTGGCTTTTATGCCCAAATTTTCATGAGGCTCCAATGTCAGGGAATCAAACGTGTCAAGCATCAAGCTTTTAAGGTTTTCAATCGCCTCAAACGGCGTATCGCCTGATGCATGAATGTTCGATTCATGGTGGCTGGCAATGTATTCGGATTGATTTTTCCCAGCGATGATGATCTTCAACGCAGCAATCAATTTGTATGGCTCTGGAGAAAAGCTGCTAATCTCAGCCTGAATTATTTCCTCTTCTATGACCGCCTGTTCGTGCTGTTGAACTCCCAATTCTGAAAACCTGCTTGTGGAATTTATTTGCACAGCAGATGTGAACTCGCCCCGTAGCAACTCGTCGCTCTTTAGTGGTTCGTTTCGCCGGGGTGGAACCCATGTCACATCAATTAAAACGAGGTTTGAATTTATTGACGGGTTCATGCTGTTTGTGGTGGAGTGCGACTGTCATTTACTGGCAGATTTCGCTCCCCAACCTTTTCATTATTAACCAATATCACCACTTTGTAAAGCCCGGGCGCTGGGAATGCTAGATTAAAAATCGGAATTGATATTTCAGTCACGTCGTCACGCGCTGGCGGTCGTGAGAATTGAATTTTAGCGGCGGTTGAGGCAAGGACAATTCCGTTTTGCGGATTCTCAACACGAGCAGTTACATTCAATTCTTTTATATCACCGCTTACATTTGTGATGAAGGCCGTTGCGAAAAACGGAGGAACTGCACATGGAATCTGGGGCAGATTGTAAGCTCCAAAAGAACCCACAAGCGTATTTTTTCCGCTTCCTTGTTCACGAATGGACAAGTCTGAAAAAACAATTCCAAGTGTCAATGTCGGATCAGAATTCATTTTGTCGCTTAATCGTCATCGGAATCAAGCACGCCGTCAAGCCTTCATGCAACCAAAAGCAAACAATTTGCCAAATCGTAACCAAACTTTCCACAACCTGTTGTGGTGTCAATACTCAAAGCCACATTCACTTTGTCTGAGATAGTTTTGGCCTACTTGATTGCATACGGGAAAGGCATAGTCCCGACTGTGGCCGGGCCGGAGTGCGCCCATCCCCGCGCAGCAACTGGTTTCATCGGAGCCACGGAACATTTCCCAGCCGCCCGCCCATCCCACCGGGCTGCAACCGGTACGGCCGCCCTCCGCCAGCGCAGAAATTCAACTTCGGAGTCCGGGTTCAAACCCTGCGTATTCGCCGACAATTTGAATTTTATTTCATTCCTTGTCCAGCAACGATGGCTTTCGCCATCCGGACGGCGCAACTTGAGGGCGTGTTGCCCAAATGGAACGGAGCGCGGGTGTCCCACCCGCAGCCGCCAGAATTGCCAATGAGCGCACGAAATTCCACGGGTTTAGGGGTAGTCGAACGTGCTGCGGCTGAGACAGCCGCGCTCCACCGTCTCCAAAATGATTTGGGCAACACGCCCTTGACACTGCCCCCGAACGCGATCGGATGGGAGCGCAGCTGTGTGCAAAGCACCAGCCGCAGCACCGGGATAGGCTCTGAGGCATCAAGCATTTTCAGCGGGCTGGTTTGGCGAAGCTGCTGCGGCTAATCCCACTTTACGGGACACAGCCGCGCTCCGGGGGCAGTGCGCGGATGCACACACTCGGGCGCGCAACACCGGCCACCGGGTCCGAAAACACATCCCTAAATGTTGCCCCGCGCGATAAACCTGCATACCCTGAGTCCTGTGCCACGGCGATTCAAATCCTCAACTGGTGCGCACCGGCCAACGGGCATTTCCACCGTCACGGGAATCTTCTGGGTATTGCTGTGCGGCTTTCATCTGTGGGGGGCAACCAATTCGTCCGTGTCGGACTACTCGATTGACGTGTGGCAGACGGAGCAGGGACTGCCGCAGGACTCGGTCACTTCCGTGGTGCAAACCCGGGATGGGTACCTGTGGCTGGGCACGTATAACGGGCTGGTGCGGTTTGACGGCGTGCGGTTCAAAGTTTTTGACACCCACAACACGCCGGAATTCGGGGACAGCCGGATCACGAGTTTGTTGGAAGACGTGGACGGCACCCTTTGGATCGGCCATGAAACCGGCAGCCTCACGCAATTGCGGAACGGCAAATTCACCGCGGTCAATCTGGGCAACAACTGGCCGGGCGGGGTGATTTGGGCCATGGGAACCGATGCCGACGGGGTCCTCTGGATGGTCAACAAGGAAGGGGCGTTGCTTTCCATGGCGGGCGAAAAAACGGCCGCCCCGAATGCTGGATTTGAGGGAAGCGTGCCGTCGTTCGCCAAAGACAAGAACGGAGAATTGTGGGTGGTGCGAGGCCGTTTGCTCGGAACGCTGAGAAAGGGCCAACTGGTGCCGTGGGTGCCCACGGTGCAACCGGACACCAGCGATGTTCAAAGGGCTTGTGCGAGCCGGGATGGAGGCCTGTGGCTCATGGGCAGCGGGCGGGTCAAAAAATTGATCGGCCCGGGAACCGTCGTGGATCTGGGACCGACTCCCTGGGGGGGCCTGGATTCGGTCACGGCATTGCTGGAAACAAAATCCGGCGATTTGCTTGCGGGAACCTTGCATGAGGGACTTTTTTTACTGTCACCTGACGGAACCAGCCTGCACTTCACGCGCCAAAATGGATTGTCGCATGACTGGGTGCTTGACCTGTGCGAAGATCGCGAAAGGAACGTGTGGGTGGGAACCGGCAGCGGCGGTTTGGATGTCTTGCGGCGGCGGAAAGTGGAAATGGTCAAGGCCCTCGATGACTGGCAGGGACGGGCCATCCTATCCGTCGCGCCAAGTGCCGAAGGCGGACTTTGGGTGGGGACGGAGGGCGCGGGATTGTACCGGGTGGACCAAGGAGAGGCGAAACCGTTCACGGCGACGAACGGACTGTTGAATTCCTTTATCTGGTCGGCGCTCGAAGATGACCAGCATGAACTCTGGGTGGGAACCTTTGGGGGCGGCTTGTTTGTCCGCCATGATGGAAAGTTCCAATTTCCGAAGGGCTTGGAAGATCCCGCGGCGGTGATCCTCGCGTTGTACCAGGATCGGCAAGGGACAATGTGGGTGGGAACCCAATCCGGTCTGGCCCGATATGCCGATGGGCAATGCACCTGGTTCACCCGCCAGAATGGATTGGTGTTGCCCGATGTGCGGGCCATCACGGAGGATGAAACGGGCACCCTCTGGTTTGGCATGTCGGGCGGAGGCCTGGGCCGGCTCAAGGAAGGCAAGCTCACGCAATTTCGCCGACCGGACGGATTGGCCAATGATTTTGTGTGGTCGTTGCTGGCCGAAAAGGATGGCACGCTCTGGGTGGGGACCTTTGGCGGCGGCTTGTGCCGTTTGCAGAACGGACGGTTCGCAACCATTTCCACGCGGGAAGGATTGCCAAACAACGTCATCTGCCATATCGCCGATGACGGGCAGGGGAATTTCTGGATCAGTTCCTACGGCGGAATCTTCCGGGTTCCCAAGGCGGAATTAAACCGGTGTGCCGACGGCCAATTGCCGGCGGTCAATTGTCTGGCTTATGGGAAAGCCGAAGGATTGAGCACGCTGGAATGTTCCGGCGGTTTTCAGGCCTCCGGCTGCCAGACCCCGGGCGGACAACTCTGGTTTCCCACCATCAAGGGACTGGCGGTGATTCATCCCGCCGGCGTGAAGATCAATCCGTCCCCGCCGCCGGTCTTGATCGAAGAGGTTATGGTGGATGACCAGATGGTGCCTCTGCCCGGGACGGACCGGTCCCCGCCCGCCGCCCAACTGCAAATTCCGCCGGGGAAACACCGCCTCGAATTTCGCTACACCGGCCTCAGCCTCGTCGCGCCGGAAAAAGTGCGGTTCAAATACCAGCTCGAAGGACTGGAATCCGACTGGGTGGATGTCGGCACGCGCCGCATCGCTTATTACACCTATCTGAAGCCGGGAAAATACACGTTCCGAGTCACCGCCTGCAACAATGACGGCATTTGGAACGGGCACGGGGCGTCGCTCGCGTTCACGGTCCTGCCCCGGTTCTGGCAGACGTGGTGGTTCACCGGCGCGGCCGTGCTGGCTGGCATCGGCGCCGTGGGCGGCACGGCACGCTATGTCACCCGCCGCCGACTCCACAAAAAAATGGAGCGTTTGGAACGGCAACGCGTCCTGGAAAATGAACGGGCGCGCATCGCCAAGGATATTCACGACGATCTCGGCTCCAACCTGGCGCGGATTATGATGCTCAGCCAGTCCAACCGCGCCGAGGGGGAGGATGCGCAACAAATCGTGACACGCCTGGGAAAGGTTTATCTTACGGCCCGGGAGCTTACGCGGACCATGGACGAAATTGTCTGGGCCATCAGCCCGCACCACGATACGCTTGACAGTCTGGTGAACTATCTGGGCAAGTTCGCGCAGGATTTTTTGAACGTCGCGGGCATTCGCTGCCGGCTGGTGGTGCCCATTCAATTGCCCGCCTGGCCCCTCACCGCCGAGGTGCGCCACAGCCTGTTCCTGGCTTTCAAGGAGGCCCTGCACAATGTGGTCAAGCACGCTTCCGCCACCGAGGTGCGTGTTTCCCTCACCCTGGCAGAATCCGGTTTCTCCGCCGCCATCGAGGATAACGGCGTCGGTTTCGATCCCGCTGTCGTGGGCGGCGGCGCGACCTCCAAGGATCCGCTGCGCATTGCCGGTGGCAATGGCCTGGCCAACATGCGCAAACGCATCGAGGGCATCGGCGGAGCCTGCCAGGTGGACAGCGCGCCCGGCAAAGGGACCACGGTCAGGTTTATTGTCCGGGTGGAGGAATTGGAGGAATGATCGGCAGGGAAATTTGTCGGAAGGGGAGCCTTCGTCAGTACTTTCACCTGCAGCTTGCCACGACCATTTTCCCGTTCTTCTCACTCAGCGGGCAGCCCATCAATCGACGAGCAGCGATCCATTGGTTTCTGCCGCCGAACGAACAATTCCGATGACTTTTCGTCGGCGCAACGGTTGGCTGATGCGGCTTGCCAATATTATTGCTATTTTTCAAGACAACCCCTGTCTTGAAGGTTTTTCCTCAGAACCGGATGAGATGCCGCTTATTGAGGCATGGTGGCTAACAATAATTGCATGCCTTCAAACCTCCGCGTTCAAGGCATCGGTTTCTGTATCAATTTAGGAGCCATCCTTGTCTCAAAGTTTGTTCCGCGTTTCCAAAAGTTTCATGCGCGCCCCGCTGTTTGGTTGGCAAGCCTTATGCATGGAGAACCGCTGTGCTGTATCAAGTGGAAGTCGTAATTCGGTCGAGATGTGCCATTTTGGGTTCTTTTCTCTTCAGCGTCTTGTTTGCAGCTATGCAGCTTTCAGCCTTCGCCACCGGGAGTGTCACACTGGCGTGGAACGCAAGCACGGATCCAACCGTCACGGGTTACAACATTTATTACGGAGGAGCGAGCGGCAGCTACACCAACGAGATTTGTGCCGGCAACGCAACCAATGCAACCATTTCCGGCCTGGTCGAGGGAACCACCTACTATTTTGCGGCGACAACGTATGCGGCTTCGGGCGTGGAAAGTCCGTTCTCCAGCGAGGTGTCCTGCCAAGTTCCCCTGAATGTTCCGATTGTGAATTATTCCAACATTTATGCCACCTTTGTTTGCACAAACCTTTTCCGGTTCAGAACCAACACGCTGCCGTCGGGAATAACAATCATCAAGCCGCTCCCATTGATTTACACGAATTCTGTTTTCACCGGCTTTTGGATTTATTACCCCTCATCGGGGGTGTGGACACTTCAATCAAGCTCGAACCTGCTGACCTGGTTTGATTATGCGACCGGCACCAATGCCGTATTTATCCCCAAAACCGGCGGAAATTGGTTTTTCCGGTTCAAGGCGCCTTAACTCGTTGAAACGGGAGTTAACATGCTGGAAACGGGTGTCCGTTTTGGCGCCCGTTGCGGGTGCCCTGACTCCCGAACCGTTGCTTCACCACATCAGCGTGAGCGGTCAATGCGGGTTTTGTATTGAATCCTGTTCCTGAATCGTCCGCGATGGCGTTGGCCGGTCTTGATGGACTTTCTCTTTTGTTGTTTCGTCGCCGAAAACAGTTGATTGAGTCTCGTCGCACGAATGAGTTGACGGCGCGGGGCGGCGCGCGCAAATTCTCGTCTGCTTGGGTGACAAAATAAAAATTCGCGCTTTGGATTCCCTTTCGCCGCACCGGCGCAAGCTGCTGTTCTGGACTTTGGGGCTGCTGCTGTTCTACGCGGTCACCGGGTTTCTCATCCTGCCGCCCATCATCCGGTCCGTGGCGGTCAAACAGTTGTCCCAGCAGCTCGACCGCGAAGTTTCCATCCAGAAGGTGAAGCTGAATCCGTTTGCGTTCTCGACCGCCATCCGCGGCCTGCTCATCAAGGACAAGGACGGCGCGCCGTTTGTTTCCTGGGACGAGGTTTATGTCAATTTCCAGCTTTCGTCGTTCCTCGGCCATCCCTGGGTGTTCAAGGAAATCAGAGTGACCGGACCCTTTGCCCGCGTGCAAATGAACCGGGATGGCACGTTTAATTTTTCCGACCTCATCGCGAAATTTTCTCCGACCAACGCACTTTCCACCAATGCAGCCCCTGCTCCGCCCAAGGCGCCGGCCAAACCCGTCGCCCTGTGGATTGGCCGGTTGCTCATCACCAACGCCACCGCCTCGGTGACCGACCTGACGCATCGCCAGCCGTTCAAGCGGCTGGTCGGCCCGCTGAATTTCACGCTGGAACATTTCGAAACCAATCCGGACAACAAAAATCCCCACATGTTCACCGGCACAACGGACGCCGGCGAAATAATTTCCTGGAACGGGTATTTCTACCTCGACCCGTTGCGCTCGTGGGGCGAGTTCACCCTGGACAATCTCCCGTTGAACAAATACGCCCCACTGTACCAGGACCAGGTGCCCTTCGAAATCCGCGATGGCTTTGTGGGTGTTGATGTGAATTACCGGCTGGAACTCAGCGCCACCAACCGGATCATGGGCGTGACCAACACCAGTTTCACGCTGCGCGATTTCAAACTTGCCGAACCGGACAGCCAAACCAACATGGTCGAGCTTTCCCGTTTCGCCGTGACCGGTGTGAGCGCTGACGCCGTGGCCAAGCAGTTGGAAATCGGTCTGGTGTCCGCCGACGGCGGTAAATTCTTTTTGCTGCGCAAGCGGATTGAGTCAACGAATGCAGTCGTGGCTGTGGCCATGCCTTCCCAACCGGCGGAAGTCGCCACGAATGCGCCGGGTGGCATCCCGGCCTTGCTGGGTTCCATCACCAACGCCGCTGCCCTGCTCCTCAACAGCACCAATCTCTGGACCGCCACCGTCCACGACGTGGAGTTCACCAACTACGCCTTCAGCCTCGAAGACCTGGCCAATTCCCGTCCGGCCCGGCTGGACCTCAGCGACCTCACGTTGAGCGTCAAAAATATTTCCAATCTGCCAGGCACCAATCTCACCGTCCAATTGTCCCTGCGCTGGAACACCAACGGCGCCATCAAAACCGAAGTGGCCGTCTCCTTCGCACCACCCACCGCCGACATTCAACTCGACCTGGACCGGCTCGATTTTGGCCCGTTGGATCCGTATCTCGAACCCAAATTAAACCTCTACATTCCCGGCAGCGAGTTTGGTCTCCGCGGCCGGATTCAAATGCACACCCCGGCGGGCCAACTGCCGGAGATTTCCTTCCAGGGCGACACGTGGCTCGACGGATTTCGCGCCGTGGATGGCGCCCTGGGCGAGGATTTGTTGAAGTGGGATTCCGTCCACGTTTCCGGCATTGATGCCAACGTGAATCCACTCAGCGTTGCCATCAAGGAAATCGCCTTGAACAATGTGACGGCATCCCTCGTCATCGAAACCAATCACACTGTCAATCTGCTTGCTGCTTTGCATCCGGCGGGAAGCAACGTCCCGGCGGATACCAACGCCCCGGCAACCACCAACGAAACCAAGGTTGCAACCGCCGCCAAAACCCCAGCCGCGCCCGCGACCAATGCAACGCCCGCTTCGCCGCTGCCGCCGATCACCATCGGCAGCATTGTCATCTCCAACGCCGCTGCCCGCTTCACCGACCGCACGTTCTCGCCGAATGTGAACATCGCCATCCAGCAGTTTAGCGGTGAAATTGCCGGAATATCGTCCACGGAACCGCGACACGCCGATGTGAATCTGCATGCCGCCGTGGACGGCGTCGGCCCGATTGACATCGTTGGCCACATCAATCCCTTCAGCGAGGCCGCGACCAACGATTTGAAAGTCACCTTCAAAGACGTGGATTTGACGCCCACCAGCCCGTATTCTGGCAAGTTCGCCGGCTATCGCATTGCCGAGGGAAAGTTGAATCTGGACCTGGCGTATAACCTGGTCGGCCGGAAATTGGAATCGAAGAATGTCATCACGCTTGACCGGTTCACCTTCGGCGAAAAGGTGGAAAGTCCCGACGCGACGCATCTGCCCGTGCGCCTCGCCATCGCCATCCTCAAGGACCGCAACGGCCAGATTCTGCTCGACGTGCCCGTGGAAGGCAGCCTCGACGACCCGAAATTCCGCGTCGGCAAGGCTGTCGCGCACGTCCTCATGAACATCCTTGAAAAGGCCGCCACGTCGCCGTTCTCGCTGCTGGGCGCGGTGTTCGGCGGAGGCGGCGAGGAACTCAGTTACCAGGACTTCGCGCCGGGCAGCGCGGTGTTATCGCCTGACAATGAAAAGAAACTCGATTCCCTGGCGAAAGGGCTTTACGAGCGCCCCGGCCTGCAACTGGAAATCGCCGGCAGCATTGAGCCCGAGGCCGACCGCGACGGTTTGCGCCGCGCCAGCCTGGATAAACAAATCCGCACCCGGCAATGGACGTCGCTCCGCAAATCCGAACGCGCCGCCACCACGCCCGACCAGCTCACGCTGACACCGGAGCAACACACCGACTGGGTGAAGAAATTTTACAGCGAAGCGGTGGGCAAGGGCATCATCAACGATGCCTTCATTGCCGCCAACACCAACCTCATCGCCATCGCCGAGCAAATCAAATTGCTTTCGGCCAAACCTGAAAAAAGCGCGACCCGGTTGATGGAACGTTCGTCAGCCACCGCGCCCAAATCGTCCAAAGCCGCTGCCATTTCCAATCAGCCCAAACCCGTTGCGCCAGCGGACCCGATGGAAGCATTGCTGGTGGCCACCTTTCCCGTCACCGATGGTGATTTTGAAGCGCTCGCGTCCGATCGCGCCAAAGCCGTTCGTGCTTACATCCTTCAGACGGGCAAGGTCGAAGCCTCGCGCCTTTTCCTCGCAGAAAATCAGACCGGCGGGGTGAGATCCGACGGCAGCCGCGTTTATTTGCAGTTCCGGTAAGAACGAGGAGCGCCGGCCTCCGGCACGGCATCATATGGCTATAAACTTGGCGCGTGGGTTGTCGCAAAAGATTTGGATCTGACGAAACGCGAATTGAAAATTGAAAAGCAGTTCAAGGATGGAATAGGAACGATACTCGCGGAACCATGAGCACATTGCCACGTTGCTGTCTTTCAAAGTGCCGGCTCAAGCCAGCCAGGAATTGATTTGGCCGAAAATATCCGTCGTCCGTTTTGAAAAATTGCCGCCAGACGGAATGGCGTTCTCAAATCGTCGTTGTCAAAAACCAAGACGCAAGGAAGCTCTCGAATCGCCTGTTGGAGATTGGCCATGGTGCGCGGAAACCGGGCGGTCAGTTTGTCGTTTGGTACATCATGTCCACCCTGAGTAACGCGCATGGCAACCCGTTCTTCGGAACGGCTGGAATCAGCCAAGCCAATAAAGCATATCACCACGGCGTAGCCCTGTTGTGCCGCCTGTTTTAAAAAAGCCAGTTTGTCACCCACCGGATCGGAAAATACCGTCTCGAAAACAAAGCTCTCCCCCTGGTTCACAAATTCCCGCCTCAATTGGGCGGCGACTTCAGCCGCCGGATAAGCATCCATCCCCAATTCTCCGGCCAGAATATCAGCGTTGAGAAAACGCAAGCCGCTGGATTTTAGATGAGCTTCGTAAAAGGTGGTTTTCCCCGCCCCATTCGGGCCGGCCAAGGCAACGATCATCGGACGCCGGTCCAAATCGGGAATGTGCCACGGGTCTGCCGCTTTCGATTGGGGCTTTTTCACCTTTGGGCACGCATGGGAGCAAGCTTCGTATTTTTCTTCGTGGACAGCTTAACCGATTGGAATTGACGGTTGATAAACCGCCCCACCGTGCGCCTTCCATCCGCCTCGATTCGCACCAGCAAACCCGGCGACCCAGCGGCGGCTTCGTAATGGGGATAGGGTCTGGTCTTCAGATGTTCAATCACCCGTTTCCGGCCGGCCGGAGAATCCACCGACTGGAGGCAGGCGGAAAGTGGTTTGACGCTGCCAGCCCGGCACAGCGCCAGCACGTGATCCCCGCGCAACAGCGGTTCGAGCGCGCGCCCGATTTTGGCCCAAAATTCGATCTGCCCGGCGATGGATCTTTCCACCGCCTCACCCGCGACCCGGGCGTCCAGCAGCAGGGTGTCTGAAACCTTGACTGGTTGACTCATATTCCAATTGTAGCAAAACGCTACCATTTGTCAAGCCGGGTTCCTGCTGCCAGAATGTGAACGGGAACGGAGCAGTCGGGAGCCGAAAACCGGAACTCGCCGGCGAGACGCCGGCACTCCCAGAAACCGTTTTCAAAAGCCGAAAAGCGCGTGGAAGAGTTTCTTTCCGCCGAAAATCCAGATCGTCGCAGCGAGTGCAATGTAGGGTCCGTAAGGCATGCGCGATGACCATTCGCGCCGGCGCAGTGCGATGAGCGTCACCCCGACCACCGCGCCAATCATGGAACTGAGCATTAGCGAAAACATCACGCCCTGCCAGCCAATGAACGCGCCGATCGCACCCATGAATTTCACGTCGCCCAGGCCCATCGCCTCGCGCGGCAGCACGATTTCCGTGCTCACGGCCTCCAGGCACGGAACGTCGTCGGGATTCATCTTTTCTTCACCGATCTCCAGCGCCGACGGCGACAGCCGCACCAGCACATTTTGGTAGCCGCGATCCACCAGTTCCAGTGTCCGCGCCCACAACACAATCACATCCGACTTGCGGTAAAACAATTCTTCGTAGGGAATTTCCTTGTCCGGCAGATGCACGGAAGTTTCGGTGAAAATAATTTTCGCGTCCTTCGGCCATTTCACCCACTGCCGTCCAAACAGCAGTTTGCCCAGCCGCAGAATCACGTAAATGGTCGCCGCGCCCACAACCGCGCCGATAAAACTCCGCCCCATCCCGGCACCCAAGGTGGTCGCCCCCTGCAACGACGGAAGAAAAATTGACGCGGCGAAACCCACGGCCATGCCGCCAAATGTGATTTCGTCGGGAATGATGAAATGTTCAAAGTCAATGAACGTAGCCGCGATCAATCCCGCGAGAAAAACCGCATAGACCAGAGCCACCGGCAGGGACGGGAACGGACGGCCGGCATCGCCGAACGCCAGCCAGCAGCTTAGAAACGCCGCGCCCGTGAGCAGTTCCACCACGAAATAGCGCAAGGAGATGGGCACGCCGCAATTTTTGCAGCGTCCGCGCAGCGCCAGCCACGTCACCAGCGGAATGTTCAGATACCACGGGATGGAATACTTGCAATGCGGGCAATGCGACCGGGGCGTGATGATGCTCATTCCCAGCGGCATCCGATGGATGCACACGTTCAAAAAACTGCCGACGATGCAGCCCAACGCAAAAAAAACCAGCGACCAAAAATGGAATGGCAGGAGGGACCAGCTGTGGGCGTTGAAAATCACGTCATTGCCCATAAATGTGGCTCCTCAACCCATTTAGCGGAATTGCCGGATGAATGACAAATGACGAAGTCCTAATAACTAAAGAATGACAAAACTCGAATGAAATAATGGGATTCGTCACGCTCCAGAATATTGTGGAATTGGTCATTGGGAATTCTTTCGTCATTCGGACTTCGTCATTCGTCATTTCCCGTAAATATGTTTCTCCAGCGCCCGGCGCATCACGGCAATCGGCGCGGGTTGTCCGGTCCAGATTTCAAAAGCCTTCGCGCCCTGGTGCAGCAACATGCCCAAGCCGTTCGCCGTGCGGCAGCCGGCGGCTTGGGCCGCCTTGAGCAACGGCGTTTCCGCCGGATTGTAAATCATGTCAAAGACCGCGCGCGCCTGGCGCAAGGGAAACTGTTTTTCGTCCAGGGGCAGCGGATCGCCGGGCTTCAGGCCGAGCGGCGTGGCATTCAACAACAAATCCACCGGCCCCGGCGGAAAGCCGACTGCCACTTTCACCCGCGGATGACGCTTGCGGATTTCCTGCGCCACCGCCTCGGCCTTGGCGCTCACAAAATCCACCAGAAACAATTCGGACACATTTTCCAGCGCCAGCCTTAAAGCCGCCACCTGCCCTGCCCCGCCCGTCCCGAGCAGCAACACTTTCGCGCCCGCCAGTTCCAAGCCCAGGTCCTCGCGCAACGAACGGGCAATCCCGTCGGAATCGGTGTTGGAACCCTGCGACCGGACTTCCAGTGGAGCAGGCCTCTGGCCTGCATGGCTGGAATTTGCAGGCGGGATGCCTGCGCTACTTATTTCGCCCGGTGTTTCTCTATCAAACTCGTGCAACGGCAGCCATTCACCCTCGGTCGTGCGGCCCTCGAACCGCACGGTATTCACCGCGCCCCACGTTTTGGCCGATTCATCCAGCTCATCCACGATTTGCATCGCGAGCAGCTTGTGCGGGACGGTGAGGTTCAGGCCGGAGAATTGCATCGCCCTGGCGCCGGCGATGGCCGCGCGCAAATCATCAGGACGGACTTCAAACGCGAGGTAGCGCCAGTTCAGGCCAAGCGCGTCGAACGCGGCGTTGTGCATCGCGGGCGACGCGGAATGGCGGATGGGAAAGCCATAGACCGCGCAACAGCGCGTGGCGGCATTGATGGCGGGTTGACCCGAGTCGGACATGCGGGATTTATACGCAGGCGGCGCGCTGGATTAAAGCGTAAAGTCCAAGTTCAATGCTGATTTCATTTGTTGACCTTGCCGGGGGTTTGGGCGTTAATCATTCCATGGGCGCTCAATCAGCTTTGCGCGTTAATTCGTTTCATCAAACAGCCCAAAATACAAATGCGATAAACAGTGAAAAAAACAATAGAATTAGTCCTGCTGCCAAACCTAACGCTAGTTATTTCCGCGAATAGACTCTGCGTGTGAAATCCAACGGCATGGTTTATCTCGTCGGTGCGGGGCCGGGTGACGCGAGCCTGCTGACGTTGCGCGGCGCTTGACAGGCGCAATAATGACATTAAAATGTCTTTATGAAAACACTGACCGTTACCGCCGCCCGGCAAAATCTGGGCGCGTGGCTCAAGCGCAGCTTGAAAGGGGAGGATGTCGGCGTGACGATTGACGGCAAGGTGGTCGCCTTTCGTCCCGTCAATGTTTATTCCGAGGACTACGCCGAACACGAATATGGCGTGACCGGCGAGCAACTGGACCGGTTTGCCGACCGGATGAACAAAGAACTGGACGCCGAACGCAAAGCCGGCCGGCTCAAGCCTTTCACCGGAAAACTCAAACGTGGCTAAACCCGCCATTGTCCTGTCCGCGCGCTTTCAGGCCGCGCTCGAAAGTTTGAGCGAGGCGGATTTCGCGCGTGTTGAATCGGCGCTTCAGGCGATTCCCGATTGTTTCGGCCATCCGCACACCCACAGCGGCATTTCCATCCGGCGGTTGAGGAAAAATGTTTTCGAGTGCCGCGCCGGGTTGAAGATGCGGCTGTTGTTCCGGCCCAACGCGGGAGCCTTGGAATTTTTCTTTGCCGGGAACCACGATGAAGTGCGCCGCATCATTCAAGACCTTTGAGTGAAGTTTCCCCGGAGCGCGGGTTGTCCCACCCGCAGCAGCCCGGACAGCCAAATGAGCGCAGGAAATTCCACGAGTTTTGGGTTGTCGAACATGCTGCGGCTGAGACAGCCGCGCCCCGCCAGCTCCAAAATGATTTACCACGAAACACACGCATTACACGAAAACAGAACTGTTGTTTTTTCATTCCTTTCGTGTGTTTCGTGTATTTCGTGGTTGATAACCTCCTGCCCTCTTTCATTGATTAACTCCGCCGCTCGAATAAAGTATGCGGGTGAAATCCAAAGGCACAGTTTATCTCGTCGGCGCCGGACCCGGTGACGCCAGCCTGCTCACGTTGCGCGGCGCGGAATTGCTCCGGCGCGCGGACGTGGTGCTCCACGACGCGCTGGTGAATCCCGAATTGCTCCGGCTGGCGCCGCCGTCCGCCGAACTCATCGCGCGCGGCAAAAACATGAAGATGCCGCAGGAGGAAATCACCGCGTTGCTCATCGCCCGGGCGCGCGAAGGCAAATGCGTCGTCCGGCTCAAGGGCGGTGATCCTTACATTTTCGGGCGCGGCGGCGAGGAAGCCGAGGCGCTCGCGGCGGCAAAAATTCCTTTTGAAGTTGTGCCCGGTGTTTCGTCGTTCGTGGCGGCGCCGAATTACGCCGGCATTCCGCTCACCCATCGCGGGCATTGTTCCAGCTTTACCGTTTTCACCGGACACGAAGACCCCGATGATGCCGAAACGGCTTTGCGCCATGACCAAATCGCCAAAATCCCCGGCACCAAGGTCGTTCTCATGGGCACCGAGAAACTGTCCGACTGGACCCAATCGCTCATCGCGCACGGGATGTCGCCGGAGACGCCCGTGGCCATGATTCGCTGGGGCACGACGGGCCGGCAACAAACCGTCACCGGCACGCTGGCCACCATCGCCGGTCTGGCTGTTGAAAAAAAACTCTCACCGCCGGTGCTGACCATCATCGGCGACGTGGTGAAATTGCGCGGACAATTGAACTGGTTTGAAAAGCGTCCGTTGTTTGGCCGGCGCATCGTCGTGACTCGGCGTTCGGAACAGGCGGGCGGTTTCGCGCAACGGCTGACGGAACTCGGCGCGGATGTGCTGGAGGTGCCGACCATCAAAATTACGCGACCGACGGAAACCGACGCCATCGTGGATGCGCTGCTGGGATTAAACGCCTACGACTGGCTGGTGTTCACAAGCGTGAACGGCGTGACGGCGTTTTTCGACATCTTTTTCCGGCGGTTCCAGGATTTGCGCGACATCGGCGGCGTGCGTATCGCGGCGGTCGGCCCGGCCACGGCGGCGAAATTGCGCGAACTGCATCTCCAGGTGGATTTGACCCCGGATGAATTTACCGCAAAGAAAATCGCCGCGGCGTTTGAGAAATTCGAGACCATCGAAAACCTGAAGATGTGCCTACTGCGTGCCGAGGTGGCGAACCCCGATTTGCCGAAAGCGCTGGAAGAACTCGGCGCCATCGTGGACGACATCGCGATCTACAAAACCGTGGCCGAAACCGAGGACCCGGCCGGCGCGGGGGCGGCGCTGCTTGAAAGCGGCGCGGATTGGATCACCTTCACCAGCGGCTCGACGGTGGAACATTTTCACGCGCGTTTTGATTTGCCGAAGTTGCTGGAGAAATTCCCGCAAATGAAACTGGCGTCCATCGGCCCGGAGACCAGCAAAGCCATCCGCGCCCTGGGGTTGGAACCCGCGCTGGAAGCGAAGGAGCATACGACGGACGGCTTGATCACCACGCTGTTGAAGGCGGTTTGAAGCATGAACATTTTCGCGCTTTTGGCTGTCTATCTTCTGAATTTTGTGAACATTTTTTGAAAAATGGAACGCTGGCTGAAAAATAATTTTTTGTCCGGGGTGGCTTTGGTTCTGGCCGGGCTAAGCCTCGGCGTCGCCCAAATTCACGCCGACACGTTCACGGCATCACTCGACCGCGACACCATTGCGCTGGGCGAAAGCGCCACCCTGTCGCTGACGTTTGATGGCGGCTCGCCCAAAGACGTGCCGCTGCCGCCGAATGTTCCCAACCTGCAAATTGCCTACGTTGGCCCGTCAAGCCAGTTCAGCTTCATCAACGGCCAGACCAGATCAACGGTCACACATAATTTCACGCTCACACCGCAACAGACCGGTGAGTTCGATATCCCATCGCTCACCGCCAACGTCAACGGGCAGCGCCTGAGTTCGGAGCCGTTGAAATTAATCGTCCGCCCGCCGAACACGCCGCCGCCGGCGGCCGTCAATTCCGGTTCGGAGATTGCGTTCATGAAACTCTCGCTGCCCAAAAAAGAGGTCTATGTGGGCGAGGTGGTCGCTGCGGATTTGCGGATTTATCTGCGGGATGACGTGCAAAATTTCGCCAATTTCCAGTTCATCGGCACGCCGGCGGATGGTTTCACCGTTGGCAAAATGGCACAGCAATCGGTCCAGCGGGCGCAGCTCGGCAACCGCATTTACAGCGTCGTTCCCCTTTCCGTCCCCCTGACGGTCGTCAAAACCGGCGCGGTGAGTGTCGGCCCCTTCACCGCCAACGCCCTGCTGGTGGTCTCGGCCAATCGCCAGCGCGACCCGGTTTTTGAAAGATTTGGAATCCACTCCATCTTCAACAGCGGCGAAGAGAGACAGGTTTCGTTCGCCACGGAAGCATTGAACTTGGAATCGCTGCCTCTCCCCGCCGAAAATGTGCCGGCGAATTTCAACGGCGCGATTGGTGATTACACCCTGACCGTCACCGCCGGCCCGACCAATGTCGCCGTCGGCGATCCCATCACCGTGCGCGTCCAAATTTCCGGCCGCGGCGCGCTCGACGCGCTCACGTTGCCCGACCAGCCCACCTGGCGTGATTTCAAAACCTATCCGCCCACACAGAACACCAAAACAACGGACCCGCTCGGGATTGAAGGCGTAAAAACCTTCGAGCAAATTGTCACCCCGCAAAACACGGACGTTCGCGAATTGCCGGCGTTTTCGTTCAGCTTTTTTAATCCGGACACAAAAACCTACCGGACGCTCCGGCAGTCGCCGGTGCAACTCGCCGTGCATGCCGGTGGCACGACACCCGCGCCGATGATTGCCGCCACAAAAACGCCCAACTCGCAACCTCCGTCACCGCAACTGGATATTCTTCCCATCAAAGAGCAACCCGGCGCGCTCACGCCAGCCGGCCCGCTGTTGTTGACACGACCGGTGTTTCTCGCCATGCAAAGCCTGCCCGTATTCGCCTGGCTCGCAGCCTTTGTGTGGCGCAAGCGCACGGACAGCCTGGCGAACAATCCACGTTTGCGACGGCATCGGCGCGTCACCCAGCTCGTTCGCGAGGGATTGGGCGATTTGCACCGCCTCGCGGCGGAAAACAACTCGGACGAATTCTTTGCCACACTGGTCCGGCTCCTGCAGGAACAGCTTGGCGAGCGGCTGGATTGTCCCGCGTCATCCATCACCGAAGCTGTGATTGACGAGCGTCTGGTTTTGCTGGGCACGCCGGAACCGACGCTGGCGGGCCTGCGCGAATTGTTTCAACTCTGCAACCAGGCGCGTTACGCGCCCATGCGAACGAGCGGGGAACTGGCCGCGGTGATTCCCCAATTTGAAAACGCCGTTCGCGAACTGCAAAACGTGAAAGCATGAAACCCCATTTCTCGACATCTTCAAAGCAATCGCCTTTGACATCCGCTTTGCCCGTGAACCGTCCGAACTGCCGCCAGGTTTTGGACTGCGCCAGCCCTCTGGCGCTTTGGATGGATACGGTGTGGAGAAAGCGGTGGAGGGCCACCGCAGTCCAAGACGCTACCGCGCCAGCGCCAGCTTTTTGTGGTTCATGTCCCGCCGGTGCAATCATGAAACCACGGAGACTGCCGGTTTTTCTGGCAGTAGTCATCTGGATGTTCACCGGCAGCACGATGGCCGGCGACATTTCGGCTGAATTCAACGCCGCAAACAAACTTTACGCCGAGGGAAAATTTGCCGACGCCGACGCCACCTACGGAAAAATCCTCCAATCCCAGTCGGTTTCCCCGGAGCTTTATTTTAATTACGGCAACGCGGAATTTAAATCCGGCAATTTGGGCCGCGCGATTGCCGCGTATCGCCAGGCGGCGCAATTGACGCCGCGCGACGCGGAAGTGCGGGCCAATCTGGATTTCGCGCGCAACCAGGTGCAAGGCCCGTCGCTCCGCGAAAGCCGCTGGTCCCGCAGTGCGGGATGGCTCGGTCTGCTCACTTTAAATGAGTGGACGGAACTGGCCGTGGCCGCCTTCTGGCTTGCGTTTGCCCTGCTGGTGGCGGGGCAAATCCAGCCGTCGCTCAAAACGGCGTTGGGCGGTTTTACCCGGGGCGCGGTGGCGGCAACCGTTTTGTCATGTGCGTGTCTCGGCGTGAACGCCGCAATCCATTTTTCAAAACAAACCGCCGTGGTCGTCGCACCGGATGCCACCGCACGCAGCGGACCGTTTGAAGAGGCGCAAAACGCCTTCACCGTCCACGACGGCGCGGAACTGGCGGTGCTGGACCATCGTGACAACTGGCTGCAGGTGACCGACCGGGCCGGGAGAATCGGCTGGCTCCAGCGCCGGCAGGTGGAAATTTTGCCCGGCAGTTGAAGCAAGGGCGAAATGGGCTCTGGTCAAATCTGCAATGTTCAAAGGAATTCATCGCCCCGTTGCGGCAGGCTCATGATAGGGTTTGCCGGCCCGGTAGAGTTCAAGCCGTTGCCGGTTTTCCCCGGCTAGTTTTTTAGCCCCGGCATCGGTTGCAAGCTGCACCGCCTTTTCCGCCGCGGCCACCGCTTCCGGGAAACGGCCGGCTTCGGCATAAGCGGCGGCCAGCGTCCCGAAGTACGAGGGTTCGCCATCATGAGTCAACTCACACGCGCGTTCGGCCAAACGGACCGCCTCGGCCCCGTTGCGCAGCTCGTCATCAGGGCTGGCGGCCAGCACCCACGCCAGATTGTTCAGCGCTTCGGAGAAATTCGGCTTGATCTGGATGGCCTGGCGATAGTTCCCGATCGCTTCCTCAAACCGGCCCCTGGCGGCGAGGGCAACACCCAGGTTGTCCAGCGCTTCGGCGAAATTCGGCTTGATCTGGATGGCCTGGCGAAAGTTCTCAATCGCTTCATCAAGCTGGCCCTGATGGAGGAGAGCCCCACCCAGATTATTCCGCGCTTCGGAATTATCCGGCTTGATCTGGATGGCCTGGCGAAAGTTCCCGATCGCTTCATCAAACCGGCCCGTATCGGCGAAGGCAATCCCCAGATTGTTCCGCGCTTCGGAGTTGTCCGGTTTGATCTGGATGGCCTGGCGAAAGTTCCCGATCGCTTCCTCCAACCGGCCCTGGGCGGCGAGGGCGACCCCCAGGTTGTACAGCGCGTCGGCAAAATTCGGTTTGATCTGGATGGCCTGGCGAAAGTTCCCGATCGCTTCCTCCAACCGCCCTTGATGGAGAAGGGCCTCACCCAGATTGTTCAACGCGCCGGCAAAATTCGGTTTGATCTGGATGGCCCTGCGAAAGTTCTCAACGGCTTCATCCCACCGGCCCTGGGCGGCGAGGGCGACCCCCAGATCGTTCAGCGCTTCGCAATAGTCCGGATTGATCTGAATGGCTTGGCGATAGTTCCCGATCGCTTCCTCATACCGGTCCTGGGCGGCGAGGGCGTTGCCCAGATTGTTCCGCGCTTCGGCGAAATTTGGTTTGATCTGGATGGCCTGGCGAAAGTTCCCGATCGCTTCCTCAAACCCGCCCTTTTCAGCAAAGGCGGTTCCCAGGTTGTTGTAGGCCAGCCAGCAGTCCGGATTTTTGGCCAGCGTGTCGCGCCAGAGGGTTTCCAAGTTCCGGTAAATCCCCGCCTGCCGCCAGGTCAACACGCCAAGCGTCAGCAGCAATGCCCCACAACCTGCCAGTTTGAGAAAGGGTTTGGTCTTGAATGCGATGGTGATTCCCGCCGCTGCGAGCGCAATCAAGCCGATGCTCGCGACATATTGGTAATGGTCCGCTACGAACGTGTAACGAAACGTGTAAAGCATGATGAAACCGATCAATGGACTCAACGTTGCCACGTAAAACAATGTCGCCACCTCAACACTGCGCCCGAAGAACCGTCTGGCGAAATAAATCGCCGCGCCCAGTCCGATTCCCATGAGCAGCCAGCCATAAGCCGATGGTTTGGCGGGGTCAATCGTCCAGCGCGGATAACTGAAGGTCAGATTCACCGGCCAGAACAATTTGCCCGCGTAAAACCAAAGCGCATGGCTCGCGACCAGAAGGCGTTCCCGCAAACCCATCGAAAAAAGTTCGCCCTGCGTGCCTTGATGGAACCGCTCCCACCACACCGTCACCAGTCCCATTCCCAAACCCATCGCCAGAAAAGGAACGACCTGAGCCAGCCGCCGCCAGTCAATCGGTTTGGTTTTCAGCCACAGAATCAAAAGCAGCACCGCCGGCAGGGTGCAGGCCGTCGTTTTGCTGAAGAGCGCCAGCGCGTAAACCGCCAGCGCCAGCCAATACCAAAATCGCCTGGATCTTTCCCCGACAAATTCAATCCAGCAGAACAGCGTCAACAAAATGAAAAAGAGCGACAAGACACTTTTCAATTCCGTGATCCAGGCGACCGTTTCCACCTGCACCGGATGCAGGGCGAAAAGCGCCGCCGCCAGCCAGGCGCCTGGCACGCTCAATCGTTTCAGCAATCGCCAGACCAGCAGCGCATTGATTGCGTGGAGCAAAATATTGACCCGGTGATAACCCGCCGGATTCAAGCCCCAGAGTGAATGTTCGATGCGAAAGACCGTGTAAGTCAGCGGAAAGTATTGCGAGGGCGAATCAGTCGAAAACCAAATCCTTCTCCAACCGTCCGGCGCCGTGAGCAGCGGATTGTTTGTGACATAAGCGTCATCATCCCAGATGAACCCGCCGCGCAGGGCGGGAAAATACGCCAGGAAGACCAGGAGAACAATCAAGCCGCCCTGCCACACCGGCAGCATTCGTCCACGAATCAACATTCGCCCGGGGAAGGTCTTTAGTGACACGCGGTTTTTTTACCCGCAAAGGCCGGCCGAGGCAAGTTCCGCAGTTGTCATTTGCCGCCGGCCGCATACAACATGTCTCAGCCACGAACCATGCTCGAACTTTTGCTGTCACTCAAATCGGCAGTTTGTTATTGGTGGAGCCGGATTATTGATTTATGAAATTGATGACAGGAACCGTTGCCGGACTTATGGCGCTGCAAACGGGTCTGGCCGCCTGGGGGGGTGAGTTGTCGGTCTCAAACGGCTGGGTGAAATTACAGTGGGAGGAAAAAACCGGTTCCTACAGGATCATTTGCGCCGATCCCGGCTGGGAATTTTCCGGAAATCTGCCATCGGCCTCCGATCCCGCCACCCAAACCAAGGGCCATGACGCCATCGGCGCCTATCGTCAGGTGAATTTTGACTGGCAGGATGGTGGATTGCCCGTGAGCGGGAGCATCCGCGTCTATGAGGAAAAACCGGTGGTTTTGTTTTCCGACACTTGCGGCCTGGCGCGCAAAATCGCGCCCGCACCGTTTCCAGATTTTGGCGGATTGCCTTCCCGCCTGCACGTTTTCAGCTACCGGCAGGAAGTGTTTGCGCCGCCGTCTTTCACGGCCAACGAGTGTTCCACACCGTGGCTGCTGTTTGATGACGAAGCCAACGCGGTGGTCATTTCTCCCGCCGCGCATTTTATGGTGGCCAGCATGTTTGGCGACGGTCACCGCCGGGTTGCCAGCGGCTTCAACACCAATCTGTGCAACCTGCCCCGGGGATTTTCCCAGCCGACGATTCTGGCCTTTGGCAAAGGCATCAACCGCACCTGGAACTTGTGGGGGCAATCGCTCAACGAGCTTCGCGGCGCGAAACGCCCCGCCCGGGACGCCGATGCCCTGCTGAAATATCTTTCCTATTGGACCGACAATGGCGCCACCTATTATTACAATTACGACACCAACCTGGGTTATGCCGGCACGTTGCAGGCGCTGGCCACACATTATCGGCAGGAACAAATCCCGGTTCACTGCCTGCAACTGGACAGTTGGTGGTATTTCAAAACCTTCACCGATGCCGGCGGCGCCATCGGCAAAACCAAACAGCCCGGATTGCCGGCGGGCGAATGGAACCGCTACGGCGGGCTGCTCGAATACAGGGCGCATCCGTTTTTGTTTCCGAACGGGCTGGCTGAATTTCAAAAATCCGTCGGCCTGCCGCTGGTGACGCACAATCGGTGGATTGATCCCACCAGCCCGTATCACGAAAAATACAAAATTTCCGGCGTCGCCGCCGTGGACCCCAAATTTTGGGATGACCTTGCCGGCTATATGCATTCCTACGGCATCGTGACCTACGAACAGGACTGGCTGGACCGCATCTACAAATATTCACCGGAGTTCAGTTCCACCGTTGACGCCGCGGAAACCTTCGTCCGTGAAATGGCCCGCGCCTGCCACGAGCGCGGCATCACGATGCAATACTGCATGGCGTATCCTTGTTATTTCATGGAAGGCAGCCGCTATGACAACCTGGCCACCATCCGCGCCAGCAATGACCGCTTCCAGCCGCCGCGCTGGAATGATTTTCTCTACACCTCGCGGCTGGCGTACTCATTGGGCCTGTGGCCGTGGTCGGACGTCTTCAACAGTCCGGAGACCAACAACTTTCTTTTGGCCACACTTTCCGCGGGCCCGGTTGGCATCGGCGACGCCATCGGGAAAGAAAACCAGGCCAACATTTTCAGGTCGGTTCGCGCCGATGGTGTCATCGTAAAACCCGATGTCCCCTGCGTGCCGCTCGACCAATGCTATGTCACCGATGCCGCGAAGAGCGGCGAACCGCTGCTGGCCGGCACTTATACCGAGCATGACGGCTTGCGCACCAGCTATGTTTTCGTCTTCAACCGCAATCACACGGAGACCAAGACCGCGCAATTTACGCCCGCCGAACTGGGTTACGCCGGCACAGTTTGCATTTACGACAACGCCGCTGGAACCGTCACGCCGCTGACATCAAACGAACGGTTCGAACTCTCGCTGCCGCCCAATGGCGTGCGCTCTTATATCGTTGCCCCCGTGGGCCGGAGTGGCATCGGGTTTTTGGGCGACCGCGGAAAATTTGTTTCCACCGGCAGGCAGCGCATCAGCCAAATCAAGGACGATCCCGGCGAACTCACCGCCACCATTCTTTTTGCCGGTTCCGAAAAAACAGTCGCCCTGCACGGTTATGCCGGCGTGAAGCCGTCCGTGGTTGTCCAGAATGGAACGGCGGGTGAAGTAAAGTTTGACCCGGTCAACCGTCATTTTGTGGTAGAGGTGTCCGTTGGCCGGTCAAAGCCGGTTGAATTCGAATCAAACATCGTGCGGCGGGTTTTTGTAAAATTTGCCCGGCAGCAGTAATGGAAAAAACACCGGCTGGTCACATCACCGTTGTGATATGCTCCACCATGTGTGCCGCGCAACGGTGCCAATGACCCGGAGCCGGGCGACGCCAGACCGGCAAAGTGGCCGGCTTACAGCGAATTCTTCCCCTGAGCCTTGGCCTTCTTCCAGCGCGCTTTGGCTGCCGCCGCAATTTTCGCTCTTGCTGCGGCACTCATTTTGCGTCGGGCTTTCTTGACCGGCTTCACGGCCGACTTCCGCCCCTTGACTTTCGCCCACCGCGCTCTTGCCCCGGCGGCAATCTTCGCACGGGCCGCGGCGCTCATCTTTCGTTTTGGAGCGGCACCGGCTGGAGCCGGGGTTGACGCTCCCAGAATCCGGCTCAGATCCTTCTGAAGCGACTCGATTTTGTCCTTGAGGTTGGCAGCCCGACGCAACTGTTTTGAACTTAGATTTATCATGCCGTTAGTTGAAGACTTTTGAAAGGAAATGTCAAGCAGGTGAAGCAGCCGGTAGTCGCCTAATTTGGATTTTTCCGAGAATCTGGCTGGGTTTATGCGAATTTGGTAAATGCGCGTATAAATTTCATTTCCCGTCAAAATGTCCCAATGGGCGGGAAGTAAAATCCATTAGGTCAACAGGCATAATTTCTGCCTCTTCTTGGCCTTTTGCGTTTTTGATTATTTTGCAGCTAATTGTTCCTAATCTTTGCTTTTGTGCCGGAATCGGAAATTCCCACTTTAAGTCATTCGCAGTGACCACAACGTTTCCTGAAAGGACAGTCACGTTAGATCCTATTTGTCGCATTGAAATCACTAAGCCCTTAACGTGGTCAAAAAAACCCGCATGGTTTTGCCACATCCATTTGTTGAAGAAATGGCCAGATACAGCATCGCTACCATCGTGGAATGATATGACAACATCGTGTGTGTCTGGATGCTCATTGTTTGGAATAAGATTTAAAATGGAAATGTTGGCCGCGTCCGCTCCAAGGGATATGCTTGGAATGGCGCCGGAAAGATTTGTGCCTTGGAGAAACGTAATACCCGCACCGCTCATTTCCCCCAAATCAGGATATGGCAGTGGGGGCGGAGAAAAATCACCTTTGATTCTAAATGTGGCAATCGCCGAAATGGAAGTGATTGGATGGTTTTCTGATTTGTTCTGTTCGATTTGTAATTCAAGTTTGGCGGCTTCCAGCCGGGCTTCGGCGGCGTCTCTTTCGGCGGAAGCAGTGCCATATAAAGAAAATGGGAGGCAGCCTATTTCACCAGCAATCCCAACAATCAAAAGCAATTCACAGAATTTTTTTAATTTTTTACGCTTTGCTTCTAAAAGGGGTCACCCATTAGCGTGAGCGGTCAATAGCAAAAAAGCGTCTCCTTCAAACAGCCTTTTTATTAAAAGCTGTTTTTGTCTTTGGCCGACGCGGACGGCGTTCAAGGCGTGATTCGTTCCT
>Ga0181538_10000143_pt1 | contig 78692 bp, 71 predicted proteins | sample PEATcosm2014_Bin_40_FD_119773 | JGI IMG/M metagenome (GOLD analysis project Ga0181538, IMG submission 119773) | Peatland microbial communities from MTU Mesocosm Facility, Houghton, MI, USA - PEATcosm2014_Bin23_30_metaG | ecosystem: Environmental > Terrestrial > Soil > Wetlands > Peat | place... | reverse complement strand
CCCAGATGGGCACAAAAAGCGCCGCCACGGCCCGCAACCCCACGATCCCGGCGTAGGAAAACCCCGGAAGCCCCTCCGGAACGGCTATGGACCTATCAGAGGCTTACTTTTTCAGCAGCCTCTAAAGCATGCCCCACCTACTGCTTCGGAACGGTGGTACGCTTCTTGGGCGCGGGGTGCGCGGCTGGCGCCGGGCAACGGTAGCCCAGGTCGGTCAGCCTGGGGCATGCCCGGGCCGCCTCCTTGGGAAAATGCAGGATGAGATCCCGGTATTCCTTCTGCGCGTCGGTCCGGCGGTCCATCTTCACCAGCGTATCGCCTTTGTACAACCACGCGTCCGCAGTCTTGTTGTTATCCGAGTATTTCTCCAGCACCGCGTCGAAATCCTGGAGCGCGGTGGGATAGTCGGCTTGCGCGAAATGAATGGTGCCGATGTAGTACTGGGCGTTCGGAGCGAGATCGGTCGAGCCGAAACAACGCAGATAGTCGCCGAATTCCTGCAATGCGATATCGATTTTGCCGCCCTGCCGGTCGCGATAGGCGTTGTCGTAGAGGTCCTTGGAGGAGCTGGGGCAGGGATTTGCGGCCGCAGCGGGCGGTGCGCCGGCGGTGGGCGGCGGAGCGGGCGGCGGCGCCTGCATCACCTTCACCGCGTTATTCAGATCGGTCATCTGCGCCTGGAGTTTCACCACCAGGCTGGTGAGATCGGCGACCGATTGCTGCAGCGTAGCGAAGTTATTCGACAGGTTGTCCATGCGGGTGGAAAGCCCGACCACCGGCGCCACCACCTTGCTTTCCTGTTGGGCAACATTCTGCTGAAAACTGCTCTGAATGACGGCGACCGCGGTATTGGCGCGATTGGCGGCATCGACGGCCTGCTGCACCAGCACGGTGACGGCGGCGAGTTGCTTATCCTGCGACTGCTGGAGCTGCCGGACCTGCTCCTGCAGCAGCGCCACATCGCGTTGCAATTCCTGCATTTCCTTGCTGGCGGCGGCGAACGCCACCGCGGGCGCGGCCGCAAGAATCAGAACACACAGACGTCGAAACATAGAACTCCTCTTCGAGAACGGAAGGGGGCGGACGCGCGCCCCCTTCCGGTGTTGCCGTCGCCGGCCGAGCGGTTACTGGCCGGTTGAGAAATGAACGCGCCGGTTCTTCTGCCAGCAGGACTCATTCTGCTCGGTGCACTGCGGCCTCTCCTTGCCGTAGCTGATGGTCTTCAGCTTGTCGGCGGGAACGCCCAGTTGCACCAGGAAGTCCTTGGCGGCGCTGGCGCGCCGGTCGCCCAACGCCTGATTGTATTCGGCCGAACCGCGCTCGTCGCAATGTCCTTCGAGGGTCAAAACGGCGCTGGGAAAGTCCGCGATGACGGTCTTGAGCGTGGCCGCATCCTGCGTCAGCGCGGTCTGCGCATCGGCGCGGATGTCGCTCTTATCGTAGTCGAAGTACCCATCCTGCAGTTCCGCGACCCAATCCGTCAACGTCTTGGCCGGCGGAGGTGGTGGCGGCGGGGGTGGCGGCGGCGGCGGAGCCGAGACATTTACGGTCGCGCTGGCAGTGCTGGGGCCGCCCGGTCCGGTCGCGGTCAAAGTGTAGGTGGTCGAATCATCCGGCGACACGCGGCGGCTGCCGGTGTTCTGCACAGCGCCGATCCCCTGATTGATAGAGACGCTGGTTACGTTGCCGGAGACCGTCCAACTGAGCACCGACGACTGGCCGCGTACGATGGAACTCGGGTCCGCCCCAAACTGGGTCACCGACGGCGCGGGTGGTGGCGGTGGTGGCGGTGGCGCCTCGACCTTGGGCGGTGGTGGTGGCGGCGGCGCCGGGGCCTTCTTCTTGCACCCGCCGGCGAACACCGCCAGGGAAACTGCCAGACTGATGAGAGTGATCTGTCGTTTGCTGAACATGAACTCGCCTCCTGATTTTATTTCCTCTACATTCCCCACGCGGGGCTGTAATTGAGCCCATCGCGGGTAAGCTGCTGCTGCGCGGTGCCATCCGCCAGCATCCTCCAAATCTGCGATCCCCCAGTGCGGTTCGACATGAACGCCAGATGCGTGCCATCGGGCGCCCAACTGGGATTTTCGTTCCGGCCCTGATCGTGTGTCAACTGCAGGTACTGGCGCGAAGCCACGTCCATGGTGAAGATGTTGAACTTGCCCTCGGCATACCCGCGCGTCCAGGCGTAGGCGATCAATTGCCCGCTGGGATGCCAGGAGGGGTTCGACGCCTCGCCGGTGCCATCGGTGAGCCGCTCGATGTCCGCGCCATCCATATCCATCATGTAGATCTGCTCGGGACCCGAGCGGCCAGAGGAAAACACGATCGTGCCGCCCGTTTTCGGGTTCACCTTGGGCTCGGTATCGATAAAGCCGCCCGACGTTATCGGCCGAAACCCCCGGCCATCCACGCCTGCAATGAAAATCCGGCAGCAGCGCCCGGCCGAGGAAGAGTACACAATCTGCTTACCATCGGGCGTGAACGACGGCTGCCCGTTCATCGAAGCAACCTGGTTATAGAATCGCAAATCCCGAACCGGATCCACTGAAAACACAAATATAGCAGGTGAGCCCTTGGTGTAGCTAGTGAAAGCTATCTTGGTTCCGTCCGGCGCCACCGAAGGCTCAATGGAAATCGAGTTGAAGCGGGTGACGAAATGCTGGTTCTGGCCGTCAAAATCCATCACCCAGATTTCCTTGGGAGCTCTGAAGCCGGTCTGATGGACGTAATAGATGTGGGTGCCGACCAGGCTTTTTCCGCCGAACAGGGCGAGGATGTCGGCGGCGAATTCGTGCGCCATCTGCCGGGCACCCTTCTCATCGTCGGTCGAGGCCAGATACCGTTTGCCGATCATCTGCGCGTTGGCAGGCGTGTCGCGGCTCAAATCGAACAGGTTGCCGTACAGCATCAGCACGCCGTTCTGCTCGGCCGAGTAGCCGAAAGCCACGTAATTGGCGGCGGCCGGCGGATTGGACCAGTCGCTCATCCAGAACCCGCCGCCATTGGGCGCCGCAACCAGCTCGCCCTGCCGCGAGCGGGGCGCAACGGCGTTTGGCGGGGGCTGGCGAAAATCCGCCGGCTGCTGCGGAACTCCCTGGGGGTACAGGGTCTTCGGCGCCAACTTGATCACGCCGGAACCCGACAGGTCGTCCCACAGAGTCTGGTTGAAGGCCGCCATGAAACTTTGCGCCGAACCCGTGCCGCGCAGATCCGGAACCGCAATGACCGGGACCCCGGCGCCCTTGGTGACGTGCAAGGTCATGTCCGGCCCCTGCTGGGCCTCCACCATCATCAGCGCCGCGGCCGATGCCGCCGCGATCCACCCGAGTCTGTTCATCGTCTTCCTCACTTTAAGCTGAACAGCAGTTCCACTTCCGCATCGTTTCGCGGGAATTCGGGCGGCAGCGCGGGAAAAGGCGAGGCGTCAAAAATCGCGCGCTGCGCCGAAAAATCGAGCGTCACGTTGCCGCTGGGTTGCGTGATGTGGACGTGGCTCACCGAACCGTCCCGCCTCACGAGGATGGTCACCGCCGCCGTCTGCGTGACATTCCGCAGATCGCTGGTGCGCCAGGCGCGGCCCACCTTATCTACAATCAGCTTGGCATACCACCCAAACTGGGTCCCGAAGGGCGACGACTCTCCCACCCCGACACCGCCTCCACCCTGGAGGCCGTACATCGGCGAACTCACCCGCTGGCCCGCGTCGCTATAAAGCTGGTTAGGCCGGTCCTGCTGCTGCTCGCGAAACTTGTTGGGCGCGGAGGATTCCAGTGTGCGCTTCTGCGCGTTGCGTGCCTGGATCGGGATAGCGTCCGGCTCCGGTTCGAAGACGCGCGCTTTGTGGTGCAGCTTGGGCGGCGGCGTGGGCACCTGCGATTCGGTTTGGTTGGCCACGGGATTCTCGGGAGACTGGCGCGCGGGCAAAGGAATGCGCGCCACCGGGTTCACCGCCACGGCGCCCATGCCGCCGCCAGTGGGACTGCCCCACTGCTCCACCTTGTGACGGAACAAAGCGCCGTAAAACAGCAATACGAGGACCAACAGGACGTGAAACCCGAGCGAGCCTGCGAACCAGCGGGCCAGGCGATCCGGTTGATCGAGGATGTCGACGTGCTGAACCATCACCTTCTGCCTGCGGCGGAGCTATCCTCCGGTTGCGTCACCATGTTGACCTGGAAACCGCCCGCGCCCAGTTCCGCGGTTACCTGGGCGATCACGTCCCAGATGGCTTCCCGGTCGGCGCTGACGTACACACCCTTGGCTTTGCCAAATCGCTGGTGAATGGCCTTGGCGAGGTCGTGGATGTTGGTCGGCTTGCCGTTCAGATAGGAAGTGCCATCCTTGGTGATGCTCACGACGGGCAGTTCCTGCGCGGTGTCCTTCTGGAACCTGGTATGCGGCACGTCCACTTCCAGGCCGAACTGCATGACGTGAGCGGTGAGCATGAAGATGATGAGCAGCACCAGCAGCACGTCGACGAACGGGGTGATGTTGATCTCGGCCAAACCGGAGCCGCCGCGGCGCCGCGAAATGTGACCGTTGCCGCCGTTGGAAGAGAATGCCATGGCTACTCGCTGAAGCTGCGCTCCGCCAGGTTGAGAAACTCGAGCGCGAAATCGTCCAGGCGCGCGCCCATCTCGCGGATGCGGTTGCCGAACAGGTTATAGAACAGGGCCGCGGGGATGGCGGCAAACAGGCCCAAAGCGGTGGCGATCAAGGCTTCGGAAATGCCGGGACCCACCGCCGCCAGGCTGGTGGCGCCCTGTTGGCCCAGCGCATTGAAGGTGCGAATGATGCCCAGCACGGTGCCGAGCAAGCCGACGAATGGCGAAACCGAAGCCGTGATCGCCAGCCAGTGCATGTTGCGCTCCATCTTGGCGATTTCCTCGCTGACGCCCAACTGCAGTGCGCGTTCGAGCGCGGTGCGGTTGTTCAGCCGGCCGCGCGCCTTCACCTGGCGCTCCACTTCCTCGTAACCGAAATCGAACACGGAAACCAGCGGGGATGGCCGGTACTGCTCGCTGGCAAGCATCACCGCGTCCAGCGCAGCGGCCTTGCGGAATGCCCGCAGAAAGCGCCAGTTGGTTCTGCGGGCGCCGCCCAGCGCGCTCAGCTTGGAGAAAATCACGGTCCAGGAAAAAATCGAAAAAACGATCAGGATGCTCAGGACCACCCAACCGGCGGGGCCGGTTTCCCGAACCATCTGGACAAGATCAGTTTGCAGAAGGAAGGCCGCGGGAGCTTCGAAGATCAATGGTTCTCCTCTCTAAAATCTATCACATAGACTACCGGCGCCGCAGAAAACCCCCACTTTCCCGTAACGGAAATGTACACGCAGACGGGAAACCGCCCATCATTCAAAACAAAAGGCCGGAGCGTTGTTTTGGGCCGAATTTGCCCGCGCCGGTGCGCCCGGACGGGCGTGGTAGCGTGGTAGGGATCGGGAGGGCTTATATGCGCAGGCAATGGATGTTGACCTTGTTCGTCGCGGCGACCGCGCTGGCCGCCGAACGGGGAGAAGAGATACGGCTCTGGCCCAACGGCGCGCCGGGGTCGGAAGGGGAAACGGCGGCGGAAGTGTTCCAAGGGGACGCCAGGCTACCGAGCAATTTCACGGTTGTCCACTACCCATCGATCTACGTGTTCCTGCCGCCCAAGGACAAGGCCAGCGGGATGGCGGTGGTGGTGGCGCCGGGCGGCGGGCATTCGCAACTGGTGATCGACAAGGAAGGCTGGGAGATCGCCGATTTTCTGAACCGCAACGGGATCGCGGCGTTCGTGCTGAAGTACCGGCTGGCGCGCGCGCCGGGCTCCCATTACACGGTGGAAGGCAATGCCTTGCCGGACGCGGCGCGGGCCATGCGGACGGTACGCAGCCGGGCCGCCGAATGGGGCGTGGATCCGGCGCGGATCGGGATCATGGGATTCTCGGCGGGCGGCGAAGTGGCGGCGCTGATGGAGACGCGCTTCGACGCGGGTAACGCGAACGCGGCCGATCCAATCGATCGGGCCAGCTCGCGCCCGGATTTCGCGGTGGTCGTGTATCCCGGCTACCGGCCGGGAACCATCACGGTGCCCAAGGACGCGCCGCCGACGTTTCTGGTTTGCGCCGATGACGACCGCTCGCACGTAGTAACCACGGTCAACCTGTACCTGGATCTCGAGAAGCAGCAAGTGCCGGCGGAGATGCACATCTACGGGAGCGGCGGCCATGGCTTCGGCCTGCGGTCAAAACTGCCGGTTGGCAATTGGCCGGACCGATTGCTGGATTGGATGCGCGACCGCAAGCTGCTGCAGCGGTGAGCACCCACCACATCCTGTCTGCGTGGGGCGCGGGCTCACTGGCCGGCGGCATGGAGACGCCCCACCCAGCGCGCCAGGTAGGATTCGCTTGCCAGGTCCTCCAGTTCCTTGTCGCGAGCCAGGCGCCACTCCTCGAAGCGGCGTTGCTTGAGGCGCTCCAGCAGGCGAAAGCGGCTGCGCGCCTCCAGCATGGCGCTGCGGCCGGCTGCCAGGCGTCCGGCGCACTCTGCGCGCCGCGCGGACAGTTCCGCGTTCTTCTTCCGCACGTGAAGGCGGAAACTGCCCAACGCGGCCAAGTCGCGGCCACACACGGGGCTCCAGTCGCGCACCAGGATCTCCGCCCGGATACCGGCCGTCTCCAGTTCCGCGAGCGCCTGGTCGACCGCCGCCACGGCGGCCGTCAACTGCTGGAACTTGAGTTCGGCCAGATCGAGCTCGCTGCGGCGCCAGTCGAGCACTTTTTGGAGGGGAAAGCGAAATGCATTCATAGCGGGCCGCCGTTGAGAAAAAAGAGCGGGACGACAGGCATCGGCCTAGGATTTCGCCGGCTGCGCGACCACCATTCGCTCGCCGGCTTCCAGGCCACGGGCTAGTTCTTCCATCCGTGAGAGGGTCTCTTCAATCGGCGCGCTTACGCCGTGATTCTGCCGCAGAAAGTCGATCAGTTCGGGCCGCAGCCGTATGCTGGCGTCGAGCTGGGGATTGGAACCCGCCACGTAGGCGCCGAGCTGAATCAGATCCTCCGCGTCACGGTACGCGGCCAGCGCCTGGCGCAGCTTCCGCGCCGAGGTCAGTTGCGCCGGAGTGGAGAGCGCCGGCGACAGCCGGCTGACCGAGTGCAGGATGTCGATGGCCGGGTAGTGTCCCTGGCCGGCCAGTTGGCGCGACAGAATGAAGTGGCCGTCCAGGATGCCGCGGGCCGCGTCGCAAATCGGCTCGTTGAAATCGTCGCCTTCCACCAGCACGGTGAAGAAGCCGGTGATGGAGCCGCGGCGGAAGTTTCCCGCCCTTTCCAGCACCTTGGGCAGCAGGTTGAAAACGGAAGGCGTGTATCCTTTCTGGCTGGGCGGTTCGCCGGCCGCCAAGCCGATTTCCCGTTGCGCCATGGCCAGCCGGGTAATCGAGTCCATTACCAGCAGGACATTGGCTCCCTGGTCGCGAAAGTATTCGGCCACGGCCAACGCGACAAAGCAGGCGCGCACGCGCAGCGGCGCCGGCCGTTCCGACGTGGCGCACACCACGACCGCCCGTTGGCGCCCCTTTTGCCCCATCTCATTCTCGAGGAACGCGCGCACCTCGCGGTTGCGTTCGCCGATCAAGCCGATCACGGTCACGTCGGCCGAACTGTCGCGCGCCATCGCGCCGAGCAGAGTGCTTTTCCCCACGCCGCTGCCGCCGAAGATCCCGATGCGCTGGCCCTTGCCGCATGGCAGGAGCCCGTCGATGGCGCGCACGCCCGTCACCAGCGGCTGGGTGATGTGCTCGCGCTCGAGTGGATTGACGGGTGCGCCATAGAGGCTGTACTGCGCCTGCTCTTGGATGGGGAGGCCGCCATCCATCGGCAGCCCGAAACCATCGATGACCCGCCCCAGCAATCCCGGCGAGACCGGAACCCGCGCTTCCTGGCTGCGCGCCACCACCAGATCGCCCAATTGGAGCCCGTCGATCTCCTCGAGCGGCATGGAGAGCACGCGGCCGTTGCGGAAGCCGATCACCTGGGCGCGGATCCGCCGGCCGTCGGCGGTTTCCAGCTCGCAGAAATCGCCGACTGCCACGTTGGGCCCGTGCGACTCGACCAGCAGCCCCACCAGTTGGGTAACTCTCCCCGTCCAGCGCATCGGGGACACGCGATCGAGTTCCGCGAAGTAGGGCGCCAGAGAGAGGGAATCCATCAAGCGCGCCTCCGCAGGCAATCCGCCAGCCCGCGCTCAATCTCGCCGAGCTGCGCATCCACCGATGCGTCCAGATTGCCGCGTTCGCTTTCAAAGATCACGGCACCCGGCGGCTGCGACGCATCCGCGACCACCTCCACCGGCTGGCCCGCCCCGCTCTTGCGCAGCAAATCGCTCACCAGCGGGGCATGCGACGGATGCACCTTGACGCGGGAAATCTCCTGCCCCTCGAGCTTTTCGAGCGCCGCCCGCACCAGCCCGCGAAGGGCATCCGGATCCACCGCCATCTCGCGCCGCAAGACGCGGCGGGCAATCTCGAGCGCCAGCCGCAGCGTGTCGGCTTCGGCCTCGCGCCGCATCCCGCCGCGCAAACCCGCCATCTCGCCGATGGAGCGAGTCAGACGCTCGAGGACCGGCTCCAGCTCCGCGGCGGCGCGCTGCTTCCCGGCCGCCTCACCCTCGCGAAACCCGGCGGCGTGCGCCTCCCGCGCCCGCTGCTCGGTCTGGCGCTCCAGACGCGCGGTGGCTTCGGCCGGGTCCGGCCCTCGTCCTGCGGGCCCTTTTGCGGCGCCGGACTCCGGCCGGGGCACTTGCTTCCAGGCGAAGCGAACCGCGCCGGCGGCATCGTCCGGCGGCAGCACCTTAGACGACATACTGCTCCCCGACCGTGCCCTTGAGGCTGATCACGCCCTCCGATTCGAGTTGCCGCACGACGGCGATGATCGACTGCTGGGCCGTCTCCACTTCCTTGATTTTGACCGGGCCCAGCGCTTCCATGTCCTCCTTCAGCATCTCGGCGCCGCGTTGCGACATGCATCCCAGGATCTGCGCCCGCAGTTGTTCGCTGGTGCCCTTGAGCGCCACCGTCAACAGCTTGCGATCCACCTTGGCCAGCACCTCCTTGAGCCCCATGGGATCGATCAACAGCAGGTCCTCGAACACGAACATCAGATGGCGGATGGTCTGCGCCAGGTTGGTATCCGCCTGTTCGATATGGTTGAGGATCTCCCGGCTCGAGCTGGAGTCCAGGCGGTTCAGTACCTCGGCCACGGCGCGCACGCCGCCGTACGACTCGCGGCTGAATTCCCCGAGCGCCTGCAGCTTCTGGCCGATGACGTTGGCGATCTTGAGGATGATTTCCGGGGAGATCTGGTCCAGGCTCGCCATCCGCTGGGCCACGTCGGAGCGCATCCCGGCCGGCAACGAGTTCAACAGAGCCGCGGCCTGGGAGGCATTGAGGTGGGACAGAACCAGCGCAATGGTCTGCGGATGTTCGTTGTGGATGAACTTCGCGAGCTGCTGCGGGTCGGCTTTTTGCAGCGCATCGAAGGAGGCCGCATCCGCGCCCAAGGCCTTGGCCAGGCGATCCAGCATGCGCTTGGCGGTGTCCGGACTGAAAGCCCGCATCAACAGTTTGCGCGCGAAGTCGATGCCACCGCGCGCCACGTAGTCGCCCGCCACCGCCATGTGGTGGAACTCGTTGAGGATGCTTTCGGCCTGCTCGGTGGAAATGGAGGTGATGCGGGCCACCTCGCGGCTGACCTTCTGGACATCATCTTCCGATAACTGTTGCAATAGCTCCGCTGCCGTTTGTTCGCCCAGCACAATCAGCAGCATGGCCGCTTTACGCAGCGGCGTCAGCGTCTCGACTTCCGGTTTCGCGTTGACGATCATCGCCTACCCACGCGCCCCCGGTGTCACATATCCTCCTCGCGGATCCACGTCCGCAGGACCTGCGCCGGCGTCTCCGGCTCCGACTTGATCTTTTCCCGCAAGTGCTTGGCGAGCACTTCGGCGGTCTTGGTGATGACCGGCGCCAGGTTCAAAGCGTTCAGCGCCTGCGCCTCCATCCTTTGCTGGATGGCGTCGCGCTCGGCCAGCTTGGATTCGATTTGTTGCTCCACGTTGGAGCCGGGGGATGCCAGGCCGTGCGGCGCCTGGGCTCCCTCCGGCCCGGCGGGCAAAGCCTGCTGCAGGGCCACTTTCCCGCGCGGCGCACGGCCCTTTCCGCGCAGCAGCATGGCGGCGGCGAAGCCGAGGACCACCAGGCCCAGCGCCGATCCCACCGCCACCGGCAGAGTTTTGCGGTCAGTGGGCATGCCGAAGGGCCCGGCCGGTCTGGCCGGCGGCGCCGGGGCCTGCGGCTGCGGAGGCTCCAAGGTGAGCGTAGTCTCGAACGGCAGCGACTCGATGGTAATCTGATCGCCCCGCTCGGCGTTGAACCCGGTGACTCCCGTCACCAAATCGCGGACCACCTTCAGCTTGTCCGCGCTCGGAGGCACCAGCACCCGCTGGTAGCCGCTCTTGTCCTTTTGCCAGCTCAACTCATGGTCCACCAGAACCGCCAGCGACATTTTACGCACGGTTCCCGCCGGAAGACGGGTCTTTTTCACCGTGCGGCTGGCTTGATAGGTGATGTTTTCCGTCACGCGCGTGTTGCGGCCCGCTCCGTTGGCCGGGCGAGAAGTGGGCCTAGGCAGATTGGACGGAGTTCCCGGCACGCCGGCCGCGAACGCGGAGCCGGAGTTGTCTTCGCTGCGTTGCGACGTCAACATCACCGAGCGCGCCGGGTCGTACAGTTCTTCGCTTTGTTCGCCGGCGGCGAAGTCGCACTCGACGGAAACTCCCGCGCGGTACTTCCCTGCGCCCAGCAGGGGCTCGAGCGTGGAAGCGATCTTGGCCAGCAGGTCCGCCTCGACTTTGTGCCGGTATTCGAGCGCGGCTTCGGAGGAGTCTGGGCCATCCAACCCGCCCGGCGTGGTAGGCCGGCCCAACAGGTTGCCGTTCATGTCCAAAACCGACACCGCGTCCGGCGCGAGCCCCTCCACCGCGCTGGCCACGAGGTGGTCGATGGCTTGCACGTTCTCGGCCGCCAGATGCGCGCCGGGCCGGATCTTGACGAGTACGCTGGCCTTGGCCGGCTCCTGCGAATCCAGAAACACCGAGTCTTTGGGGAAGGTGATGTGGACGCGGGCTTGTTCCACTTCCGCCAGACAAACAACCGACCGTTCGAGTTCCCCTTCGAGCGCACGCCGGTAGTTGACGTGTTCGGTGAATTCGGTGGCGCCCAGGTTCGCCTTGTCGAACAGCTCGAAGCCGATGCGGCCCGATCTCGGCAGGCCCGCCGCCGCCATGGTTAAGCGCAATTCCGCCAGCCGGGCCGAGGGAACCATCACCGCCCCGCCCAACTCGGGGAGGCGGTAGTCCACGCCGCTCTCCTTCAGCTTTTGCACGATCGCGCCGGCGTCTTCCGGGGCCAGGCCGGTATACAGCGGCTTGAAGTCCGCCTCCTTTTGCCAATGGACCAGGGCGTACAGGCTGCCGGCGACGGCCAGCACGATCAGGCCGATAGTGACGCGCTGGCGCAAGGTGAGGTTGGCAAGGACGCTTTTCATGCGGATTGCTCCGGCGCACTGCCGGTCTGTTTCTCAGATCGGTGGTACGGGCCCAAAACCTGAGGCTGAATCGGCACGACAGTTCGGAAAGAAGATGGGGGCGCCGGGGGACGCGAAGGCACACCGGAAAAGGCCGGGCGGCGCCGTCCCGGCGAAGGGCCTTGCCTGCGCGTCCGGCAGCGGGACGAAGGCGTCGTCCCCGGAGGGGACCCAAAATCCATCGCATCGCCCCACCGGCCGGGCTCGACGCGTGCCTTACCGGCAGGCCAATTCCGCTCGGTCAAATCAAGGCCTCCTCCTGGGGGCGAACATTCGAGTCCCGCCGTGCGCGGCTAGAGTTGCATGCGCATGATTTCCTGATACGCGCTGACCACTTTGTTGCGCGTCTGGAGGAACATATCGAAGGCCATCTCGGCCCTGGTGACAGCCAGCGCCGCGGTGTGCAGGTCCTCACCCTCGCCGGTGAGGAAGCGCTCGACGGACGCCTGCGCCTCCTGGCCCGCGCCCTCCACCGAGCGGATGGCGCTCGAAAACACCTGGCTGAAATCACTGCCGCCCGTCCCACCCCCGGCCTGCAACGGCTCGACCAGGGCCGGGGCCGCAACGGGAAGAACGGGAGACGCCATGGTTCAGCCTCACTTCAACAGGTCGATGGAGCGCTGGATCATGTCCTTGACCGCGCCGATGGCCGCCACGTTGGCTTCGTAGCCGCGCGCCGCGCCCATCAGATCCACCATATCTTCGGCCGGGTTCACGCGCGGGAAGGCCACGTACCCGTTGGCATCGGCATCGGGATGCCCCGGCAGGTAGCGCGTCTCGGGGTCGCGCGTATCGGTTACCACCGCGGCCACGCTGACGCCGTTGGCGGCTTCCATTTCCTGGCCGAATACGGAGGAAAATGGCGAACCGATGGGCGTGCTTTCGAACACCGCGTCCTTGCGCCGGTACGGCCCTCCCTCGGGAGTGCGCGTGGTTTCGGCGTTAGCCAGATTCTCCACCAGCAGTTCGGCGCGCGCGCGCTGCGCCGCCATGCCGGATGCGCCCACCGAGAGCGCGGAGAACAGGCTCATGAGCTTTGTCCTTCTTTGATCGCCTCGCGCAGTTGCTGAATCCCGGAATGCAGCAGGGTGGAAGCCGCCTGAAAGCGCAGGGCGTTCTCCGCCAGCAGGCGCGACTCGCGGTCGATGCTGACGTTGTTGCCGTCATTCTTGTTGGGTAAGCCAGCCACGGCGACCGCTTGCGGCGCGCCCAGCGCATTTTGGAATTCGCTTTGAAAGTCGATGTCCTGCGTCTGGTAACCGGGCGTATCCGCGTTGGCGATGTTGGAAGCCACCAGCTTCTGCCGGGCGCTGAGCAGATCCATGTAGCGTTCCAATTCACCGGCGAGTGGACCTAGCGTCACACCCGGTGCCGGGCATGTGGGGTGCCAGACGGCAAGTCTTTTGGCGCCATCGCGCGGTGCGTTTCAAGGGCGGCATTTTTCTGCCGGGCGGCAAGATCGTGGCGCTGGTTTGGCCACGAAGGAACACGCGAGGACATAAATAAGTCGTGTACTTTGATGAACTGCCTATGTCACAAACCGACGGCTCCGACCCAGCCAAATCAGCGGTGTTTGATCTCCGATATTCCTGAAATGCGCCGCTGTCTGTCCGGTTCTGAGACAAACCGCGCGCGTCTGAGCGCATAGACGCTGAAACGCTGCTGATTTCATTGGGCCAAGGCTGGCCTCTGAATTGCCTCACCTCGATTTCAGAGAACCGAACATGATGCGAGCATCCGCTATTGCCAGCCTTGGCGTTCTGTTGTCCGGCGCGATTTTCGGCCAGACAGCCACCAGCGCGCCGGCTTTTGAAGTGGCGTCGGTCAAGGTGAACACTTCCGGGGAGTCCAGGTCTACGGAGAACGTTGACAACGGGAGGTTCATGTTTCACAACTACCCGATGCTGGGGATCATTGCCTTTGCCTACTCAATAAGCTTCGACAGGGTCGCGGGTCCGCACTGGCTCGATACCGAGCGCTACGACATAGATGCCACGTTCGCGCCCGGCACAACCCTAACCCGTGACGATCTGATGCTGATGGTGCAAAAGCTGCTGGCCGAACGATTCCACCTGACCCTCCACCACGACCAGAAGCCGGTACCGGTTTGGGCGTTGGTGCTGGGAAAGAAGGGGCCGAAGCTCCAGCCGTCCGCCACCGAGAGCGAGTTCAAGACGACGTGCGGCCGGCAGGGTGCGCAAATCGCCTGCCAGTGCAAGAAAACGACCATGGCACAACTGGCGGAACAGCTTCCCCACTGGGTGTCGCGCCCTCTTTTCGACGCGCCGGTTGTGGATCAGACCGGCCTCTCGGGTTTCTACGATTTCAGCCTTAGCTGGACTCCGACGGACAGCCCCAACCAATCCGTCGAGCCTCCTGCCATGTCGCTGTTCGATGCCATTCAGGACCAGCTCGGATTGAAGCTGGAACTGCGGAAGGCGCCGGTGGACCGCATCATCATCGACCACATCGATCGGGTTCCAGTCGAGAACTGAGCCCTCGGCGCGGAGTAACGTCGCTAGCGCCGGCAAACCACCTTTTCCCAGAAGCGGACAGCCCGCTCAAGTTTCAGCCAATAAAAAGCTGAGACGCCGTTGATTTTATTGGGCCAAGGCTGGCCTCTGAATTGCAATTAATTTCTGCGTATGTCACCCACCGAATGGATCCGCGACCTGCGGCTGGCTCTTCGTCTGCTCGCGAAGAATCCTGGCGCCACGGCGTTGGCCGTGCTTTCGATTGCGCTGGGGATCGGCTTGACCACCGGTCTGTTTGCCGTAGGCGATGCCGCCCTGTTGCGGCCCTTACCCGTCGAGAAGCCGCAGGAGATGTGGCGGGTGAATTCGCGCGGCGACGACGGCAACTGGATCAATTACGGCTGGCCGGACTACCTGGATATGGCCAAGGCACTGGAAGGCCGGGCGCAGCTTGTGGCCACGCAGCGCCGCAGCGTCCTGGTGGGCGAGGGCGAAAACAGCCAGCAAGTGATCATCCAACCCGCCTCGCCCAACTATTTTCAAGTGGTAGGAGTGAAGCCCGCGTTGGGGCGCGCGTCGATCGGTGAAGTCGAAGGCAGGCCGGAGACCGTGTTGGGCTACCGGCTATGGCAAACCCATTTTTCGAGTGACCCGCACATCGTCGGCAAGACCGTGTCACTGAATCACAGACCATTCCTGGTGGCCGGCGTGATGCCGGAAGCGTTCACCGGCCTTCAGCGTGGTATTCTGGTCGGCGTCTGGGTGAGCGCGGATGCCTGGTTCCACACGCTGGGGGCCGGCGAGGAAGAGCAATCGCGCGATGGCCAGTTCGAAATCGCGGCCCGATTCCGCGCTCCGCTGACCGCGGCGCGCGCCGAGGCGGAACTCGACGCCGCCATCCGCGGTCCTGGTAAGCACAAACCCGCTCCGCGCGGCGCCGCGGGAACGACGATCGAGTGCTACGTGAACTGGAAGGCCGATGTGATATTCGGCGGCGGGATGATGGCCGTGTTCGGGTTGGTTCTGTTCGTGGCTTGCGCCAACGTGGCCCAATTGCGGCTGGCACAGGGCGAAGCGCGCCGCAAGGAACTGGGCGTGCGGATCGCCCTGGGTGGAGGCGGCTGGCGGGTGGCGCGCCAACTGCTGTTGGAAACCGTTCTGCTCAGCCTGGCCGGCGCCGGGTTGGGCCTGGTGCTGGCGCAGATTCTCACGGAGAAGGTCACCGAGTTCGCTAGCGCGATGAGCCCGTACATCGATTTCGGCATCCGGCTGGATTACCGCGTGCTCGCATTTTCGGCTGGCGCGCTCCTCCTCGCCGTCCTGGTCGCCGGTGCTTGGCCCGCGCTCCACGCGGTCCGGCTTAACATCTCCGACGTGCTGAAACAGACTCAGGGCGTGACCACGCGGCGGCGCGGCTGGCAGCAGAGAGCGCTCGTCATATCGCAGATCGCGGTGAGCGTGGCGCTGTTCGGCGTCGCGCTGTTGTTCCTGACCAGCCTTCACCACGCTACCGAAATCCGGCCCGGTTTGGATCCGCACAAGAAAGTGCTGGCACTGATGGTGGCTCCGGCGCTCCCTATCCCGCGCGCTGCCTGGTGCGACCAGGCGGTCGAGCGGCTGGCCGCACTGCCAGGAGCACGCGGAGCTACTTACGCGATGCGGCTTCCGCTGAGCGGCTCCGGCGGCGGCTCCACGGCGCGGGTCGAGATCCCGGGGATGGCGCCGATGGGCGTGCATTTGAACAAGGTCGGCGGCAACTATTTTCGCCTGATGGGCACCCGCCTGGTGGCCGGCCGTGGCATCGATAGCCGCGATGGCGCGGGCGCGCCGCTGGCGGTGGTGGTGTCGCAAACGTTTGCCCGCACCGTGTTGGGCAACCCCGCGCCCATCGGCAACTGGGTTCGCGTCGATGGCCAACTGCGCCAGGTGGTCGGGGTGGCCGAAGATGGTCCTTCGAATGACTTGCACGATCAGCCGGAGCCATTTGTCTTTTTCCCATTCGCTCAGGCGGTCGGAGGCGATATCACTTTGCTGGTGGAAACCGCGGGCGAGCCGGGGGCGCTCGACCGCGCAGCCCGTGCCGCGATCCATGGTTTCGATCCTGGAGCATGGGTATACGAATCGACCACCCTGCGGAAGACTCTCGACACCGCTCTTTCGCCTGACCGCTTTGCCGCCACCGCCATCAGTGCGCTGGGCGTCAGCGTGATTTTGCTGACCGCGTCCGGGCTGTTCGGAGTGCTGCTTTATGCCGTCAACCGGCGCACGCGCGAATTTGGGCTGCGCGTGGCGCTGGGTGCGCGGCCGCGCCAGATCGAGCGCCTGGTCTTGGGCGAATCGCTGCGCCTGGCCGCGATCGGAGTGCCCATCGGGCTCGCCGGCCTGGCAGTGGGGGCACAGCTCGCCGGCTCGATGCTGCTGGGCGTAACGCCGCTCGATCCGCTTTCGTACGCGCTCAGCGCCGTTGCCGTCGTGGGGCTGGCGCTGGCCGCCGCATGGCTCCCCGCGCGCCGCGCCACCCGCGTCGATCCCATGGAAGCGCTGCGGGCGGAGTAATCTCCACGAGTGGTCCGGCTTGCCTAGACTGGAGGTGTATGCTGTCCAGAGAGCCGAGCCGGACGGCCCGAGCGGCAGCCTTCCATCGCGCCGCCCATCAGGTGCTGGAACACGGTCGCATCTTTGCCGATCCGCTGGCCCTGCGTATCCTCGGCGAAGACGTTGCCGCGATCGCTCGGGAAGCTGAACAGCGCCCATCCGGACGGGGGATGCGAATCTTCATCGCGGCGAGAACGCGCTTCGCGGAGGATGCCTTGGCCGCCGCGGTTGAGCGCGGTGCCCGCCAGCTTGTGGTCCTGGGCGCGGGGCTGGACACTTATGCGTATCGCAGCCCATGGCGCGACCGCCTGCGCGTTTTCGAGGTCGATCATCCAGCCACGCAGGCGTGGAAACGAGGGCGGCTCGCCGAGGCTGCCATCCCTTTACCGGAGTGGCTGACCTTTGTACCGATCGACTTCGAACGGGAGACTTTGGCAGAGGGCCTACGGACTGCGGACTTTGATGCAGAGCAGCAGACCTTCTTCACCTGGCTTGGAGTCGTTCCTTACCTGACTGAGGAAGCCGTGTGGGCGACCGCCGGCTTCGTCGCGAGCCTTCCAAATGGCGCGCACGCAGTGTTCGACTACGGCGACGCTCCGGCTTCGTTGTCTCCGGAAATGCGAGCCAGTCACGAGCGGCGCGCGGCGCAGGTAACCGCGCTGGGCGAGCCCTTTATGAGCTACTTTGAACCCCTCGAACTCCGCGCCAAACTGATCAGCCTCGGGTTCTCTGAGGTCGAAGACCTGGGGCCGCGGCAGATCGCCTCACGTTACTTTCCCAGCCACGCCGATACCGCTCCCGAGAGGGGTGGACACATCCTGCGCGCGACCACGATCGCAGGACCCGCCAAGGGCTGTGGACCGCTGCCGGCCGCACGGCTTTCCGAAGATTATTCCTGAGAACCACCGCGCGGCCGCGGCACTAGCTTTACATCCAATGGTACGAACGCTGGCAGTGGCGCTGGCCGCACTGGGATTGCCGCTGGCGCTGACGGCCGCCGAGCCGGGTTTCAAGGCTGAACTGGTGGGCGGAACGCCGGGCGAGTTCCCCACCAAGGGAAGCGTTCGCCTGGACCTCTCCGACACCGAGACGATGCTGTTGCGTGCGGGCAACAGCGAGCTGCGCGTGTCCTATCAGAAAGTCAATACGCTCGAATACGGCCAGACCGTCAGCCGGCGCTACGCGGCAGCCGTGCTGATTTCACCGGTGCTGCTGTTGAGCAAGGCGCGCAAGCATTTCGTCACGCTGGGATTTACCGACGCGGAGGGCAAGCAACAGGCGCTGGTGCTGCGCGTGGATAAGGGCGACATACGCAGCGTGCTGGCCGGCCTGGAGGCGCGCACCGGCCGGCGCGTCGAGTTCCTCGACGACGAAGCGCGCAAGGCGGGTAAAGGATGAAACCACTACTGCTGTTGGTGGCGTTGGCCGCGCCTTTTGTGAGTGCCGCCGGGGATGCCGCAACGGCCGCCATTGACGCCGGCAATCTGCGGCAGTTACTCGCGGTGCACCGCATTTACGTGGACCGGCTCACCGGCGGCGACACCGCCGCGCAAATGCGCGACATCCTCATCAGCAGCCTGGCCGGCTCCAAGTTGTTCGTCCTCACCGAAAAGGAGGAGCGCGCCGACGCCGTCCTGCGCGGCGCGGCCGAGGACCTGGTCTTCACCGAAACGCACAACTCATCCGATGGCATCAACGCGCATCTCAACCTCAGCACGCGCGCGGGCACCGGATATTACGCCAAGGGCAACGCAGCCGGCCTGGGAATCGGCGAAAACGAATCCGATCACTCGGCCGAGCGGCGCCACGAGGCACTGGCGGCCGTCCGCCTGGTCAACAAGGATGGCGATGTCATCTGGTCCACCACGCAGGAAAGCCTTGGCGCCAGATTCCACGGCGCCAGCGCCGACGTGGCGGAGAAGATCACCTCGCAGTTGAAGGAAGACTTCGACCGCGCCGGCAAGGCCCGCTAGGCGCAGCGCCGAACGTCGCGGCTTGTAGGGGCCGGGCATGCCCGGCCCTGCCTCGAGGCGAGTGTCGAGGATGGTCCCGGAACGGGTATCCGAACTCGCGAAATGCCATGACGGGCCGTTCGCCTCCCGAACATGTCAGGTACCATGGAGGAGGACCGGTGGCCAGCGGCCGACCGGGCCAGGCATGCCCGGCCCCTACACGGAGAACACCTACTGCGCTCGGACTGGATGATAACCCGCTGCTTCGAGCGCAGCCTTCGCCTTGGCGAGCGAAGCCTCATCAGGATACGGTCCCACCAGCACATGTCTGCTGCCTGAAGTTACCTGAATCCCCATCGGCGGCGCCCCGGTGATTCGACGATAAGCTTCTTTGCCGTCATCGAGCGACCATGCGAGCGCAGGAAAACCCTTGGCCCTGAGGGATTGGACAACGGCTTGCGCTGCCTCAGGGGAGACGACCATTAGCTGCCAATAGGACCCGTGCGACGCCGGCGCTGCAGTCATATGGAAGTCTCCGGTGCTGCCTGGATCGGCGAACTCTATCACGACGCCAACTCCAAGTCCCTCGATGTGGTGGTAAAGCCAGGCCTGGCGCGGGGGAGTCTCCGACCGCTGGTCCTCAATCTCATCCGGCGGTCCGTACACGATATACATGCGGCCGCGATCGGTCTTCCACCCAGGAACGCTCGATGCAAAATGTCCGTTCGCATAAGCGATGCGCCGGTAGTATTCCTGCTTGAACGCGTTCGGCCAGTGGCCAAGCGCCGGATCGCGCCGTTGCCAGAACTTCTCGATGAACTGCTCGCGCTCCACGCCGGTCTTCAAAGCCACGAAATCGCGCCGCTCCCGATCGGTGACGATGTACGCCACATCTTCGTCCAGCCATTTCTGGTAGGCGGACCCGGATTCAGTTGTGGCCTGTGGCCGCGGCATTTCCGGCGGCTGCGCCTGCGCGCGCAAGCTGTCGTGCGCCTGGCCCCACGACTCCGATAATCGTTCGAGGTCTTTCTGTGTCTGCTGCAATTGCTTCTCGAGTTCCTCGAGCGACTTATCGCCATTCGCAGCCCGCGCCTGCTGTAGGGCCAGGTCTGCCCGTGCGAGCTGCTGCTGTTGCTGTCGGAACGCTTCATCAAACTTTCCGTTGCTGAGATCCTGCAACTGCTTCGCAGCTTGCTGGAGCGCCCGCTCCTGCTGCTGGAGGAGTTCCTGCGATTTTGCCGCCTGCTGCGCCGCCAGTTGCCTGAGGACCGTCGCCCGCCTCTGCTGATCGAGGAGCTTCTGCGATTCTTCCGCCTGCGCCGCCTCCAGTTGCTTGAGCGCCGCCTCCGCCTGCCGCAATTGCCCCTGCGCTTGCGCGAGCTCACGAGGATGCCTGCCGGCGCTCTGGACCGCGCGGTCGATCTCCGCAGCATTGCGCCGGAGTAGCTCCTGCGCTTTCTCGACGGTTTGCTCCGCCTCTTGGAGTTCCTTCTGCTTATCGGCCAGCCGTTTCTCCTCTTCGATGTTCCGGCGCGCCGGCTCAATTCCGTTAGCCGGTTCCTGCTTGCCCGCGGCCGGTGCGGCGGCCGCGGGTTCCTGCGCCAAACTCCTGGCGGGCGGCCACACCCCCAGGGCTATGGCCACGGCAGCCAACAACACCAACGCACCCGCCAGAGCTGAAGCTCGGGTACTGGGAACCCGCGCCGGCGCGGGTTCACGCAACAGTCTGCGTATGCGTCTCACCAGGTTTCCTCCATTGGCCGCCGTGGCCGGCTGGATTGCCGGCCACCGGCTCTGCTCCAATTTGGTCAACGCCGCGGCGTAGGCGCGCGCGTCGGGCCGCAACGCCACCACTACATCGTCACAAGCGTACTCGCGCTCGGCGCGCACCAGCGCGCTAATCCACCACACTGCCGGGTGGAAAAAGAACAAGCCTTCGATCAAACTCTGCGCCAGGCTGACCAGGTAATCCGCGCGACGGATGTGGGCCAATTCGTGGATCAGGATAGCCTCCACCTGTTCCGCACTCAGACCGGCGAGCGCTCCCAACGGCATCAGAATCACCGGACGCCAGTAGCCGATCGCCAGCGGCACGCCGGCCAGACAGGATTCGAGCAACACGACCGGCTGCGAAATGCGCACTGCCGCCGCCAGTGTGCGGAGGCGCTGTTGCCACTCGGGCGGAGCAGCGCACACACCGCGCCGGCGCATCCGGTCGACGCGGACCCATCCCGCCAAGCGGAAGGCATAAAACAGGATCACCCCGCCCATCCATAACTGTGCAAGCCACGCCAGCCGGTCGACCGGTACCGCGGGCGCGCCCTGGGCGATCACCGGATTGAAGACCATCCGCGGCGCCGCCGGCGGCAGCACGGCGCCCGCATGACCAGCCTCGAGCGACAGCGCCACCGTTACACCGAACACGAGCGGCAGAACGAGCAAGCAAGCCGTGGCCGCTTGGTGGCGCCAGCGCGAGCTTCGCTGCGCACCCAGAAACAGCGCCGCCCGCAGCACTGCAGCCAGCAACGCGCCTTGCCACAGGAAATGCGCCAGTGCCCGTCCCAGCGCATGCGCCAGCGGCGCAGCCAGCCAGAGATCGAGTCTCATCGCTTCTCCTCCTCATATTCTTTAAGCAGCTTGCGCAGCTCGGCCAGTTCGGCCGCCGACGCCTTCCGCGCCGCCAATGCTCCCACCAGCAAGCTGCTGGCGGAGCCGGCGAAGGCCCGCTCGAGCAGGTCGCCGGCCAGTTGCCGCTGCGTCCATTCGCGCGGCCGGCTGGCGGAATAAATGTGCGCCCGCTGCTTTTCGTCGCGCTTCACCAGACCCTTGTCGGCCATGATCTGCATCAGCTTCAAAACGGTGGTGTAGTGCGCCGGGCGGCGGCGGGAAATGGTGGAGTGAACGTCGCGGACGGTAGCCGGTCCGCGGCTCCATAGCACCGTCAGGATTTCCAATTCGGCATCGGTAGGCCGCGGCAGATCGGTTGATTTTGCCATCTACGAAGACATTACTACGAAAGTGTTCGTTGGTCAAGAGGGGATCTTGGTGGGGCATGTTTTAGCCTGCCGTTTCTTTCTTTCGGGCAAGCTGAAGCATGCCCCACCTTATAATCGAAGCATGTCTCTCGCCCGCGGGGCGCTCGCCGCCCTGCGTATCCTGCTGTTGGCCTGGATCGTCATCCTCTGGGCGCCGTTAGCCACCGAAAACTCCAGCCGGGATAACACCGGTAACCTGGCCGCCAATCCTTCCTTTGAAATCCTCAAGGAGCGGGACGCGGCCGGCCAAGTGTTCGCGGACTGGGACTCCTCGAAATCCGAGGGCGGCTGCTCGTTCGCGGTCGGGCTGGTGGCGCACAGCGGCAGGACCTCGGCGCTGCTCGATTGCGCGGCGGCCGGCGAAATCCGCCTCGGCCAGCAACGGGACCTGGCGCCAGGCCGGTATTCGATCGGCGCTTACCTGCGCGGGCTCGACATTGCAAACGGCGACTCGGATCGCGCCATTGAGTTCACCTTCAACGGCCGGCGCATCGACCTCGCGAAGACCGGCACTTTCGGCTGGACGCGGTTTACCTACGTCGCCGAACTCAAGAAACGCACCAGGACCAGGCTGTCATTCGCGCTGTGTGCGCCTGGACTGCTGTGGATCGACGACGTCTCTATCAAGCGCGTGGACCGCAATGTCCGGTTGACCGGCACCATGCAGTGGGGCAACCAGGAATCGCCCATCGCGCCGCCGGGCCCGATCAGCCGCGGCGAAGTCCGGTGTCCCAAATGCCGCTACCGGAACATGCCTGAGTGGAAGAGGTGCTACGCCTGCGGCACCGCTCTTGTGGACAAGCCTGCGGAAACCAGCGGGCCGGCGGAGAGGCTCCTCACTTCTTTCGAAGAAAGCAATCCCTTCACCGGCGGCGCGGTGGTCGAGGAACACGCGACGGACGGCCGCAAGGCGCTACGAATCGACAAGCACTACGTCGCAATGCGGCAGCCGCAGGACTGGTCCGGTTACGACCTTTTCAAAATGGACCTGTACACGGACGCACCCGAGCCGCTGCCGCTGATACTCGAATTTTGGGACCGGAACACGACGGGCTACTGGAGCAGGGTCAACTACAACGCCGTCGCGCCGCCGGGCCAGAGCACGCTGACCGTTCCCTTGCAGGAGTTGGCCGTCGGCGAGCGGAACCGCCCCGGCCGCAACCTGATGCTCAGCGCCATTACTCGCGTGGTGGTGGCCCTCGGCGACACGCCCGCAGCGCCACTCTTTATCGACAATCTGCGCCTCGTTCGCGACGTGGCCGGCCAGCAGGCCCAGTTCGACGGGCTGTTGGCGTTCGTCTTGGGCATGGGACCGGCGATGAATGGATTCACCGCTATCACGCCCGCCACGCTCTACAATCCGGGCCGCGGATACGGGCTGAAGGATGCACACATCTGGCGGGCGGTGGACTCTCTCGATCAGGATCCGCTCTACCGCCGCTCTCTCGCGATCGAATCGGGCGGCCTGGCGGTGGATCTGCCGAACGGAAGATACCGCGTCTTCGTCAACCTGGACAGCCCGGCGGGATTCTGGGGCGAATACCAGATCTATCGCGACCGCTCGATCCGCGCGCAGGGGAAAGTGGTGGTTTCCGAACACCAGGATTTCGCGTCGTTCCGGAAGAAATATTTTCAATTCTGGGACCAGGACGATTTGCCGTCCGACAACACCTTCGATAAGTACGACCGCGCGCACTTTCACGAGAAGGTGTTCGACGTGGCGGTGAACAACGGCCAACTCTACTTGGAATTCACGGGCGAGAAGTGGGCGTGCAGCGTTTCCGCGATTGTCGTCTTTCCCGTGGCCAAAGCTGCCCAGGGCGCGCGTTTCCTCGACTTTGTGCGGGAGAAGCGGCGCTTCTATTTCGACAACGCCTACAAACGCGTGCTGCACAGGCCGGCCGGCGACGCGCTCCAGCCAACCGCGGAGGACGCCGCGCGCGGGTATGTCGTGTTCCATCGCGATTTCATGAAGGACGTGTACTATAACGACACTCCCTTCCGCGGCGAATTGGTGAATGCGCTCGCCGCGGAAGCTTTCGCCGGACAGGACGCGCCGGTGACGATGTCGATCCTGCCACTCAAGGACCTGGGCCGAAGCGCCGTCGCGGTGAGCGCATTGAGCGGGCCGCGAGGCACCATTCCAGCCGCCGCGATCGACGCAGGGTACGTCTCTTACCGGCTCAGCCGTGTGACGGTGGATGGCGCCGTTTACACGATTACGCCGCGGCTCATCCTCCGGCGAAACACCGTCGACATGCCGCGGTCGGTTGTGCGGACGTTCTGGCTGACCGTCCGCACGCCGTCCACCGCCGGCCCGGGCGATTATACCGGGCAGGTGACCTTCACGCCGCAGAAGGGCGCGCCGTTGCGGATCCCGCTGCAGTTTACCGTCCACAAAGGTACGCTGGATGCCGCGGACATTCCGGTGGGTCCCTGGGGCGGCAGCATCGGCATACCCTGGTTCGCCGACGATCCGGCCACCGTCGCCTTCGGCTCGGAAATGACCGCCAAGAGCCTGCGCTGCCTGCGCGCACACGGTTTCACGATGTTCTCCGGCATTCCGCATGTTGCATACCGTGGCTTCGCGCACGGCGAACCGGCGCTCGATTTCGATGTTGCGGATCGCGAGATGCAGGACGCGAAGGGTTACGGGTTCCTGGCCGTGAATTCCTATGGCGGCGGCGTGGCCGGCTTGGACCCCTATCATCGGGACACCGCGAAAATGACCGAAGCCGGCTTCAAAGATTACAGCGACTTTATCAGGACGGTTTATACCGCCGTCGAGCGCCACGCACGCGAGAACGGCTGGCTTCCCGTGTACTGGAACCTGGGCGACGAGCCGGCCGGCGATGGGATTCTTCAATCGATCGACAATGCCAAGGCTTACCGCCGCGGGTTTCCCGAGGGACCTCCTTTCTTCACCGCGGCTTTGAGCCTGACGGGACGCGGCGAAAGCGACCCGGATTTCATTCTCGCGCGGACGCTCGGCGTTCCCGCCCTGGCTTCATACAGCGAGCGGGAAATCCGGCTGCTGCGGCAGCGCGGCGGCCAGTGGGCGTTTTACAACGATGGCAATCGCTGGACCTACGGCGTGCATCTCTACAAAGCCGCCAAGGAATTCGGCTTGCAGTTCCGCCTGGCTTGGCACTGGAGCGCGGTGGCGGGCGATCCCTATTACGCGCTGGATTGCCGCGAGGACGATTATGCCTGGGCCAACGCATCGCCGGACGGCCAGCTCGTGCCATCGGTGGAATTCGCCCGCATTGCCGCCGGTCTCGACGATTACCGGTCGCTCGTTACCTTAGCGCGGCTGGCCGAGGCCAGGTCCGGCACACCGGCAGCGAAGGCTGCCCGGCATCTGATCGCCACGCGGATGGCGGATTTTCATCTGGACGACCGCGATCATAACCGCCTGTTCGGAGTGGACGATTGGGCGGCATTTCGCCGGCAACTCGTGAATGCGATTGAGGAACTGCAATAGCTGCCGCACCGCTACGATGAAAGGACTCGATTCTTCAAACCCATGACCAACGCGCCTGTGGAGGAACCGCGGCCCCCGCTCTGGGAACGCTATGCGGACCAGTTTCCGGTTCGCCGGAATCTCATCTATCTCAACCATGCCGCTGTGGCGCCGCTGGCTGGTCCGGCCGCGGAGGCGATGCGGAACCTGGCCGACGACTGCGCCCGCTTCGGCAGCTTGCATTACGACCAGTGGATGAGTGCCTACGAAGGTCTGCGCCTTGCGGCCGCGCGGCTGATCAACGCCGGCCGTTCGGAAATCGCGCTGGTGAAGAACACGTCGGAGGGAATCGCAACCGTGGCGCTGGGCCTGGATTGGAAACCGGGCGACCGCATGGTCGGCTTTCGCGAGGAGTTCCCCGCCAACATCTACCCATGGAAGCGATTGGAAGCCAAGGGAGTGACCGTCACCTGGCTGAGCGTCACCGACCCGCTCGAGCGGATTGAGGCAGCCTGCCGCGGCGCTCGCCTGCTGGCCATCAGTTTTGTGCAGTTTCTCACAGGGTATCGGGCACCGCTCGAAGCCATCGGTGAGATTTGCCGGCGCAACGACTGTATCTTCTTGGTGGACGCCATTCAAGGCCTGGGCGCGTTTCCGATCGATGTCCGGGCCAGCCATATCGATGCCCTGGCCGCGGATGGACACAAATGGCTGTTGGGCCCGGAGGGTTGCGGCATTCTCTATATTCGGCAGGAACTCCAGGAACGGATCGAGCCAGTGGAATTCGGCTGGACCAACGTCGCCGGCTATGCCGATTACGCGTCCCGCGACATGACCTTGCGCAAGGATGCTGGCCGGTACGAATGCGGTACGTTAAATACTGTTGGATGCTTTGGTTTACGGGCGGCAATTGAGTTTTTGCTTGAGGTCGGCCTCGGAGAAATAGCCCCGGTTGTCCAAAATCTCGGCGACCGCATCGCCGCCGGCGTCGAGGCGCTCGGCTACCAGGTCCTGGGCGAACGAACGCCCGCAAGTGGTTCTGGTATCGTCAGTTTCCGCAAACCCGGCCTGGAAGCTCAGAGCATCGTGCGCCGCCTGCGCGAGGCCGGAATCTCCTGCGCTCCGCGCGCCGGCTGGGTGCGCACCTCCCCTCATTTCTACATCAGCCCAGCCGATATCGACCGCATGCTGGGGGAGTTGCCATAAGGAAGGCTGCGCTTTTGGCCGATAAGGAGAATTGAGGTGCTGCGTGAGCCTGAACTGTTGGGAGTTCAAGAAGTGCGGCCGGCAACCCGGGGGTAGCCGCGCTGCGGAGTTGGGGGTCTGCCCGTCTGCAGTCGACAGCGGGGTTGATGGGATGAATGGAGGGCTCAATGGCGGGCGAATCTGCTGGGCCCTGACCGGCACGCTGTGCGGCGGAAAAGTGCAAGGAACTTTCGCGGAGAAACTTGGCAATTGTTCGGTGTGCGATTTCTATCTATTGGTCTACAAGGAGCAAGGGAAGGACGTGGAGTCTTTCCAGGCGGTGCAGCAACGACGCTGAATCGGCATGAAGATGGCGTTCGAGACTGGGCGGAGCGGACTTGGCGCGTTGTTTCACCGCCAGGCCGGCCTGTCCGGTCTCCGCTCCTACATCAATGCCTGCTCGAGGTCGGCGATGATGTCTTCAGCGTCTTCGATGCCCACGGAAAGCCGCACGAGGTTGTCGCGGATGCCGACGCGCTCGCGGTGCTTGGGGGCGAGGTCGCGGTGCGAGCTCATGGCCGGGTAAAGGATCATGCTGTGCACGTCGCCGAGCGAAGTGGCGCGCACCACCAGTTGCAGCCGGTCCAGGAAACGGAAGATTTCAGGCCGGCCGGCATCGCGAATTTCGAAGCTGACTATCGCACCGAACAGACTGGCGGCGAATAAGCGGCGGATGGCGGGAGCGTCGGGATGCGCGGGGCTGCCAGGGAAGTGGACCCGGTCGACGCTGGGGTGGCTGCCCAGCCAGGACGCCACGCGGCAGGCGTTAGCGCACTGCCGCTCCATGCGCAGCGGAAAGGTCTTGATGCCGCGCATGGAAAGGTAGCTTTCGAACGGCCCAAGCACGGGGCCGACAATGCGGGCCAGCGCGCGCAGGGCATCGAAATGGGCGGCGTCGCTGACCACCACCCCGCCCAGCACGTCGCCGTGTCCGGCCAAATATTTGGTAAGGCTATGCACGGCAAAATTGGCGCCCAGTTCGAGCGGCCGCACGATCAGGGGCGTGGCGAATGTGTTATCGACCACCAGGGCGGCGCCGGCGGCGCGCGCGATTTCGGCGATCTTGTCGATCTCGCCCACGCGCAGCAACGGATTCGAGATGGTCTCCATCAGGATACATCCCGGCTTGGCGTGGCTGACCGCCGCGCCGACCGCGTCCAGGTTGCAGATATCGGCGAAACGCACCTCCACGCCGCGCGGCTCCAGCACATTCAGCAGCAGCTTGGTGGACGCACCGTAGAGCGCGTCGGCAGCCACGATGGACGGGCGCCGGTCGGCGAGCGCGGTCTCGACCGCCATCTGCACCGCCGCCATTCCCGAAGCGCAGGCCAGCGCGCCGCGGCCGCCTTCGAGCGCCGCCACCAGCTCTTCCAGCGCCGCCGCCGTGGGATTGTCGTAACGGGCGTAACAGTAGCCGGCCTGCTCCATACCGAATACGCGGTCCAATTCTTCGGTAGTCTCGTAAAAGAAGCTCGACGCGGTGTAAATGGGTGTTGTCACGGGAACCGCGCCGGGAGCCTTGCGCCGGTCGCCCGCGTGTACAGCTTGCGTGTGGATCTTCAATGCTATTTCCTTTTCCAGCGCACGCCGGATTTGGTGTCTTCCAGAATGATGCCTCGCTCGAGCAACTGGTCGCGAATCCGGTCGGCCCGCGCGAAGTCGCGCGATTTCCTGGCGGCTTCCCGTTCCGCCACCAGCATCTTGATCTGGGGGTCCTCTGCGCCGGCGCTTGCTGCGCTAGGTTTGAGCACGTCGAACACGGCGTCGAACCGTTCGAACAACCGCTCCGCCGCCGCCCGGTTACCGGCGCCGAACTGGCCCGCATCCATCGCGCTGTTAGTGTCGCGCGCGTATTCAAATACGGCCGCCAGCGCTTCGGCGGTGTTCAGATCGTCGTCCAGGCTGCTGATAAAGGTCTGCTCGGCGGCCTCGGTGCGCGCCGCCACCCGGTCGCTGGCGCCTTCCGGAAGCTTCTCCGTGTCCAGCCGCAGTTTGAAGTTGCGCAGCCGCTCGATGGCCATCTGCGCCGCCTGCAGGCCGTCGAAAGTAAAGTTCAACGATTTGCGGTAGGGCACCGAAGCCAACAGGTAGCGAATGGCCTCCGGCCGGTAGCCGCGCCCGATGAGATCGCGGAGGGTGAAATAATTGCCCAGCGACTTGGCCATCTTCTGCCCTTCCACCATCAGGAACTCGGCATGCAGCCAGAAGCGCGAGAACGGCTTGCCGGTCAGCGACTCCGACTGGGCAATCTCGTTTTCATGATGCGGAAAAATCAGGTCGACTCCGCCGGCGTGTATATCCAGCGTCTCGCCCAGGTACTTGATGGCCATTACCGAGCACTCGATGTGCCAGCCCGGGCGTCCCACGCCGATCGCGGTATCCCAACTGGTTTCGCCGTCCTTGGGCGCCTTCCACAGCGCGAAGTCGCGCGCGTCGGCCTTTTCGTATTCATCCACGTCGACGCGCGCGCCGGCCAGGTTGCCGCTGAAATCGTTGTGCGAAAGCTTGCCGTAGCCAGGAAACGTGGCGATGCGGAAGTAAATCGAGCCGTCGCTCGAGTACGTGTGCTGGCCGGCCGTGAGGCGCGCAATCGCCTCCGCCATGTCGCCGATGTGGTCGGTGGCTTTCACCAGGTGCTCGGCCACTTCGAGCCGCAGCGTGGCGCAGTCGTCCAGAAACGCCTGGGTGTAGACGGCGGTGTATTCGTCCAGGCTCTTTTTTTCAGCCGCCGCGTTGCGGATGATTTTGTCGTCCACGTCGGTGATATTCATCACGTGATCCAGGCGGTAACCGCTGGCCCGCAGCCACCGCCGCAGGATGTCGACGAAGGTGAAGGTGCGGAAGTTGCCGATGTGGGCGTAACTGTAGACCGTGGGACCACAGGTGTATAAGCGCACCGTGTTGTCGCGCGCCGGATGGAACTCCTCGACGCGTTGCGAGAGGGTGTTATAAAAACGCAGCGCCATAATGGCAGGGAAATCTCATCGTAGCAGAGGTCACGGCCGTCCCTTAGTGGAGAGGAAAGTCGACGAACCTGGATGCTCCTGTGGGTAGTTGGTTCCACCAACTGATGCTCTGCCCGAGAATCGTCTTCCCGCGACCGTCGATCACGCCCTCACCCATCATCCCTGCGTCAGGGACGCCATCGCGGTTGATTCGCGCCTGGACGGTACTCCCTCTAAAGTTAACTGCATCAACCGCCGATAAGACAGGTGAATGCGGGATCATCGTCGGGAAGCTCGGATGATGTGCGCGGATATGGTGGAGGTGCGTTGGGAAGACGAAAAAAAACGGCCGCAGCGGGCCCTGGCGCTGCTTGAGGATATCTCGCCTTCCGGCGCCTGCCTGCAACTGGAAAATGGAATCCCGCTGGGCACCGAAGTTCACTGGGATTGCCCCAAACAGAGCTTCGCCGGCTGTGTGCGTTACTGCGTTTACCGGGAAATCGGCTTCTTCGTGGGAGTTGAATTCTCGGACGCGTGCCGGTGGTCGAAGAAGGCCTTTAAGCCGCTGCATTTGTTGGATTTGGAAAGGCTGGTGGCAAAGACGAAGAAATAGCTCGGGCGCCGCTGTTCCCTCAGTCCGCAGGCTGGGTTGCAAGGCAGGTTGGCGGCGGGTTCGGACTCGCACCCGGCGGAGGAGGGTAAGACCCACTTCTGTGTCTATGTCGTGCACCCATCACTTCGCGGCTTTTCTGGCTTTCTTGTGCCGGCGATGCTGGAGCGGGTTGGTGGGAGTGTAGCCAAGTTCCTTGGAGAGAATCTCGACCAGGCGGGCGAGCACCCGGGTGCGGGCCCAATATTTATCGTTGCCTTCCACCAGGCTCCAGGGAGCGGTGCGCGTGCTGGTTTTCACCAGCATCTCTTCGACGGCTTCCTCGTAGACGCTCCATTTCTGGCGGTTGCGCCAGTCCTCATCGGTGAGCTTCCAGGCTTTGTATCCGATGGTCTTGCGCTCCTCGAAGCGGCGGAGTTGCTCTTCGCGGGAGATGTGGATCCAGAACTTGGCGAGGATGGTGCCGAAATCTTTCACCTGGCGTTCGAAGGAGTTGATCTCCTTGTAGGCGCGTTGCCAGGCCTCTTCGGGAGCGAAGCCTTCCACGCGCTCCACCAGTACGCGGCCGTACCAGGAGCGATCGAAGATGGCGATCTGGCCGCGCTCGGGAAGGCGGCGCCAGAACCGATAGAGGTAATGGCGCGTTTTGTCTTCGCCCTGCGGCGCGGCGATGGGGTAGACGACGTAGCCGCGCGGGTCCAGCTTTTCGGTGATCCGCTTGATGGCGCCGCCCTTGCCGGCGGCGTCCCATCCCTCAAACAAAATGATGACCGGACGTTTTTGCAGGTAGACCTGGTAGCCCAATTCGCGGAGCTGAATCTGGCGGCGTGTCACCTCGCGGACGTAGGCTTCGCGGGTGAGGGTGCGGGTGAGATCGAGCGTCTCGAGCATTAGGGCCTCCCTTCCGCGAGCGAATCCATGGCTTCGCGCAATTCCGCGTCCTTGGCAGCCAACTCCGGGATTTCGACGGAGGGCGGCGGCGCGTTGGCGCCCAGGCGTTTCTCGAGGGCCGCCACGATGGTGTCGAAGATGCGCTTGCGCGCGAACCATTTCGAAGTGGCTTCGACGATGGTCCAGGGCGCGAATTCGGACTCGGTCAGTTCCAGCATCTCCTCGATTGCGGCCAGGTACTCGCCGTATTTCTTCTGACGCGCCCAGTCGGCGTCGCTGACCCTCCAGGCTTCCAGCGGATCGGCCTTGATGGCGCGGAACCGCTCGCGCTGCTCCTTCTTCGAGATATGGAGAAAGAACTTGAGGATGACGGCGCCGTCGTCGGCCAGCACGCGCTCAAAATCGACGATGTCGCGGTAGGCCGGTCGCCACGCCTTCTCAGGGATGGTGCGCTCCACGCGCTCGTCCAGCACGCGAAAATACCAGCTTCGGTCGAAGATCACCATCTCACCGCGATTCGGCACCTTCAGCCAGAAGCGCCACAGCCAGGGACGCTGCTGCTCATACGTGCGCGGCGCGGTGATCGGATAGAGCTTGAACCCGCGCGGGTCCAGGCGCTGGGTCAAAGCGGCGATTGCCGTGCCCTTGCCCGCAGCGTCCCAGCCTTCGAAGAGGATCACCGTCGGCACGCCATGGTCCCAGCAGGCTTTTTCCAGATCGTAGAGACGATGCTGGACGGCAGGAAGCGCCCGCTTGTACTCCTCACGCGAGAGCTTCCTCTTGAGGTTGATGTTTTCGAGCATGGCTCCTGATTCATGTTAGTGCATCGGCGGGGGAGTTACTCGCGAAAAGCTCCGGTGGGAGCAGCGAAACAGGAGCGCGGCGCGGCGTGTCCGGCAGAGTCACGCACCTTGATGCGGGACGATAATCCGGCTTCGATCGGCTTTGGGAATGGCTCGCCGCCACTGCTTCTTTGCGATCATCTCGCTAAGCGGCGCATCGGGATACTTGTTCCAGACCCGCGGGGCTCGACGGCTAATATCAGATTCGATCGCGTCCTCCCCGTCTGCGTCGAGGCCGACCGGTCCCGGGGGAGTTGAGATTCCTGACGGTGACGGTTAGCCCTGTTGCGAAGCCTCTTCCGGAGAGGAACGCTCTTACGCGCCGCCTGCGGAGACCCGCCATACGCATTCCGGCGATCCTTTAGGCCGTTCGGGACAGGCCACCCAATTCCGAAGTGCATCACCATCGAAAGCAGGGCGCGGCCCAATGGGAACTGCGGGGCTGGCCGTGGAACGAAACCGCATACCCGCCGACGATCAGGTATTTAACGCCGTGGGCGTGGAAGGCGGACAACAGGTCCTTGAAGTCTTGGTACATCCGGAGCCATGCCTTTCAGCGCGTACGCAGCGGTGCTGAGTTCGGAAACCGCGTCCATCCGTTCGTGCACCGGGCGGCTCTGCCAGTACCGATATTCGTCGGCTTTCATTTCCTTGTAGCTGGTGTATTCACGGATGGTCTTGTCCATACGTTCTGTTTGTAGCACGCCCCGCGCTGCCATTCAATGTGCCGCCGCTCCGCCCGCCGCGCGGTACTTGTGCTGTAATACCACTGTGAAAACCATTTTTTCGTTGTTGCTAATGACCGCGGCTGCGGCGCAGGGCGCGGAGCTGCTCGTCCTTTCGGGATCGAATCCGGGCGGCGGCGCCAAGGGCATTTACGCTTATCGCTTCGATACCATCTCCGGCGAGCTGAAACCGGCGGGGCTGGCGGTGGAGACCACCAACCCCTCGTTCCTGGCGGTGGATGCGAGCGGCCACTTCCTGTACGCGGTGAACGAGGTCGGGGGGAAGGGAATGGTCAGCGCCTTCTCGATCGACCGCGCGGCGGCGCGGCTGACGCTGATCAACCAGGTGTCTTCCAAGGGCGGCGGCCCCTGCCATCTGGCGCTCGACGCCACGGGCCGGTGGCTGGCGGTAGCCAATTACGGAACCGGCAGTGTGGCCGTGCTACCGGTGGGCGCCGGCGGCAAGCTCGGTGAGGCTACCGGGTTCGACCAGCACCATGGCTCCAGCGTCAACCGCGCGCGGCAGGAAGGGCCGCACGCGCACGAAGCGGTCTTCTCGCCCGACAACCGGTACCTGCTGGTGCCGGACCTCGGCCTCGACCAGATACTGGTCTACCGTTTCGACGCCGGCAAGGGGACGATCGCCCCGAACGACCCGCCATTCGCGGTGCTCGCTCCCGGGTCTGGCCCGCGGCACCTGGCCTTTCATCCGGACGGCAAAGTGGTGTACGTGATCAATGAGCTGGCCTCCACCGTTACCGCGTTTCGTTACGACGCGGCGAAGGGCGCGCTTCAGGATTTCCAGACACTGAGCGCGCTGCCCCCCCATTTTACGCAGGTGAGCACTGCCGCTGAAATCGCCGTCAACGCCGCGGGCAGCGCGGTGTACGCTTCCAACCGCGGGCACGACAGCATCGCGCTGTTCGAGATTCAGCCTGTGCTATTCAAGCTGGCGGAGCCAGAGGACACGCCTACGCTCGGCAAAACGCCGCGCCACTTCACGCTGGACCCGGACGGCAGATTCCTGCTGGTCTCGAATCAGGATTCGGACAACATCGTGGTCTTCCATGTCCACCCGCGGACTGGAGAGCTGACGCCAACCAAGCATAAACCGGTGGAGCAGCCGAGGCCGGTGTGCCTGGTATTCGTCAAGTAACCAGGCGCCCGCTTAAAGCAGCCGGAAATTCACCTCCACCTCGGCGCTGCACGGAACGGGCTTGCCGTTGCGGTAGGCGGGGCGGAAGCGCCAGCGGCTGACGGCTTCGACGGCGCGTTCCTCCAGGCCGAAGCCGAGCGGCCGGCGGACACGGATGTCGCGCGGGCGGCCGTTCGAGTCGATTTCGATGAGCAGAATCACGGTGCCCTGGACCTTACCCTTGCGCGCCTCTTCGGAATAGGCCGGCTCGGTTTTGACCAGCAGCACCGGCGCGGTGAAGACGCCGCGGCCGGCTTCGATATCGGGTCCGCCGATGCCGCCGTTGCTGCCCGGGCCGGAGCCAGGCCCATGGCCCGGACCATCGCCACCGCTGGTGCCGGTGCCAATGCCGCCGTTCGTGCCGGGGCCGCCGGACCTGGTTCCGAAGATGCCGGCCGGGTCGCCCCACTGCTCGACATTGACCATCGGCATGACGGTGTCGGAGGGCGCCAGGATGGTGGGCTCGATGGGCAGCTTGGAATCGAGGTCGCGGATTTCGACCACCGGCGGCGTGAAGACTCGGGGGGCCGGACGCGGTAAAGGGCCGAGCTGCGGCGGAGCGAGTTGGTTCTGGCCGCCGCCTCCGCCGCGATCCGGGGCGGGCGGTAAGAAGACCAGGTCGCGCGCCGCCAGCAGCATCGGGCGCATCACAGCGATGGGCGGATTAGCGCCCGTGGTGGCAAACAGAATGAGCGCGATGGCGGCGATATGAAGCAGCACCGAGTAGAACGTGGAACGTATGGGTGAACCAGTCATGACTGTGCACCTGCCATGGCGGCTGGTGCAGATGCGTGGCCATTGCGCAGGTGCTTTGTTACGAACGAAGCCGGGGACTCCGCGCGTGGAGCGGCGAGAAACACTGTGCAAACCGGGGAACGGTGGAGCGAAGACGCGTGCGAATGATGCCACAGGTGGGAGTCTTACACTGCAACCAACCTCCGCGGACCGCTGACAAAGGGGTTGCCTCGCAGAAGGAAACGCAAGGGGCGCTCGGCGCAGATGCGGATGCCGATCCGCGGCGTCACCTCAATCTCGAGCGCGCGCGGTTCGGCGGGCTCGCGCACCACCAGGCTGCCGCGGGTGACGTCAACGCCGTAATGGACGCGGGTGATGGCCATCGCCATGGTAAGCCGGCCGGGACCGCGGGCAAGGTCTTCCAGCTTGCCGGCGTCGGGGCGCCGCTGCCGCATGAGCTCGATGCCCGCCACCGGTTGCAGGGCGCGAATCAGCACGCAGCCCGGTGTGCCGGCCGGCTCGGTCACCAGGTTGAGGCATTCATACATGCCGTAGATCAAATAGACGTAAGCGTGGCCGGCGTCGCCGAAGATGACGCGGGTGCGGCCCGTGATGCCGCGCGCGGAATGGGACGCCAGGTCGTCGCGGCCCGGGTACGCTTCGGTCTCGACGATGATCCCGGCGGCTGGCGAATGCACGAGCACCTTGCCGAGCAGGGCGCGCGCCACCTCCGCCGCCGGCCGCTCGTAAAAGGGCCGCTTGAGAATTGGACCCAAACGCATCATCGCCGAACCATCTTCGCCCATCCGCCGTTACAATGGAAAGCGCCCATGCGATTGTTCACCGCCCTGGACCTGGCGCCCGGCGTGGCCGCCAACCTGGAACGGCTGCTCAAGCAGCTTCGGCCCACCGCGCGCATCCAATGGAGCCCGCCCGCCAACCTGCACATCACCACCAAGTTCATTGGCGAATGGCCGGACGAGCGGCTGGCGGAACTGAGGGCCGCCCTCGCCGCGCTCCCGGCGCGAGCGGCCATCCCGGTGCGCATCCACCACCTTGGCTTCTTCCCCAATCCGCACGCGCCGCGGGTGTTCTGGTGCGGCATCGAGGCGCCCGGCTTGGCCGAACTCGCGGGCGAGACGGACCGCGCCACCGCCGCGCTGGGCGTAGAGGCGGAAACCCGCGCCTTCTCGCCGCACCTCACCCTGGCGAGAATCAAGGAGCGCCTCAACCTGCAACCGCTGCGGGAGGCCATCGCCGGACTGCCGGAGCTCGAATTCGGGAACTTCATCGCCGCGGGTTTCTGTCTGTACCGGAGTCAATTGCGGCCGGGCGGGAGCGTTTACACCAAGCTTGCGGAGTTCCCATTCCAGCCATGATGCCGCTCGCCGCTTGCCTGCTCGCCTACTTCCTGGGCGCCATTCCGTTCGGATATATTTTGGTGAAATGGAAAACCGGCGGCGACGTGCGCGGCGCGGGCAGCGGCAACATCGGCGCCACCAACGTGCTGCGAACCACCGGCCGGACGGCGGGCGTGATTACGCTGCTGCTCGATATCGCCAAGGGGTACGTGGCGGTGTGGGCGGCGGGCAAGTTGACCGGCGGCGATTCGCGGTGGATGGCGGCCGCCGCGGTGGTGGTGATGCTGGGCCACGCTTACCCGGTGTTCCTCGCATTCAAAGGCGGCAAGGCGGTCGCCAGTTTCGTCGGCGCTTTTTTGTGTTTGACACCGCTTGCTCTGACGACTGTGCTGGCGGTGTTCGTCGGGGTGGTGGCGTGGACGCACCACATCTCGATGGGCTCGATCGTGGCGGCCGCGGTTTTTCCGCTGGCGGTCTGGCTAATTGCGGTACCAGCTTGGCCTGTGGAGGCAGCAGCGGTGATCGCGGCCGGGCTCATTATCTACAAACATAGCAGTAATATTCAACGGCTGCGGGCTGGAACGGAGAGCAAGTTCATCTTTGGAGCCAAGAAACCGTGAAGCGGCTGGCCATAATCGGCGGTGGGGCTTGGGGAACGGCGCTGGCCATCGTGCTGGCCCGACGTTTCGAGCGTGTGTGCCTCTGGGTTTATGAAAGCGACGTCGCTCAACGGCTACAGGCCGAGCGGGAGAACGATGCTTATCTTCCTGGTTTTCAAATACCTGAAAATGTTTCGGTCACCAGTGACTTAGCGGTTGCCGTAGAGCGTGCCGAGGTGGTGCTGAGCGTGATGCCTTCCCATCATGTGCGGAGCGTATATGCGCAGATGCTGCCCGCGCTCACCGAATCCATGATTTTCGTCAGCGCTACGAAGGGGCTCGAAGTCGGCACAATTCTACGAATGTCGGAATTGATTGGCTCGTCCGGCAGCCGGTTCCCTTTGCAAGTGGCTGCGCTTTCCGGACCGACCTTCGCAAAAGAGGTTGCGCGTGGTGAACCAACGGCATTGGTAGTAGCTTCGCCGGACGACGACCTGAACCGGTGCATCCAGTCGGCCTTCTCCGGGCCCACCTTCCGGATATACACCTCGTCAGATCCGATAGGTGTAGAAATTGGTGGCTCGATCAAAAACGTGATTGCCATTGGCTCCGGCGTGATTCATGGAATGGGGTTTGGGCACAACGTGACTGCCGCGCTGATCACGCGCGGGCTGGCCGAGATGACGCGGCTGGCGGTGGCCATGGGCGGGAGGGCGCAGACTCTGGCAGGCCTCGCCGGCTTGGGGGATCTGGTCCTCACCTCCACCGGCGAGCTAAGCCGTAACCGTATGGTGGGAATCGAGTTGGCGCGCGGGCGGAAACTCGGCGAGATCGTCGGCTCGATGAGGATGGTGGCAGAAGGGATCAAGACCACCGACGCGGCTGTCGAACTGGCCCGGCGCTTCGGGGTGGAGATGCCGATCACCGAGCAGATGTACCAAATGTTGTACCACGGGGTATCTCCCCGGGAAGCCATCCAGCGGCTGATGGAACGTTCGCTCAAAGGGGAGTAGGCGGTTTTCGCAGACTTGCCGCAACCTCCGATGCCGAAATGGGTTAATACGAACATGGGAGGAGCCACGGCGGCTCTGGACTATGATGCGGAGCTGATGCTCCGCGTGAAGGACGGTGACGGGGAGAGCTTCGCCGCTTTGTTGGAGAAGCACCGTTCGCCGGTAGTCCACTTTTTGTACAGGATGGTGCAGCAGCAGGCCGTAGCTGAGGAATTGGCGCAGGAGGTATTCCTGCGGGTATACCGTTCGCGCGGCACGTATGAGCCCACGGCGAAGTTCACCACGTGGCTCTTTCGGATTGCCACGCATTTGGCCTTGAATTCGCTTCGCGACGGCAGGAACGAGCGGAGCCAGGAGCGGCTGGACGAGCGCTCCGAAGGCGTGCCGGCGCTACAAGTGGAAGACCGCCGGCCGTCGGTGGAGCAGTCGATGGTGCGCCAGGCGATGCTGGACGAAGTCAGGCGAGCGATCGCGGCGCTGCCTGGCAAGCAACGGGCAGCGGTCCTGATGCATAAGTACAGGGAGATGGAATACACGCAGATTGCCAACGTGCTGAACTGTTCCGAATCTGCGGTAAAGTCATTACTGTTCCGGGCATACGAAACACTGCGTGCCCGCTTGGCCCATATGGCATAGGGAAGGACGTTATGAAGTGTCCACTGGAAACTCGGGAAGACGCGGAAATCCTGGTGGCTTACAGTTCCCGCGTGCTGAACGGGGGCGATACGGAGTTGCTGGAAGCGCATCTGCAGTGCTGCTCGGCGTGCCGGGAGTTTGTGAGCGGGCAGCGGGCCGTGTGGGAAGCGCTGGACGGCTGGGAAGCGGCGCCGGTATCGGCGGACTTCAACCGCCGCTTGTATGCGCGCATGGCGCGCGAAGTTTCGTGGTGGCAACGAATGCGGGGCCGGATGGGACTCCTGTTGGTCTACCGCGCGCTGCCGGTAGCGGCAGTGGCGGCGTTGGTGGCGGTGGGAGTGCTGCTGGAACGGCCTGCGCCGCCCAGAGTGCCGCCGCAGCCCGTGACGGCGCAGGTGGATGGGTTGCAGCCGGACCAGGTGGTACACGCGCTGGACGAGATGGAAGTTCTCGACCAGTTTAATCACCTGATGAAGCCGGGCAGTTCCACGCCACGGATGTAAGATGCGTAGGCTCTATTTCATTGCGGGTTTGGTTTGCCTGATGGCCGCGGGCGGGCGGGCGGATGAGAGTACCGCCAAACCGCCCAAGGCAGTCCCGGCGCCACGTCCCCGTGCGGCGCCCGCAGCCGCCCGTCCCAAGGGGGCTCTCAGGGCCGCGGGAGGCCACAAGCTAAACAACCCGCTGAACCCGGGGCAGCGGTTCCTGCAGATGACCCCGGAAGAGCAGGAGCGTGTGATGGAGCGCGCCAACCCGCAGCAACAGGAGCGGATGCGGGCCGCGCTGGAGCGTTATAACAGTCTGCCCCCGGCAGCGCGCGAGCGGCTTTTCCGGCAATACCAGTTGCTCAAGGACCTGCCGCTGGGGCAACAGGCGCTGGTCAGCCGCCAGTTTCAGGGATTTAACCAACTGCCGGACGACCGCCGCTGGCCGGTGGGGCAAGAACTGATCCGGCTGCACAGAATGCCGCCGGAGAAGCGTGCCGCGCGGCTGGAGAGCGAAGACTTCGTGGCCCGGTATTCCCCGGCCGAGCGGCAGATCCTGAGAGATCTTTCGCTAAATCTGCCGCCCGAGTACCCGTTGCCTGGCAAATAAGCGGAGCCGAGGCCAACTTTGGAGAACGGTTGTCCGTTGTCCAAATACGGCACAACCATTACTAACCAAGTCGTTGGTTGATTTTCTACCGAGAATTCTGCTACCTTGCGTTGACCTTATGAATTGTTGTGATGAATTCACAACTGCGAGGGCGCGATGAAGCAACCAGCGGCGGCCGGTAACGGGAATTACCGGGAGATGCTGCTGACCAAGCGGCACGATGTGCTGGCGGGGCTCGGCATCAAGTTCGATACCCTGGCGCGGATGGGCCGCGTCGCGGAAGAAGACCAGGCGCAGATCACCCACGACGAGTTCGTGTCGCTGCGCCTGAACAGGCTCGACTACCTGCAACTGCGGATGATCGAAGAGGCGCTGGACCGCTTGAACTCCGGCGATTTTGGCATTTGCCTGGCCTGCGAGGAGCCGATCCCGGCCAAGCGTCTGAAGGCCTTGCCTTGGGCGCGCTACTGCGTCGACTGCCAGGAATCGATTGGCGCCGATACGGAAGATCATGACGGGGAGCCGGCGTCGCGGCTGGCGGTACGCTTGGCGGGCTGAGGTGGTAGCGCCGGCGGTCTTGCCGCCGGTGTTTTGTTCGTACTCCGCCGCGGCCACTCTTCGCAACAGACCGGGCTATCCTCACCGTGCCAACGCCCTGAAAGAGCACCGGCGGCAAAAGACCGGCGGCGCTGCGGCAGCCTTGAAGTCCCAGGTTCGCAGGCTGGCCTGCGCCACCGGCACAGGTGTGCCCAGGTTTCACGGGATTGACCGGGTGAGAAGCGGGTTCTACAATAGAATCGAGCTCAAATTACTCCTGTCCCGGTGCGGGTGTGGCATGGACCGAATACGTCTTTCCATCGTTGGCGTCTCGATCTCGATTGTGGTCTGTCTGATTGCGGCGGGCCAGCAGACCGACTCGCAAGATTCCCAAAAGGACAAGGACAAGGCCCAGACGTTGCGCGAGACCGTCTCCAAGCCGCTGACGGAGAAGCAGAAGAAGAAGAAGGAAGCGCAGCTCAAGCGGGAGCTGGAGTCGCCCTACCGCAAGTGGCTGAATGAAGACGTCACTTACATCATCACCGATGAAGAGCGGGCTGCGTTCAAGCGCCTGCAGACCGACGAAGAGCGCGAGCAGTTCATCGAGAATTTCTGGTTGCGGCGCGATCCGACGCCGGACACGGTCGAGAACGAATTCAAGGAAGAGCATTACCGCCGGATCGCTTACGCCAACGAGAATTTCGCTTCGGGAATCCCGGGGTGGATGACGGACCGCGGCCGCATCTACATCGAGTACGGGCCGCCGGATGAAATCGAAGACCACTCGTCGGGCGGGTTCTATAACCGGCCCATGGAAGAGGGCGGCGGCGAAACCTCCACCTATCCGTTCGTGCAGTGGCGCTACCGATACATTGAAGGCATGGGCAACAACGTGGTTCTCGAGTTCGTGGACCCCAGCATGTCGGGCGAATTCCACTTGACCATGGACCCGTCGGAAAAAGACGCCCTGCTGTACGTACCCGGCGCCGGCCTCACCATCATGGAAGAGATGGGCCTGAGCAGCAAGAACCAGCGCTTCAACAATACCGACGGCACGCACCTGGCAGCGCCGTTCGGCGGCCAGCCCGAGAACGTGCACGAATTCGACCGCCTGGAAAACTGGGCCGCGATAAACAAGCCCCCGAAAGGCCAGTTCCCGGACCTGGAGGCCCAGGTCAATTCCAAGATCAGTTACAACATTTTGCCGTGCAAGGTGCGCACCGATTTCTTCCCGGTGACCGACGCCTCGGTGCTGACGTACGTCACGGTGCAGTTTGAGAACAAGGATCTGCAATTCGCGTCGAAGGAAGGCTTGCAGCGCGCCACGGTGAACATTTTCGGCCGCATCACCACCATGACGCGCCGCATCGTGACGACCTTTGAAGACACGGTCACGGTCAATGCCATTCCGGCGTCGCTGCAGGCGACCCAGGCGCAGAAGTCGATTTATCAGAAGACGATGCCGCTGCTGCCGGGCACCTACCGGCTGAACGTGGTGTCCAAAGACCTGACCGCGGGGAACATGAACAACTACGAGGCTGCCATCACGGTGCCCCGCCTGGATCCGGACAAGGCTAGTACCAGCACCATGATGCTGGCGGACATAATCGAGAAAGTGCCGATGAAGAGCATCGGCGCCGGACAGTTCATTATCGGCGATTCCAAAGTGCGGCCGCGCATGGACGATGTGTTCAAGCACGATGAAAAGATGGGTATCTATTTAAAAGTCTATAACTTGGGGGCCGACCAGGCGACCCACAAGCCGGTTGGCACAGTGGAGTATGAGCTGGTGCGGTCCGGCTCCAACGAGAAGATTTTCGACTTCACCGAAGACTTGAACGAGATCCCGGACGCCTCGGCATCCCAGTTGACGATTGAGAAATTCCTGCCCCTGAAGAGCCTGCTTCCGGGCCAATACACGTTGCGGATGAAAATAACCGACAAGAACCGTAACCAGACCCTCACACCCTCGGCCCCGTTTACGGTAACCTAGTAGGGTTCCGGTGAGCGTCCGTCAAGGGCGGGCGAGCGTCGCGATGGTGACGAACAAGGCGCATAACACGGCGGCCTGCATGCTGGCGGGGGTTTTGTGCATGCTTACGCCCGGCGCCGCGGACGCCGTTGAGGCCGTCAAACTGTCCGGGTCGATCGCAGGCGTGGTCAACGATTCGCACGGCGTGCCGCAAATGGGCGCCACGGTGACCGTATACAACCGCCAGGACCGGCAGGTGGGCAAGGTTCTGAGCGATCAGAACGGCCAGTTCCGCGTGGCCGGTCTTATCCCGTCGCTGTACTCGCTACGCGTGACGCTGGCCAGTTTCGTGCCTGCCGTCCGCAAGGACATTGCAGTCGAGGCGGGCCGGCTCAGGCTTTTGCACGTCAGTTTGAACACGCTGTTCAGCTCGATCCAGTTGGACTATCCGAACATCGAAAACGGCAGTTTCATCTCCGACGACTGGAAGTGGGTGTTGCGAAGCGCTCCCGATGTGCGCCCGGTGATGCGCTTCCGGGAAGACCCGGCCGGGGCTGGCCAGGACCCGCCGGTAACGCTGTTTGCCGACACGCGCGGAATTCTACGCTTCTCGGCCGGCGACGGGGTGGTGGCCGACGCAGCCAGCGAGGCGGATCTCGGAACGGCCTTTGCGCTGGAAACCTCGCTTTATGGCAACAGCCTGCTTCAGTTGAGTGGTAATTTTGGATACGGTTCACAGACTGGCGTACCGGTGGCGGCGTTTCGTACCAGCTACAGCCGCGAACTCGCCGGGGGCAGGCCGGTGGTTTCCGTCACCATGCGGCAATTGTATCTGCCGGAACGTATGGGGCCGGTGATGGCGGGCACCGATGCGGGGATACCCATTTTGCGGACGCTTTCGACAAGCGTGGATAACCGCACTCAGGTTGCCGACAACGTCTCGGTGCAATACGGGAGCCAGGTCGACACGGTTTCGTTCGTGGACCATCTCACATATTTGAGTCCGTATGCGCGGCTTTCGTGGGCGGTGGACAATGCGACCGATGTGGAGGTCGCTTACTCCTCCGGCAACGCCCGGCCCGAGATGGGGGACACAGGCGCGGATGACGCCGAGTTGCGCCAGAACCTGAGCACGCTAGGAATGTTCCCGCGGCTTTCACTCGCCGACGACCACACCCGGTTGCAGCGCGGCGAGGAGTGCGAGGTTGCCGTGGCGCGCAAAATGAGATCGCGCGCGGTCCGGCTGTCGGCATACCGCGAGGTGCTCAGCGACGCCGCCATCGCGATGGTGACGCCGCTGGGATTTTACATGGCCGGCAACATTGTTCCCGACTTGTTCTCGAACAGTTCGGTTTTCAATGCCGGGAACTTCGACATGACCGGATTGGATGCCGCGTTCACCCAGAATCTGGGACAGCACGTGAACGCTAGCGTGTCCTACGGCAATGAGGGCGCCTTAACCGCCTGGCCTGGGGAACTGGAGAGCAACAGCCCGGACGAATTGCGCTCGATGCTCCATGCCGGGCGCCGCCAGGCCGTTACCGCGCGGCTTGCGGCGACGGTTCCGCACACCGGTACGCACCTGATCGCGAGTTACCAGATCGCCCTCGGCGATGCGCGCTGGGTTATGGCTGGCAACCCGTATAGCATGCAGCCGCTGCGGTCGCTCCCGGGGATGAATCTCGGCCTGCGGCAGCCGATTCCCGGTCTGGGGAAACGCGTCGAGGCGACCGCCGAGTTGCGCAACATTCTGGCGCAAGGGTACCTGGGGATCAACACGTCGAGCGGCCGGTTGTTGCTGGTGGACAACCCGCGCAGCGTGCGGGGCGGCCTCGCTTTCATCTTCTGATTGCGCGCGGCGTGGCACACACAGGAGTGCGTGCGCGACGGTTTTCAGTGCATCACCCGGCCGATCACGCGCCGCGAAACGGCTCCGATTCCCGCCGAATCGGACCCAGGCACCTCCTGTACTGAAGACGATACATGTCTCAAAATTCCGGCGATGCTGGCCTGAATCGTAAGACCTCCATTTCCAAGCCGCATACCCGGATGAGCTCTCTCCACCGCGCCCATTCCGGCCACCTTGTAGAATGGAAGACACGCATGTCCCAGCCGCTTGTGGGGATGGACCTCGCCGATCTGCGCGAGGCTCTCGGCTCCGATCAACCCGGTTACCGCGCCACTCAGGTTTACGAGGCCATCTATCGGGGCCGCGCCACCGGCCTGGTTGGCATCAGCGCTCTGCCCACAGCTCTGCGCCAGAGCCTGGCCAAGCGGCTCACCATCGGGCTCCCGGAAATCGCCCGCCGCTTCGAGTCGGTGGATGGGACGCGGCGCTACCTGCTGCGCCTGGAGGATGGCCGCACGGTGGAAGCCGTGTTGATGCCGGAAGGCGAGCGCGACACCATGTGTATTTCGAGCCAGGCCGGTTGCCCGGTGGATTGCAAATTCTGCATGACTGCGCTGCTGGGCCTGGAACGCAACCTGACGGCGGGCGAAATCGTGGGCCAGGTGTTGACGCTCGTGCACGACAACGGCCTCGACCGCGCGCGCGATCCGCGCCGCCTCAACATCGTCATGATGGGCCAGGGCGAGCCGCTGCTCAATCTCGACAACGTCATCAAAGCGACTCGCCTCCTGCTCGATCCCGCCGGCTTCGGGCTCTCGCCGCGCCGCATCACGGTCTCCACCGCAGGCATCGTGCCCAAGATCGCCGAGATGGGACGCGAACCGGTGCGGCCGAAGCTGGCGGTTTCGCTCAACGCCTCCACCGAAGAGGCGCGCCGCGAGCTGATGCCCATCACCCGCAAGTATCATTTAAAGGACCTGATCGAAGCCTGCCAGACTTATCCGCTGCGGCCGTGGGAGAAGCTGACGTTCGAATACGTGCTGCTCAAGAGCGTCAACGATACCGACGCCGATGCGCGCCGGGTGGCGAAGCTGCTCGCGAACCTCAACGCCAAGCTCAATCTGATCGCGCTGAACTCAGGACCGGAGATTCCTTATCAGACGCCGGACCCCGAGCGGACGGCAAGTTTTCAAGCAATTGTGCGCCGCTCTCTCCCCTGTTTCATCCGTAAGCCACGTGGTTTGGATATCTTCGCAGCGTGCGGGCAGTTGAAATCGAGCGCGGTGTAAGAGCGCGGGCTCGGCCTCATGCGCCGGAAGTGGTGATGGTGATGCTGCCTGACTGGAGGCCGGGCGAAGTCGCGGTCATCTGAATCCGACCGGGCTTGGCGGCCGATTGCACGATGGCCAGGCACAGACCGTTGAACGCCTTCCTGCGATCGCCCTTGAAATCCTCGTGACTAACCGGATTTCCGTTGTCTAGCCCGATGATCTTGCCGGCTCCTTGAATCCGGAAGGTCACCTCGTTAGCTGCATCTGGCACTACTCTGCCTTGGGCGTCGAGTATCTGAACCGTGACATGAGCGACGTCCCTGCGATCGGCGAAGATAGCGCTCCTGTCGACCGAGAGACCGATTGCAGCCGGTTCTCCCACGGTCGTGATTTCGACTTCGGAAACGACCTTCCCGTCCTTGACACCTACAGCCTTCAGCGTGCCCGGCTGATAGGGTACCGTCCACGTCAGATGCAGATCCGCCGTGGTGCGCGCCGCTCCAGCCCGCGCCGGGAAGTTGCCGTACTTATTCTCCATCCCGGAAAGCGGGAACCAATAGCCCTGAACTCCCAGGGACTTACCATTGAGAAATAACTCTACGGTGTCGCAGTTTGTATAGCAGAGTACCGGTATGAATTCGCCTTCCTTGCCCTTCCAGTTCCAATGAGGGAACAAGTGAATCATCGGCTTGGTCGTCCACTGGCTCTGGTAGAAGTAATAACCGTCCTTCTCGAAGCCGCAGGTATCCAGCACTCCCGCGGACGAACTCTTGGCAGGCCACCCGGACTCGCCCAGGTAATCGATACCGGTCCACATGTGGTCGCCGGACACGTAATCGTAGGTCCTCACGAAACTCCACAACCGCTCGACATCCACGCCGCGGTTTCCGCCCATCCCGCGCATGCCGCTCTGGGCGGTCTGCGGGAAAGCCCACCGGTAATCGCCACGGACGCCACCCATGGATGGGCTCTCTGTTCCGATAACCTTTCTGTGGGGGAACGCGTGCCGGTCGATGCTGTAATACTTTTGCGCCCGGTCGCGCCAGCGGTCCACATAGTTGTAGCCGACCACGTCGAGGAGTTCGAGAAACTCGTTCGAGACAGCCTCAGGTTCGGCGACGATCCTGTCGCAACCGACCGTCACCAAGCGGGTAGGATCCTCCCGATGAAAGATCGCGAGCAGTCTTCGGAGAGTCTCGACGCCCGCGGGGACAACCTGGTCAACCACCTCATTGCCGGCGCTCCACAGCGCGACGGAAGGGTGGTTGCGGTCGCGATGGATGAAGCTGGTTACGTCGCGCTCCGACCACTCATCGAAGTAGATTCTGTAACCGTAGTCGGGCGTCTGCGGCTTGGCGACCTTCCACTCGTCGAATGCCTCACTCATCACCAGGAAGCCCATACGGTCGCACAGGTCCAGGAATTCCGGCGCGTAGGGATTATGCGAGGTACGTATGGAGTTACAGCCCATCGCCTTCAGCAGCTCGAGGCGCCGTTCCCAGACACGTTCCGGAACCGCCGCTCCCACCGATCCGGCTTCGTGATGCAGACAGACGCCATTGAGTTTCACCGGCTTCCCGTTGAGCAGGCATCCTTTGTCCGCATCGAACTCGATGCTCCGAATCCCAAACGGTGTATCGTACTCGTCCACGACGCGGTCCTGATCCTTCAGCTTGCTGCGCACCTTATAGAGATAGGGATTGCCGATGGACCACAGGTTGGGCCTTTCGACGCGGATCTGCTGTACGAACTCATACCCGGCATTCGCCGCGATAGACTGGCTCGCGTCCGCAGTCCGGATCACCTTCCCATCCCGGTCCAGAACGGTGGTGGAGAGCGTGCAAGTCACGGCGCTCTTACCTTCATTCTGAACCATGGTCTTGACCTGAACGATGGAGGCAGCCTCCGCCACCTCGGGCGTGGTGACGAACGTGCCCCAGTGAGCCACATGGGCCGGGTTCGTAACCAGCAGCCAGGTGTGCCTGTAAATCCCCGACCCCGAGTACCAGCGGCAATTCGGCTGGTGGGAGTTATCCACCTTGACCGCAATCACGTTCTCGCCGCCCATGTTCAGGTAAGGAGTCAAATCGTAGTGAAAACTAATGTATCCGTACGGGCGTTTGCCAAGATATTGACCGTTGATCCATACCTCGCTGTTCTGGTATACGCCGTCGAAGTCGATCGTGCCTTTCCTGTTCCGAAACGAACCCGGCATACTGAAGTGTTTGCGGTACCAACCGATGCCGGTGGGCAAATGGGCAAAGGTCGCCGAACCGGGCTGCTCGCTGAACGGACCCTCAATGCTCCAGTCATGAGGCAGGTCCAGGTTTCGCCAGTTGCTGTCATCGAAGCCCGGTTGCTCTGCGCCTGGCGCGTCCGCCTTGAGGAACTTCCAGCCAAAATCGAAGCTTTCCCTCACGCGGGCCCGGCCGTCGCCGGCGAGCGGCGTTTGCGCGTTGGCTGGGCGCGCGGACTGAAGCGCGGACACAATGCCGGCCGCTCCGATCGCCTGCCCGAGCAGACTTCGCCGGCTCAGAGAGTCGTGTGGTCCATTTTCGCTTTCCATGATGCCTCCAGGATCACCGAGCATTCCGCGGCGATCCATCTAGAAGAAGACCTTCCATTCCACATCTTTGCCCGTAGACGACGTGTAGTCCACGGTCAACAGGCTGCCGCTGGCCGCCATTTTCGGCGCCAACCCCTCGGACAATTCCACTCGTTTGGCGGTGAAGCCGTCGGGAACGTAGATGCGCAATTGATAAGGATCGCCAGCAACCGCGCGGGAGACGCCACGCAGCATCCGTTGCTGGCCGTCGTAGGCGAGGTCCTTGATGTCAAACGCCATTTGCCGGATATGCCTGCTGGTGGAGATCAGCACCGGCTGGTTCTGCTTCTCGACGATGCTGTATATGTCGCAGTCATAGGGACTCAGCGGTCGCGTAACGAACTTACCTTTGAACGTCCCGATGAGTTGCCTGGTCCAGAATTCGTAAACGATGTATTCTTTGTCCGGGTCGAGGCGTAGGTCCTTCGCCGCGTCGAGCGTCGCAGTGAACTTGCGATCGGCTTTCCCGGTGAAATTGAAAACCGCCAGAATGGACCACTTTCCAAATGGGCGTTCAACCGGCATGTTCCAGATATGAGCCGGCTTGCGAACGAATAAGTCCACCGGATAGGACACATCCATGGTCGGCGGGCTGATTCGTTTCAACAGCTCAATCCGGTCGGCCGGATAGGGCACACTGAAGGCTTCCGATACGAACAGAGTGCTTCCGGCTATGGCGTGGAAGTTCGCATCGACTTTGGCTTCCTGAGCGGTGAAGTCCTTTCCATCGGAGGCGTTGTACTTATAGATATGGAAACCATCGCAGTCATTCCAGAACACGCGGCCGTTATAAAAGAACCGGTTCGCCGAGCCGAGCACCGTTTCGGTGAATAAGCCGGTGAATTCGGTCTGCGCCAAGGTCGAATCTCCCGTCTCGTAACCATGGTCGGCATCCTCTGAAATCCGGCAGATATCGACAATCCCGTAGGAATGATCGACGGGCTGCATGTTGGAGCGGATGACCATTCGCGGGGCCCTCTGGTCGATCGCCTCGCGCCATGGGAGTCCCGCGGCACGATAAGTCTCCAGCGCGCTCATAAAGGGATCGTACTGGCCCGGCCACTTGTCCCACCAATCCGCGAAATCCATCTCCGCACGGCCGGTGTCCTTCTCATGGCCAGTTACCCACTGGAGAATACGCTCGCGCTCGAGCTTGACGGTCAGAGGGTTGGAGAAATCGATCACCCTTTCCCCGCCGTATTTGACGGTATGAATAGGAAGAAAGCATTCAGCCGGATAATTGACACGGGAGGGGCGACCTTGGGTGCCTCCACCCGAACCATATATCCCAAAGCTCCCCTGCGGGCCGGGTCCTCCCAGTCCCCAGTAGAAATCGACCAAGCCATTATCCTTGAAGAATCTGGCCGCATTGGCGTTGTTGCCGCCGGACATCCATCCGTGAAATCGGCTGTAATTATTCGCGACCAGTTCCCGATCGTCCAGGTTGATCGGCCGCCGCTGTTTGAGACGTATGTCATGCGCGATGGCGATCAGGTCCGCCTGATGTTCCATCGCACGAAGGGCGTCCTGATTGAAGTCGATGAGGAGTTTCTCTCCTGGGAAGCTCATTCCCGGGGGCATGGTAACCTTGTAACTGCAATATCCCCGGATCTGCATGCGGTCGGGAACCTTCCCCTGCCAGCCCGACGCCACTTCGAATCTGGACGCCCCCTTGAGAGTCGTCACATGTCCCATGAGCAGGCTGTTGCCCGTGTCACTGTCTCTCACGACATGGTTTACCGCGTAGGTTTTGGGCGTGATCAAATTGATCACTGACCACAGTTCGTAATAATCGCGGTTGCGAGACTGAGTTCCCAGGGTAATCCATTTGTCGGTGGTGCCTCCCAGACGCGCATCGCTGGACACAAAGTAATCCATGTCTCCTATGTCGGCCGGCTTGCCGGTCTGGTTCGAACGGCCCAAGCTGACCAAGATGTCGTTGCCGGTCTTGCTGACGGATATCCGATACTCGAAATCGAGCTGTCCGGATTTCTTCCCACGCAGCGTCACGGTGGCAAACGATCCGAGGTTGTTGGAGTCATTGTTATTGACGGAAGACGTCACCGTCCAACCTGTGGGGTCGTCACCGGGAAGAAAGTGGACCTCGTTTAGCCGCATCGGCGTTCCTTTGACTTCGGCCGACCAGCGGCAGGCGTCCGCGTCGATTGTTAGCAGAAGGTTCGTGGTGTCGATTCTGATTGGTGTTGCCGCAATTGCCGGCAGGCATTGCAGCAGAACGATGGTGGCGAAGCTGCCCACGGCGCTTACAGTAGTCTTTCCGTGCATGATTCCGGTCCTCACTAAGCCGGAGTTATCGATGCGGCCATCTCAACTCCTATCGCGGCGTGATCAGGCCGCCCAGCTTATCTTGTTCGCTGGCCGTGGTCCGCGGAAAGCGGGGCGACCAGGCTTCGGGGTACTTGAGGCCGGAGCCGGTGTTATAAAGAACGATGCGGTCGGCCGGTTTCAGGAATCCACTCGTGAGCAGTTTGCGCAGCGCGGCCACGCAGGCGGCGCCTTCCGGCGCGGCGAAAATGCCCTCGCTCGAAGCCAGCTCGGCTCCAGCATCGAGCATTTCTTCATCGCTCACCGCGATCGCCGTGCCGCCCGAGGAGCGCACGGCGCCGAGCACCAGGAAATCGCCCAGCGGTTTGGGCACGCGCAAACCGGCGGCCAGCGTGTGTGCGCCATCGAAGAAACGGCTGCGCGGCTCGTTTTCCTCGAAGGCGCGGACCACCGGCGCGCAACCTTCCGCCTGCACCGCGATCATTTTCGGCCGCCGGCTGCCGATCCAGCCCAGCTTCTCCATTTCGTCAAACGCCTTCCACATGCCGATCATGCCGACGCCGCCGCCGGTGGGATAGAGGATGGCGTCGGGCGGTTCCCAATCCATCTGCTCGGCCACTTCGTAGCCCATGGTCTTCTTGCCTTCGATGCGATAGGGCTCTTGGAGCGAGCTCAAGTCGAACCAGCCTTCCTGGGAGCCGCGCGCGGCGACCATGCGGGCGCAATCGCCGATCAAGCCGTCCACCAGGGTGACGTTGGCGCCGTAGGCTTTGCACTCCAGGTAATTCGCCTGCGGAACGTCGCGCGGCATGAAGATGTAGGATTCGATGCCGGCCGCCGCCGCGTAGGCCGCCAGGGCGCTGGCCGCATTGCCGGCCGAAGGAATCGCCACTTTGCGGATGCCCAGTTCCACGCACATCGAGATGGCGCAGGCCAAGCCACGTGCCTTAAAGGACGCGGTGGGATTCAATCCCTCGTCTTTGACCCAGAGCGCTTCGGCGCCCAGCCGCGCGCCCAGCCGCGTGGTACGCAGGAGCGGCGTCCAGCCCTCGCCCAAACTCACGATGGAAGCTTCCGAGGGCGGCAATACCGGGGCATATCGCCACATGCTGGAAGGTCCGCCGGCGACTTCCCGCCGCGGCCAGCGATGCCGAATGGTATCGAGATCGTACCGCACCAGCAGGGGACCGCCGCAGGAACAGAGGTTCGCCGGCGCGCCTGCATCCAGCCTGGAGCCGCACTGGCTGCATTCCAAATGGGTTGCTCTCGCCATGAATCATCAAGTCTAGCATTCGGCGAAACCGGAGCCGCTGGTGCGAGCGGCCCCGCAACACGGACGCGGATTGCCCGCGATCACTGGCCTTCCCGTAACGGAATCGCCGCCGCGGGCCGTTCCCTTCGAGCGCCTACTCTGATATAAAGAATAGTTTGGGACTCCGATGCTGCACTCTTGCGGACACACACACTTCCACCGCCATTACCGGGATCAGGACGCGCCAGGCGGGGGCGGCGCCGACCGCCAAGCCGGCCTAGCACCGGCGAAGAGCGCGCCGCTCCCGCCTTCGCACGACGAGATCGCGGCGTTAGCTTATTCCTATTGGGAAGCCCGTGGCAGGCAGGGCGACTCGCAGTGGGAGGATTGGTTCCGCGCGGAACGAGAGTTTCGCCGAAAGGCGTGAGCGATTGTGCGCGAATACACCCACAGCGCAATCCGCTGCCTGGCAACCCGGTGCGCGAAACTCTATCTCGACTTAGCGTGAGGCAGCTTGGCTGAACGTGCGGCGCATCCGCCGGATCTTCCACGAAAACAAGCACTCGAGAGCGGCGAAGAGCAGCAACGAGAACGTAATGTTTTGCACTAGCGGCATGGGAGCATTCTCCGTCTGTTTTCTTATATAGCAGAACTGGTGCTCAAATCCTAGACCTGTCAGTACCTACATCGGGTACTGTAGGACCAGCAACAGGTAAATTCCCGAGGCAGGTTAGTATTAACTTTCCGCTGACATGGCACGCCCGCCTGCCCGGAACCGGTGTCATACAATTGAAGATGGGATGTCGGCACGGACAGGACGCAAACTCGCGATTTTGGAACCGATAGCGGTTTTCGGCTTGATCCTGGCCTACATCTGGAGTTTGCGCTACCATCACCCGGCGGCGTGGGCGCCGATTCTGGCGCTGCCGCTGGTTTCCCACTGGTGGCGTGGAGAAGGAGCGGCAGCGCTTGGCTTCCGCATGCAGAACCTGGCTGAGTGCGTGAGGCGCTTTGCTCCGGCGTTCGGGTTTCTGGCGCTGACGCTGCTGGCGTCGGGGCTGCTGTTGGATACGCTTCGCCCCATCGCGGTCGACAGCGCCGTCATGACCTGGGCAATCTACTTGCCGTGGGGCCTCTTCCAGCAGTACCTCCTGAACGGCTATTGCCTGACCCGCCTGCAATTTGTGCTGCCGGGCCGGGGCGCCGCGCTGGCTGCCGCGACGCTGTTCTCCGCCGTGCATGCGCCGAACTGGTTCCTGATGCTGGTGACGCTGGTGGCGGGTTACGCTGCGGCGCGCCTGTATAGCAGCTACCGCAACCTCTACTTCCTCGGCTTGGCCCACGGCACGCTGGGCGTGCTGCTGTTTCTGGTGGTGCCGGATTCCATCAGCCATCACCTGGTGGTCGGGCCCGGGTGGTACGGGCATTAGATATTGAAGGGGAGGAATCTTTCGTCCCAACCCGGCACAAGCCGTCCCAGAAGCGGACAGTCCAGGTTGCGGCCCAACCAGGAAGCGCCTTTGAACGTCATATGTTAGCCTATGCGCGGTGTGGCAGAAGCCGTGCCTTTTCCAATTGGGAACGGTAATGGATATCCAACGCAAAAACGTGGGCAGGAACAAGGCCATCCGCTGGACCATCAGCGGAGTCGTAATCGCGGGGTTGGTGGCCGGCCTTTTCTTCTGGGTTAAGGGCCTGAAGCCCGCCGCGCCGCCGGCGGAGATGTCGGCGTTGTGGCCGGACACGGTGAAGCGCGGCCCCATGGTGCGGGAAGTGCACGGCAACGGCACGCTGGTCCCGGAAGACACCATGCTGATCACGGCCAACACGGACGCCCGCATCGAGCGCATTCTGATCAAGCCCGGCACGCCCGTCAAGGCCGATTCGTTGGTGATGGTGATGACCAGCCCGGAGCTGCAGACGGCGTTGCTCGACGCGCAATACCAGCTCAAAGCGGCGCAGGCCGATTACGAAAACCTCAAGGTCACACTGGAAAAGGCGCTGCTCGATATGCAGTCGGCTGAAGCCCAGACCAAGGGCGATATGGATAACGCCAAGTTACAAGCCGACCGCGACCAGACGCTGGGCAAGGACGGACTCGTTTCGGAGATCGACGCCAAGATCTCCGCCACCAAAGCGCAACAGCTTGCCGAACAATACCAGCTTCAGCAGCAACGCCTGAAGATCAACTCCAAGGCGGACGAGGCGCAGCTTGCCGCCGCCAAGGTAAAAGTGGATCAGTTGCAGGCCCAATACGATCTGAAAAAAAGTCAGGTGGACCAGTTGAACGTGCGCGCCGGCTTTGACGGAATGCTGGAAGCCCTGCCGGCCCCGCTCACCCAGGTCGAGGAAGGGCAGAAGGTGCTAGCGGGCACGCCGCTGGGCAAGGTGGCACAGCCATCGCATCTGAAGGCGGAACTGAAAATCGCCGAGACGCAGGTCAAGGACATCACCATCGGCCAGCCGGCGGTGATCGACACGCGCCTGGCCGGGGGTGGTTCCAACGGCCTGATCGAGGGCCGGGTTTCGCGCATCGACCCTTCCATTCTGAATGGCACGGTGACGGTGGATGTGGCGCTCAAGGGCCAATTACCGCAGGGCGCCAGGCCGGATTTGAGCGTGGATGGCACCATTCAACTCGAGAAGCTGGACGACGTGGTGTACGTGGGCCGGCCGGTTTACGGCCAGGAAAACAGCTCCGTGCAATTATTCAAGATCGAGCCGGACGGGAAGTACGCCAACAAGGTGAGAGTCGCCTTCGGCCGCAGCTCGGTCAACACCATCGAGATCAAGAGCGGACTGAGCGTCGGGGATCGCGTGATACTCTCCGACATGTCGAATTTCGATCAATACGACCGGATTAAGTTGAACTAGTTCTTCGCCAATATCGTCTTTGAGGTAAGAGCAAACATGGAAGACGGCTCGCAAGCGCTGATTCGCCTGGAACAGGTGAGCAAGGTTTTCATCACCGATGAAGTGGAGACGCACGCCCTCGCCAGCATCCACTTCGAAGTGAAGAAAGGAGAGTACCTGTCGATTGCCGGCCCGTCCGGCTGCGGCAAATCAACGCTGCTGGCGATTCTGGGGCTGCTCGATACCCCCAGCGACGGCACCTATTACCTGAATGGCAAGCCGGTTACCGGGCTCAAGCTGAGCGAGCGGGCGCGCATCCGCAACCGCGAGATCGGCTTCATCTTTCAGGCGTTCAACCTGATCGGCGATCTGACGGTTTACGAGAACGTGGAGTTGCCGCTCACCTATCGCGGCATGCCCGGCTCGGAGCGCAAGCGCCGCGTGCAAGAGGCGCTGGAGCGCGTCGGCATGTCGCACCGCATGAAGCATTACCCGTCGCAGCTTTCCGGCGGCCAGCAGCAGCGCGTGGCGGTGGCCCGCGCCCTGGGCGGCGACCCCCTGATTCTGCTCGCCGACGAGCCTACCGGCAACCTGGATTCGGCCAATGGCGAGGCGGTCATGCTCCTGCTGAAGGAACTGCACTCAGCCGGCTCGACTGTCTGCATGGTGACGCACGACCCGCGCTACGCCGAGTTCGCCGACCGCACGATCCGCCTGTTCGACGGCCGCATCGTGGAGGAACAGGTGGAGTCGGCGGGCAAGCGCTAAGCGCGCCCGGCTGCGCCGCCCGGCGCGGTTTGTTAACCTCACTTCATGCACCCGCTGGTGGGGGATTTGCGGCGCGGGGTACGCCTATGGTGGAAGTCGCGTGTTCTGGCCGCGCTGGCGCTGGTGGCTCTGGCGCTCGGAATTGGCGCCACGACCGCCATTTTCAGCGTGGTGAATGCGGTGCTGCTCCAGCCGCTGCCGTTTCGCCAAGCCGACCAATTGCTGGTGATCGTCGAGAAGAACATTCCTCAACAGAAGAACGACTTGTACGTGGCGGGCATCAACATTGACGAATGGCGCCGGCGCAGCCGCACGGTGCAGGGCGTGGCCGCCATCTTCGACGGAAACCCGCTGATTCTGACCGGCGGCCCCGGCGGCCGCATGGAAGCCGAAGAGGTGAAGTCCGAGCGGGTATCGGCAAACCTGTTCCCGCTATTGGGTGTGCAGCCGGCGTTAGGCCGCGGCTTCCTGGCCTCCGAAGACGCTCCGGGGCCATCCAGTGTGGCCGTGCTGAGCTACGAGTTATGGCAGCGCCGGTTCGGCGCCGATCCCTCGATCCCCGGCAAGTCGATCCGCCTGCGCGGGTCGAATTATACGGTGGTGGGCGTGTTGCCGGCCGGTTTTTCCGTGATCGAACCAGGCGTGGACGTGTGGACTCCGCTCAACTTCGACATAAGCGATCCGCGCGTTGCGTCCGGCCGCAGCCTAACGGCAATCGCGCGCCTGCGTCGGGGCGCGACCTTCGAGCAGGCGGTGAGCGAGTTCGATAGCATGGGCGCCGGCCTCGAGGCCGCCTATCCGGCGATCGACAGCGGATACCGCGCCGTGGTCCGGCCGCTGGCCGAGCAGATCGTGGGTAAGACCCGCCAATCGCTGCTGGTGCTGCTGGCGGCGGTGGGCCTGCTGCTGGCGATCGCGTGCGCCAACGTAGCCAATCTGCTGCTGGCGCGCGGCGCCACGCGCCGCAAGGAGATCGCCGTCCGCGCCGCGCTAGGGGCCAGCCGCCTTCGCATCACCGTGCAGTTGCTGGCCGAAAGTGTGCTGCTGGCGCTGGCCGGCGGAGCGCTGGGGGCAGTCCTGGCCAGCGCCGCTGTTACCCTGGTAGCGCGGCTGGGGCGGGCCAACTTGCCGCGTCTGGCGCAGATCCACGCCGATTGGCGGCTGCTGCTGTTCGCGGTGATCATCTCCTTCGTCACTGGCGTCCTGTTCGGCATGGCGCCCGCTCTGCAGATTTCCTCCGGCAACTTGAACGCAGCCCTGGTGGAAAGCGGACGCGGCGGCACGGTGGGCCGCTCCGGCCGCGCGCTGCGCAGCGGTTTAGTAGTGCTCGAAATCGCGCTGGCGCTGGTAATGCTGATCGGCGCCACCCTGCTGGCACGAAGCTTCAACCGGCTGCGCTCGGTCAAACTGGGCTTCGAAGCCTCCAACCTGCTCACCGTGCGGCTGCCGTTTTCCGGCGGCACAAACGCCGCTCCGCCACGCCGGGTGGCCTTCCTGCACGCCGTCATGCCGCGGCTGGCGGCGCTTCCCGGCGTGCGTAGCGTGGGAGCTTGCAGTGCGCTTCCGCTGACCGGCCTCGAAGCGGGCGTCATGTTCACGATCGCCGATCGTCCCGCGCCGCCACCCGACCAGCGGCCCATGGCGCTGACTCGCTCGGTAGCCCCGGACTATTTCCGTGCGATGGGCATCCCGCTGGTGGCCGGGCGCGAGTTCACGGATGCCGACACCAACCAGTCGCCCGCGGTGGCCGTCATCGATCAGGCGCTGGCACGACGTTTCTTCCCCGGCGCCAGTCCGCTGGGTGGCCGCTTGGCCCTGGATTGGTCGCCGCCCGTGGTCGCTCAGGTGGTGGGCGTGGTGGGCAGCGTGAGGCCGGAGACCGTGCAGGGCGAAGACTGGGCTACGATCTATAGCCCGTACGACCAGCGGCCCAGCCCGGCCACCAATATCGTAATTAGGACCGCCGGCGAGCCGCTGGCGCTAGCGGCGAGCGTGCGAGGCGAGGTGCGACGCCTGGACCCCGAACAGCCGATGGGCCAGATGCGGACGGGCGAGGCAATCGTCGCCCAAGCCGTCTCTGGCGCGCGTTTGAGCACCCTGCTGCTGGGCCTGTTCGGCGTGATCGCGTTCGTGCTGGCGGCGGTGGGCATCTACGGTGTGGTTTCGTACGACGTCGGCGAACGCGTGCAGGAACTGGGAATTCGCATGGCGCTGGGCGCGCAGAAAAGCGACGTGCTCAGCCTGATCCTGGGACACGCCGCGCGTCTGGCGGCCTTGGGCATCGCCCTGGGGTTGGCCGGAGCTCTGGCGCTGACGCGCCTGATGGCCTCCATGCTGTTTGGCATTCACCCGCGCGATTTCGGCAGTTATGCGGCAGCCGCCGTGGGACTGGCGGTGGTGGCGCTGACCGCCAGCTACCTGCCGGCGCGCCGCGCCATGGCCCTCGATCCGGTCAGGGCGCTGCGTCATGAATAGGACATCATGATTACTCTTCGCAACGTGGAGAAGTTTTACGAAGGCGGATACGGGCGCACCTACGTGCTCCGCCGCATCAATCTGGAAATCCGCGAAGGCGAGTTTGTTACCATCATGGGCCCTTCCGGCGCCGGCAAGTCGACGCTGCTCAGCATCCTCGGCATGCTCGACGCGGCGTGGACCGGCGAGTTCGAATTCGTCAACCACCAGGTTCACCGCATGAAGCCCAGGGACCGCGTGGAGCTCAATAAGAAGTACATCGGCTTCGTCTTTCAGAGCTATCATCTGATCGACAACTTGACGGTGTACGAGAACCTGGATATTCCGCTCTCGTACCGCAACGTGAAAAGCTCCGAGCGGGCGGCCATCGTCTGCGATTCACTGGACCGCTTTCACATCGTGGGCAAGCGCGACTTGTATCCGAGCCAGCTCTCCGGCGGGCAGCAGCAACTGGTGGCCGTAGCCCGCGCCGTGATCGCCAGCCCCAAGCTGATCCTGGCCGACGAGCCCACCGGCAACCTCCACTCCAGCCAGGGCAAGGAGATCATGGAGCTGTTCAAGAAGCTGAACGAGGAAGGGACGACGATCGTGCAGGTGACGCACTCGGAAGCCAACGCCGCGTACAGCCACCGCGTGGTCAATCTGGCCGATGGCTGGATTGTGTAATTCTTGTGGCATGCACCGTCGAGTTGGAGGTAGGACAGACGATCGGTTTTTGTCGTCTGTCAAGGCGTCGTGCTTTAGCCGGGCTTGGCAGACCACCAAAGGCGATGGTCTGTCCTACCGGTGAGACATGACCGCCGCGCAGCGCTTCTTCGCCATCTCGCGCCATTTCCGCCGCCGGCGGATGGTGCGGTTCGCCGCTGAAGTGGGCCTCACCTCGGATACTCGCGTGCTCGATATCGGGGGCACGCCGGATAACTGGCAACTGCTCGCCGCGCCGCCGCGGCTGGTGCTGCTCAACACGCCGCGCGCCGCCGAGGACCTGGCGGGCGCCCCCGCCTGGGTGGCGGGCGACGGCCGGGCGCTGCCATTCCGCGACGCCGCCTTCGACGTGGTGTTCAGCAACTCGGTGATCGAACACGTAGGCGACTTGGCCAGCCAGCGGCAATTCGCGCGCGAGGTGGCGCGTGTCGGCCGTGCGTATTGGGTGGAAACTCCCAACCGGTGGTTTCCGGTGGAGCAGCACCTGCTCACCCCGTTTATTCATTGGCTGCCGCGACCGTGGCAGCGCGCGTTGGTTCCCCGTTTCAACTGCTGGCGCGTGCTAGTTCCGCTTCCGGCGGACCGGCGGGATTTCTACATCGATCATTACCTGCGCGACGTGCGCCTACTCGGGCCAGGGGAGTTGCGCGCGCTCTTTCCCGAAGCGCGCATTCTGCGCGAGCGCGTGCTGGGAGTCGCCAAATCGCTGGTAGCTTTGCGGCGAGGTTTGTAACCCATACGGGCAAGCTAAAGCATGCCCCACCCGGTGCGGTTTTCGGGTTGTCCCGTGCTATCGTGATAGCAGTGTCATCGCCGCTGGATCTCCACCTGGAACATTACGAAGGGCCGCTCGATTTGCTGCTGGACCTGATTCGCAAGCAGCAGATCGAGATCAAGGACATTCCCATCGCCACCATCACTTTGCAGTACCTGGAGTACATGGAGAAAGCGCGCGAGATGGATATCGACCTGGGGGCGGAGTTCGTCTACATGGCGGCCACGCTGATCCACATCAAGTCGAAAATGTTATTGCCGCGCGATCCGGCGCTGGGCGAGGACGTTGACCAGACGGAGGACCCGCGGCAGGAGCTGGTGGAGCGGCTGCTGGAGCACGAGCGATTCAAGAACGCCGCCGAAATGCTGCAGCAGAAACGGATGATCGAGGAGAACGTCTGGTCGAACCCTCAGATCAAAGCATTTTCAAGCGACGAGGACGATCCCGGCCTGGCGGTCACTCTGTTCGACCTGGTGAAAGCGTTCGGCGAAGTGCTGGACCGTGCCAAGCTGCGCCCGGTGTACGAGGTGGAATCGGCCGACGTGACGGTGCCGGAGATGATGCGCAACCTGCGCGACCGGTTTCTGGCGGTGGCGCCGGACCAGCCGCTCTTCATCCTGCGCGTGCTCGAGGAGCAGCGCTCGCGGCGCGCCATGATCGCGCTGTTTCTGGCCGTGCTCGAAATGGTCCGGATGCAGGCGGTGGAAGTGACGCAGAAAGATTTGTTCGGCGAAATCGCGCTGCGGCGGCACCGGAATTTCGATGCGGTATTCGCCGACGAGCAGCCCATCGCCACAATTGAAAAAGACTACCTTTGACGGGAATGGAAGAACTGGAAACAAACGCCGGGGCGGCCTCGCCGGAAGCCGAGCAGCCGCAACCCGAGGAAACTCGAGATCCGCAGCAGCCGGTTTCGATGGACGACCTGCTGGCCTCGCCGGCAGTGGACGATGCGCCGGTTTCGCTGGCCGACGCGCAGTTGCGCGCGGTGGTGGAGGCGATCGTTTACGTCGCCGAGGAACCGTCGACGGCGGCGCAGATTGGCGCGGCCCTGCTGCAACCGGTGGAGCGCGTTCAGACAGCGCTGACTTGGCTGATCGAGGAATTCGACAAGCCCGAGCACGGCGTGGCGATTCGCGAAGTGGCCGGTGGCTACAAGATGGCCACCAAGGCCGAGCATCATGACGCGGTGCGAACGTTCGTCAAAAGCCTCAAGCCGCCGCTCAAGCTCTCGCTGCCGGCTCTGGAAACGCTGGCCGTGGTCGCCTACAAGCAGCCCGCCACGGCGCCGGAGATCATGGAAATCCGCGGCGTGCAAGGCGCGGGCGTGCTGAAGACGCTGCTCGACCGTAAGCTGATCGCGGCGGCCGGGCGCAAGAACGTCATCGGCAAGCCGATCCTCTATAAGACCACCAAGGAATTCCTGATTCAGTTCGGCTTGAAGGACCTGAGCGAGCTGCCCTCGCTCAAGGAATTCGAAGAGATTCGCCGCATGGCATTCGCCGACAGCGAACCGGCGGCAGAGGGCGCATCGGCCGATGCCGCAGCCGCCGAACCCGTAGGGGCTGGGCATGCCCAGCCCGAGCTCGCAGCAATCGAGCCGGCGGCGTCCGAACCCGCCGCGGCCTTGGAAACCGAAGCTCCGGCCGCTGGCGAAGTGCCGCCTTCCGGGGATAATTGATGGCCGAAGAGCGGCTGCAGAAGATTCTCTCGCACGCCGGCGTGGCCTCGCGCCGCCACGCGGAGCAAATGATAACCGAGGGCCGCGTCTGGGTCAACGGCGCCGCAGTCACTGAGCTGGGCTCCAAAGCCGACCTGGAACGCGACCACATCAAAGTGGATGGCAAGCTGTTGCGCGCACCCAAGCGGCTGGTCTACCTTGCGTTATACAAGCCGGACAACACCGTCACCACGGTGAGCGACCCACAGCAGCGCGCCACGGTGATGGACCTGCTGCACGGAGTGAGGGAGCGGGTCTACCCAGTGGGACGGCTGGATTATCACAGCGAGGGGCTGCTGCTGCTCACCAACGATGGCGAGATGGCCAATGCCATCATGTCCGCCACCACGCATCTGCCCAAGACCTATGTGGCGAAAGTGAATGGGACGCTGACCGCCGACCAGGAGGAACAGTTCCGCCGCGGGGTTCCGCTTTCCGGCAAGCGCACGCTGCCGGCCGGGCTGAAGCTGATCCACGCGGCGCAGAACCCCTGGTACGAGGTGCGTCTTTTCGAAGGCAGAAATCATCAAATCCGATTGATGTTCCGCCACTTCGACTTGCTGGTGGAAAAACTGCGGCGGGTGCGCATCGGGCCCGTCGAACTGGGACCGCTCAAGCCCGGCCAGTTCCGCCACCTGACGGAAGACGAGGTGGGCAAGCTGCGGCGTGCGCTGCGCTCGAAGCCGGTGGCGGCCCAGCATGAGGGCGCATGAACCGGATTGCGGACATTCTCGGCTCTGCCCGAACCATCGCGATAGTTGGCCTTTCAGCCAAACGCTTCCGGCCCAGCCATGGCGTGGCGGAGTACCTGCAGCGGGCGGGCTACCGCATCATTCCGGTCAACCCGAACATAACCGAAGTGCTGGGTGAGAAATCGTATCCGTCATTGGATGCGGTTCCCGAGCCGGTCGATATTGTCGACATCTTCCGCCGTTCGGAGCACGTGCCGGAGATCGTCGAAGCCGCCATTCGCAAGGGCGCGAAGACGATCTGGATGCAGGAAGGCGTGGTGCATGAAGATGCCGCGCACCGCGCCGAATCCGCCGGCCTCGCAGTGGTCATGGACCGCTGCATCTTGAAGGAGCACAGGCGGCTGGGGATTCAGTAGATCGTGGCGCAGGCTGACAGCCCGCGCCACGAGCTCGCTACTGCCACCCCATCCGCTCCCGCAGCGCGGTGATTTGCGCGGTGTGATGGCGCACGTGCCAGACGTGCATCGGCAAAGCCCGGTCCAGGATAAATTCGCCACGTTCCGGGTGCAGCATCCGGCGTGACCACTCCGTCTTCGACAGCGATTCGAACAGCGCTACCCAGCGCGCGCACAGCGCATCGCAGAGCAGCAGCGACGGTTCGACCGGCCCGTTGCGAGCGTCGGCGAGCTCCGCCCAGAGAGCTTCGTCAAAGGGCTTGACCCCGGGTTCGAACTCGGTTAGCGACAGCCTGGTGCGGACGTACCAGTTCATTTGCGCGTCTGCCAGATGATGGACAACCTGCCGGACAGTCCAAGCTCCCGGCCGGTATGGCGTATCGATTTGAGCGGCGGATAAGCCGACGACCGCGGCGCGCAGGTGTGCCGGTGCGTCGGCCAGTTGTCGCAACATCCGGCGTCGCCCTTCGTCATCGACGGGCGGCCCTGCTTCAAATGGCCCGATTGGATATCGCAGGTCGGTCAAATGCACCAGCTCCCATCGTGCCAAGCGGCGATACGCCGCTTACACGTGCGAATCGAGCATTTTCTGGACTTCGGATTTGCCGACGGCGCCTACCCGCTGCTCCACCACCTGGCCGCCCTTGAACAGCAGCAGGGTGGGAATGCCGCGGATGTTGTAGCGCATGGCCGTCTTGTCGTTCGAGTCCACGTCCAGCTTGCCGATCTTGGCTTTGCCCAAGTACTCGGTGGCCATCACGTCGATAGTAGGGCCCATCATCTTGCAAGGGCCGCACCACTCGGCCCAAAAGTCCACCAAAACCGGAACTTCCGCCCGGAGGACGTCCTGGTCAAACGACGAGTCGGTAAAGGTTAAGGTGTTCTGACCTGCCATCTTATCTCCTGTTTATATTAGAATCGGAGCCGGAAAAAAGGATTCACGCGCGCCCCGATAATCGCCGGTACAATGCCGCATACTCTTGCGCGGATGCCTTCCAGGAAAAGTCCATTTGCATCCCGCGGAGCATCATGGCGCGCCACTCATCCGGGCGAGAAAAAGCCTCAATGGCGGCGCGAACGGCGTCCAGCAGAGCTGCCCCGGAACACTCCCGGAACTTGAATCCGGTGCTCTCATCGATGGTATCATCCAGGCCGCCGGTCGCGCGGACCACAGGCACGGTTCCATACCGCAGGCTGTAGATCTGGCTCAGGCCGCACGGTTCGTAGCGGCTGGGCATGAGAAACATGTCGGCGCCGGCTTCGATCAGGTGAGACAGCCGGTTGTCGAAACCGATGCGCACCGCAATGCGCCCGGGAAATAGCTCGGCTAAGGCTCGGAAGGACTCCTCGTACGCGGGCTCGCCGGCGCCGAGCGCCACCAGGTAGACATCTTCGGCGACAATATCGGCGGCCACTTCGGCCAGAATATCGACGCCCTTTTGCGGCGTGAAGCGGGAAACGATGCCCAGCAGCGGCCGGTCGATGGCTTCCGCCGGAAGGCCAAGTTCCGCCAGGAGCCGCTGCTTGGCGGCGCGCTTGCCGCTCAAGTCCTGCGCCGAATAGGGCACGGGAATGAGCCCGTCGTTCTCCGGGCTCCATTCGCCGTAATCCGCGCCGTTGAGGATACCGGTCAGCACCGCGGCGCGCGCGCGCATGGCGCCATCCAGACCGCAGCCGTACTCCGGCGTCTGGATCTCACGCGCGTACGTGGGGCTGACGGTGGAAAGAGCGTCGGCGAACGAAATGCCGCCTTTGATGTAACTGACCTGGCCGAAGAATTCGAGGCCCGCGGGGTTGAAAATAGCCGCGTCCAGGGCCGCTTCAGCGAGCGCGGCGGCGGGGAACAGGCCCTGGTAACCGAGGTTGTGAATGGTGAACAGTGTCTTCACGCCCATGAACGTGGGATCGCCGGCGAAGGTGGTGTGCAGGTATGCGGGCACCAGGGCCGCCTGCCAGTCGTGGCAATGCAATATGCCGGGCTGGAACAGATAGCGCGCTACGCCCAGGGCCGCGCGCGCGAATACGGCGAATCGAATATGGTTATCCGGGTAGTCGACGCCCGCTTCGCCGTATAGCCCCGGCCGCTCAAACAGCCGCGGGCACTCCACCAGGTACAGCGGATATCCGGCCGGTGCCTGGTAGATGGCGACATCGAAGCCGGCCTTCCCGAGGTAGACCGGAAGATGGTCGTACACGCGCCGCGCGCCCTGGAGAGGGATCGACTCGTAGCGGGGTATTACCACCGCGGTCTCGCACCCGAACTCGCGCAGGGCGGTGGGCAATGCCCCAACCACATCCCCCAGCCCGCCGGTTTTGGCGAGTGGCGCAGCCTCGGGTGAGATCATCAGGACGCGGGCCACACCGGAATTGTACCAGGGGCCCGGGGCGGATTGGATTTCCCCGCGCGCTTTTGGCACCATGATAGGCATGGCTACCGCTATCTTGACCGAGTTCCGCAATGAACCGTACGCCGATTTCGCCCAGCCCGCTAACCGGAGCGCCATGGAGGAAGCCCTGCGGCAAGTTCGCTCCCAGTTCGGACGCGAATATCAGCTCCGCATCGGGGGCGAGTACATCTCGACAGGCGACAAGCTCGAATCGGTGAATCCGTCCAACCCCAGCGAAATCGTGGGCGTGCACCACCGGGCGGACGCCATGGTGGCGGCGCGCGCCATCGAGGCCGCCTGGCAATATTTTCCGGAATGGAGCCGCGTGCCGGCAGCGGACCGCATCGGCATGACGTTCGACGCCGCGCGCATCCTGCGGCGGCGCAAGCTCGAGTTCGACGCCTGGCTGGTCTATGAAGCCGGCAAGACCTGGATCGAGGCCGAAGCCGATGTGTCCGAGGCCATCGACTTCTGCGAATACTACGCGCGCGAAATGACGCGCCTCGCCGGGCCGCAGCCGGTGGTGCAGTTGCCCGGTGAGCACGACGAGATGATCTACATTCCGCTCGGCGTGGGCGTTGTGATACCGCCGTGGAACTTTCCGGCGGCCATCCTGGTGGGGATGACCGTGGCCTCGCTGGTGGCGGGCAACACGGTGGTACTGAAGCCATCCAGCGAAACTCCGACGATTGGCGCCAAGTTCGCCGAAGTGCTGCTGGAGGCGGGTTTTCCCGAGCGGGCGTTCACCCTGCTCACCGGCAGCGGCGCGGCGGTGGGCGATGTGCTAGTGGGGCACCCCAGGACGCGCTTTATCTCGTTCACCGGCTCGCGCGACGTGGGCTTGCGCATCAACGAGCTGGCGGCCCGGACGCAGCCCGGACAGATCTGGATCAAGCGCGTGGTGGCGGAAATGGGCGGCAAGGACCCGATCGTCGTGGATGGCGATGTGGACATGGACAAAGCCGTGGACGGCGTGCTGGCATCGGCGTTCGGCTACCAGGGCCAGAAGTGCTCGGCCTGCTCGCGGGCCATCGTCGACGCCAAGTTGTATGACGCTTTCCTGGAAAAGCTCGCCGCGAAGACGCGCAACATCAAGGTCGGCCCCGCCGACGATCCGGCGAACTATATGGGACCGGTGATCAGCCGGAGCGCGCGCAAGACCATCCAGGCGTACATCGAGGTGGGCAGGAAAGAAGGCCGCGTGGTGGTTGGAGACCAGCCGGTGGCGGGTGACGGCTATTTCATTCCGCCCACGATCATCGCGGACGTCGATCGCCGCGCGCGGATTTTTCAGGAGGAGATTTTCGGACCGGTGCTGGCCGTGACCAAGGCGAAGGACTTCGCACACGCGCTCGAACTGGCCAACGACTCCGAGTACGGGCTCACCGGCGCCGTGTTTTCGAACGATGCCGAACACCTGCGCCAGGCCTCCGAGCGCTTCCACGTCGGCAACTTGTATTTCAACCGCAAATGCACCGGCGCCATGGTGGGTGCGCATCCCTTCGGCGGGTTCAACATGTCGGGTACGGATTCCAAGGCCGGCGGCCCGGACTACCTGCTGCTGTTCCTGCAGGCGAAATCCATCGCGCAGCGACTCTGAGTGGGGCGTCACACGACCAGCATGCGGTGGTCGGCGCAATCGAGCTGAATCGAATCGTAGATCCGGTCGATCAATTCGAAACCGTGTTTGGCGACGAACGGCAGGATGGAGTACAGGCGCTCCTGGAGATGCCGTTCCGGGTAGATCAGGCCGTACAGCGAAGCGGCGTCGCGGCTGGCGCGCTCGTCGCGGCGCATCGCCTCACGGCCGGTTTTGGCCTGGATCTTGGCGGCCTGGTGGCGGATCTTGCGGGCGCTGGTGGCCAGGGCTTTCTCGAGCGTGGGATCGAAAACCAGCAGACGGGCGCGCAGCCGTTCCACGGCGGCGTCCACATCCACCAGGGTGTCGTGCAAGCGAATCGTCAGATCGGGCGGGATCAGCGCGGCAGCCAGGCGTTCGCGGAAAGCCTCTTTGCCATGGAAGAAATCGGCCAGCGAAACGCCATAACGTTCGATGCGTTTCTGGCTGAGGCTATCGAGGATGGTGAAGCCGGCGCGCGGGACGGCCACCGGCATACGTTCCAGTATCCGGCTGTAGAGAACTTCCGACTGCGCGATGTACGCGGCTTCGGCCGGGCCGAGAATACTGGCCACGGTAGGAAGGATCGAATCCTGCACTACCGGCCGCAACAGGGCGTTGGGCGAAAGCTCGGCCGCGCGATCGGCCAACTCCGCGGACGTAAAGCGGCGGCCGTTGAGCTGATAATCGCCGTTGTGACGGCGCAGCGCGAGGCGCTTGCCGTTCTCCAGCAGGAAGAAGAGGGCGTTTTGCGGCTCGACATGGACCTGCGCGTGGTAGCCGGCTTCCGCCAGTTCGCGGTTGCGCTCGAGCACGGCGGCGGTCAGCTCCGGAGCCCGCTCGACGGCGCTGCGCAGAACCGGCGCGGCGAGCTGGCGGAACGCGGGCAGCATGGGATCCACGTGCGGGATATCGAAGCGCTCGAGCAGGCGCCGCAGCAGATCGCCGAAGGCCTGGCCCATGGTCCGGCCCGTCACGTAGGTTTCGGCCACCAGGGCTTGCGTCTCGGCGGCGAATGGCAAGCCTGCCAGCGCCGCGCGCAGCTCGTCAACCGGAGGCGCAGCCAGTTCGATCCCGCCCACCGGCTGCGCGCCGGTCTGACGGCGCATCTCCAGCTTCGCCGGCTGGTGTTGGGCGTTGAAGACCCACGCGTGGTTGACCTCGGCGAAGTCGTGGTCTTCGGTGGCCAACCAGAATACCGGCACGGCCGGCAGACCTTGTGCGGTGAGCCATTCCGCCAGGCGGGCGGCATGCAGCGCTTTGTAAATCGTGTACGCGGGGCCGGAGAAAAGCCCGACCTGCTGGCCCGCGGCGACGGCCAGAGTGCCGGGCTGCGCCAGGCGCTCGAGGGCCGGGCTCGGCGGATTCTGCACCCGCAGGGCTTCCACCAGCGCGGCGCGCCGCTCGGGCGCCAGATCCACTGCGCGAGCCGCCGCCTGGAACGCTTGCCAGTCGCGCCGCGGGTGATGGTAGAAACGCGCCGTGCGATCCGGGTGGTACGAAACGTCGGTGGACAGCCGCGTGACACCGGGCAGTTCAGTCTGGCGGACGCAGCTACAGGGCATGACGGGAGCCATTTACCTGATGACGCCACCAAGCTTCCGGATGCAGGCCATTCTTGTCAGCCCCGCGCGTACCGGGAAATATCGTTGAAGATGGCGAATGCCAGCAACATCATGATGAAGACGAAGCCGACCTTAAACACGGCTTCTTTCACGTTCAGGCTCAGATCGCGCTGCATGACCATTTCGATGAGCAGCATGAGGATGGTGCCGCCATCCATGATGGGGATGGGCAGCAGGTTGAAGATGGCCAGTTGCAGACTGATCATGGCCATAAAGCCGAGAAACTCCGCGGCGCCTTCCCGCGCCGCCGCGCCGGACATTTGGGCGATGCCGATGGGGCTCGAAAGGTTCTTCGGCGACATCCGCCGCTCGATCATCCCCTGGATCACTTTGACCAGCAGAAAAGCGCCCTTGCCATTCTCCTCGAGCGATGCCTGCAGAGCTTTGGAGAAAGGCAGCCGGGTGGTGGTGAAATGGAGTTTCTGCTGCGGCCCCACGCCGATCATCCAGTGCTTAGGGCCATCCAGTTCGGCCAGCACCGGTTGCACGGAGATGCGATGCGTTTGGCCGTCCCGCTGGTATTCGATTTCGATGGGTTTGCCACCGCTATTCCGCGTTGCCTCCTGAAACCGGGTCGGTGAGTGAATCGGCTGGCCGTTGACGGAAAGGATGAGGTCGCCTTTCTTGAGACCGGCCTTTTCCGCCGGGTAGCCGGACTCCACGAAACTGAGCTGCAGTTCGCCACGCTCGTCCCAGCCGGCGTAACCCACACCGAGGCGCTCGCTGAGCGTCGGCGTCACGATGCAGTCCAACTCCTGGCCGTTCCGCTCGATGGTGAGGTACAGGGGCCGGTATGCGCCGGTGACCTCTTTCTCGCCGATATCCTCCCAGGTGGGGTTCCGCTTGCCGTCGAGCTTGACGATGCGGTCGCCATCCTTGATCCCGGCCTGAGCGGCGGGCGAGCCGGCGGCCACATGGTCGATCACCGCGTACAGGTCCTCGTCGGAGACCTTCTGATACTTGAACATGTACAGGCCGGTCAGGATGGCGATGGCCAGCACCACGTTCATGACAGGCCCGGCGCCGGCGATGATGACGCGCTGCCAGCGCGGTTTGGCAAGCAGGCTGCGCGAGTCGTCGGCCGCGCTGGCGGCTGCCGGTAGCGTGAGCGCCGGCTTGCCTCCGCTGTCGACCGTGGCCGCCTCCAGCGCAACTGCGTCACCGGCCATCTTCACGTAACCGCCGATCAGAATGGCGGAGACCCGGTAGTCGGTTTCGCCGCGGCGGAAACCGAACAGCCGGGGACCAAAACCCAGGCTGAAGGCTTCTACTTTGACATCGAAATAGCGCGCCGCCCAGAAATGGCCCAGTTCGTGGATCATGATCATGACCCCGATCACGACCAGCAGCCAAAGAATGTTTTCCAGAATTGCAACCATGGTGTTCCTAAACCGGCACTGCGCGGTGAGTGGTCAATTCGCGCGCCACGCGCCGCGACTCCGCGTCAATCTCCAGCACTTCCTCCACCGACCGGGGCCAACGGACGGGCATTTTCGAAAGACACTCGCTGACCACTTCGTGGATCCCCAGGAAGCCGATTTTCTCCTGCAAGAAGGCTTCCACCGCGATCTCGTCCGCCGCGTTCAACGTGCAGGCGGCCGAACCGCCGGCCTGCTGGCATTCATACGCCAACCGCAACAGAGGAAATTTCTGCAAATCGGGTGGGAAAAACTCCCAGCGCCGCGCCTGGTTCCAATCGATCTTCGGCACGGGCGCCTCGGCCCGCTCCGGATAGGTCAAAGCGTACTGGATGGGCATGCGCATGTCGGTAGCGGCAATTTGGGCCAGCACGCTGCCATCGGTGTATTCGATCATGGCATGCACGGTGGATTGCGGATGGATCACCACGCTCACCTGGGAGGGTGTGAAATCGAACAGCCAGCAGGCTTCGATCACCTCGAGACCTTTGTTCATCATGGTGGCGGAATCGATGGTGATGCGGTTGCCCATGCGCCAGGTGGGATGGTTGAGAGCTTGTGCCGGAGTCACTTGGGCGAGGGCCTCGGCGGGGGTCTCGCGGAACGGTCCGCCGGAAGCGGTGAGGATCAGCCGCGCCACTTGACCGCGGTTGCCGGCGCGCAGGCACTGGTGGGCGCCGTTGTGCTCGCTATCCACGGGAACCAGTTCGGCGCCGGAAGCCCGCACGGCTTCCATCACCAGCTTGCCCGAACACACCAGAACCTCTTTGCTCGCCAGGCCGACTCGCTTCCCGCGGCAGATCGCTTCGTAAGTGGCCGCCAGTCCGGCAACTCCGACGATGGCGGAAATCACGGTATCGACCTCTGCGGCAATCGAAACCTGGATGCGCGCGGCAGCACCGGCCAGCAGTTCCGGCCATTCCGCGCGCGGCAATCCCGAAGCCGCCAGCAGTTCGGTGAGGCGGACGAGCGCTTCCGGCGTCGCCACCGCCGCAACCCGGGGGCGAAACTCGACGATCTGTTTCGACAGCGCCTCCGCGTTTCGCCCGGCCACCAGACCATACACCCGATACAGTGGGCGGTTGCGCCGGACCACATCAAGGGTATTGATGCCGATGGACCCCGTCGAGCCCAGTATGGTTAACGTTCTCATTCCACAGCCTGCGGGGACGTAATTGTCATGATATCACAGGCATTCGGGAGACCCGGGAATTTGCACGATGGCCGTCAGGAACGCTTGCACCCGGTGTACCAACAGGAAGAGTTCGCGTTGCGCGCCGGCCAGAACATAACAGTCCGGGGTTTCTGTGGTTTTTGGAAGAACCTCTTGAGACTTTCGGGCGCCGGGGAGGTTGCTTCAGGGGTCTATATTAGAGGTTAGTCTCGCTTTGGTGGGAGTTGCCTCCCCGGCTTACTTCCAATAATAGTAGATTCTGATTTTGGAAGCAATAGAAATCTGTATTTTTTTCTTCAGGACTTGACCTCAACTCCGGCTATTCTCTCTAACACCTTGATAGTAGAGCAGAAATCTTCATCGCCAAAACCGGAGGAAATGGCCATTTGGAAAACCTGCTGGGTAAGGGAGGTCATCGGTAATGGTACTCCTAGTTCTTTTCCGGAGTCGAGCATGAGGCCGATGTCCTTGTGCATCCATTTAGTCGCGAAGTTGGCATGGAAGTCGCGGCGGAAGACGAATGGGGTCTTGTAGGAGACCAGCCCCGATTTGGCAGCCGAGGCATCCAGCACTTCGAACATCAGTTGGGGATCGACGCCGCCCTTGGCGGCCAACACCATGCCCTCGTTGAATGCCATCATGAGGTTCGCAAGAATCAGGTTCTGCGTCAGCTTGGCTTGCAGACCCATGCCAGCGCTGCCGCAATAGAACAGGCGCTTGCCCATCGGCTCAAAATAGGGCCGTACGCTCTCGAAGACGGCTGCGTCTCCGCCGACCATGAAGGTCAGGTTTCCGCTCTCGGCGCCGGGCGTGGAGCCGGTGCAAGGCGCATCGAGCATCTCGATGCCTTTTCGCTTGAGGATCTCTCCGATCTTGCGGCTTTCGCTGGGGCTGATGGTGCTCGCATCGGCGACCACGGTGCCGGCCCGCGCGCCAGAGCTGATGCCGTCCGGGCCGAGGATGACCGCGCGCGACATTTGCGTATCTCCCACGCAGAGGAAGATGCAATCCGCGTTCTCCGCCACTTCTTTCGGCGTGGCGCAGCAGCGGCCTTTTTCGGCGTCCGCCAATCTGCGAGCCTTTTCCCCCTGGTTGGACCAGAGTGCGACTTCATGCCCGGCGCGGAGCAGGTTGCGCGCCATGGGGTAGCCCATCATGCCGAGTCCGAGGAATCCAAGTTTTGCCATAGAGAGGATTGTACCGCTTGTGCGGCGCCTGGCTACGCGAAGAACGCCCGCCAGGTGGTCACCACCAGCGCGTGCGTCACCACGCTCGAGCGAATGCTGCCGGCCTGGTTTCGTGCGCGGCCGCACAGCCAGCCGAGCACGGTGACCACGGGCACCCAGCGCCAGTTGGGGAAGCCGCGAAACCAGAGGTGGGCGAGGCCGAAGACGATCGAGGCGAGCAGCAATGCGGCGTGCGCATTGCCGGTCCAATCTTCCATCCATTGCTGCAACACGCCGCGGAAGAGGAATTCCTCCGCCAGTGAGCTCACCCAGAGAGAGCCGAAGAATGTGCCGATGACGATCCACAGCGGAGCCGGGATGGCCGCCAGGCGCGCGGTACCGAGGGCCAGCGCCAGCGGTCCGCCCACCAGAAGGAAGAAGAAATAATGCCGCACCCCGATGATCCATTCGCGCTGGTTTGGCCAGAAGCCAAAACCGGTTTCCGCGATCGGGCGCTGCAGCATCAAGGTCAACGCCACGACATGCAGCAGGCCGACAGCACCCAAAATCTCCAGGTGCTGGCCAAAGAAGCGCGGGTAGATGCCGTCGAAGTAATGGCCCAGGGTGACCCAGCCGATCAGCGCCAGGAACGCCGCATCGGGCAGCATGGCCGCCGGCAGAATCACATACCACAAGCTGATCGCCAGCCCCAGCGCCGCCAGGCGCACCAACGCAAGCGAGTCTAAACGGATGGCGCCCATCGAGCACAGCAGATAAGGGAGCAACAGGGAGCCGGTGAGAATGGCGGGCAGCGCGGACGAAGCCCGACCCGGGTGCACGACGTAAAGCCCGGCCAGGCGCTGGCGCGCCGCCGGGAAACCGGCCAGCAGATAGAATGGATATTCCGCCAGGAAAGCGGCGATCACCGGCAGCGCCGCAGCGAATGGAATGCCCTTGGCCCGCGCGAATCCTAACCCAGCCACGCCCAGCACCGTCCAGCCGGCCAGCAGAGCCGCCCGGAAGCCGCCGAACGTTTTGGCCATCGGCCTCATTCTAGCATCGCTGCTCTGCCTGCCTGGCGCGCGCGCGCAGGAGGCCCCGCCCAATCTGGCCAAACTGGTGGCGCATCGCGAGAGTGAGACCGAAGCCGAGCGCAACCAGTACATGTACCGGCAGACACTCGCCGTGGAGCAGTTAGACGAGCGCGGCATCCTGCGCGGCCAATACCGCGAGGTGCGGGACATTATCTTCTCGCCGGCGCAGGAGCGCACCGAGGAACTGATTGGCAAGCCGAAGAACGGGCTCACGAATCTGAAGCTGACGCCGGAGGACTTTCGCGACTTTCGCGACATTCAGCCGCTGGTGCTGACCGAAGACCGCTTGTGGAACTATGAGACGAAGTCCCGCGGCGATGAGACGATGGATGGCGTGGACTGCTGGGTGTTGCAGGTGCGGCCGCGGCAGATTCTGGAAGGGCAACGATTCTTCGACGGGTTGATCTGGGCGGAGAAGAAAGAGTTCAACCTCGTGCGCATCGAAGGCCGCGCCGTGCCGCAGATCCGCTCGACCAAAAGCGAAAACCTGTTTCCCCGCTTCACCACCGTGCGCAAGCCGGTTGACGGCAAATATTGGTTCCCGGCTTTGACGGTGGCCGACGATACACTGCAGTTCCGCACCGGACCACAGCGCGAGCGCCTGCGCATCGCTTACAGCAACTACAAACGGTTCACGGTGGATTCGACGTTTACGCCGCGGTGACGGCGCGCGTGGCGCACGCGCTCGCGACGAACCCCTGCGTGCGCCACATCGCCAAGATTCACTGGTTTTCAGGCGCAATCTCGATATAATCGAGCGCGGCGGGTTCTCCGCCGTCGGGGCGGCCTTCGATGCGGATCTCGTCGCCGGGGCGTAACGCTACGCCGCGGATGACGCGCCGGGTGGAGGAAGTCGAATCGAGCTTGGTGGTGGGCAATAGCAGATCAGCCGGCCACTCATCGATCACTTGACCGGCCACGCGCAGCCGGTAATGCGAGATGCCATTCGCCTGGTCGAAATACTGGACGCGCAGCGTGTACCAGCCGGCAGCGCCATTGAACTGGAGCGAGGCGCTACACTCGGCAGCAACGCAAGCGACGGCCTTGCTGCCCGACGCATCTTCGGCGGGCACGATGTCGCGGACCTGGTAGCCATCGAAGTGCATCGCTTCGGCTTCGAAGCGGCCGGGATAATGGCCCACGCGGCCGCGTGCGTCGGCGATGCCGGATGCGCGCCGGAACCATTCAGTTACCGCGTCGCGCCACACCACGGCCTGTCCGGCCTGGTATTCGAGCTGTGCCAGCACTTCGCGGTAGCGACGATCATCCACCAGCCCGGCCAGCGTTTTCCATTGGTGCACATAGCCGGCGACCGCCTCCGCACCCGCGTAATGGGAATCGTAGAGATATTGAATGACCGTCTTGCCATTGTGCAGCACGTGAGTGTACGGAACGTGATGGAAGAAGAGCAGCAGATCGTCCGGGCAGCCGGCCAGCGACTCCCACGCGCGTGCCACCGCGGGCGGGTATTGGCCGATGTAGCCAGTGCCGGTGGCGACGGTGCGGTCCATGCCAACGCCTTTTTCATCGGCGCGATGCCACTGGCCCCAGCCGTTGCGCTCGCTGGCCTCGACGTTCACGCCATAGTGATTGCCGGTAATGTCGGTAAGCGTCTGCAGGCCCAGCGGGCCAGTGTAATTCTCGTAGGTGCGCCATGAGCTGAGCTGAAGAGCCTCGACCGTCTGGTCGACTTTCGGATCGCCGCCGAAAGTGAGGCGTGTCCACTCTTGGATGATCTGCCGCGAGTTCAGATCGGGTTTCCAGGCGAGGCGGCCGAAGCCGTACAGGTTGGCCTGCGACAGGTGATTGCCGCACCAGTTTTCGTCGAGTCCCACGTTAGCCACGCCCGCGAAGCCGCCCGCCGGGCGATGAAAGGTCTTGCCGCCGGCGAGCGCTTGGACCGGGGTCGAAGCGCCGTGCGCGCGCAGGTCGAAATCGAGCGTCTCTTTCCACATCGGCACCAGAAACACGGTGTGCCGCGCCTGGCCCGTATACTCCTGGGTGATTTGCAACTCGATGGCCTGGTTGGTTTTCTCGAGCGCGGCGAAAAGCGGCGAGGCGGGTTCGCGCACCTGAAAATCGATCGGTCCGTTTTTGATCTGGATCACCACGTTGGCGTCGAACTGGCCATCCAGGTTGTGGAAGTTGTCATAGGCCGCGCGGGCGCGGTCGTTCTTCGGGTTGCGCCAGTCCATGTGATGGTCGTAGACAAAGCCTCGGTAGAACAGCAGGCCGCCGTGCGGCGCCAGCGCGCGGGCCACCACATTGGCTGCGTCGGCGTGGGTGCGGCCGTAGGTGGAGGGGCCGGCGCGGCCCTCCGAATCGGCCTTCAGGACGAAGCCGGCGAGATCGGGCACGGCCCGATACAATTCATCCGCTTTTTGCTTCCACCAGGCGGCGACGCCGGCATCGAGCGGGTCAAACGTGTCCAGGCCGCCGAGAGTCTTGGGGCTCGCGAAATCGACCGCAAGCGCCACCCGCACGCCCCAGGGACGGAACGCGGCGGCGATGCGCGCGATTTCCGGGATCATCTCCGTGGCCAGCATGCGCGGATTGGCGTTGACGTTATTGATGGAGCAGCCGTTGATGCCGATGGAGGCGAGCAGCCGCCCGTAATCCCCGACGCGAGTCAGGTCCGCGCGCGCATGCTGGTTGTCCCAGAAGATGGAGTGGCCGCCGTAGCCGCGCTCGATGGAACCATCCAGATTGTCCCACTGATTCACCCAGCGGATCGGCGCGTAGGGAACGGCGCGTTCATCGAGCGAATCGACGGGCGCGCCGAGAGCGATCTTGCGCAGCAGGGCGAACGCGCCGTACAGCACGCCGCGGGGATTGGACGCCGTGACGACGGTGTAGCGGACGCCCCGGTCCACCACGGTCTTCAGCCAGTAACCGTCCTCGGTAAGCTGGGCATCGAGGTTCCATTGCGGCGCGGCGCGGCCCAGCTCATCCAGCGTTCCCAGCACGATGGCGCTTTCGCGGGGAATCCGCGCTTCGGCGCGCAACGTTCTTCCCACTAACCCGCGCAGGCCGCGGATCAGCTCGCCGCGCGCGGCAGCCTCCGGACCGGCGCCGCCGAGAGCTGCGGTCACTGCCGGGAGCGTGGCGCGAACGCGAGCCAGCGCGGCGCCTTCGATGGGCCGATAGCGCAGCCAGGCATCGTAGCCGGTTTCGGCGTGAAGGAAGGCGATGGCCAGAGCGGCGGCGAGGATGGATTTGAGCGGCATGGCAGCTTCTCCATTATGAATTGACGCCGGAAGCCAGGTATCCTCCATCGACCGCGATGCACTGCCCGGTGAGAAAGCTTGCCGCATCCGACGCCAGCAGGACAGCCGCGCCCACCAGTTCTTCGGGCCGGCCGAACCGCCGCATCGGCGTGCGTATCAGCAGCTCGCGCCCGCGAGCGGTGCCGCTCACCAGGTCCTCATTCATTTCCGTGGGGAAGATCCCAGGCGCAATGGCGTTCACCGAAAGCCCTTCCTGCGCCCACTCGCAAGCCAGGCTGCGCGTGAGCGAAAGCAGTCCGCTTTTGGCAGCGCAGTAAGCGGCGACCTGGTGGAAGGCGGCAAACGAACCGAGCGACGCAATGTTGACGATGCGCCCACGGCCGCTGTGTGCCAGCGCGTCATGGAAGGACTGACAGGCGCGCAGCACGCCCGTCAGGTTGGTATCCATCAGCTTTTCCCACTCCGCCTGTCCAACCGTCGCGGTGGGTTCGCGAAAGGTGTGACCGGCGGCGTTGACCAGGATGTCCACGCGCCCGAAGCGCTCGAGCACGGCATCGCGCAGCGCGTCGATGGACTTCCGGTTGGTCACGTCGCAGGACATCACGAGGGTTTTCCGCCCGGCCGCTTCGATCTCGCGCGCGGCGGATTCAACTCTCTCGATCCGCCTGCCGGTGGCCACAACATCCGCGCCGTGCCGGGCCATCCCCACGGCTAACGCGCGGCCCAGACCGGAGGTGCCACCGATAACCACAGCGACGCGGTCCCGAATATTGAGGCAGTTGTCCATCATGGCTGGCAGGGCACTCGCTCAGACCGGAATTGCAACGGCGCGATCGTCATCGGGGTCGGCCCAGCGGTCGTTGGGAACCGTCGGCGCCCAACCGGGGCGCGCCGGGTCCTGGTCATACGGGTAGCCTCCCAGCCGCCGGTACAGTTCGGCGTACTCGCCCAATTTCTCGCGGTTGAGGCGAACACCCAGGCCGGGGCCATCGGGCACGCGGATGGCGCCGTCTTCGTAACGCATCAGGCCGCCTTCGATGATGTCGCCGGTCAGATGATGATAGTGCGCGTCGGCGGCGAAGGTGAGGTTGGGCAGCACCGCGCCCAGATGCAACATGGTGGCAAGCTGAATTCCCAGTTCGCCCGAGGAATGCACGGCGACTCCCAACTGAAACGTGTCGCACACAGCGGCGGCCTTCACGCACGCGCGGATTCCACCCCAGAAAGTGGTGTCCAGCAGAATCACGTCCACCGCGGTATCGCGCGCGTTAGCGGCCAGTTGTTCGAAGTTCACTACCACGGTGTTGGTGGCTAGCGGCACGCGCACCATCTGCCGCGTGCGGCGCATGCCGTTCAGGCCGAAGACGGGGTCTTCCAGGTAGTCGTTGCGCAGGCCCTCGATGGCTTGGCCAAAGCGGATGGCCTGTTCCACGCTCCACACGCCGTTGGGGTCGAAGCGCAAGGAGTCGCCGGGAAATGCGGCGGCGAGCGCGCGATAAACTTCCAGCTCATAATCCGGCGGAAACACACCGCCCTTCAGCTTGTGAGTGGAGAAACCGAACCGCCGCTTCCATTCGCCCGTCTGGCGAATCACCTGATCAATGATGCGGACCTCGCCCGCGCCCGTGCGCGGATCCGGGTAGCGAAAGAAAACGTAGGCGGCGAAACGGACGCGGTCGCGCAGGCGGCCACCGAGAATCTCCGAGACCGGCACGCCCCATGCCTGGCCCAGGATGTCGAGGCAGGCGAATTCGAGGGCGGCCAGCACTTGCGTCCGGTTGTTGTACAGCGACGCCGTGGGATTGGCGATGCGAAACCGCATTTCCTCCAGGCGCGCCGGATCGTGCCCCACCAGGCTGGTCTTCAGCGCGCGGAACATGTCTTCGGCGGATTCGCCGCCGCCACCCATTTCACCCAGGCCGATCAGCCCGTTATCGGTCTCCACCTCGACGATGGTCCGCACGAAGCGGCCCCAGTGGCAGCCATTAGCATGCCGGAGCGGCGCTTCCAGCGGAACCGTCACCGTGGTGGCCCGAATGTCGCGAATTTGCATGGGCGCTATGCCTACAACTTTACTGTACCTATATAGTTTGATGCTGCAACGGAATCCGATCCGGTGCTGGGGTACCATTTTCGGAACCGCCTCTCGGACCTGCTAGAGTTGGCTAATGGCTTCGTTTCTCGCCAAAACCGATCCGGAAACCTATTCGCTCGACCACCTGGAGCGCGACAGGCGCACCGTGTGGGACGGCGTCACCAATCCACAGGCAGTGCGCGCCATCCGCGAGATGCGGCCGGGCGACCGGGTCTTCATCTATCACAGCGGCGGCCATTCCGCGGTCGTGGGTCTGGCCACGGTGTGCGGCCAGCCGCGACCCGATCCGAAGAATCCAAAATCCGCGGTGGTGGAACTGGAGTTCACGGCGCGCCTGGAGCCGCCCACCACGCTCCAGGAAATCAAACAATCCGGTAAGTTCGACGATTGGGCGCTGGTGCGGCAAGGCCGGCTTTCCACCATGGCCGCGCCGGAAAAGTTCGTGCACTGGATGGCGGCCCGCTACCCGGGCGTCAAAATCTGACCTAGGCACCGCCTAAGGCGCGTGGGCCGGCTGAGTGCATAGCCACAGGAAAGCCTCGAGAATCCGCGCGCGCTGCGCATCGTTGACCGAGAGTATGTGGTGTTGGCCGCCGTCCTCTGGCGTGAAGGCGGTCTTGCCTTGCGCATCCACCGTGACGCGGCCCGGCGCGGAGACGGTGAAGTAGCCATCGGCGGGCCGCACGGCGTAGAGAGCGGCAGTCAGGTCCCAGGTCTCGCGATCGTAGGGCATGGCGAGGTAGTTGCGATAGGCGTCGGCCACCGGGTTCGCGCCCGGCGGCCCGAAGTCGCGCTCGATGCTGCGCGCCGGGTATTTGATGGTGCGGCCCACCTCAAACCCGCTCCAATAGACCGGGCCGGGCCACTCGCCAGCAAGTTTCTGGGCGGAGGGGATATCGGTCTTGACGTTGTATTCGGGTCCATTACCGGCGAAGTCCCCGGCCATCACAACCAGGCGGCTCACTTTTCGGGCAGCCAGCGCGCGGCCTCCGGGAGAATCGAGCAGCCGCGCCAGGTTGGTCGAGAAGCCCACCTGGACGATCACCACGCTCGAATCCAATTCCGACTCGAGCACGCGGCGCAGCACGGTGACCGCGTCTTCCGGGTGATCGCGATACCGGTAGTGGCCGGCCTCGAGCGCCTTCCTGAGGTAGCCGTCGTCCTTGGTCTGGCCGTCGCGGACCACGCCGATGGGCACGTTGGGGCGGCCATAAAAGATGTCGATGGCCGAGGCCAGCCGGGCTGCCCACGGATTGTCCTTGGTGATGGTGACGGCGGCCAGGCGGATCTCGCCGCGGGAGGCGAAGGCGTGGAGTATGGCCAGCGCCAGGCAGTCATCCACATCGTTGCCAATGTCGGTGTCGAAGATAACGGGCGTGGCGGGCTGAGGCGGCGCCGCGAAGGCAAGCGCGCCCGAGAGCAACGGCACAATGAGGAGCGGCAGCTTCATCGTTCGGAATTCTAACCGGATTCGCGCATTGGCGGCAAGGGGGGCGCGGTTCAGCTGTCGCTAGTATTTGAGTTGTCCGGTCCAATTCACACGTGATCTGTCCGCTTTGGTCGGGGCGGGTGATGCTGGGGAGTGGACGAAACCCAGCAGTACTCAGCCGCCGAGATGGAGCGGATG
>Ga0181538_10000140_pt1 | contig 79346 bp, 72 predicted proteins | sample PEATcosm2014_Bin_40_FD_119773 | JGI IMG/M metagenome (GOLD analysis project Ga0181538, IMG submission 119773) | Peatland microbial communities from MTU Mesocosm Facility, Houghton, MI, USA - PEATcosm2014_Bin23_30_metaG | ecosystem: Environmental > Terrestrial > Soil > Wetlands > Peat | place... | reverse complement strand
GATGGCGGCCAGAACAAAGGAGTTTAAATGCGCGGGCTCCCGCAGTCATTCCTCATCGTGTTTCGTATTGGCGGGTGGCCCGGCCCAACCTCAACGATGCTGTTCCGCCGCCAAGGGGGTGCCCCCTCGCATCCAGGAGTCGGGAAGTGTCTGGATGGTCGCCAAACAGGAAGTCCGTTTTCGGGGCTACTTCCGTGTGGGCGGTCAACCGGGCATTACCGGCAGCCAGGTAAGCGGATCGCACAGGTATCTTCGCTGACCTAGTCTTTTTCTGTTTCGGCTTCCAGTCGCGTGCGCAAGGCTGAAAGAAAGCGGCGAATAACTACCTCGGAGTGGCTCTGAGGAAGGAGTTCAGCGAGCTTGGCATCACTGCCCAAGCCGGCGTCAATCGCGGCAATGACATCGCGCAGGGGAATCCTCCAATGCTCCCTAATCACTTGGGCAACAACACGATCGATTCCGTCGAGCGGCTCCGATTCAAACTGAATCGGATAGATGAGCATTCTGAGAACTGCAGCTCCCTGCTGGTCGAATTCATGGTCTGCGCTCACAGCAAATCACTCTGCACAAGCCGATTACACAACCTGAATCGCAGCAGACCCTTCGTCGCGATGGCCCGCAAATGCGAAATACGCGATATCTCCCGAATGGAGCATTCAGACGGCAAGAATAGCGCGGCCCAGGGCGCCGGTCGTTGCGTCTTGCGCTGTGATCGCAGCATCGCGAGTGAGCCCCGTTAGATCGCGCAAGTGGTTGGCGAAGTCCCAGGCAAGGTTGCGCGCGGTGCAAATGTCCCAGAAGGCGAGCAGCCGGCCGATCTTGCCCGTATCCTCCGCAAGCACGCCGAGCGTATCCGTAGCGAGCATGGTCAGCGCCGAGGGCATCACAGTCCTCAGCAGTTCATTCACCGATTGATAATCGACGGACTCTGCACTGCCCGCTACTGGAATTACATTCAACTCGGCGTCGGTGGCCAGTAGCGCGAGTGCAAGGTCGTGGTTAATGTGGGCGTTCATTCCTGCAAGCGCAAACTGGATGCGATCGATGCCGGTGCTGTAGCGAGCCTCAAACAGTGCGTTCCATGCCGAGGGCACAGAGCCTCCGCTCAGATAGCCGGCTACAGCGTCGAAATAAAAGCCGGCGAAGACGACATCGAGGCGGTCGAGCCAAACTGGGCTCTGCCACCCGCCGCCGGGCGGGCACAGATCCACCTGCTGGGTCACCATCAGGTAAAGCCGGTTGAACCACTTCAGGCCATCAGTCACCGGCAAGAGTGCATCGATATCCTGCATGCGCGCGATCACGTCCGGAATCGTGGCCACGGATGGCCCGTTGACAAGGTTGTAAAGCGGCTCGTCCGCCGGGGATGGGGTGGCCGTTTGCATGCACAATCTCCTCAAGCAATTCGCCGCAGTATAAGCCATCGGATCGCACTCGAGCAGCAGAGCCAGCGTCGCGTACCAGTTTTTGTCACAACGAGAACATTGCCAGACAAGTACCGCGCCGATGAGAAGGGCCGGTCAGAAATCGCATCGCGGGTGATTTGTCGCCGAACAGGACCTTGCTGAAAAAGGTGCAATTTCCGGTTTGCCGGTAAACCAACAACAATGAGCTAAAATCATCGCAAATCAGTCTTACAAAACACTTCGAGAATTTCGCTGTCCTCGCTTCGTCTGAGCGCGACGCTATGGTGACACTGCGCCCTGCGCATCCGCGCGCGGTTCTCATCACAGCGAATGGTCCGAGATCGAATTCCTATCCTGCGCCCGGCGGGTCGTTAGTGATAAGGCGGGGCCAGCAACGCGGGATCCGCTAACATCCTGCACGCCACCTGGTCGCCGAGGTCGCAGCCTCGCTGCAAGCGCTGTTCCGCGAGCTCTTCGGTCTGCGGTCCGGGCGCTTGATGGCGATATACCGTTGCGGCTTCCACGCAACTCTGTGCCCAACCCCCGGCACATGATGTCTCCAGATCCTTCAGTGCCCTCGCCGTATCGGTTGCTGCGCCCTGGCCGTTCAAAACCATCTCGCCTGCCACGCCACAACCGCGCAAGTAGCCGTCTTTACAAGAAGATTCGAACAACGAGAGGGCGCGGGAATCGTCCTGGCCTACGCCCTTGCCAGCATGCAGCGCCGTGGCCAGGTAAAAACAACTGAAGGCATCCTTTTTTCCGCACGAAGCCGCAAGAACCCGGTCGCCGCCGTCCTTTACGAAATCGATGAACTGAACGCATGCCTTCCGTTCGCCCAGATCGCAGGCGCGACCGAACCCGCGTCCCGCCACGGCGGGCTCACGTGGCACCAGTACCCCAAGGTTGGTCACCGTTCCCATCTTCAAGCACGAATCTGCCGATCCCCTCTCGCACTCCGTGTTCAAGAAACCTACCCACACGGTGCACGCTTTGTGGCGATGCGCATTGCAAGCCTGTTCCCAGAATTCCGGATTCTTTCCCGGGTGCGGGATGCCAACGATCTCCGTGGTCACAAAGCCAGTGGTCATCATCCATCCAAACAGAACCACCCAGACGGAGATGAAAGCCAGGTTTAACTGTCGAGGCGAGGCCGCCCAAATGAATCGCGGTGCATGGATACTTTGGAAAAGCCGCGCCACCGACGCATCCAACCGGTAACCCACCTTATCCAATACCCGGACCATCAGATTGAGCGGTGGAACGCACAAGAGCTTGTCGTAAAACCGCGGAGCACCGATCATCGACAGAAAGCCGTAGAGACCGAAGACGGAGGCGCCGTACAATCCGCCGAAGATCATCTTGCCGCTTTTACTTTTGGGCGAGGTTGCGGGATCCGTCACCAGCAGGTGCAGTCCAATGAAAACCGATACCGGGATATTGGAATCGATAAACATGTACACACCGGTCACGCGCGTATAGATAAGATTGCCAATGACCAGTGCCGCCGCTGCGGAGAGCGTCACCAGGGTTACGGAGAACAAGGCCTGCACAACCAGCCCCAGCAGAAAGATCTCCAGATAAATATTGGGAGGCAGGTGCAGGTTGAGCGCAATCTCTTCGCCCCAGGTGATGTGTGTGCTGTGGGTGGCGATCAGGATAACGGAAAAAATAAATAGCCCCACCGCGGAGGGATTGAAAATATGTGTGCTCCGGCCCTCCCGCTTCCAATGCGCGTACTCTTTTGCGACCACCCCGATCGAGATCATCACAAACTGCAAGAAAAACCAATCGTCGCGGAACCATAAAAACAGGTTCGTGCTCAGAATGATAGGAATGGGACCGAAACCCAGCAGCCACTTGTCGCGCCGCGACCAGCAGACCAGCATGTCCAGCGCATAAACAAACACGATCTGGGCAACGATCAGCGGGATCTCATCGTAGACTTGAGGCCAATACCAGCCCCAATAGGCATAGATACAGCCCTGCATGATGAACTGCACCCAATGCGCAGCCTTGGGAGCGAACTCGAGCGTCAGCGTGCGGCCGGCAGCAAGTGCCCGCTGCCTGACCACCGCAGCGTAAGCCAGAAGTGCTGCAGCTGCACCCAGAATTGAAAAGGGAAGCATGGGCGCCGACCGCGCCCGGAGTGCGAAGGCGAAGATGCAAAGGGCGAACGCCAGGAGAGCCGGCAGCCAGAGCACTTTGGCTGAGGCGTGGGCTTTGCGGATTGGCTGCTTCGACACGGTGTCTTCTTCTCCGCGCTGCGAAGGCCCATAATGTCCAACGGTCGCTTCGTGGCGCGTTAGGACGTGGCTTGCATTTCAATAAAGACGTGAATAGGGTTTGGTGGCATCGCGGGCTTTCGATTCCCGGCGAATAAACGTAATTATGCCGTCTGCAAGCGGGGAAGTCACGCGAAAAGAACGCCCCTCAAGCCAAACGGTGCGTCCACGCCAGTCAAACGGTAACGGCGCAGTCGCGGGTATTGAACAAGATTGCAGAAAATTTCGCCCACCCATGAGCTTCAGTGTGTGGGCGATCTTCTGTAGGGGAAACTGCATATTCGCGTGCAATCGAATGGTTAAGCGAGCGAAGTGCTGATATTGCTGAAGACCGTCGTCACCGCGGTCGTAACATAGTTAACGCCCGTGATCATGGCCAGGGCAATCAGGCAGATAACCAAGGCATATTCAACCAGATCCTGACCCTCTTCGCAACTCGCCAGCGTTTGGAATTTCAAGTACAACATGAGAAGACTGTCGCGCATTTGATATCCCTCCTTTACTTCCTCTTGAATGCAGAGTCTGAAGCAAGGAATCAACATATGCAATGCGGCTTTTGCTGCACGCAGGCCCTGCCCGGTAAGTGCTTTTTTCCGGCGCGCCGGTAACTGACGAAGGTTACTGTCCACGTCTCACCCTGCTCCGGAATCTGTGCGGCGGAGCGGAAAAATCCTGAATCATAACCTACGGTGCGGCGGTGTAAGTTTTGACAAGAGTCGCGGCGCCAACCGTTGTTTTCCTGCGTTATACTGAGGCCCTCTTTTTCCCCACGCCCTCTTTCCGGCAATCATTTTATTGAGGAGATTGAGCCCATGCATTCCCCCCTCCCCGGCCTCAGGCCAATTCCTGTCGACGCCCTCAGCGTCGCCGTCTACGTGCAGGCTCAGGCGCAATAGGCCCAATAAAAATGACCTCTCGCACTCGAGAGGCCACGCCTTCATCCGGATTCTGGAGCCGACGGTCAGATTTGAACTGACGACCTGCTGATTACGAATCAGCTGCTCTACCAACTGAGCTACGTCGGCCTGCATCTTCGATTGTATCGTCGCGCCGGTTCGAGGTAAAGGCGCGCGCGGCGGTGCAGTTTCCAGATCGGCGCAGAGTCAGGGCGCAGGCGCCTCGCTGCCTGGCAGGATGCGCGACGTCACTTTTAGCAGATGGTAGTTGCGATAAGTCGCGCTGTACGACCAGACCATCATGTGAAAGGTTCCGGAACCGCTGACGTTGCGCATGGTGATCGCGGAAGGCATCCAGAAGGTCTCGCCGCCGAGCACCACGGGAGCATAGTCGATGCTGAGAGCTCGCTTGCCTTTTATAGCCGATATGAATGGAGTCGCCGGGATAATCAGATGGTGTGGCGTGGTCAGCTCCAGGTGTGTAATTTGCAAGGATGCTGGATCGATGAAGGCGCGGCCGCTGCTGTTCTCTTGTAAAAGGCAGCCGGCGGAGTTCTGGGGTGTGAGGGCGGTGGCGAAGCGGACGATGTAAGGCTCGTTCGGTCGCTCCCTCTTGATCGGTTGCAATGCGTAGCTCATGCAGGCAGCCTGGCTGCGGGAAACGACCGCAAGACCACCTTCAAATGCTCCGCTAAGCATGGTTGGATCGTAAGCAGGCTGCGATGTCGCTGGCTTGCCGTCGACGTATTGGATCTCACGCGACTCTGCAAGGCTGACGGTATGGTCCGGCTTGGGAGTGCGCTTCAGGCGGAGGACGGAGTCCGTGGTGGTGTTCACGTCGCGCATGCCGGGTTCGACCTGCGATGAAGCGACATGCTCATCGCAGAAGAGGCTGGGGAGTCGGGTGTCATAGTAGTTCAGATTCGCCTCCAGCCGATCGAGAATCTCTCCCAGCGTGGGCGGTTTTGGCCCCTGCGCGCACAGCGCAGACGAAAACGCCAGCAGTGTCACAAACGAAATGGCCGTGAACGATGATCTGGAGGCCATAGCGAATCGCACCCTTCGGTATGCCCCTATCATATGCAATCAGTTTTCATAGAGCGCCTTGAAGTCCGCAATCCGTCGTCCGCGGAGAGTCACCGGTTCACCGCAAACTGCGCCGTCACCAAAGTCGTCCGCTGACTGCGGCGCGCTATACTTCTGCCCATGCAAATCGATCCTGTTCAAGAGTGGCAGAGACTGACCGCGGAGTACCGCCAGAAATTCGACAACGAACTGCTCGAACTCGCCCGCGACTATGCGGATCTGACGCAACCGGCGCAGCAGGCATTACGCAGCGAGATGCGCAGCCGTGACTTGGGCGACCCCGCCAGTCCCCGTACAAGCGTGGCGAAGGAAGTTCCACATGCGAGTTTCTCTCCGCGGCCGGCGACGGATCCCATCGAGGAAAGTGCAGATGATGTGCTCAGTGAGCAGGCAGCCGGTTTACTCGGCCTCGGCTCTACAACGCCACGACTCGTCCCCGACACTCCTGATGCCGACGACCAAGACGATGGCCCGCACGAATACACCTGGAAGACACCTCTTTGTGATTGCGGGACCAACGAGGAGGCGCAGCAGCTCGCGCGAGTGTTGCGCCAGGCGGGCATCGATAGTTGGATTCAGCAGGCACGCGAATTCGGACGCCGCGATGCGCGCGTAATGGTTGCCGCCGATCAACTCGATCAGGCGCGCGCCATCGCCGCACAAACCAATCCGCAGCAGATCGTTGAGGACGAAAAGCAGGAAGTTCCCGAGTTTGTCGAACCCAAGTGTCCCAGGTGCGGATCGGATGACGTGGTTCTCGAAGGCGTCGATCCTGAAAATACGTGGCGCTGCGAGCAATGCGATGAGCAATGGACTGAAACCGCGCCTAAGCCTGAGGGCGAAACCCCGGAAGCAGCGAAAAACCCGTTCTAAACGGAAAGAGCCGCCCGGCAACGGGGCAGCTCTTCCCTCAGGGAGAATAGTTCCAACGGAGGCAAACCCGATAGAACTTTCTGGCTGCATACTAGGTTCGAGGGAAAGCAGTGTCAAGTGAAAATGTGCGCGAAAATAACTACTTTTATTTCAATAATTTAACAATTCAATAGGTTGATATAGAACGCGATTTTCTTCGCCGATCGTTCGCCTGCATTTCTTCGTGATTTGCCGTGATTTACCCTTGTTTTCTCGGGTTTAGGCCCATTTTTCCACAGGATCGGAACCGCATTAACCCTTCGGATGCGGCCTTTCGATTGCCTCGATTTCTTCCACCGATTCTGCCTGAACTTCGACCCATTTTTCCTGCAGATCGAGCCGAATGAACTCCACGTCGTACATCGAGGAGGCCGGTTTGCCCGTGGCCATCCGGTAAAGCGCCCTGCCCCCGCCCAGGAATCCTCCCAGCAAAAGCGCCGCGGCCGCGCCGATCAGGCTCAGGAAAGCAATGCCCAGCAGCAGCTTGCTGGTCTTCTGGATCTCCGACTCCAATGGTTGCGGAATCGCCGTCATATCGGCTTCGTAATGCACAGACTCCAGCAGTCGGTGGCTATCGTCGGGAATGGCATCCCCGCTCACGATCGCCACCACGGGCCCGCTATCACGCACCTCAAGCGACGCTACATCGGAGTCATTGAGCGGTTTCGGCCAGGGTGGTTGCGCCTGGCTGCCGGCCTTGAGATACGCGCGAATCGCGTCCACCTGTGCGTGGGCAATCTGCGGCGTGGGGTAATCGATGAGCGTGAGCGTGGCCTGGCCAGAGGTGAGAGAGTAATTCGCCGTGATGGTTTCGGCGCCCATCTCAAATTTGACCAGCGACGGTGGCAACACCCCGCCCGCGCCTGCGTAACTGGCCGGGCCCACCGCGTAGTGTGTGGTCTGCGGATCAAGCTTGGCCTGCGGCAGGCTGGCCAGGATGGGCGGCGCCAGCGCTCGGTTCCCAGCCGGCTCAGGCAACTGGCGCGCAATCTCGCGCAATTCGCCCGCCGACATCGGCCCCACATGGGAAAACGTAGCATCCACTACCGTTGTTCCCGCCCAAAACAGAACGCGATTGTTGTCCGACGCCGCACCGTTGCCAATGGCTTCCTTCGGCCAGCCATTCTGCCGGTAGTAGCTGTAGGCTCCGTAGGCCCCGCTCGCGTCGTCGAAGCGCAATGCGTGCAGGCTCAGCGTCTCCCCCTCGCGTTTGTAACTGGCGAGCACCGCCGCGTTGAACCCGTATTCCTTCAGCGCCGCCGCATTGGCTGGGTCCGCCTGAGCCGGATCGGTCACCGTTTGCGATGGTTCTACCGCCGTCCAACCATCAAACGCGTCGGGCAAAAGGGCCTTGGGCGAAGGCGGGAGTGTGAGCACAGTGGCCGATTTCTTCTCCGCAGCGGTAGGCTGCTCGCCCTGGGCGCACGCTACTGCCGCGCCGCCGCAGAGCGCCACCACACCCGCCAGAATTGCCAACCATCGCATCAAAGACTTCTCACTTCCCTCGGGCGTGCGCAGCGTGAGGCCCCAATCTTCAGGGTACACGGTCACACTGCGCTATCGCCGCGCGCAAAGCCTACTCTGTTGGACACGGGAGAGTGCGGAAAGGTTCCCGGCGCTAGCTATTTCGCAGGCTGGGCCGTCTAAGTACGATCCGCCGTACACTGGTGTTTTCAACCGATGACCTTGCGTCGGACCACAATGAAAGGGCCTATGGAAGCTCTCTCTCAAGACCGGGATCCGACTGCAATGTCAGAAACTCCGATCGCTCCTCTACAGGAGCGTCTGCCGAATCGTAATACGACGCTGTTTCTAATCACGGCAATTACGATCCTCTTCGCCGTATCGCGTCTGTCTGGTCAGGCAACTGCAGAGAGGACACAAACCGCGTCGCACGCCCAGGATGAATCAACGCCGGTGCCCGCGTTCGAGGTGGCTACCATCAAGCCAACCAAGGACGTGGGCGGAGGATTCCAGTTCTTCTTCACGCCGAACGGCATCTCGATCAAGGGTGTCCGGATGCAGATGCTTCTTCGCAAGGCATTCGGAGTCGAGAACGATCGGATTTTCGGGGCACCCGGTTGGGTCAGATCCGATCGCTATGACATTGAAGCGAAGGTAGCGGAATCGGATGCGCCAAAGCTGGACAACCTGACTTTCGATCAGCGCGAGTCGATGCTTCGCACGCTATTGGCCAATCGCTTCAATCTGAAAGTACACCATGAGACACGAGAGCTTCCGGCGTATGTGCTCGCGATTGCAAAAGGCGGACCGAAGCTCAAAGTTTCCAAACCAGACAATCCCGACGCACAAACCACGATGGGCAGAGGGAAAGTCGAAGCACAAGGATTGTCGCTGGAGAACCTCATTGAGTTTCTCTCGCAGCAACTAGGGCGCACCATTCTCGATAAAACCGGGCTTACCGGCACCTACGATTTCGCGCTGCATTGGACACCCGACGATGCGCCGCCTCAGATCGCTGCGGGTGCGGAAAGCGGTCAGCCAGGGAACGACGGCGCGCCCCAGACGAACACCAGCCCCTCGCTCGTCACTGCACTTGAGGAGCAGCTTGGGTTGAAACTTGAGTCGCAAAAGGGCCCAGTTGACGTAATCGTCGTCGATCACGTTGATAGACCGTCGGAAAACTGAGGCCGGCCTGAAAATCGCCGCGTCTACTCGTCCGCGCCGTGCCACGGCTTCAGCCGCGGCAGCCAGCGCGGCACATTCTGCTTGAAACGCAGATACTCGTCGCCATAGCGCCGCGTAAGCGTCGGCTCCTCGTAGAGGCACACGAACAGGTGCGTTGCGAGCCACACGATGGCGAGATACAGGATCAGGCCACGCCGCTCGAAAAGCACGGCCTCGCCAGCCAGCGCAATCAGCACGCCCACATACATCGGGTTGCGCACAAATCGGTAGAAGCCGCTCACGACAAGGTGCTCCGTCGGCGCCGTAGGCACAAGCGTTCCCCGGCCAGCGTAAATAAAGCGTCGCGCGGACTCGACAAGGGGCGCAACCCCGGCGGCAATCAGCACACCCGCGAGCGCGATCTGCCACCGCGATTCACCGGCCGGAACGCGGAAGCGCGTGAGCCACAGTGGCAGATAGACCAACACGATCCCTGGCCCGCCAAAAATCGCGAACAAGATGGAAACGATGATGTTGCGACGCAAGCTTGCCATGCCCGTATGCCCCGATTAAGATTACGACTTCTCATTGACAGAGGTATCAGTCGCGCATCATCGGCGAGCGCGCTGACAAACCAATCGGCCCTTGATGCAGTTTTGAGCGATTCGTGTAGCGGCAGCGTCGAATCAAGAGGCCCCCCAAGACCATGGATGGAAAAATGAAACACACGGGGAGCGCTTACCTGCGAGTTGCAGCCTTTTGCTTTGTGTGCGCCGCGGCCAGCGCTTTTGCGCAGGGAAATTCGAAGCCGGTCGAAACGCAAAGCGCGGCGCGAACGGCGCCCGCCCGCCTTCCGCAATTCGAGGCCGCGTCCGTGCGGCCAACCGGTCCAAACGACCGGGAACTCAACGGTCTTCGCACCTTTCCCGGTGGCAGAATCACTGGCAAGGGAGTCCGAGCGCAATATCTCATCATGGTGGCCTTCAACGTCCAGCGATTCCAGATCGTCGGCGCTCCGGTCTGGACTGATTTAGTAACTGGTACGGGATTCGATATCCAGGCTGTCCCCCCGGCAGACTCCGCCTCCGCCCAAGCGAAGCCAGCCTTCTCCGTCGACCCTCCAGATGACGAAGAGTGCCGCATGCTGCAGGCCCTTCTGATCGACAGGTTTCAGTTGAAATACCACTTCGAAACCAGGGAGGTCCAGACGTACCTGCTTGAACGCGGCAAGGGCAAGCCCGATCTGCATCCGCCCAATGACAAAAGTGCATACCCCTGGGCTGGCGGGGACTACCAAACCTGGTATGGCGGGAAAAACATCTCCATGCCCAAGCTGGCCGTGCGCCTGAGCGAATGGCTGGAACGTCCTGTGACCGATCAAACAGGGTTGAGCGGTTCCTTCGACTTTGAGTACAAGCCCGGCGACGTTGACAACAACGCGGACATCACGGGCTTCCTTATCACTGCCGTGAAGGCCCTCGGTTTGGAACTCAAAGCAAGCAAAGGCTCCATCCAAACCATCGTCATCGACCACATCGAGCGGCCCTCGCCGAATTAATTTGGATTAGAAGAACGTGTAAGGTTTCGTGAAAGGGCACGACTTCAGTCGTGCCGTAAACGCCACAAAGGAGCGCGGGCTTCAGCCCCTGAGCGATCCTTCTCCCAACAATGGCGCCCCCCGCCACGCATCGAACGCCGCCAGCGCGCGCTCGCACACCAGCCGATGCCGCTCCTTCTTGTCGCGGATCTTCTTACGCACTTCCTCTTCCAGCGGCTCCAGCAAGTCGAACGTGATGTTGGCCGGCTGAAAATTCTTCGCATCGGCGTGCGTGATGTAGTGCACCAGCGAACCCAGCGCCGTCGAGCGCGGAACCGGTTGAGGCTCATCGCCGCGCGCCATCGCCGCGGCATAGATCCCCGCCAGCATTCCCGTCGCAATGGATTCCGTGTACCCCTCGACCCCGCAAACCTGCCCCGCAAAAAAGATCATTGGTGCCCCATCCATTCGCCGGCTTTCGGACGAATGGGTGGGAGACTCCAAACGCATCGGCGAGGAATCCGGCCTCAGCCGCAGGCACCCATCCAACAGCACCGGCGCGCAGATGTACGTGTTGCGGTGAATCTGCCCGTAGCGCAGGAAGCGCGCATTTTCCAGTCCCGGAATCAGCCGCAGAACCCGCGCCTGCTCGCCAAATTTCAAGTGATTCTGAAACCCGACGAGGTTGTAGCTGTCGGCACGAAGATTCTCTTTGCGCAGTTGCACCACGGCCCACGGATTTTTCCCCGTTCGCGGATCGCGCAGTCCCACCGGCTTCATGGGACCGAAGCGCAACGTATCGCGCCCGCGCGTAGCCAGCACCTCGATGGGCAAACAGCCCTCGAAGTATTCCAGCTTCTCCCACTCTTTGCTTTCCGCTGCTTCGGCAGCCAGCAGCGCATCGTAAAAGCGATCGTACTCCGCGCGGTCCATCGGGCAGTTGATGTAATCGGCCGTTCCCCTGTCCCAGCGCGCGGCAAAATACACGCGGCTCATGTCAATTGACTCGGCATCCACAATCGGCGAAATCGAATCGTAAAACGCCAGGTGTCCCGCGCCGGTCAGCCGCTCGATCTCTTTGCTCAGCGCGTCCGAAGTCAGTGGTCCCGTCGCAACAATGGTGAGGGCCGTTTCGCCGTCCATCGATTCCAGGCTCGTCACCTCTTCGCGAATCACGCGAATGCGCGGGTCCGCCTCGATCGCCTCCGAGATACGCCGCGAAAATTCCACGCGATCGACCGCCAGAGCATGACCCGCCGGCACTGCGCACGCATCCGCAATACGCAAAAGCGCTGAGCCCCCGCGCCGCATCTCCTGTTTCAGCAACCACGGCGCGGTCCACTCGGATTCGCTCTTGAGCGAATTCGAGCAAACCAGCTCACCGAAATCCGTCGTCTGGTGAGCCGGTGTCAGGCGCGGCTTTCCATCCACCACCGCGCGCATCTCATAGAGATCCACCTCGCAGCCCAGCCGCGCAGCCGTCAGCGCCGCCTCCGGCCCGGCCAGGCCGCCGCCAATCACGCGAATCCTCACGACGCGGCTCCCGCCCCGTTCTTCAGTTCCGCCGGCGTCGCATTTTCTACCTGTGCCCCATCAATTTCCGCGCCTCTTGCGGAAATGGGTGGGAGCCCACTCTCTCCCGTTGACCCGGCCAGCCGCTCGATTGCCTCGCCGCCCAGCCTCACATTCCGCCATTCGTCCAGGAACTCAGCGCCCATGGCGGAATAGAAATCAATGGCCGGCGTATTCCAGTCCAGAACCTCCCACTGCAGACGCTCGCAGCCCTTTTCCACGGCGACTGCAGCCACACGTTGCAACAGCGCCTTGCCGATGCCCAGGCCGCGAAACTCCGGCAGCACATACAGGTCCTCAAGGTAGATGCCGGGCCGTCCCATCCATGTCGAGTAGTTGTAGAAAAACAGGGCGAAGCCGGCTGCCTGCCCATTGTGCTCGGCCATCAGGCAGGAATAATACGGGTTAGGGCCAAATCCATCGCGCAGAAGGCCCTCCTCGGTCGCAACCACCGCGTCCGGTGCCCGCTCAAAGGCCGCCAGGGCGCGAATAAAAGCCAGAATTTGCGCGACATCTGCCGCGGTAGCACTCCGAATCACCGTTCCCATGCCTTGATTTTAGGGCCTTTCTCTAAATCGGAGCTTTTTCGGCCCGCCGCGCAGGAAACCTGAGATCGGGCGTGTGCGAGTGTGAGTGTGGACAGCCTTTCACACTCACACTCACCCCGATCCCCGGCCCCTAACCCCGCCAACCCCGCTGTCTTTCCACTGTGATCCGGGCCACACGCGTACTCCCGCCTGTCCCACTACCATGGGAATCGCAATTGGTACGGCGCGTGAAGACTGCGCGGCGCAAGGGCAACTTGGGGTCTGGCCTTTGCGTCAAGACAAGTGGGCCGGCGCCGCAATAACCGGCGCACCGGAGCGGAGTCGACCGCATCCCTCTTGTGCAGGGTGCTGCATTGGATTTAACTTGGGTTTTGCTCACAAGTGCGCTCTACCGGACGAGTCTCTTCCGCCGCGCCTGAGATTTTGAATTTTTTGAGCCTGCGGGCAGCATGCTCCCGCCGCTCTTAAGGAGAAAACATGAAACGCACTCTTTCACGTTGGCTGGGCTTGGCCGCTGCAGGATTTCTGGCATTGGCTCTCGCGCCCGGGCACTCACAACAAGCGCCCGCTGCAAATACGGGCAAAATTCACGGCCAGGTCATCAATCCCACTGGACAACCCCAGGGCGGCGGCACGGTCAGTCTCTCCACCGATGGCGGCGTGACCCTGAAGTTTACCTTCCCGGTTGACGAATCCGGCAATTACACCGGAGAAGCACCTGCCGGAACCTACATGGTGGTCTATCGCGCCGCAGACACACCGGCCGGCAAGATGGTCGATTCCATCCGCGGCATCAAAATCGTCGCCGGGCAGGATATGGCCCAGAACATCGACATGTCGCGCCAGGAATATATCGACAAGATGACGCCGGAGGAAAAGAAGCAGCTGGAGGATTTGAAGAAGCAGAACGCCGATGCCCTTAAGGCCAATGTCCTCATCAACCAGCTCAATGCCGATCTGAAGGTCGTCAATCAGGACAAGAAAGACGTCGATAACGCCCCCATGCTTGCGGCGCAGGCCCTGGGCGGCAACCCTTCCAAGACCGATCTTGCCAATAAAACCATCGAGATCAGGACCGCCAAGTACAGCGACATCGTGAGCCTTGCGACGAAGGATACGGGCCTGAAGCCGGACGAGGCCTTGTTGTGGAATCAGTTGGGCTACGGACAGGCCGGGCTCAAGCATTACGACGAAGCCATCACGGCGTACAAGAAGGCCATCGATCTGGAGACTGCCTCCAAGAAGCCGCGCTTGCCCGTTATCGGTCAGGCCCAGGCCGGCTTGGGCGAGTGCTACGCGCGCACCGGCAAGGTGCCTGAAGCCAACGCCGCCTTTGACGCTGCCGCCAAGGCCGATCCAGGGAACGGGCAGCTTTATCTCAAGAATCAGGCCATCATCTTCTTCCAGGAAGGCAACTCCACAGCGCAGGCTGCCGCGGCGGATGACGCCATCAAAGCGGATCCGAATCCGAACGATCCCAACCTCGCCATCCTGTATTACATCAAGGGCCAGGGGTTGATTATGAACGCTACCGTCGACGCGAAGGGCCACTACATTCTGCCTCCGGATTGTGCGGCAGCCTACCAGAAATATCTGCAACTGGCGCCGCATGGCCAGTTCGCCGCAGACGTGACAGGCATCCTGCAGCAGGCCTCCGGAACGAAGTCGAAGTAGCCTGGCAATCGTTTGAGTTGATCGAAGGGCGTCCGCCGCGGCGGGCGCCCTTTTGGGGAGTGGGACAGTTTGGAACTATTTTGAAAGGGCACGGCTTCAGCCGTGCCGCAAACAGCCAAAAATGAGTCTGGGCTTTAGCCACTGAGGGACGTTTTTCAATCGGCCCCCAGGATTTATGCAACCGGCTATGGCCTGAAATCGCCGTACAATGCATTGCATGAGTTTCGCTTTGCGTCTACGCGGCGCGGGTAGCCTCCCCGTCGCAATCGGCCTGCTTGCTTTGGTGCTTGCCTCTGCGGCTGCGCAGCAGGATGCTGGCGCTCCTGCCCAACAGTCCGATCAACAAGACGAAGAACGCGATATCGGCTGGATTTCCGGCCTTGTCACCGATCCCGCAGGCGTGCCTGCGCATGGCGGCACCGTCAGCCTCTCCACCGACGGTGGCGTCACGTTGCGCTATAACTTCACGGTTTCGCCCAAGGGCGATTACACCGGCAGAGTGCCCCTTGGCGAATACACGCTGGTTTACCGCGCGCCCGGTACCCCTGAAGGCAAAGTCACCGACTTCATCCATAGCGTCGTCATTTTTCCCGGAAAAGGCACGGCGCAGGATGTCGATATGACGCGCCAGGAATTCTACGACCGCCTGTCGCCTGAGCAACAAGAGCAGTTGCGGCAGATGAAAGAGTCGAACGTTAAAGCGGAGGCCGCCAACAAAATGATTGCCTCCATCAACTCCGATCTCGAGACCGCGAACCGGGACTTCGAGGATGCGGCAAATGCGCGGGCCACGGCAATCCAATCCTTGGGTTCCACAGCCTCCGCATTCGATGTGGATTCCCAGGCCGGCGAAATTCGCCTCTCGAAGTACACCGAGATCGAATCGCTCATGAGCAAGGCGACCGCTGAGATGCCGAACGGAGCGGAACTGTGGATCGATCTCGGGCGCGCCCAGTTGGGGCTCAAAGACTACCTTGACGCGGAGACCAGCTTCAAAAAAGCCCTCGATCTGACTTCGCAGTCCGCCACTCCCAGCCCGCAGGCCACGAATCCCAGCCCGCAGGCCACGAATTTCGACCCCCAGCTCGCCGCCGCAGCCAACGCGGGACTCGGCGAGGTCTACGCCCGCACGCGTATGGTCGACGAAGCCAATGCGTCCGTAGCCGCGGCCGTCAAAGCCGATCCCGCCCATGCTGCCGTGTACCTCCGCAATCTGGCCGTCATCTTCTTCCAGGAGAAGAACATCTCGGCACAAATCGATGCGGCCGACGCGGCCATCAAGGCTAACCCCCACGACGCCGTCCTCTATTTCATCAAGGCCCAGGGACTCGCCGTGGACGCGCCCATCGATCCCGATACCAACAAAATCAAACTGTCTTCGGAGTGCATGGTAGCGTTCAGAGAGTACCTGGGCCTCGCTCCCACCGGAGAATACGCCTCGCAAGTCACCACCATTCTCGAGCACGCAGACCCGCAAAACCCAGCCCCGCAGAACCCGCAGAACGAAACCGGCGCCGGCGGCAAAATGTAGCGCCGGCCCCCTGGCCCGCACATTGCAACCTCTCCGCAACGCTCTACAATCCTTTGCATGGCCAGAAAGTCGACCCCAATGTCGAATAACGCCTTGCTAACTTACGCTCAGGCCGCAGCTTTCGTAGCCAAACGCGCCGCGCACCTTGCGCGCAGCAAGCCCGCGATGGAGCGCATAAAAGTGGCCGCATCCGCCGGGCGCGTACTCGCGCAAACTCTTCGCGCCGACACTGACCAGCCCCCTTTCGCACGCTCCACGCGCGACGGTTTCGCGTGCCGTGCCGCGGAAGCCTCCGCCCATCGGCCGCTCGCCATCGCCGGCACAACCCGCGCGGGTGACCCTCCTTCGGGGCCGCTGCCGCGCGGTGCGGTTTGGGAAATCATGACGGGCGCGCCAGTCCCTCGCGGCGCCGACGCAGTCATCATGCTCGAACACATCGAGTCCGCCGGGGAAACCTCCACGCCAACCGTTCGCCTTTTGCCGTCCCGCACCGTCAAGCCAGGTGAAAACATCGTGCTCCGTGGCGCGCAAGCCCACAAAGGCGATGCTTTGCTGCCCGCCGGCACTTTAATCGGCGCCGCGCAGATTGCTCTAGCCGCGTCCTGCGGCTGTACCGAGCTCACGGTCTACGCCAAACCCCGCGTGGCGATTCTCTCTACCGGTGACGAGCTGGTGCCCATCGCCGCCAAACCCGCGCCCGGCCAGATTCGCAACTCCAGCTCCGCCATGCTGGCTGCGATGGTTTCTGAAGCCGGCGGCACGCCGTGGATCCTGCCCATCGCGCGCGACACCGCCAAATCGCTCGACGCCGCACTCGCTCGCGCTGCCGCGGCCGAACTTCTCCTCATCACAGGCGGCGTTTCCGCAGGCAAATTCGACCTCGTCGAACCCGCCCTCGCCCGCTTGGGAGCCCGCTTCCACTTCACCGGCGTGCGCATGCAGCCGGGCAAGCCGCTGGTGTTCGGAGAGCTACGCCGCCAATCCAAAGGGCTCAACCAAAACCAGGACGGCACGAAGTGCTTCCTGGGGCTTCCGGGAAATCCCATCTCGTCCGCCGTCACCTTCCTGCTCTTCGCCGCGCCGCTTCTCGCCGCGCTTGCCGGCCGGCGCGATCTTGGACCCCGCTTCGCTCTGGCGCGCCTCGCCGCGGACGTCAAAACCAAGCCCGGCCTCACCCGCTTTCTGCCCGCCGCCTGCACTTTCACCGGCCCCGTGCCAAAAGTGAAACTCGTAGCGTGGCAAGGTTCTGGCGATCTAGCCGCCATGGCGCTGGCAAACTGCTATCTGGTCGTGCCCGATGCGTCCGAGTCTGCCGACTCCAACTCGCTCGTCGCGGGCACAACCGTCAACATTCTTCTGCCGTGAGTTTTGAAAGGGCACGACTTTAGTCGTGCCGATGAGACCAATAAAATGATTTGGGGCTTTAGCCCCTGAGGGAAGATTTTCGAGAGAGGAACCTCATGCCCAAGCCCGCGAAACTCTCCCACTTCGACGCATCCGGCCGCGCCGCCATGGTCGACGTCGGCGGCAAGCTGCCCACGCGCCGCACCGCAACCGCTTCGGCCTTCGTTGCGCTCTCCGCCAAAGTCATCGTCGCGCTGCCCTCGAACCCCAAAGGCAATCCGCTTGAAGTCGCGCGCATTGCCGGAATCCAGGCCGCCAAGCGCACCGCCGAGCTCATTCCCATGTGCCATCCGCTCGCGCTGACGCGCGTCGACGTCGAAACTGATCTCGTCGCGGACGGCGTGCGCATCACGGCCACCGCCGCCACGGTCGGCCCAACCGGCGTCGAGATGGAAGCCCTCACCGCCGCCGCCATCGCCGCGCTCACCGTCTACGACATGACCAAGGCGCTCGACAAATCCATCGTCATCCGCGAGATTCGCCTCGAAGCAAAATCCGGCGGCAAGAGCGGCGATTTTCGCAGAAAGAGAAAGGGACCAAAGGATCAAGTAAGCAGAGACCAGCGCATGTGAGCCCGCTGATCACCCACACCCACACCCGCACTCACACTCGTCTTCGCCTTACTTGATCGCAGTTGCGTTGCTCAGGCTGAGGGTCACGGAGTTTGGCCCCGGCTTCAGCTGCATGGCCTGGCCCCAGACGAGCGTCTGGTTGTTGTAGCGCGTGGCGATCATCAGGTAGTAAACGCCCGGGGGCACGCCGGGCAAGGTGCCTCTGCCGTCGGCGTCGGCGCGCACTGCCGAGGCGGCGTCTGCATTGATGGCATTCATCATTTTTTGGCAATCGGGCGTTCGATTGCCGCAGGCAGCGCCCATATACACGAAGGGCGACACCCCAGCCGGCACCGAGACGCCGGCACTTGCGATTGCGTCGGCGTAGCTCGTGCGCAGCAGGACATAAGAATGGCCGGCCAAGGGATTGGGAGCGCCGGGCTGCGCGACAAGTCCGGGGATCACGGACAAGACAGCATTTCCCTGTGGCGCAGCAGGAGTGGAAAGCCCACCACCGCCGCCCGGACCTGAACTGCCACCCGCCGCGTTCATCATCGCCGGCCCTCCCCCGCTCGCGGGGATTTGCTGGCTCGGCGCCAGAACGCCAAGGTTGCAGGTCATCTCCATGGGAGCGAAGGTGAAGTCGTCGTTATCGTCCTGCCCGGTTACGATGCGCCCATGCACTTGGTAAGGGCCGGTCGAGCCTGGGTCGAGCGATCCATCAGGCCTGAAAGCCAGGGCAAGCGGATGATCCGTCGCGGCAATCTTCACCACTGCGCCCGTTCCGCCCACCTCCACCGTGTAGGGATAGGCGCGTGCCGCGTCAGGCCCACAGCCAAGGATCACGGATTCAGGGAAGAACTGCACGCTGAATCCGGTAGGCGCAGCAAAGATGCCGTGCATGCGAATGCCGGGCGGCGTAGGAGGCCCCTTGTCGCCCCCGACCATGGACTTGAGCAAATCGGTTTCCATGGTTTGCACGCCCACGCCCGCTCCCTTTGAAGAGAGATTGATGGCAGGGCACGTCACGCGTTTGGGCGCGAACCGCGTATAGCCGTTGTTGGCGTTTCCGGGCACGCGATTGCCGGCCGAGTCGTAAAGGTTGCCGTATTGATCCTTCTGCGTAGCGCCCGTTCCCGCGGTCCCGCTCACATAGCCCGCGGCGATCACGCCGTCGATGGTCACGGGCCCCGGCGGCCCGCTGATGGTTCCCTCGTTATGCACGGCAAGCACGAGCGGCCGCGGGGTAGTGGCGATCGTAAGCGTGGCGTGGCCGTTTTTCAAGTCGAGAGCGTAGCTCTCCTGGTTGGGCGAGAGGCCCTCGCAGTTCACCAGCACGCCCTCGTCAATAAAGTCGAGACGCCAGCCGCCCGCGCCCACGAAGACACCGGCCATGTTGGGGCCTGGCTGCTGGGAGCTCTTGTCGATGCCGGGAAGGACCTGCGAAACCATCTGCGTGAATGCGCCGAGCAGCCCGTTGCCGGCGCAAGTGGCCGCAAGCCTGCCCGAAGAGACGCAGCGCCGCATGGCGCGCTCCTCAGCGTTCTTCGGCGGCGGAATCTGCGCAGGATTCATGCCCCCCTGGTTCCCGGAACCGCCCGACGGATTCCGCGCGGCCGGCCGCGGGTTAGCCTTGGCTGCGTTGGCGTCGTAAATCTCCTGTTGCTTTTTCTTGAAGGCTTCTTCCCGGGCAATTTCCTGTGCGCTCGGCTGTTTGCATGAGGGCAGCAGCTTCTTCAAATTGCCGCGCGTTTCATACGTATACTTCATCAATCCATTCGGCAAAACCGTATCCGGGTGCCCCACCATGCACGTTGAGGTGTCCGATGTATCGCGGATGTTGCAGCTATCAATAAAGATGCGCTCTCCGTTGCAGACATAAAACACGTTGAGCCTGATGTCCTGCGCAGCCGCGCGCAACCCAACCACACCTGTTGCGGCAACGACCAGCGCAACGATCATCGAACCAGTTGCATAAATCCGGTTTTGAAAGGGCACGACTTTAGTCGTGCCGCAAAAGCCCCAAAACAGCGGGGGCTTTAGCCACTGAGGGACGTTTTTCAAACAGCTCCGAGGATCTATGCAACCAACTCTTGTTCGCATGATCATTATTCGCAGCACTCTGCAGACCATCTTTCTTGAACCTCCGACGAAACCGTGACCGGGCCCCGGAGCCCAGGCTAAAGTGGGATTGCGCGGACGAGGAAGTTGGAAGTACGTCTCAGCATGCGGGGGAAGTGAGACAGGGAAAGATTCTCCGGCCCGAAAGCGATTGTCAAGGATTTTTCGCAGGACACAGTCGACTTCGCTTGAAGAGATGCGGTCGATCAGCCGAGGAAAGGAAGCCAGCAGTTGGGAGCTCGAAGCGGGTTTCTTATTCCGCGTGGAAGATGACGTCGAAGAGCAACAGGCTCGCAGTAGTGAAGATGATGTCGTAGCCGAGGAGCATCTTGATCCACAGCGTCGGATCGCTGTCGCCGGTGAAGATGGCGGTGGTGGATTGCACCATGGCCAGCAGTGCGGGAATGAAGATGGGAAAGAGAATCAGCGAGAGCAGCAACTCGCGGTTGCGGCTGCTCATGGAGAGCGCGGCAAAGAAGACGCCGTTGCCGACCAGCGCCCACGTGCCCAACGGCAGCACCAGCGCCAGCAGCCACGCGTTGCCCGAGATGTGCAGGTTGTAAAAGATGAAGAAGAACGGCGCCAGAATGATCTGCACGATGGTGACGAACAGAAAGTTGGCGATGGCCTTGGCAAGGAACAGCTCGGCGCCCGGCGCGGGAACCATGCGCTGCGCATCCATCACTTGATGCCGGATCTCGCGCGCCCACGACTGATTGAGCGCGCTGACCGAAGCGAACATGGTGGCCACGCAGAGCACGCCGCCAGAGATTTGCTGCGAGAATTCGCCGCGTGGATCGAAGGCGATGGAGAAGAGCACCACCACCAGGCCAGAGAAGAAGAGCATGGAGATCATGGCGTCGAGCGAGCGCCACTCGATGCGGAGATCCTTGCTGAGATGCGTCCAGAGAGCGCGGGTCATGCGAGTCTCTCCGATGTAGACGGCTTCGCGTCTTTGGTCAAATCGACGGTCTGCACCGTCTCGCCGATCGCGGCTGCGGCGCGCAGGTAATCTTCGGGCGCGAGGATCAGTTGCGTGCCGCGAGTTCCCGCGGAAACGCTGATGCGATCGAAGAGGATGATCGTTTCATCGACGAAAACCGGATAGGGTTTTCTCGCTCCGAAGACGGTGACGCCGCCGCGAATGTAGCCGGTAAGCGGCTGCACATCCTTGAGAGAGGCCATCTCCGCTTTGCGCCAGCCAGCGGCGCGCGCGAGTTTCTTGAAGTCGAGTTCGGCGTCGCCGGGAATGACCGCAAAGACGTAATCGCCCGCGCCGGTCGTCGTGAGCAACGTTTTGAAAACCTGTTCGGCCGGCATGCCGATTTTCTTCGCAACCGTAATGGCAGTCAAATCGTTGGGATCGACTTCGTACTCGCGCAGCTCGAATGCGATGCCGAGCGACTCGAGATAGCGTGCGCCATTAGTCTTCATAACGTCGGCCTCCCGGGTTCGAATGAAGCGACGCGGCCAGCATGAAGAGTGAGCACCCAGTCGGCAATGGGAGCGGCCAGATCGCGCTGGTGTGTGGTGAGCACGATGGTGCGATCGCTCTGGCGGAAACGAGCAAGCAGTTCGACCATTTGCCGCGCGCTTTCCACGTCCATGTTGGAAAAGGGCTCGTCGAGCAGCAAGAGCTCCGGCGACGGCACGAGCACGCGCGCGAGCGAGGTGCGCTGGCGCATGCCCTGCGAATAATGGCCGAAAGGCCGGTTCAGCTCAGGATCGAGGCCCACCTGGCGCAGCGCATCGTCGGGCGTGAGACAGTTGCGACCTGGATATAAACTGGCAAAGTAGCGCAGGTTCTCCTCGGCGGTGAGCTCGTCGTAGAGCATGGGCGCATGGCTCATGTAGCCGATGCGGGCGCGCTCCCGCTGCGGTTCCGAGCTGCCAAAGACGCGCACCGTGCCGTAGCTGGGGCGCAGCAATCCTGCCAGAATGCGCAGCAGCGTCGACTTGCCTGCGCCATTTTCGCCCAGCAGCACATAGCATCGCCCGGGTTCCAGATCGACCGTGACCTGGCGCAACGCGGCAAAGCTGCCGAACAGCTTGGACACCTGATCGAGCTGAGCGCAATACTTCGTCGATTCGGCGCCCGATGCTTTTGCTGTCATGATGCGCTCGCGTTCATGCGCTCAGTTTGCTGCGGTTTGCGTTGAGGAGGCAGGAGCGGGCGCAGTGTTCGATGCGCTGGCCGGCTTGGTAGAAGCTGGCGTGGGCGGCTGCGCGCCGGGCTGCGCAGGCGCGTACTTGCTGGCGCACTTGGCCTGAAGCACCGTGGCATGAAACACTCCGTCGCGGCCATAGGTGCCCATGGCCAGCGCCTGCGAGTCGTCCTTGAAGGTATCAGGCGGCGGTTCGGATCCCTTGTAGCTCACTTTGAGGAGGCGCCCGGAAGGGGCTTTGGGCGAGTGGCTTTCGTATTCATTCAAAATGAATTCAACGTGAGGGCCCTTGCGCTCGATGGAGCCCGGCTCGACGAATCCCTCTACGCGCAGATTGCTGTGATACGCCTTATCGCCCATTCCGCCCAACTGGGCGATGGTGACGTAATAGCTCTTGCTGGATCCATAGCCGGTGTAAGCTAGCCAGCCGATGGTGCCTAGGATGACGGCGACGGCGATGCTGATGCGCAGAGTGTTGGGAGAAACCTTCATCATGACCTCTTATAACGATACGGGGCTGCATGACCATGGTCAACCGGTGGGCGGGGGTAGGGATGTGATTTAGCTCACTAATACAGGGAACAAGGGACCAAGGGACCAAGGGACCAAGAAGACAGGGACTTAGGGACTAGGGACTAAGGGACTGAAGGAACGGGGGACAGCTCTCTCATAAGGTCGCAAACCTTTAGGAATGAGCAGAAAGGCCGGTCCGGGCAGATGAAACCTGCAAGCCGACGGCTCAAGGCCTACCGCAGGCCGAAGAGGACGCGCTTTTTGGGCACGAACGCGGCGGCAAGCGGCGTGTTGAGCGCGTCGACCACCGGCGCGGCCACTTTGAAGTAGCGGACGATCACGTCGGCAAGATCTTTTTGGAGCGCGGCCTTCGCGGGCAGCTCCGCGGCCAGTCCCCATTGGCGGCAGCGAATCAGATCCATGCCCGGATGCTCGCATGGGAAGCCCTTGGGCGGGCGCGTGAGCGCGTTGCCCTCGAACTCAGTGAAGTGCTTCCGCACCTTTGGGTTGCGGAGGAGCTTGCGAAACTCGACGTGGTGATCGAGCAGCCAGTGGCGGATGGCGGCGAGCTGATCCTTGTCGGGCATGTAGGAGCCGGCGGCGACGATCACCTCCTTCGGGCTCACGTGGAAGTAGTAGCCCGCGCCCGAGGTCTTCTCGAATCCCTGGTGCGACCACCACGCAGCCACATGCGTTTTGTAGGGCCGCTTGTCAGAGCTGAAGCGCGTGTCGCGATAAATGCGAAAGACGGATTTCTCGGCCGGTCGCACGTGGTTGGGCGCAAAGTCCACCATGGCGTCGGTAATCTTACGCACTACGGCCAGCATCGGCTCTTTCAGCTCGGCCTCGAACTGCGCCTTGCGCGGCTGAAACCATGCGCGGTCGTTGTGTCGCTTCAGATTCCGCAGAAAGGTGAGCGCTTCAGGACGGAAGTAGGGGAGGGCGGGGGGAACGGCAGCTTTTGCGGAGCGTGGCATGACGTGAGCTAGTTTAATCGACCGGCGAGAAGAATATCACTCTTGAAGTGTGATCGACACTGGGCAGCCGGTGGATCGGATGCTATCGATCAGTTCAGCAAATCTGCGCACCATTTCGCGCGCGGGCTCCTCGGCTTTTCGGAGGTTTTGAATGGCTAGCCGGTAAGGGACCTCGACACGGTTGATATTTCCCGTCGAGACGCTGTCATTCACAGCGTCAAAATTCCGGCCATGCCAACTTGGCGCTCCAACAGCGTGAAAGAATGCGTCGTAGAGATCGTCAGCAGTCTTCCAGCCATTCGCGTCCAGAGGGAGATCGGGCACGTGTTCGAGCGCTTCGACAGGTCGCGTAAAACTCAAGGCAAAATCATCTGTTTCTGGGAGCTTCGAGTAGCCGAGCGAATTCATGCACTCGCGAAAAGCATCCGAGTCTCCTACTCCAACGAGCCTGATGCAAGCTAGGCGGGGGTGATGCTCATGCAGCGTCGGGACCAGATCGGCCATCTCCGTCAGGTCGTCTCCGATCGCGCGAGTAATCAACGTCAGAGCTGGCTCTGGGTCCCATAGCGCATCCCAAGAAGCCCGAAGTTCTTGCGCAGTGTCCCTGCGAGCTTCGGTCGAGACTGCCCACACTGGCATTTGGCTCAAGAAACGATCAACTTCCGTTTCATGATCGAGAATCAGAGCGACCTGCCATCCCATACTTTTCGGTCCCCACTTCCTTCAGCGAGCCGCGCGCCTTCAGCTCGCCAGCGTCTCCTCGACAGCATTCGGCCTGCGCGCAATCGGGGGAATCAGGCGAGTTCCGCGCACGCGATTCACGCGGCGCGGGCGAGCCAGCCCTTCATCGTGTTCGCATCCACGAGACCGGCCTGCTGGAATTTGAGTTCTCCATTGGCGAATACCGCGAAGTTGGGGATGCCCTGCACCTTGTAGCGCGCCGCGAGTTGTGGATATTTTTCTGTATCGACCTTGATCACGACTGCGCGACCGGCAAGGTCGCTCGCCACCTGTGCAACATGAGGCGCTGCCATGCGGCAGGGGCCGCACCACTCGGCCCAGAAATCCACCAGCACTGGAACTTTGCTTTGGCTGACGATCTCGTCGAACTCCGCAGGATCTGCCGCGATGGGCTCTGCAATGGGCGGCAATGGAGTTTTGCAAGCCCCGCAGCGGCCGGCGTCGGCAAGGTGTTTGGACGGGATTCGATTCTGCTTGCCGCAAGATGGACAATTTCTTATCACAGGCATCAATGGCTCCTTCAGTTGAAAGATGCTTTGGCAGAAGCTTTCGTCGCTAGCGAATCACCTTCAGCGCTCCGCGGAAGAGGCCATCGAAGTCGGCGGCAAGCGCTTTGTCTTTGGCGATGGCCTGCTCGATGGCCTTCTCCGAGGCCAGGCGCTGGTAACCGAGATTGACGAGAGCGGAAAGCACGTCGTCGACGGCCGGGCCTTGCACGGCGTGCGGCGCAGGGGCAACGGCAAAATCATCGAGCTTGTCTTTGAGCTCGACCACCAGGCGCTCGGCAAGTTTCTTGCCGACTCCCGGAATGCGCGTGAGCTGAGCGTGATCCTGCGCGCGGATGGCCTGCACCGTGCGCTCGGGCGACAACCCGCTCAGCATTTTAATCGCGAGCTTCGGTCCCACGCCGCCCACGGTGATGAGCCGCTCGAAGAGCCGCTTTTCGTCGATTTCCAAAAAACCGAAGAGGGCGATCTGGTCGTCGCTCACCTGGGTGTGAATATGGAGCGCGGCTTCGGCGCCTACCGAGGGCAGCGCCGTGAAGGTGGGAATAGAGATGGCAACGTCGTAGCCGACGCCCGCGGCCTCGACGATAGCCTGGCCGGGCTGTTTGAAGATGAGCTTGCCGCGCAGGTGAGCGATCATTGGGTCCTATTGTAAGATCCCCATCCGCTTCGCGACGCGCTCCATGGTTTCGAGCGCCTGATCGAGCTGGGCGCAGGTGTGTTCGCTGGTGACGATGGCGCGGATGCGGGCCTTGCCTTCGGGCACGGTAGGAAACGCGATGCCCGTCGCCATCACGCCCTCGTCGAAGAGCGCGCCGCTGAACTCCATCGCGGCGCGGCCGTCACCAATAATAATCGGCGTGATAGGCGTCTCTGTAGCTGGTGTCGTCACGCCGCCGATATTGAAACCAGCGCGCTTGAGCTCGCCCTGGAAGTGGAGCGTGTTGGACCAGAGGCGCTCGATGCGCTCCGGCTCAGCCTCCAGAAGATTGAACGCCTCAATGCAGGTGGCCGCGACCGACGGTGGATGCGAAGTGGAGAAGAGAAACGGCCGCGCGCGGTGGTAGAGGTAATCAATCAGATCGCGCGTCCCGCAGACGTAGCCGCCCAGCGCGCCGATGGCCTTCGACAACGTGCCCACCTGCACGTCAACTTTTCCATGCATTTTGAAGTGATCGATGGACCCGCGCCCGTTGCGGCCCAGCACGCCCGAAGCGTGCGCATCGTCGACCATCATAATGGCGCCATACTTCTCGGCCAGCGCGGCCAGCTTGTCGACCGGGCCGATGTCGCCATCCATCGAGAAAACGCCGTCGGTAATCACCAGCTTGTGGCCCGGCGTGCCTTCCAGCCCTTGAAGAAGTTCTTCGCAGTGGGCCGCATCTTTGTGGCGGAAAACCTTGATTGTTGCCCTTGAAAGCCGCGCGCCATCGATGATCGAAGCGTGGTTGAGCTCGTCGGAGAGGATGAAGTCTTCTTTGCCGAGGATGGCGCTGACGGTTCCCGCATTGGCCGCGAATCCGCTCTGGAAAACCACGCAAGCTTCGACATTCTTGAAGCGCGCAATCTTCTCCTCGAGTTCCATGTGGATGCGCATGGTTCCGGCGATAGTGCGGACGGCGCCCGAGCCAACTCCAAACGCGTAGGTCGCGGCGACGGCTGCCTCAATGAGCTTGGGGTGGTTGGCGAGGCCGAGATAATTGTTGCTGGCCAGGTTGATGACCTCGCGCCCGTCGTAATGGCACACGGGCGCCTGCTGATCGTCGAGCACGCGTAGCCGAAAGTGCGTGCCCTTGGCGCGGAGATCGTTTAGAACGGCTGTCAGATGGGCGAGTTGGGGGCGGGGAGCATCCTGGGTCATGGCAATCAACCTCAAACAGAAAGCATAGCTCCAGGGGGCCGGATGGCGTTCCCATGGTTGGCGCGTCAAAGAACGAGAGGGGCAGCAGGTATAGGCAGCGAAGGGTTGGCCCAGCAGCGCCCCCGGCGGATACAATAGGGGTTTACGCGAAGGACGACCGGCGAAGCGCCGCAGGGCGATACGCTATCTTTCTGAAGAGTTGGAGCAGGTGCACGTGATAGGCAAAAACTGCCGCAGATTGCGGCTTCATTGGGTTGCGGGATGTGGCATCGCACTGGCGTTGTTTCCGGCGGTGCGCGCTTTCGGCCTGACCACAACTTCCACTGCGCTGTCGGCGCAGTCCAGTACGCAAGCCTGTTCCACATCAGGGCTTACCACCACTTTGACCACGCTGACAATCACCGTAACCGGCTCGGGCGGCGTGCCCTCGGGCACGGTAAATATTTTCGACAACGCAAGTACTTCTCCGGTGCAGATTGCGAGCGCCACGCTCAATACCAGCGGCCAGGCGACGGTTTCTCTTTACCTCTCTAACAACTCGCCATCTACCACCCCGCACACGCTCCAGGCCGTCTACGCCGGCAGCTCGATCTACGCCACGTCCGGTTCCACTTACGCATCGGAATCCATCAGTTCGCAATGCAACACAGATTTTGCAGTTTCGGTTTCCAATGTCTCGCCGTCCACGTCCGGCACAATGACGCTGACGGCTGGTCAATCCGGAACGGCTACCGTCACGGTGACGCCCTCCCAGGTATTTGTTGCCTCGCTGAACGACAGCGGGGCCCCGTCCTTTGTCACCGTTTCCTGCTCGGGTCTACCGACCCTCTCCTCCTGCACGTTTACGCCGGAGAGCCTGGAGCTTCTGCCGGGCCAGGATGCGGGCGTCATGAGCACCATGCTGATTCAGACGCAGGCCCAGACCGCAGGCGCCGTCCCGCCCACACGGCCCGGACAAAACAATCCCGTCGCGTGGGCCATTCTACTGCCCGGCATGCTGGGCCTGGGCGGGCTGGCATGGGGAGCGCGGCGGTGCCGCTGGTTGCACCGACTTTCGCTGGTGGCGCTGGTGTGCCTTGTGGCCACCCTGGGGACCACGGGCTGCAATCCGCGCTACTACTACTACAACCACGGTCCAGGCGATCCGCCCGCAACTCCCTCCGGCACATACACCGTGGCGGTCGCCGGGCAGTCGAGCAACGGAGTTACGGCCATCACCAATACCACCACGTTCCAGCTGACCATACAGTAAAGTCATGGCCTAAGGATTTACGTCGGTTCTCCCATTCGTACGGATTCTTGATGACTGCGGTTCCGCTCCTCTGCTGTTGCAGAACCTGTAGAAGGTCAGGCCCTACACTGTCAGGATGAAGCACCGGCGTCCCCTTCCCGCGGAGATCTATGCGCTGGTGGAACACACAGCAGCTACGGTGCTGCTCGAAGGCGGAAAACCAAACTACTACGAAGGCAGTGAAAAACCAGGCAGTCAAGAACCCTGGACGCAACTGTTCACGGCTCCCGCGCGCGTGTGCGTTGCGTGGCATGCGGCAGAGATCCCTGCGCTGTTTAGGGAGCTGGAGAGCGCGGTGGCCGCGGGGCTCAGCGCGGCGGGATTCTTCAGCTACGAATGCGGCAATAGCTTTGAGCCGAAGGCCGCAATGCGGCCGGGCCGCGAGGATCAGCCGCTGGCGTGGTTCGGGATCTACGAGCGGAGCTACGCCTTCGATCACGAAGCCGGAGCGTTTCTGGAAGGCGAGCCGCCGGAACTGGAGCGGTTTCGCCGCGGAAGGGCAGGCGCAGAAGAGGGAGCCCGCGAGCCGGAGCCGGAACCCGAAATTGCCGCGGAGTTCGCGCTTTCGGAAGCCGAATACGCCCGACGTATCGCCGCGATCCATGAACTGATTCGCGCAGGCGACGTGTATCAAATGAATTTCACGGTGCCGTTTCAAATCAAGGCGAAGGGCAGCGTAGCGGCGCACTACGCGCGGTTGCACGCGCGGCAGCCGGTTGACTATGGCGCGTTCGTGCATTGGCAGCAGGGCCGTCACATTCTGTCCTTCTCGCCGGAACTGTTTTTCCGCATCGAAAACGACGGCCCTACCCGGCGCATTGTGACGCGGCCCATGAAAGGTACCGCGCGGCGCGGACGCACCACGCGCGAAGACCGCGAGATTGCCGAGTGGCTGCGCAACGACCCCAAGAATCGCAGCGAAAATGTGATGATTGTCGATCTGCTGCGCAACGATTTGGGCCGCGTGGCGCGAACCGGCACGGTGCATGCCGACCGGCTATTCGACGTGGAGCGTTATGCCACGCTCTGGCAGATGACTTCGACGGTGAGCGCGGAGTTGCGGCCCGACGTGGGCTTTCACGAGATCTTCCGCGCGCTCTTTCCCTCAGGCTCTGTCACAGGTGCTCCAAAGGTCCGCTCAATGCAATTGCTCGCGCAGCTTGAAGAGGCGCCGCGCGGCGTGTACACGGGCGCTATCGGCTTCTTCTCGCCGCGGCAAACGGTCTTCAACGTCGCCATTCGCACGCTGGAGCTGGAGGACGGGCGCGGAATCATGGGCGCTGGCAGCGGCATCGTCATCGACTCCGATGCGGCCGATGAATACCGCGAATGTTTGCTCAAGGCAGAGTTCCTTACCGGTCCGGCGCATCGCACGACAAGTTCCTTTATTGCGAGCCAGCCTGACAAGCTGTTTCTCATCGAGACGATGCTATGGAACGGTGCGTACCCGTTCATCGAGTTGCATCTCGACCGGCTCACCGATTCGGCGGAGTATTTCGGCTTCGCCTGCGACCGCGATGCGATCCGCACCGCGCTTGAGCAGCACGTCCAACAATTCACAGAGAGCGCGCCGCGTAAAGTGCGTCTCATCATCATCGATCCCGAGGGGAACGTGGGGATATGCAGCGAGCCGCTGCCGCCGAATCCCGATCCAAATCGCGTTGCCCGGGTTTACATCGCAAAACAACGCACCGATCCCGCCGACGCCACGCTCTACCACAAGACGACCCAGCGCCCGATCTACGCTTTGCACTATCTGCAGGCCACGGAGCGCGGTTTCGACGACGTGCTGTTCCTGAATGTGCGCGGCGAAGTGACGGAAGGCGCCATCAGCAATATCTTTGTCGAGAAGGCCGGCCGCTGGTTCACTCCGCCAATAGAATGCGGGCTGCTGGCCGGCGTTTTCCGGCGGCATCTGCTCGAAACTCGGCCGGAGATCGAAGAGCGCGTGTTGTTTCTCAACGATCTGCGCCAGGCGGATGGAGTTTATCTCTGCAACGCGGTGCGCGGTCTGCGGCGCGCCACGCTAGAGTGGTGACTCGTATCAACGCGGGTTTCTTTTTCCCTCGTTCCCTTGGCCCCTGGTCTCAGGAAGTGGTACAACGTTGAGGGGAGTGAAGCGATGAGAAACCGTCGGCTTCTGAAATCGGGGAAAATCGATTTTTTCAAGGCGATTGCGTGCACTGTGCTTTGTACCGCGGGGGTCATCGCCACATCAGCGCAGACAGCGGAGCAGACGTGGCTGAACTACGCTCTTACGGGGCGAGTCCATCCCTTGACTCCGCCAGCTATTCGCGCACTTGGAGATAGCCAGCTTGAGCAGTCGGCGGTGCACGAGTTGGAGCGCAATCTTGGTTCGAGGGCCGGAGGTAGCGCATCGGGTCCGGGCCTCAGCGCATCCGCCCGGGCGGACCAGGGCGAGCAAACGATCGTTGGTACCGCGGAGGAGGTACGCAAGGCTTTTCCAGATGTGCCCGTGCCCACGGACCTCAATGCAGAGGCCTATTGGATTGCTTTTCGCCACGTGCGGGAAGGCGACCAAAAGGATTTGTTCATCGTCGGCGGCGGGCCGGCCGGGGTTCTATACGGCACGTTCTCGTTTCTTCGCTACAACCCCGCAATTGCCGCGAATCGCCTCTTCCATGACGAGGGCGCATGGGGCGAATCCCCCGCCATGCCCATCCGTTGGGTTGACGAGTGGGACAATGCCAACGGCACCGTCGAGCGCGGCTACGGCGGACCCTCCATCTTTTTCGAGGGCGGCCACGTGCGGGACGACCTGAGCGCCGTGGGCGAATACGCGCGGCTGCTCGCGTCCGTCGGCATCAACGGCTGCAACGTGAACAACGTCAATGGAGCGGCGCCGTTTCTGAAGCCGGAGATGATTCAAGGCCTGAAGCGCATTGCCGACGCCATGCGGCCGTGGGGCGTGCGGCTGGCCATCAGCGTCGACATCGCCAGCCCGCAAAAGGTCGGCGGCCTCAAAACTTTCGACCCGCTCGATCCTGCGGTGCAGGCATGGTGGGCGGCGAAGGTCGATGAAATTTACGCCACGATTCCGGACTTGGCGGGATTCACGGTGAAGGCTGACTCGGAGGGCCAGGCCGGACCAGCGAGCTATGGCCGCAGTCCTGCCGATGCTGCAAATCTGCTGGCGAATGCGCTCGCGCCCCACGGCGGCGTGGTGCTCTATCGCGCCTTTGTCTACAACAATCACCTCGACTACAACGACCTGAAGGCCGACCGCGCGCGCGCCGCATACGACATTTTTCATCCCCTCGACGGCAAATTCGCCGCCAACGTGATTGTGCAGATCAAATACGGTCCTATCGATTTCCAGGCGCGCGAGCCGGTGTCGCCGCTCTTTGCCGGCCTCGAAAAAACCAATTCCGCCATGGAACTGCAGATCACGCAGGAATACACGGGCCAGCAGCGGCACCTCGTCTATCTCGCGCCCATGTGGAAGCAGGTGCTGGACTTCGATCTGCGTGCGGAAAACCGCGCCACGCCGGTGAAGGAAATCATCGAAGGCAAAAGTTTCGGCCGTCCTCTTGGTGGAATGATCGGCGTTTCCTGCGTGGGCCGCGACGGCTGGCTGGGCTCGCCGCTGGCGATGGCAAATCTCTACGCCTTCGGCCGTTTGGCGTGGGATCCGAATCTTTCGGCGGAGCAGATTGCCGAGGAGTGGGCGCGGCAGACCATCGGCACGGACCCTCAGGTGGTCGCCACCGTGACCAAAATGCTGATGCAGTCGTGGCCCGCGTACGAGCACTACACCGGCCCGCTGGGCACGCAGACGCTCACCGACCCAACCGGCAGCCACTACGGGCCGGGTGTCGAGGGGAGCGAACGCAACGGCTGGGGCCAATGGCACCGCGACGACGCGAAGGGCATCGGCATGGACCGCAGCGTGGCCACGGGCACGGGCTTCGCGGGCCAGTATCCGCCCGCGGTGGCCAAGATGTACGAGTCGCCGGCCACCACGCCCGACAATCTGCTGCTGTTTTTCCATCACGTGCCGTATACCTACAAACTGCATTCGGGCGAGACGGTCATCCAGTACTTCTATGACAGCCATTACCGGGGTGCAGACGAGGCAGCGCAGCTCGTGGACGAATGGGAGACGCTGAAGGGAAAGATCGGTCCAGGACTATATGACGACGAACTTGTGCGGCTCGAATACCAGGCCGGTCACGCCATTGTGTGGCGAGACGCTATCGTGCAGTACTTCCTGAAGGAGAGCGGCATTCCCGACGCGAAAGGCCGCGCGGGCCATTACCCCGGCCGCATGGAAGCGGAAGATGCGCGCCTCACCGGATACAAGGTGATTGATGTAACGCCGTGGGAGGATGCGTCCGGCGGAAAGGCCGTCACATGCGATGCCAGCTCTGCGCCCAAAGGCTGCTCGGCGGAGTGGACCTACACCGGCAAGGCCGGCCGCTTCGGTATTGCGGTTCAGTATTTCGATCTGCAGGGCGGCGTGGCGCACTTCGCGCTCAACGTGAATGGAAAGGCGATTGCCACGTGGGCCGCGGATGCCAAGCTGCCCTCGCGGCGGCCCAACGGCGACAACTCAACGCGATTCACCACGCCAGACGTGGAGCTGAAACCCGGAGACGTATTGCGCGTCGACGGCACGCCGGACGCGAGCGATCCCGCGGCGCTCGATTACATCGAGATTGAATCGGCGGCGCCCGCGCGATGAGGTTTACGCAAAGTGGCGACGGCATTTCTTCCGCACGCATCCGAGCGGATGACTGGTCCTGAGTTCAGCGGCCGTTTGCCGGCTCTTGCTTTTCTGTTGATGCAGCGTCGGCGTTGAGCAGCGCCGCCCGCATCTGCTCCATCTCTTCGATCAGATCCAGAACCTGCTGCTGCTTGCGTTCGCTGAGGTCGAGAAAGCGGACGCCGACCATGTTGCGATTGTGAATGGCCTGAATGACGCCGCCGAGCCGGAAGGGCAGACCCTGGAGGTGGAATTCAATTTCCACGCGCGTGTAAATGCCCACCGGGAAGCGTTCGTCGGTGCGAATGCGGCAACCACTCAGGCTGAGGTCGAGGATGTGGCCTTGCAACGCGGACCCAACATTGATCAGAAAGATGGTGGCAAGTGTGTCCACCTCGTGCCTTATTTGTCTGCGGCGGTCGCGAGGAATCGAGGGCCGGCGCACCAGCTGCTCAATTTCTGCCGGAATCTCCGTTTCCGCGGGCTTGGCTGGAGGACCACTGGCTTTCACGATCTGCGGCTTACTCGCCTCTGCGCTGATTTGCGGCTGATTCGCCTGTGCGACGATCTTTGGCTCATTCGCCTTTGCAACAACCGGCTCGACACGCCTGGCTTCAATCACTTTCGGGATCTTAGGAGGAGTTGGTTTCGGGGCGGCCTGTTCGGCAACCAATTGGTCGACAGCCTGAGCCCGCGCCGCCGCGGCCGCTGCCATTTCCTCGATCACCTCAGCCAGTTCTATCTTGCGCCGCGGAATGGTATTCGCAAAGTGGATGCCGAGCAGGTGATGGCCGTCGCTCCATTGCACCGCGCCGCTAAACCGGAAGGCGACGCCGTTCACTTTGAAGGCGATTTCAACAGGCTGCCGCACGCTGACTTTGATTTGGTTCATGGTGCGGACGCGGCAACCCTCAAGGCTCAGATCGACGATGCACGCCTTGATAGGCATGCCATGCGCTACAAGCAGAAGCACAGAGTCTTCGTCGACGGAGAAGCGTGGATGGGCACGGTTTTCCCGTCCCCGGGCCGTGAAACACTCCTCCTGTTCTTTACCGTCCATCGCCTGCTCCGCAGCAGAGTCGAGCGCGGATCAGTGCCCGTCGGCCAACTCCAAGGGCTGTGCGGGTGCCGGCTGCGCGTCTTCACGGCCCACCAGCCGGTCGTAGCGATAGACGTCGCTGGTTGTGCCCAGCGACTCGTTGTACAGGCTGATGGCGCCAGTCAGCTGCTTCAGCTCTTCGCTGAACGCGTGAATCGCCTGCAATTCGCTGGCCGACGCGGGAAGCTCGTATTGGGAAGTCTTAATAAATTTCTGGTAGCCGCGGTCGAGCAGCCGCGACACCTCGCCTCTCACCAGCATTCCGGGGTGCACGGCGAGGGCAACTGCCTGGTCCTCCGGGTTCTTGCTTTCGGGAGCAGGCACCAGCACGGCGCCCACTCCATCCTTGCTCACCAGCGCACCCCCTGCAACCCCGGCATAGGGAACTGCGTCGAAGCCATGCGCGCGTAGCAGTTCGAGCGTCTGATCGAAGGAGGGATGGCCGGATTTCCGTTTCATGAAGTGGTTCCAGTCTGGAAAAATGGTGGTGGCAGCGGATGCCTGCTCTCTCTCCAATCTCGCACACCCGCGCCGCACGCGCAATTTCCCTTATGACCGAATGCAACTCCCAATCCGGCGCCAAGGGAGGCGAGCACGCCGAAGAAACAGCGGCGCGCATTTTGCGCCTGCCGCGCGCAGTGTTTGAGGATCTGCGCGCCCACGGCGAACAGATCTACCCGCGCGAGTGTTGCGGGGTGCTGCTGGGGAAGTCTGAGGCAGCGGGTTGGCGGATTGAAGCGCTGGCGCGCGCAACCAACGCGCGCGTCGATTTTGCACGCTACGAGATCGCCCCGTCGGAACTGGTAAGGATTGCGCAGGAAGCCCGCAGCCGCGGCCTCGAAATCGCGGGTTTCTATCACTCGCATCCCGATCACCCGGCGCAATGGTCGGCTACCGACCTTGCTGAAGCGCATTGGCTGGGCACGAGCTGCGTCATCACCGAGGTCGCGCGGGGGAAAGCCGCATCCACGCGCGCCTGGCTGCTAGCTGGGACACGCGAAGAGGACAAGCACTTCGTGGCGCAAGAAATCCAGGTCGAAGATCGCTGACCGGGACTGCTGATTGACGGCGCGCAAGGCGCGGTCGCGGCAGAGGCGGCCAGCAGGCAAGCGCTTGAGGTTTCCGTGCCCGGAATGAGCGCCGGCCTGGTTGCGTTGGTGTGAATTTTCACGCCTCGATCTTATGAAGCAACATAAATCTCTTTACATCGAGAAGGTTCGACCCACATAATCACAGTGCCTCGGAGAACTTGCGTTTCCCCTCCACTTCCCCAGTTGCCACTGCAACGCTTCTCCGGGAAAATCAAGGAGGATTCCCGCACATGAAGATCATCAGCCCCGTACTGCTGGGACTGTCTCTCGCGGTTGCTGGCAGCACACTCACCGCGGCGCAAGACGCTTCATCAACTTCGACCCTGCCCAAGATTCTGCAATTCACGATTGAATACACCAAGCCCTATAAAGGCGGCGCCGCGCACGACAAGACGGAGAGCGCCTTCATCGCCGCGCAAGAAAAGGCCAAGTACCCCGTCTATTACGTGGCCATGAACTCTCAGTCCGGCAAAGCACGGGCACTGTTCATGACCCACTACGATTCCTTCGCGGAGTGGGAGAAGGACAACAAGATCGTCGACGACAATCCAACTCTCGCGGCAGGCCTGGAGCGTGCCGGTCTGGCCGATGGCGAACTGCTGGACGAGGTCGACTCCCTGGTGTACACCTACGACGAGGACCTCAGCTTTCACCCGCATTCCGACCTCGATAAGCATCGCGTTTACCAGATCTCTGTCTTTCACGTGCGCCCCGGCAAGCAGAAGGAATGGCGCGAAGTGGTGAAGATGGTCAAGGACGCGCATGAGAAGGCCGGAACCAGTGCCCACTGGGGCATGTACGAGATCGCCTTCGGCGCTCCCGACGGCACCTTCATCGCGCTCACCGGCGATCCTTCCATGTCGGCGATCGACCTGGGCTACTCTGAGGATAAGAAGTTCCGCGAAGCGATTGGCGGCGACGAGGGCATGCGCAAGCTCGATGAGAAGTTCGGCGATGCAGTTGAGTCTTCGCACAGCGAGCTTTTCACGGTGAATCCCAAACAGAGCTACGTGAGCGACGACTGGATCAAGGCCGATCCCGAATTCTGGAGGCCGAAGCCGGCCGCGATGCCCGCGGCAAAACCGGCTGCGATGGCGCCGAAAAAACCTACACCGTAACTTTTTTGCTGAATCCAACCTGCGTTTCATGCGAGCGGCTCCGCACCTGGCGGGGCCGTTCGCTTTTCCTCGTGTGCCGCTATCTGATTGCAAGCGCTGCCTGTAGCGCATAATGGAGGGGTGAAGGGCCACTCGATCCTGCGCATTTCTGTTTGCCTGACTTTCCTCGCTGCGTCGTTTCCTTCGCTTGCGCAATCGGTCACGCCGGTTTCCGGCTCTCGAATGCTCTTCAGCGACCCGGCCTTCGGCGTCAGCTTCCGTTTTCCCAGCGGCTGGAGCTTCACGCGAGTCGAAGCAGACAGCAAAGGGCCGTCGCTTGCGATTGCCTATATGGACGGCCGCAGCGTCTCTACCGGCCTGCGCGGCCTGATCACCAACGAAACCCTCCCCGGTCTGCACTCGTGGCCGAAGACGGTCTTCAGCAGCGTGGAGTTTGGATACGATGCGCGCCCCGCGGCATCAGCTCAGGCATGCCAAAAGCTTGCCCGCGACAACTGGGAGGTAGAAGCCGATCCCGTGACGCTTAACGGCGTGACCTGGTGGCACGGAACCGCGACCGGCACGGCCCTGAGCACCGAAATCGAAGAGGATATCTACGCGACGTACATCGAGGCGTCCGGCTCGTGCCTGCGCTTCGATCTCGCCGTCGCCACTTGCCGCGTACCCGGCAGAGATTTCCCCCGCGAGTTGACCACGCATGAGAAGGCGCTCATCCACGCCAGCTTGAGCAACATCCTCAACTCCGTCCAGGTTGCGCCGCCGGCCCGATAAACTGGAATCGCCCGGAGAACCATAACCATGGCTGCCTCAACTTCCCCGTCCCAGTTACCAGAGCTGACGCGCGACGAACTCTCGCGCTACGCACGCCATCTGATCCTGCCTGAAGTCGGCGTCGAGGGTCAGCAGAAGCTGAAGGCCGCGCGGGTTTTGTGCGTGGGCGCAGGCGGATTGGGCTCGCCGCTGGCGCTCTACCTGGCCGCGGCTGGCGTTGGCACATTGGGATTGGTCGATTTCGACGTCGTCGATGCCAGCAACCTGCAGCGGCAGATCCTGCACTCCACGCGCGATGTGGGCCGCATGAAGCTCGATTCAGCCGAGGAGAGACTAGCCGCGCTGAATCCCGCGGTCCACGTGGTCAAGCACGAGACGATGCTTTCGAGCGCAAATGCTCTCGCGATTCTGAAGGACTACGACATCGTCGCCGACGGCACCGACAACTTTCCTACGCGCTACCTGGTCAACGATGCCTGCGTGTTACTTAGCAAGCCCAACGTCTACGGATCGGTTTTTCGCTTTGAAGGCCAGGCCAGCGTCTTCGCCACGCGCGAGGGGCCCTGCTACCGCTGCCTTTATCCTGAGCCGCCGCCGCCCGGCATGGTTCCCAGCTGCGCTGAGGGTGGCGTGCTGGGCATTTTGCCCGGCCTCATCGGCATCATCCAGGCCACTGAAGTGATCAAACTCGTCCTCGGCAAAGGCGAGCCGCTGATTGGCCGCCTGTTGCTCGTCGACGCGCTCAGCATGCGTTTTCGCGAGCTCAAGTTGAAAAGGAATCCGGAGTGCCCGGTCTGCGGCGCGCATCCCACCGTCACGGCCCTCATCGATTACCAGCAGTTCTGCGGCATCAAGCCCGAAGCGAATTCCGAATCTGGCCAGCAGACAACTTTGAAGAACGGCATTCCCCAAATCACCGTGCAGGAACTCAAGCAACGCCGCGACGCCGGCGAAGATCTGTTCGTCCTCGATGTGCGCGAGCCCTACGAGTATCAGATCGCTAACATCGGCGGCACGCTCATCCCGCAGAACGAAGTGCCGCAGCGGCTGGCCGAGATCGACCGCAACCGCGAGATCGTGGTGCAGTGCCGCTCGGGCGGCCGCAGCCAGCGCATCGCAGAGTTTCTCGCGCAGCAGGGCTATCCGAACGTTAAAAATCTGGCCGGCGGCATTCTAGCCTGGGCCGATGCCATCGACCCGAAGATCACGAAGTACTAACGCCCGGCGCGTTGCTTCCCTGCGGGCCTCACAGGATACTGAAAACGTGAACCTCGAATCTCCAGGTCTGATCGGCACGACGGTACGGCTTGAGCCGCTATCAGTGAATCATTTGGACGGTCTGGTTGCCGCAGCCGCCGTCGATCCCGCGCTCTACCAGTGGAGCGCCGTGCCGATTGGCCGCGAGGCGGCGCTCGCCTACATTGAGACCGCGCTGGCCTGGCGCGAAGCCGGCAAGGCAGTGCCCTTTGCGACCGTTCGCATCGCGGACGGCGTGGTCCTGGGGTCGACGCGCTTTTTCGATATCGAAAGCTGGGCGTGGCCTGTGAGTCACACCCGCCACGGACGCCAGTTTCCAGACGTGTGCGAGATCGGCTACACGTGGCTCACGCGCGACGCCATCCGAACCGCCGCCAACACCGAAGCCAAGCTTCTGATGCTCACGCAAGCATTCGATGTCTGGCAGGTGCTGCGCGTCTGCCTGCATACTGACGCGCGCAACCAGCGCTCGCAAGCGGCCATTGAACGCATCGGCGGGAAATTTGAAGGCGTATTGCGGGCGCACCGCATGGCCGCGGACTTTACGCCGCGCGATTCGTATCGTTACTCGATCGTTGCTGCGGATTGGCCCGTGGCGAAGCAGAAACTCGAGGAACGACTCAACCGCTCGTGAACTAGGGATCGGGGTGTCAGGTTTCAGGTGTCAGAAAAGCAGTCGCGACCAGCACCTAGAACCTGACACCAATCAAGATGCCGGGCCGAAGATTCTCTTCAGCAGGCTCGTCTTGCGCTCGCAGTACGGTGGCCGCGGGCGTTTGTCATTCAAGTGGTAAGTCCTGCATGGTTGGCAGTCGCCATGCCGAGGGCAGTCCCGGTTGGGGCATGTGCATACCTCCGGCTGGTGGCTTACGATGGCAAATACAGGCGCACGGCCGCTCATGACGCTTCGGCCTGCTTGCCGTTTTCGTCCATTTTGCCGAAGATCATTTTGCCGCTGGCGGTTTGCAACACGCTGGTGACCGAGATCGCAACCGTACGGCCAATCAGCTTGCGCGCATGGTCCACCACGACCATGGTGCCGTCGTCCAGGTACCCGACGCCCTGGTTGTACTCCTTGCCTTCTTTCAGGATGAGCACGTTCATGCGTTCGCCGGGCAGGACCACGGGCTTGAGCGCGTTCGCCAGGTCGTTGATGTTGAGCACATCCACATGATGCAGGTGAGCCACCTTGTTCAGGTTGAAGTCGTTGGTCACGACCTTGGCCTCCCACTTCTTGGCCAGCTCGAGCAATTTGAGATCCACTTCGCGGATGGAGGGAAAATCGTCCGGCACAATCTGCACCAGGACCTTTTCATTGGACTGCATGCGCTGCAGCATATCCAGGCCGCGGCGGCCTCTTTGTCGTTTTGACCCGTCGGTCGAGTCGGCCACCACCTGGAGCTCGCGCAGCACAAACTCGGGCACCACCAGCATGCCGTCAATAAAACCGGCCTCGGCGATGTCGGCGATGCGGCCGTCGATGATGACGCTTGTATCCAGCACCTTGGCGCTGCGGCGTGAGGGCTTGTCACCGGAGAACACCGTGCCCAGCGCCGCCGGGTTCAGCAGATCGCCCTTGCTCGCGCCTACCAGCAGCCCCACGTAGGTCATGAGCAGAAGCACGAAAATCTGTAGCACGGCAGAGGTGGTTCCAGGCAGCGGCGCCGAACGCAACACGAGACAGAAGAGCGCCGCGCCAATGATGCCGAGAACGCTGCCGGCTACGGCGCCAATCAGACGCCGCAGGGTGAGCGCCCGCACGCGCAGTTCAAAGACGATGACCGCGCACGCCGCGGCCCCGCCAATCGCTGCGCCTTCCCAACCTGTCTGGATGCCGAACGGGCGAAGGAAATAACAAACCGTGGCAAACAGAATGACAAAAAGAAGACGTAAAACCACCAGGTCCATAAGGGCCTACTTTCAACCGGCGGCAGTCTTCACCGACGGCCCTATGACATGAAGGCGAGTATGAGCAAACTAATGCACCATCGTCAAGGGGGGAAAGACAGAGAACAGGGACCAAGGGAACGAGGGACCAAGGGAACGAGGGGCCAAGGGAACAAGGAAGCGCCGATCATGCGCGGGGCTGCATTTTGCTTCCTGAGGGTTCGTCCGTCCTGCTGAACGGGTCGTGGGTCTCAAGCGTGGCCGTTTGATCTGGGGATAAGACTTCGAAGCACACTTGCGCTTGGACCCGAGTTCTTGTTCCCCTATTCCCTTGGTCCCTTGTTCCCTGCCTTTACGACGCCGCGGCCAGCTCGTTCACCGGCGTGAAGCGTTGCGCGCCCTTGCGCGGGCCGCGTTTGCGCGCACTCATCACCTTGATGCGCTCCAGCAGTTCCTGCGTGGAGCAGTTTTTCCTGACCAGCACTGCGTCGGCCACGTGAAGCTCGCTGCTTCCCGCCTGGGCATCGCCGAGCAGAATCATGGGCACGTACCCTCTCATGCGTTTTAGCCGCTCCACAAGCTGGCTTCCGCTCATATGGGGCATGGCGCTGTCGGCCAGCACCAGGTCAATTTGGGGCGCGGTGGCAAAAACGGCGATCGCTTCCTGGCCGTTCGAGGCCGCCAGCACGCGATAACCGTTGGTCGCAAGCATGAACTTGAGCACGGAGAGCTCTTGTTCATTGTCGTCTACGCAGAGAATCACTTTCTTCGGACGCATGGTATGGGGATCTGCTCCTTACAGCATTTTTCCAAGGCTATTCAAGGCAACACATATGATCTGCCGCTCTAATTGCGGCTTGGCGTTGTCACAGATTGAACCGATGGCCGGGAATCGGGGCTAACAGTATCGCTTTGGATCGTACTTCGCGGATTGCCCTGCGCGTAAACCGCAACCTCGGGAGGTGCGTTCATGTGCGCTATGGGGCAGCCTGCTCGCGTTCCTCTGCGGGTCAGCCTAGCTTCGCGGTCTTATGCTCAGCGTTGTGGCGCGTCCAGAGACTCCCAAAAACGCGCCATAGAAATGTCTTCAATGAATCTGAAGGTACGGGTCCCGGAGGTTTGTGGGAAGAGGGAAAGGCAGGCGAAGATATGAGTGAAAATTTAAGTGAAACAAGTGGAAAATCGTTAGAGCGTACACACACTGCGACTTGCGTAGATGAATTTCTGTTGAAAGCGTGTGCATCACGGCAGGAAAAGCTGTCCTTTTGCCACAAGAACGGTGCTGCCTGCCACGCGTACATCTGTGACCCTCGATACATCTTTTTTTGCGGAAAGAAATAGATCGCTCGCGCGCCCAATCTCCACGCCCTGGCGAACGTGCACGCACGTGCTCGAAGGCACCGCGCCGCGAGCTACCAGGTAGCTGATGGCGCAGCCGGCTGCTGAACCCGTGGCCGGATCTTCTCCGCCATAGAACTGCATCCTCGCCCGGTACTTCGTGCCGGTTTCGTTTTCATGCTTCGCATTGTTCGGGTTTTTCTCGAGATCCGGCGCAAGCACGTAGAACCACCTTGCTCCGCGCTCGCGCAGCCACGCCGTGGCCGCATCCTGATCCACTTTGAGCCGCGCCAACGCCTCGAGCTTCCTGAGCGCGACAATCGCAAACCGCGCGCCCGTGGAAACCACTTGCGGCGGCAGCGCCGGGTCCATATCGTCGAGGGCGAGACCCAGAAGCGGAGCTACTTCCGCCGCATCCAGCACCGCGCCAAACTCCGGCTCTCTCTGCGTCATTTCGCCAAAGATCGCCCCCGCATCCGCGGCGCTCGACGCAAAGCGAACGGGCACTGGCCCCACCTTAAACGCCAGCATCACCGTGTCGCCATCAAGCGTTTCCGGCGCAATCATCTTCAGTACGCTGGCCGTGCCCAGTGTGGGATGGCCTGCAAAGGGCAACTCTTCCTGGGTGGTGAATACGCGCACGCGCACGCCTTCCGCGCGCTCCACCTCAGGGGATCGGCGCGCGACGAAGGTGGTCTCTGACAGGTTGAATTCGCGCGCGATAGCCTGCATCCGTTCGGTCGACAGGCCGCAAGTGTTCAACACCACGGCCAGCGGATTGCCGGCCAGCGGCCTCTCGGTGAAGACATCCACAACGAAGTAGTCGAGTTTCGTCATCGTGCGATACCGTCCGTGGCTCTAGTCTACGGAAATCGCCTGTGGATGGAATTGTGGAAGCCGAATCGTGGACCGGGAACGTAATTCATGAATGAAATGCGGCCTGGTCTGTCCACGTTTGCTTGAAAGGAAAATACCTCTGACTGTTGCTTACGGTCCACGGTCCACGAATCACGAATCACGAAGAGACTCCCGACCCCTGAAACCTGACACCTGTGCTACAGCTGGATCAGCGGCCGCGGCAGCCGCGGCCTTGCGCGGTCCAGGAAAATTCTCATGCGCAGGGCTTCGGCGCGCTGCACAGCCACCAGCCGCATCTGTCTGCGAATGTGTTCGATGTCGTCGAGCCGGTCCAGTTGCGCTTCGTCGTTCGCCGCATCCCGTTCCAGGCGCGCGATTCTCTCTTCGACGGTTTGACGGAACCGCGGGCTGATTTCAAAGCCTTCCTGGGCGGCGCAATTCGAAGTCATGGCAGGCTCCTCGGAGCGGGATTACCTGAAGCTACAGATTTTTTTCGCCGCAGCCTCAAGTTTTCCTCATTAGTGCCGATGCTAACGAAAGCCGCCTCTTCGCGCCAGATTACGACTCCCCGCAACTTCGGTAACGAAGTGTCCGAAAAGAAGACAGTGATCAGTATTCGGTGATCATTTATCACTGATCACTGACCGATAATCCCGAGCTGCATCTCCGTTCCGCTCGCGATTTCGATGTCCTTCTGACGTGACAGGAATACGCCAGAAGCCGTGCTGCTGCCTGCGAGCAGGACACCGGGAATCGCCGTGGGACGCGGCACCGCGCGGGCTGCGGCAAGCTGATGTGCATTCGTTTCATCCGGGTCGCCATGTCCCGCAAGCTGCACGGCGCCTTGCGGATTGGGATCCATATTCGTGTCCGCCCGATCACCCACCGAAGTGGTGGTTGGAGAGACTCTTTGCATTTCACCGGAAAAAACACCCGTCTGCGCGCTGCCATTGCGGCCGCCCCGGCCGCCTGCGGCTGTGGAACTCGTCGGGTCGGCGCTGGCCAACGGATTCGTCTCCGAAAAGTTTCGAGGGGGGAGCACACCGCGAATCAACGTGTAAATCGCGATGCTTTGCCCATTCTTAAGCTCCGCATGGTCGATGGCAATCGCGAGTAGCGCGACGTTGTGGGTACCATCTTGTGTCTGCACCTGGATGATGCGGCCCACGAGCCGCGTTCCCCGCGGAATCACGGTTCCATCCGCAGTCTGCACCTTGTCGTTCGTCTTGAGAACCACGCGATCGCCCACTTTGGCTGTCTTCGAATCCAGCTTGTTCTCGAGATCGCCGGTTACTGAGCTCATCTCCCAGGAGTGCGATGCGGACTCATCCCCGAAGCCCATCGGCCCCTGCGGCGCGTAGACAGTTTTTTGCGAGCCGTCCGCGCCCGCCTCCTGCGCCATGAGGGGAACGCTTGCCGCGGCGAGAAAGGCCATTGCGAAGAACCTGGCGGTCTTCATCTTGAAATCCTCCGTCGCGGCGCGAAAGAAGAATTCTAGTTAGTTTCCCGGGGACGGTGCGTAGTAGCCTTTGCGCACCTGGACCTTCAGATTCTGGTCCGTGTCACTGTGGCAGTCCACTGTAACTTTCCGGAAAGTCCCGTCCGCCTTGGCATTGCTCGGCGTGTAGCTGGCCACGTATTGGGTGCGCAACTCGTCCTGGATCTGCTGGAATGCGGCCTGCAGCTTGGCCCCGTTATTGCCCACATCGATGAGTCGCCCGCCAGTTTCGTCCGCGATGCGCTTCGCGTACCCGTAGCCGTAATAGCCCTCACCCTGGCTCCAGTAGAGGGCGCGGTCCGCGCACAGGATGATGTAAATGATGACGTTGTTCCGATTGGCCGCACCAATGGCGTCGGCGATCTTTTCGCGGCTGCCCTCATCCTCGCCATCGGTCAGGATGATGATGGCTTTGCGGCCGGTCTCCTGGTTCATTTTTTCGTTTGCGGCCAGGTAGATGGCATCGTAAAGCAGGGTGCCCTTGGGATCTCCGACCGTGGGGACCGTACCTCCGCCCAGGCCGGGAATGCCCGATCCATTTCCACCCGCCGTGTTGATCTGGGCCTTGCTCAAGGCGTGGGTCAGCAATCGCGGGCTGTTGGTGTAGTCCTGCAGCAGGTCTACATTCACGTCGAAGTTGACCGCGAAGGCCTCATCCTTGGAGCGCAGAACCTGCTGGATGAACTGGCTGGCCGCGTCCACTTCCATGGGCAACAAGCGCTGCTGGCTGCCCGAGGTATCCAGCAGAATGCCCAGAGTGAGCGGCTGGTTAGTCTCGGCCACAAAGCTCTTGAGTGTCTGCGGTTCCTTGTTCTCGTCGACTTTGCAGTTCTGCTGGGTGAGGTGCGGCACCAGGTTCCCGTTCCTGTCCTTGACGGTAAAAAACAGGTCCACCAGGTTCACGCTCTGTTTAAAGGTTGCTACAGGCGTATCGTCAGGCGCCGGGGCGGGCGCGTTGCTCACCGGGGCTGCATCGGGAGAAGGCGCAAGCTGGCCCCAACCTGCGACGGCGAACGCCGGCAGGCCAACCACCAGGGCGACAATGACGCTGGGGAAACGCATCCTAAGCCGTTAGACGAAAACGGACCCTTAAGGGGAAGCATACACGGGTTCTTTCTCGGCTAACAGGCAACTCTCACGGCTCTGCTGCGTCTGATACTCTGTCAGTTGTTGCTTGTTGCTTGGTTTTTCGCGCACTTGACGTGTGCGCCGATAGGTTTTGGGGGAGGAAAAAGGCTGTGAACGTTCGAGGAAGGGCCATTGCGCTGGCAGCACTTGTCGGATTGGGATCCGGGGTTCTGGCCCAACAGCAGACTCCCGTGCCCGACGCGCCCACCCCGCAAGCGCCCACGACGCTGCCCGGTGTCCAGGGGCCTATTACGCCTGGAATCGGCGCCGGAGAAACGCCATCCGGCTCCAGCGGATCTTCATCTAACCCGAACCCGTCCCAGCCGGAGCAACCCCCACCGCCTTCGAGCCAGCCACCCGCCGCGACAGCCCCACCGCCGAACGCGCAGGATACGCCGCCTATACAAGGCATTGCCAACTACCGCGTGCAAACCACAGAAGTCATCGTTCCCGTTACGGTAAAAGACCCAAAGGGAAACCCGGTAGCCGGCCTTACCTGGCGGGATTTCACGGTCTACGAGAACAACGTCCGCGAGCCGTTGCGCGTGTTCAGCGTGGATCCAAGGCCAATATCGGTTGCGTTTGTCATCGACCAGACCCTCCCCTCGAATTACATGCGCGAGGTCAACGAGTCGATGAACGCGATCCAAGGCGCTCTCACACCCTACGACGAGGCAGCGGTCTTCACCTACACCAATGGGGCCAAGGAGTGGACAGGGTTTACGGGCGCGCAGGGCAATCGCCTGCCTGCAGTGCTCTCGCTGGCGCAGGCCACGGGCACCGACCCCATGGTGCCGAATGTGGGCCAAAGTCCCCTGTCTGAATCGTGCCCCCTCTATCAGAACGGCAACTGCGTGGACCCGAACCTGCAGCCCGAGAAGTCGACTCAAGGGATCTCCGGTCTCACCGTACCCAAGGAGATTCACACCCTCAATGACGCGATTCTCCGCGCGGCCACGGAGCTTTCCACGCGCCCCAAGGATCGGCTGAAGATCATCTACGTCATCTCCGACGGCAAGGAATACGGTAGCAAAGCCACCTTTAATGAGGTGAAAAAAGTCCTGCAGACCAACAACATTGCCGTCTATGCGACGCTGGTTGGCGAGTCGGCCCGTTGGGGCGAAGGCTGGCTTGACCGCTTCCATATTCCATTCGAGGCGTACAGCAACATCCTGTACAAGTACGTAGCGGCGACGGGCGGCGACATGTTCTCAGAGCGCGGCGTGAACAACATCGAAAAGAGCTACGCCAAGATTGCCGACGAGGCCCGCAACCAGTACACGCTGGTCTACGCCAGTCATTTATCGATCTACGACGACAGGTACCGCTCCATCGATGTGCGCGTGAATCGACCCAATGTGGTGGTCACGGCCAAGCCCGGTTACTATCCCTCGGCGCAGGAATACAAATAAGCACGAGCCTCAAAAAGCTGCTAAAAAACCAACGGCCTGTGCAAGCGCACAGGCCGTTTCATTGGGCGGGTCGTTTTACCGTTTGCGTTCCGGCAAACGGCGCAAAGGTTCCTTGCCTGGTTTGGAATTCGGCCGGCTCAATTAGACCAGCGCTGCCTTCTTATCAAACTTGCTTCCGCATTCGGGGCAAAACCCTTTGTCTTCGACCGCATCCGGATTCGGAGCGTTGGCTGTCAGAACATTCTTGCAATTCGGGCACCGATAGGTCGCTTTGCCGTTGCTTGTCGATGCGCTTTGCGGTGCTGCGTTCACGGTGGACTGTTGCGTAGGGGCTGACGGCCCCGGATCGGTGATTCCCTTGATGCCTTCGCGGAAGCCTTTCAATCCCTCGCCCAGACCCTTACCCAGCTCCGGCAACCGCCTGGCGCCAAACAGCAAAAATACCACCACCGCCAGCAGAATCAAGTGCCATGGCTGAAGTAGATCGCCCATTGATAGTTCCTCCGCGCGCTCGGAGTCATTCGGCGCGCTTCCTCAACTCCATATTGTCGCACAAAGTCCCTGGAGTGGTCCCCGGACGGCGCTTGTGGCATCCTGAGAACAGCCGGGAGGTCTCCCCATGAGGATCGTTAAGCTTTTGGTTCTGGCGGCGCTCCTGTCGCTTGCCGCTGGCACGGGCAACTCCGCCGATCGCACGATCTATCCCGATCCCGGGCAGGCACGGGCCGATCTGGCCGCCGCGCTCAAAACCGCCGCCAGAACGCACCGCCGCATTCTGCTGGATTTCGGTGGCAACTGGTGCGGCGACTGCCAGGTGCTCGACATTTACTTTCACGACACGCACAACAAGCCGATTCTCGACGCGAATTTCGTATTGGTTGAAATCAACATCGGCAACGAAGACGCGAATCTCGATATTGCCGGCAAATACGGAATCGACGCTAAGAAGGGCGTTCCCGCGCTGGCCGTGCTGAGCGAGCGCGGCGTGTTGCTTTACAGCCAGAAGGATCACCAGTTCAGCGCCATGCGCACCATGCAATCCTCGGCCGTCACTGAGTTTCTGGTGAAATGGCGGCCCGCTCGCGCCGGCTGCTCGGTGATGGTGGTGAACTGCTGATAGGAAACAAGCGGTGTTAGCGGGGCTAGCGTGGCGAGTCAGAAGATCGCATCACAATGAACTTGTCATCCTGAGCGAGTCCGCCACAGGCGGACAAGTCGAAGGACCTGCATTTGTTTTTCAACGATCTTCAGACTCACCTCACTGGGGCTTGCTCACACGACTGGGATCGCGGCGGAAGGCGCGGCCCACACCCGGTTTGCACTCCCTTCACACGCGACCGGTATGCTTTTCCTGACGCTCGATGTGCACAGCGCGGCGTGCGTCACGCGGTGCTCTGCGGGCCGCGAAGGAGACGAGATGCATCCGGTCGATTCTGATGACAGCGTCCAATCGAGCGCCGGCCGAACCATTACCACGCTCTCCAGCCGCGAAGTCTACCGCAACCACTGGATGCGCGTGCGCGAAGACGAGGTTCTGCGCGGCAACGGCGAGGAGGGCATCTACGGCGTGGTGGAGAAGCATGATGCGGCGATCATTCTGCCCATCGAGGATGGCCGCATCTGGCTGGTCGAGCAGTTCCGCTACGCCATTCAGGAGCGCGCGCTGGAGTTGCCCCAGGGCGGCTGGGAGATGGAAATCGAGAATCCCGAAGAGCTGGCGCGCGGCGAACTCAGAGAAGAAATCGGCATGGACGCCGCCGAGATGACGCGCCTGGGAATGCTTTGGATCGCCTATGGTTTCACGCAGCAAAAACAGCACGTGTATCTGGCCACCGGCCTCACGCCGGCCCAGGGAGATCCCGACGCCGAAGAGCTCGATCTGACTGCCCGTTCCGTTCCCATTGCCGAATTTGAGCGCATGATGCTCGACGGCACCATCCGCGATAATTGCACGCTGTCGGCCTGGGGGCTGTATCAGCTTTGGAAGGCGCGGCAGCAATAAGGGAAACCAACAAGGTCGGCATGTCCCCCACGTGATTCGCGTCACACCCCATCGCAAGCAATTCCTGAATAATCAATGCTGAACGAGCAGGCCGGCAGCGTGCTCCGGGGGTTCTTTCGCTCGGAAGCGCGTGTGCCCATTGCGCCTGTGCCCAAGGCTGGCACGGAGGACGAGTCGAGCTGTGTTCAGGATTTTAGAAGCCCGCACCGCCGGTCTCAACATCCGGCAATATACGATCGCGGCGCCGCGCATCGCGCGCAAGCAGCGGCCGGGGCAGTTCGTCATTCTGCGCGTGAAGGAACACGGCGAGCGCATTCCGCTCACCATCAAGAGCGCCGATCCCGCGGCCGGAACCATCACGATTGTGGTGCAGGCCGTGGGCAAAACCACCTCGCTGCTCAACAGCCTTGAGACGGGCGACGCGATTCTCGACGTCGTCGGCCCTCTTGGCCGTCCCTCCGAAATCAGAAACTACGGCACCGCGGCGATTGTGGCCGGCAGTGTGGGCACGGCCATGGCGCTGCCCACCGCCAGAGCTCTCATGGACGCCGACAATCACGTGATCTTCATTGAGGGCGCACGCAGCAGGGAGATGGTGATCTTCGAAGACGAAGTGCGCGCCGCGAGCCACGAGGCCTACATCCTGACCGACGACGGCAGTTACGGCGAACAGGGTCTCGTCACGAAGAAGCTCGAAGAGCTTCTCGCCGCCGGGCGCAAGCTGGACTTTGTGCTCGCCGTGGGCCCTGTACCGATGATGCGCGCCGTGGCCCAGGTGACAGCGCCGCTCGGCATCAAGACCATGGTTAGTCTTAACTCCATCATGGTCGACGGCACAGGTATGTGCGGCGGCTGCCGCGTGTTGCTGGGTAATCAGAGCAAGTTCGCCTGCGTCGATGGTCCGGAATTCGATGCCTCGCTGGTGAACTTCGACGTGCTGATGCAGCGCAATGCCATGTACCGGGGCCAGGAGTGCCAGTCGCTCAAAGCATTCGACCAACACCGGCAGGAGCAGCTGGCACAACACCGCGCCGCAGTGGCCACGAAGGAGAAAGAGACCGCGCAACTGCGCGCGAAACTCGAAAAACAGGGGCTCGAAGAACCGGGGCTAGAAGCGCAAGGAGAGACCGATCATGTCTGACGCCAATCCGCTCCCGGCGAAAGAACGGATCAGGATCCCCCGGGTTCGCATGCCAGAGCTCGATCCCGAAGTGCGCGCACACAACTTTGCAGAGGTGAACCAGGGACTTTCTGCACCCGCAGCCGTCACTGAAGCCACGCGCTGCATCGCCTGCGCCCGCCCCGGTTGCCAGCTAGATTGCCCCGTCGGCGTCAAGATTAAAGACATTGTGGCCCTCATCTACGCGGGCGATTTTCTGGCCGCAGCCGCGAAAATGCGCGAGGACAACGCGCTGCCCGCCATCACCGGCCGCGTGTGCCCGCAGGAGAGCCAGTGCGAAGGCGGTTGCGTAATCGGCAAGAAAGGTGAGCCCGTCGCCATCGGCAACCTGGAGCGTTTCATCGCCGACTTCGAGCGCCAAAGCGGACAGTTGAGCTTGCCCGCCATTGCTCCGCCCACCGGCAAGAGCGTGGCCATTGTGGGCAGCGGCCCGGCCGGGCTCTCGGCCGCGGGCGATCTCGTCCAGAAGGGCCATCGCGTGCGTGTCTTCGAGGCACTGCACGAGTTGGGCGGCGTTCTCGTCTACGGCATTCCCGAATTCCGGCTGCCCAAAGCCATCGTGAAGGAAGAAGTCGACAACCTGCGCCGCATGGGCGTCGAGTTCGAAACCAACGTGGTGGTGGGCAGGAGCGTCACGCTCGACGAGCTGATGCGCGTCGAGGGGTACGATGCAGTTTTTGTGGCCACAGGCGCGGGGCTGCCGGTGTTTCTTGGCGTGCCCGGCGAGCACCTGAACGGCGTCTATTCCGCCAACGAATTTCTCACCCGCACCAACCTCATGCGCGCCTATAAGTTCCCCGAATTCGACGAGCCCATCTTCGACTGCCGTGACCGCGACGTGATCGTAGTGGGCGGCGGCAACACCGCGATGGATGCCGTGCGCACTGCGCGACGCCTGGGCGCGAAGACGGCCACCCTGGTTTACCGGCGGTCTGAAACCGAAATGCCCGCACGAGCCGAAGAAGTGAAGCACGCGCGCGAAGAGGGCATCGAGTTCCGCATGCTGACCAATCCGGTCGAGTTTCTGGGCGACGAAAAAGGCTGGCTCACCGGCGCGCGCTGCATGCGCATGGAGCTGGGCGAGCCCGATGCGAGCAGCCGTCGTCGTCCGGTGCCGGTCGCAGGCTCCGAATACGTTCTCCCCGCCAACGTCGTCATCATCGGCGTAGGCACCACCGCCAATCCTCTCATCCAGAGCACCACTCCCGACCTGGCCACCAATAAGTGGAACTACATCCTGGCCGATCCCGTAACCATGCGCACCTCCAAGCGCGGCGTCTTCGCCGGCGGCGACATCGTCACCGGCGGCGCAACCGTCATCCTCGCCATGGGCGCGGGCCGCAAGGCGGCCAAGGCGATGGACGAGTACCTGACGAGCGGACGCTGGGGCGAACTCCCGTAGCCTCCTACGTCCCTGTCTCAAAAAAGTGGGCGGCAAAGCTTTCGCCCTGCCGCCGCCCTGTCCCTGGGTTGTCTTGAAGGTGCTGCAATCTTACGAAACTTTTTTACTGCAAGAGCTTGAGCACTTCCTGCTGCACACTGTTAGCCTGCGCTAATGCGGCGATACCGGTCTGGCTCAGAATCTCGTACTTCGACATGTTCGACGTCGCCGCGGCGTAGTCGGTGGCCTGCACCGCGTTCTGCGCCGAAACAATGTTCTCCTGCTGCGTACTCATCACCTGACTGATGGAGTTGAGCGTATTAATCTGGGCGCCAATGTAGCCGTCCTGCGCCGCCACATCGCCGATGGCCAGGTTCAGGTCGCCCAAAGCTGTCTGCGCGTCGTTCTGGTTTAACAGGTCCGTGCCGCTCAGTGACTCGCCCGCCGCATCGGTGTAACTCATGGTGGCGAGTCCGCCCGTGGTGCTTGTATCCGTCGTCATGCCCGTGTCCGCGGTCCCGCCATTCGTCGCGCCAACCAGCGTGGCCTGGTCTGTGATGCCGGCGGTCGAGATTCCGATGCTGTAGTAATCCTCGGCCGTGGTCACTGGATTGGCGATGCTGTAGGTCACTATTCCCGTGGGAGTGGTTTGGTCGCCGCTGCCGGCAGCGGGTGTGTAAAGCAGAGCGCCAGCCCCGCTGAGGGCGGAGTTCGACGAGGTGAACACGATGTCTTTGTTCGTCTGGCTGTAGGTGGCCGTGACGCCGTAGTTGTTCGAATCGATGGTCTTGGCCAGGTCCTGGAGAGTGTCGGTGGTGCCGGTTCCGCCCAGATTGATGGTCGTGGTGCCGATTTTGAACGTGCCATTCAGCACATCGGTCACAGACTCGCCGACTCCGCCCAGAGTGAGGGTGCCGATAGTGCTGGAGCTGGCGGCGTTGATTGTGGGTGTACCGGCAATGGCGATGGGGGTGGTAGTTCCAGCGGGCGTAGCAGAGGAAGGTACGTTTCCCGCGCCCACCCCTGCGACCAAGCTAGTCTGATGCACCGGATCAGCGGCCGTCGTGGTGATCGTCAACACGCCACCTGCGATTCCTGCCGCGACCCCCGCGGTGGGATCGGCGACGGTGGCCCAATTGTTGATGGTCTTGGCCAGGTCGGTAAGGTTGTCCGTCGTTCCCGGCGTGCCGAGGTCAAAGACCATGGCGGTGCCGTCCACCCCGGTCACTGTGAGCTTGCCGCCAGTCAGGAAATCCGTGCCGCTGCTGAGCGTAAATGTGCCCACAGTAGTTCCGATAGGTGAGCCCACGGCTGGCGCGCTGTTGACTGTCACTGGTGCTACAGGATCGCCGCCCACCCCGTCATCCACGGTCAGCTTCGTGTCTGTAAGGTTTGTGCCGCTGACGCTGGCTGTGGAGCTGGCCGACGAAAAAGTCAGCGTGTTGCCGACTACAGAAGCTGTAATTCCATAGCCGGCCGCGTTGATGGTCTCCGCCAGGTCGGTAATGTTGTCGGTGGAGTCGGCCTGTCCCAGTGTCACGGTGTGGGCTGTGCCGTCGGACCCGGTGATGCTCAGGGTGCCTGTCAGTGGATCTTGCGCAGTGCCGAGTGTGGTCAGAGAACCGATCACGCCGGCGGCAGTTCCCGTGCCCACGCCTGTGCCCGAGATGATGATGCCTGTATCGGAGCTGTTGTCGCCTCCGTAGAGGGCCGCACCTGACGTCGCCACCGCTCCGGTTCCGGCCTGGGCAGCGGTACCGAAGGTCGCCGTCAGGCCAAGGCCCGAGTTATTGATGGCGGTGATCAATCCCTGTACCGTGTTGGGGTAATTGCTGTTCGTGCCAACGGTGATCGGGGCCTGCTCCTGCGTCACAGCGCCGTCAGCCCCGGTTTTGAGGTAGGTGACCGTGATGGAGGTGGTGCCTACGGCGTTGAGGCTGTCGGTAAGAGCCGCGTCGGTGCCGTCGTTCGACAGGTCGATGAACACGTTGGTTCCGCTCTGCCCGTTTCCTGTTCCGTACGCCACGGCGCCGTCGGTGTCTCCCACGCTCGACTCGGTGAGCGGATGGATGTTCGGGTCGTCCACCGACGCACCGGCAGTTGAGGAGTCACCGGTGTAGATTGCGATCTGGGATCCGTCAAAGACCTGCTCCTGGTTGTACGTGGTTGTCGAGCCGATGTTCGCAACTTCGGCCAGGATCGACTGATACTCCTGGTTGGCCGCGCTCTCCTGCACGGGGTTCAAAGTGCCGTTCGAGGCTTCCGTCGCCAGCGTAATGGCGCGGTTGAGGAGACTCGTCACCTGCGACAGCGCGCCATCGGCCACCTGCAGCAAGCCCACGCCTTCTGTGGCGTTGGTCTCGGACTGCGTCAGCGCCGCTGAGTTCGCCCCCAGTCCGTTCACCAGCGAAAGGCCGGCCGCGTCATCCGCTCCGGAGTTGATGCGCGACCCCGAAGACAACTGCTGCAGCACCGTTTGCAAGCTGTTGTTCGTGTTGTTGAGATTGTTCTCAGCGTAGATCGCCGACAGATTGTTCAAAACACCGAGGGCCATGGGATCAACTCCTTCTCGGGTGCCTCGTGGCCTTCAAATCCGTTGGCGCCTCGCTGGTCCCGCCAAAGCCGCCATGACTTCCGGATGGGCCTGTTCGCATCCACACGGTTCATCGGTCGGGGTCGGAATAACTTTAGTCATATTTTTTAACTCTCCTCGCGGCCGCTTTTGCATCGGGACGATTCAGGTTGTCGCGTCAGCATGCAAACCGTGTCGCGATGCGCTGCAATCCCTGTCGCGGAATGGTGCAGGCCTGTGTCGCGGTTTGAGGCAGACTCGCGGCCGAGCGGCGCGCTGAAACGCCGATTTTTGACTGCCGGTTTCTGCCTCAAGCAGTGCGGCAAAGGGCAGAAACAGCAAGCCCCCCGGCGCGCCGGAGGGCTTGATAAGTTGATGCTGAAGAAAACCTAAGCTGCCGTCTAGCGCTCCGGTTTGTACCCCGACACGCCGTAAAAGATCATGAAGAGGTAGCAGGCGATGACCAGCAGAAATGCGTGCTGGTAGCCCGCTTTGTCGGCGATCAGACCGAAGAGCGGCGGAATCACTGCCCCACCAAAATTGCCGATCGTGATCACGCCCGAGCCCTTGCTGGTCAAAGGTCCCAATTCGGCGATGCCGAGCGCGAAGATGGTCGGATACATGATGGAGTTGGCGAAGCCGCACAGGATCAGGCTCCAGATGGCAACGTGGCCCGTCGAGAACATCCCGACGATCATCAGGGCAACGCCCAAAACGCCGAGGAAGGCCAGCAACTTGTGGGCCTTGATGGTCTTCATCAGCACGGTTCCCGCGAAGCGCCCGATCATCATGGCAAGGGGATAGCAGAAGGCCAGCACGGCAACAACTTCTTTTTCCCCGATCCCCTGCGGATAAAGACCGCTGACCGCATGGGCGAACGGCTGCGCAAACCGCAGGTAGTCGTCGATCGCGCTCCCCTGCGTCTCGAAGAACTTGATGGCGTTGGCGGCCAGCGCAATTTCGAGGCCGACGTACAAGAAGATACCGATCATGGCCAGTACGGTGTGCCGGTAGGTCCAGATGCTCCGTCCGGCGATCGCGTCGGCGCCCTGCGCCGGCCGGAAATCACGCGTCCCGGTGATGGCCGGCAGATGCATTCCCATGATGATGAAGGCGAGCGCCAGCAGGGCGCACGCGATAGCGATATAAGGCCCCTGCACGGTGTGCGCGATGGCCGCCTGACTCGTCACTTTTGCCGGATCGGTGAGGATGAAAACGCCCACCACGATCGGGGCCATGGCCGTGCCCAACGAATTGAATGCCTGCGCCAGGGTGAGCCGCGCCGGAGCGCTGCTTTCCGGGCCAAGAATCGAAACGTAAGGATTGGCCGATGTCTGAAGTCCGCAAACGCCCGTGGCCAGCACGAAGCTGGCGGTAAGGAAGAACGGGAAACTGATCATGGCGGCTGCAGGCACGAAGAGCAGCGCACCCACCACCATCACGAACAGTGAAATCACCATGGTGCGCTTGTAGCCCACCATCTCAATCACCTTGGAGGCGGGGACCGAGAAGACCAGGTAGGCAAAGAACCACGACGTCGTTACCAGATTCGACCACGCGTGACTGAGATGGAAGATATCTTCGAGCTTCGGCGAGAGGTTGCTGTTCAGATTGGTCAGGAAGCCAAAGATCAAAAACAGGCCGGTGACAATGATGAACGGTCCTGTGTAATTGGGCGCACTGGGCGCAGATGCGGGCGTGGAGCGCGATGCCATAAAAGTTCTTCCTCCGTTGGAAACGACGAAAATAGCCTGAACTGGTGCCGCAACCACGATACGCACCGCGGGCGGGTGTCGTCCAGGCATTGCATGCAGTAGTCCTTTGGACGGGAGTTCTCGACGAGCCGGGCCTGACCCCTGAAACCTGACCCCTGCAACCTGTTCCAGTTACACTGGAACTGCATGATTCCCACCCTGACCTGGACCCCCGAGGGCGTCCGTTTCCTCGATCAGACCAAGCTCCCGCTCGAAGAGAGCTACGTGCTCGCTACAACCTACGAACAGGTGGCCGACGTCATTGTCACCATGGTGGTCCGCGGCGCGCCGGCCATCGGCGTCTCCGCGGCCTACGGCCTGGCGCTGGGCGCGAAGCAAACCAAAGCCAAAACTGCGGAGCAGTTTGCTCCGGAATTCGAGCGCATCTGTGCCCGCCTGGCCGCAACCCGCCCCACGGCCGTCAATCTTTTCTGGGCCATCGACCGCATGAAGGCGGTTTTCGCGACCCTGTTGGCCTCCGGCGCGTCGCTCCTCCAAATCCAGGAAAAACTTTTGGCCGAAGCGCATCAGATGTACGAGCAAGACATCGCCGCCTGCAAGGCGATGGGCGCGTTTGGCGCGGACCTGATGCCCGATGACGGCGGCGTCCTGACGCACTGCAATGCCGGCGCGCTAGCCTCCTGCGGTTATGGCATGGCGCTGGGCGTTATTCGTTCGGCGGTGGAGCGCGGCAAGAGAATCATGGTCTACGCTGACGAGACGCGTCCGTTCCTGCAGGGCTCGCGGCTCACGGCGTGGGAGCTGATGGCCGACCGCATTCCCACTACGGTCATCTGCGACAACATGGCCGCCAGCCTGATGCGGCAGGGACGCATCCAGGCCGTGGTGGTGGGCGCGGACCGCATCGCCGCTAACGGCGACACCGCCAACAAGATCGGCACGTACAACATCGCCATTCTGGCGCGCGAACACGGCATCCCATTTTACGTTGCGGCGCCCTGGTCCAGCATCGATCTCGCCACACCCACCGGCGACCAGATCCCCATCGAGGAGCGCCCGGCGAAAGAAGTGACGCATCACGCCGGGAAGCAGGTGACGCCCGACGGCGTGGGCATCTGCAACCCGGCCTTCGACGTGACCCCGGCCAAGTACATCACGGCCATCATCAGCGAGCGTGGTGTGTTGCGCGCGCCGTATGCAGAATCGCTCAAAGGGATGCAGCTGGTGAGCTAGGGCCGATCTGCAATTCAATTAGAGCCTTTTTATTCAACTTAGTAGCCCCGTCTTGACAAATAATGCTAGCTTAGCTAAGCTAAGTTAGCAGAGTGTAACTATGCCTACCGCAACCATCTTCGAAGCCAAAACCAATCTCTCCAAACTGGTGCAGCGCGCGCTGAAAGGGGAGGATGTACGGATCACCTCCGGACGCGAGCGCAAGCCCGTCGTGCGTTTGGTGCCTGTCAATTCCGTTCCAGCCAGCCAGCGCCTTGGATTTCTTGAGGGGCTGGGCGATGTCGGGCCTGAGTTCTTCGAGCCACTGCCGGAAGACGAGCTTCGCCTTTGGAACGGCGAGGGTGAATGAGAGTTCTGCTCGATACGCATGCGCTTTTGTGGGCAGCTTTTCGCAAGGACCTGCTCTCGGCACGTGCGCAGAAATTGATCGAAGCTCCTGCAAACGAGATTCTGGTTTCCGCCGCGTCGGCCTGGGAGATTGCCACCAAATACCGGCTTGGCAAGCTTCCCCTCGCACAGGTTCTCGTCGAAGACTTCATTCCAAGGGTGACCGCGGCGGGCTACGTCCTGCTCTCTATCTCCGCCGAACATGCGTTGCGCGCCGGCCGCCTTCCCGTTGACCACAAAGATCCATTTGACCGTATGCTCGCTGCGCAAGCCATCGACGAAGACCTGCCGTTGCTCAGCAGCGATGAGCGGCTCGATGTCTTCGGCGTGCGCCGCGAGTGGTAACTCTCGATTCCTCTCTTACGCCGGCGTGCGCACTTCGCTGGAAGTCCCTCCGGCCGCGGGAATGTAGCACTGCGACGTGTAATCCATCACCATGCGGTCGGCGTTGAAGCGCCATCCCAGGGTGCGAATGGTCCGCTTCATGCGCTTGATCCAGCCCCGCGGCAGGCCGTCGCGGTCGCGATCGTAGTAGAGCGGAATCACTTCGTCCAAAAGAACTGAATAAAGCGCTTCACCGTCGCGCCGGTCGTGCACGTCCATGTTGGAGTGGGTTCTGCCGGTGCCGATGGCGAAGCCATTGAGGCCGTCGTAGGCCTCGGCCCACCATCCATCTAAAATGGAAAGATTCAGGCCGCCGTTCAGCACCACTTTCATGCCGCTTGTGCCTGAAGCCTCGAGCGGACGGCGCGGATTGTTCAGCCAAACGTCTACACCCTGGACGAGATTGCGGGCCACGTTGATGTCGTAGTCCTCAATGAAGACGAACTTGTCGGCAAAGTCGGAGTTGCGCATCATTTGCGCGATCTGCTGCAGCACGCGCTTGCCGGGCTCGTCGTGGGGATGCGCCTTGCCGGCAAAAACAAACTGCACCGGCCGTTTGGCGTCGTTCACCATCTCGGCCAGCTGCTCCATGTCGGCCAGCAACAGGTTGGCGCGCTTGTAAGTGGCGAAGCGGCGCGCGAAGCCTATGGTCAGGGCATCGGGCGAGAGCACCTTGTCGAACTGCCTCAGGGACCGCTCCGGCTCGCCGCGGCGCTGGGCTTGCTCTCGCAAGCGCCTGCGCGCGAAATTGAAGAGCTGCCCCTTCAGGCTGAGGTGCGTCTCCCACAACTCGCCGTCGTCCACGGTCTCAATCGCCGCCCAGGTCTGCGCCGCGCCGCTTACCCGCTGCCAACCCACGCCCAGATGGCGATCGTAGAGGCGGCGCATTTGCGGCGCCAGCCACGACGGCACGTGCACGCCATTGGTCACGTGGCCGAGGGGTACCGCGTCTTCAGGGCTGTCGGGATACAGGCCCCTCCACATGGCGCGCGAAACCTCGCCGTGCAGCGAGCTCACCGCGTTCACACGCCGCGCCAGCTTCAGGCCCAGCACGGTCATGCAGAAGGGCTCTCCGTAGTCGGTGGGATGTTCGCGGCCGAATCCCATCAGGTTTTCCTGCGAGATGCCCAGTTGCTCGCGCAGCGGTCCCAGGTGCTCCTCCACCAGATCGGGATTGAAGCGGTCGTGACCCGCGGGCACCGGAGTGTGCGTGGTAAAAATCACTTCGCGGGGAATCTGCCGCGCGGCCGCATAAAAATCCAGGCCCTCTTCCTCCATGCGGGTACGAATCGCCTCGAAGACCGCAAAGCCGCTGTGGCCCTCGTTCAAGTGCAGAACGCCCGGCGTAATGCCCATGGCCTTGAGCGCGCGAAAGCCGCCCACCCCCAGCAGCAGCTCCTGCCGGATGCGCGTGCGCGCGTCGCCTCCGTAGAGCCGCGATGTTGTTTCCAGATCCTCCGGCGCGTTGCCGGCCACATTCGAGTCCAGCAACAGAAGATCGCAGCGGCCCACTTTCACGCGCCACACTTTGGCGCGAATCGAGCTGCCGCGCGTGGCAATTTCAATCACCACCGGCTCACCGTTGGCGCCGATGGCCGGCTGCATGGGCAGCTGATTGACGTCGGTTTGGAGATACTCCTCGCGTTGCCATCCTTTTTCGTCGAGCCGCTGCAAAAAGTAGCCCTGCCCGTAGAAAAGGCCGACTCCGACCAAAGGTATGTCCAGATCAGACGCGCTCTTGATGTGATCGCCGGCCAGTATGCCCAGGCCGCCGGAGTAGATCGGCAGCGACTCGTGCAGCCCGAACTCGGCGGAGAAGTAGCCCACGGGCCGCGGCCGCAGCACACCCGCATGGCCTGCGCCCCAGGTGCGATCGTCGTTCAAGTATTCCTGCTGGCGACGGTACGCGTAATTGATGCGGCTGTGCAAGGCAAGCTCGGCCGCTCTGCGCTCAATCTCACCCAGCGGAATCTCGTTCAGCAGGGCAATCGGGTTTTGATTCAGTGCGCGCCAGCGCACCGGGTTCAGATCGCGAAACAGGCTCACGCACTCCTGGTCCCAGCTCCACCACACGTTGCGCGCCAGCTCCCACAGCTTTTCTTGCGCCGGGGCAATGAAACGGTCAAGTGTCCGCGCCTCGCTCACCACCGGCGCCACCTGGTTCGCCGCCTCCGCCAGCATGCGAATTTCACTTTCGCGAAAGACGCGCGGCTCTTTGGTCTGAACGACCAGCACGCCCTGCAGAACGCCGCGGTCGATCAAGGGTACACCGAGAAAAGAGTGGTACTCGTCTTCGCCCGATTCTTTGAAGTACTTGTAGCGGGGATGCTCACGCGCATCGGCCACGGCCACGGGAAGCAACCGTTCGGCCACGAGGCCGGAGAGGCCTTCGTGTAATGGCATGCGCAAGGCGCCGATACTTTTGGGATGCAGGCCGAGGGTCGCGGCAAGCACCAGGTTCGACCGGTCCGGTTCCAGAAGATAAGCCGAGCAGACGTCGGTCCTGAAGCGCGCGGCGATCAGCGCCACCACGTTCATCAGCGTATCGGCCGGCTTGCCCTCTTGCTCCGCCAGGTTCGAAATCTCTTCGAGCGTCAGGACCAGATTGGCGTCAGCGGCTTCGTGGGTCGGGTTCATCGGGATACCTTCGCCTTTCTTTGAAGATAAAGATTCAGCTCCGCGCGTGCCGCACGGCTCAAAAAAAGCAAAGCGCATCGGGCGAAATCACGCGACGAAAATAAATCAAGCAGTTGACGGTTGGGACGTGAGGGCAGCCCCGTTACTTTCAGGTGCGGGATTGATTCGACAATACCATAAGCGCCGCCTCCGGTTCCGCTGCCAGAACTCAGTATTCGACGCTTGAACGGCTGCACTCAGGCCTCGATGAAGAAAGTCGAATAGAGGTAGAATGACAGAGGAAGGTCGTAGATGGCCTCAGCAGAAAATACCATCCGTGTTGATTTAGGCGCGCTTCGGCGGGCAGTCGAAGAGCGGGTCGAGTCTGGCTCGTACGCCACCCCGGACGAGGTCATTCGCGCTGGCCTTCTTGCTTTGGAACGCGAAGAGGCGGGCCTGAACGAGTGGCTGACACGCCTGGCCGAGGAAGCGCTAGCCGACCCGAGGCCCAGCATCCCGGCCACGCAGGTTTTCCGTGAACTCCGTGCCAGGCACGGCCGTCCTTCCGGCGAAACCGCGCGGTGAAGAAGTTCGAAGTTCTTTTTCTGGCTGCTGCCGCAGCCGATCTTGACGAGCTATTCTGTCACATTGCAAAAGAGTCCAGCTTGGAAACCGCCGACCACTATCTGAGCCGGTTGGAACGATTCTGTTTGAGCCTGAGTACTCTCCCGGCTCGGGGAACGGTCGTCCCCGGCCGCGTTCCTGGCCTACGCCGGATGGGATTTGAGCGCCGCGCAACGATCCTGTTCCGCGTCGGCAAAGACAAGGTTGAGATTCTGCGCATTCTCTACGGGGGTCGCGATCTCACACCCGTTCTGGAAGAAATCCTGACAAAGTGATCCGGCTCGGCGGCCTTCAATAGGGCGGCATGTGTACGGCGTTGGCAATCCGCACCTCCCGCTGGGACTGTGCTCGGCGGCGAGGCAGTTAGCAAAATGGCCACCCGAGCGGCCGATCATCCGGCGGTTGAGCGGCGCGGCGTCAATGCTCCATCGGTGGCGCGGGCGAACCATCGGACCAGTTGCCAACCCAGAACATGAAGACGGTCACCCGCTCTTGAGGGTCATTTGAGTAAAAAATCGGCGAATCATCCTTGTCGGCTCCCCAGCTCTTCGCCGCATCGCCCGAGGCAAAAACCATCACATGCGGGTGCCAGTTCTTGACGCCGTCGTTCAGGTACTGCTGCTTCGACATCATGTAGCACATGGCTCCCGGCTCCAGTGCGGGCAGTTCCTTCGTATCCAGCGCCGCAGCCGTCGCCGCGAGGATTTCGGTTTTCGATTTTCCTGCGAGCACCAATTTTGTCTTCATTAGGAAGATCGGGAGAAAAGTTCTCGCGGCCGCTTGATTAAAGCAAATAGGGGCGCGCATTTTGGGGTTCCAGAATTCCGGATCGTTGGTGGCTTGGGCCCATGACCGCTCCACAATACAGAGAAAGCCATTCGTGCCGCTGACCGCGGTCGTGAATCCCGTCTTCCCAAGCACCATCACCTCGGCCTCGGCCGCGATCGACTTCGGAGCAGCGCTGCGGGCCAACGCGATTTCCGAATTCTGGTCGGCGATCAGGTACGCATCCACCGGAGCCATGATCGGATACGCAGTCTTATCTGCTTGCGCCCGGACTTGACGCGTTGCGCCGGCCACGCAAAGCTGGACAAGAAACACGAATGCGATCAGCTTAAAGCCATTTTTCCGCATGGGAACCTCCAATAGGCGCATCTTACGCGATTCTCAATTGACGGAAACAGGCCTGAGCACTCTTTGCGAATGACTTATGCTTCGGCGGGTGATTCGTAAGGCCAAACGCCGTGGCTCCGGGAAAGATCTCGAGCCTGGTTTGTCGCCAGTCCATGATAGATCAGCTGCCGGAGAGATTTTCCCACTCCTCCCAAAAGGCTTACGTTTTTGTCATCCGCGCCGCCAGAATAGCGAACACCGGGAAAGTCAGGTAGACGAGGCCAATCTCCGAGTAGTAGCCAAGGGGCGTCATCTTCATCGGCCCGTAGGCGAACATGGGGTAATCGAAGATGAGATTGATGGCCGTCCAGAGAGTCCCTACTAATCCCGCCTCTCGCACGGAGACGCTGTGTTTGCGGAAATAGAGATGCAGCAAGGCTCCCGCTGTGACCAGAACCACAAGGTACATAATCGAGCTGAACAGCGGGCCGTTGATTTTCTTCACCGGAAATGCGGCAAATCCGGCGACAAACGGAATCAGCCAGCTAAGGAAGCCGATCCATATTGCGCGAGTCCACGTAATCATGGTGGATTTCCTCCAGGGCAGGCTCTCTGCCCGCGTCCGCGAGAGCATTTGGGGCGATTTGCCAGAATTATAATGCCGCGGCAAACAGGCTGCGCCAACTCGTCACACATCCTCCCGAACGCCGTGTTAGAGTGAGATTCCACGGGGGTCATGATGGCTGCAGACTTAGGCCTTGCCGCGGGCGGCGAGACGATCGAGCTACAGCAGCAGGTGGCGCGCTTGCAGGCGCTGCTTGAGGCCTCGCGCCAGGTGCACTCCACCATTCGCGAGGAAGAGGTGCTGCAGTCTGTGCTGCGCATTGTGGTGCGCGAACTGGAGATGGCGGGAGCGGCGTTTTCGGGCACCAGCCTCGCCTATGGCGATACCACTACCAACTGTGAAGGGGCCGACGGCGGGGGGTTGCTCATCTATCCGCTGACCGATCGCGACGGCAACGCCATGACGGAATTGCTCGTCGCGTCCCCCGGCGGGCGAGAGTTGTCGCTCTACGAAGCCGATTTCCTTGAAGGTTTGGCGCTGCAAGCCGCGGTGGCGCTGGAAAATGCGCGCAACCACAAGCGCAACGTGGAATTCGCACGCATGCACCAGGACCTGGAAGCGGCGCGCCGCATTCAGCGCTCGCTGCTGCCGCAGGCGCTGCCCCACATTCCCGCATATTCGCTGGCCTTCCGGTCCGACGCCTGCTACGAGGTGGGCGGCGATTACATGGACATCTTGGAGCAGCCTGACGGCAGTTTGTTGATGGCTGTGGCCGACGTGGCCGGAAAAGGTTTGGCTTCGGCCATCATGTCGATGAGCTTCCGCGCAGCGTTTCGCGGCATGGCGGTAACGGGAATGCCGCTCGACGAGCTGGCCACGCGCATGAATCAGCACCACTGGGCCGAGGGCGAAGAGGCGCGGCGTCGCTACGTGACGGCCATCTTCCTGCGCCTGCATCCTGATGCGGGCGAGCTCGAAGTCGTCAACGCCGGCCATAATCCCGGCTTCCTCATCGAGGCCGGCAAGGAGCCCCGCCAGTTTGACGCCGCTGGCACGCCCTTGGGCTTGTTGCCCGGCATGAGCTATACCGGCGAAAAATGTGTTTTTCCGCCCGGAGCCAGGCTGCTCTTCTATACCGACGGTTTGACTGAGGTCTTCAGAGGGGATGAGGAGTTTGGGCCGGAAAGACTTTTGGATGAATTTTTGAGGTGCCCATCGCGGAAGGCCGATGGTATTCTCGATGCATTGTGGACGGCCATTGAAGCCTTTGCTGAAGGCGGTCCACAGGCGGACGACATGACCGCATTGGCGCTATGCCACCGATTGGATGCGGCGGAGATGCCGGGATGAGCGAGTCAAAAACCACCACGGTGGAAGTAAAGCTGCCTACCCGCCTCGGCTACGAAAAGGTAGCCATGAGCACGGCCGCTTCGGTAGCCAAGCTGATGGGCTTTCCCGATGACCGCGTCGAAGATCTGAAAACCGCGGTCGCCGAGGCCTGCATCAATGCCATCGAGCATGGCAACCGGCTCAACGAAAAGCTTTCGGTGGGCGTGGTACTGCGCGCCGAACCCGACGCCCTGGAAGTGAAGGTGATCGACGACGGCACCGGAATCGGCAAGAAACCGGCCAGGCCGGATATCGATCGCAAGATGCATGGCGAGGAAGACCCGCGCGGGATGGGCATGTTCCTTATTCAGGCCCTGGTGGACGAGGCAGAGTGGGTGGCCGGCATGGATGGAAAAAGCAGTTATGTGCGGTTGCTGATCAAGCTGGATAAAGACCCGGAATAACGCAAGCTCGCGAAGCGAATGAAAGCGGAGGAAATCGACAAGTGCAAAGTGAGACCAAATCCCGAGTTGACCAGCTGACCGCTCCATCCGGCCATCCCGTTGCCGTCATCCGCTTTGAGGGCGATATCGCCAGCACATCGAAAGATGCGGTTTTGGGCGCATACCAGTCGCTGCCGAAGGAAACCACCAGGATCGTCCTGCTGGACTTCACGGGCGTCGATTACATCAACTCGAGCGGCATCGCCCTGGTGATTCAACTCCTCATCGAAGCCGCGAACGCCAGCCAGAAAGTGTATTGTTTCGGCCTTTCGATGCACTTCACCAAGGTCTTTACCATGGTGGGCATCACCAAGTACGCGGGATTGTTTGCCACGCAGACCGACGCGCTCGCGGCGCTGTAACTTTCAGTTTTGTTCCAGCGCAGTCGCCGCTCCGTTGTTAAAAGAAAGATCCCTTTCTTCTAATAATTCTTCTTCTCATTCAACAGAACTGCATAATGGAGGGCCTTCCCTCTATTGCGGTCCCTTGTCGCCTTTGGAGAAGAACGGGATGTGGAAAGGCTCTTCGGCCGTGGACGGCTTCTTCTGCTTGCTGTTGTTCTCCTGGCGCAGCACGGTGCGCTGCGAGTTGATGCACAACCAGCCGCCGCGCACGCGCTCAAACACGTGCGTAAAAATACCCTTCTCGTCCACTTCTGCCGAATTCACTTTGTGGTGCAGGGTATAGGTGCCATTGGCCACGGCGATATCGCCCAGCATGCGCACGGTGATCACCTTCTGCGTGAGGTACAACGACTTGTCCTGGGCGCTGATCACCTGCACCACTTGCTGGTTGCGCGTGGTCACGTCGCCCTGGGCGGACACGTCCACAAACAACGGTGAAAGCACCAGTTCCAGCGCGTACTGGTCGCGCCGGTCGACGGCGTCGGACCAGCTGTCTTCGATCTTCTGAAACTGCGCCACTTCGGGACTGACGTTGCTGGTGACGCCCGGCTCGGTCGTCGCCGCAGGGGCAGGCGCAGTCAAGTTGGGAGAAGAGGTCTGGGCGGCGGCAATACCGCACGCAAGCAGAAAAGCAAAAATGCAGGCAAGATAGCGCTTCATAAGCGGGATCGACTCCAACCCTCACAAAGGATGGCTCTTTCAAAATCATAGCTCTTTGACGCGGGAATGCGGCCGGTGGGGTTCGAAAAAGGGCAAGCTTTAGCTCCGCTCTCTCCGCTAGCCCCGCTGGTTTTTAAAGAAGGCCTTGCAGCCGGTCGGGACTGTGCAGCGTCAGGATGGAGTCTTCGATGGAGATCCAGCCTTCTTTGCGGAACTGCCCCAGTGTGCGCGTGACGGTCTCGCGCGTGGTGCAGGTCATCGAGGCCATCTCTTCGTGCGTCAGCAGCAATGGGAAGCGGTACTCGCCGGCTTCGGTATGCTCGCCGATCTGATGCGAAAGTTCGATGAGCAGCCGCGCCAGGCGGGCGGCCACGGTCTCGGCCAGCGCAATCCGGCAGGCGTCCTGCAATGCGAAACGGTACTCCTGGCAGATGCACTGCACGGCGCGCAACTGGGCTTCCTTGTGGCTGCGCAGGAAAGTGAGAAACCGCTCGCGCTCGACAGGGCGCAGTTGCGCCGGTGTCAGCGACTCCGCGGTGACCTCGTAAACCCCGTGCGAAAGCACCGCGTAGAGCCCCAACATGGAGCCGGGGCCGGCCACGCGCACGATCATGTGCCGGTCTTCCGCGCGGCCGGCGGTCAGCTTGAGATAGCCGCTGCAAATAAGATATAGACAGCGGGCATCTTCGCCCTGCGCAAAGAGCGAAGCCTGTGCAGGCAATGAAATGGTGCTGGTGGCAAGTTCCAGGTCAGCCAGGACGGCGCTGCCCAGGGAGCAAAACCAGCCGGGGCGGCGATTCGCGCAAGCCGCACAACCTAACGGAGATGACCGGCCCAAATGCCTTGGCCGGGTCTGCTCTTCCAATGTGAATTGCGTGTCCGCCATCGTCTTCATCTTCCGTTCTCTATCGATGCGGCCCGCCCTCCTGCCGTTCCCGAGCCCTGCTTGTCTCTTTGCTCGAGCTGCGGCTGGGGCCCCTGACGCCTGCCAATCCCGGGAAATACAGGCATCCAGATTGAGTTTGCTTGAGCCAGTTGGGCTTTGGATGTGATGGGCCTCACGTTTATCGGGGACATGAAAAGTGCTGTGATGGGAAGGATGGTTTCTTCTCCCGGCCCAAGCCGCAACTCGCTCAAGCGATGGGTATTCCACGTCCGGAACTGCGCTCCCACTGGGTGTGATGGACATCACCGCCCGTTGACACGACAAAACCTTAATCTCACGTGCATGTGGTGATGCTCCACACCGGCAAGATGCCGCCAATGGCTATCGGCGGTGCTCACGCTCACACGGAGAAAACACCACATTCAGCGCGGAATCGCTGCTGAGGTTGGTTTCAGGTTGTGCCAGGAAGTTCTCTTAAGGCGGTATTTTGCATGCATACAAATAGGCCGGTAACGCGGATGTTCGGTGCGGCTCCCGGAAAGCTATCGGGACTGCGAGTGTTTTTGATGTTCCTGCTGGGCGCGGGCCTCCTATGGGCTACGGCGCTGGGCGCTGCTCAGGCGCCAGCAGCCAAAGCCTCTAACGCGCCATCAACCGGGGCCGCGCACGCTGACTTTGTGGGCTCTGACACCTGCGCCACCTGTCACGACGAGGTGTCCAAGAAATTCGCTGCAAACCCTCACCAGAAGATGTTGCTTATGCCCGGGAATCACGAGGGCGTGACCTGCGAAAACTGTCACGGGGCGGGCAGTGAACACGTGGCCGGCGGCGGCGACGTGACCAAGATCTTCAACCCCATCAAGCACTCGGCCAAGGAAGTCGATGAAAAGTGCCTGAGCTGTCACGCCAATACGCATCCAGATTTTCTGCGCTCGCCGCACGCCAAAGCCAATGTGAGTTGCATCAGCTGCCACAGCATTCACGGCACAGACGTGCAGCCATCGCTCCACGTCACGGCCTTGCTCGGCAGCACAGCCTCCAGCACCACGTACAGTAAGGAGCGCGAGTTTCTGCTCAAGGCTCCGGAGCCCGTGCTCTGCTATCAGTGCCACGCCGAGAAGAACGCGCAGTTCAACATGCCCAACCATCACAAGGTGAACGAGGGCCTGGTCAAGTGCACCGATTGCCACGACGTTCACGGCACATTTGAGAGGAACAACGTCCGGTCGAGGAACGATTCCAATCAGATCTGCACCAAGTGCCATACCGATAAGCGCGGGCCGTTTGTCTACGAGCACACGCCGATCAAGGGCGAGGGTTGCATGGGGTGCCACACGCCGCACGGGTCGCAGAATGCCCGGCTGCTCAATATGCCGAACATCAACGTCCTGTGCAATCAATGCCACAGCCCGGTTGCGGCAGCTACGATCCATGGCCAGGGCGCGGGCTCCTCGGAGCTTGCTCCTTGCACCAGCTGCCATACCTACATTCATGGTTCCAACATGAATGTGGCATTCCTTCGTTAGGGATTATCGGGTCCGCGCCGCGTCCTGCCGGTTCATGCGGGATGCGGCGCAGATTCCAGGCAGAATTTGTACGCGGGTTCAAGGTTTTTGGGTAAGCGAAGTTTTATTCAAGTGAGGCTTCATATGAACATAATCGGCTGGTTTTCCAAACAGCAGCATTCTCCCGCAATGGCCCGGCGCATGGCCGGAATCGTTGGGGTTGCCATTCTACTTCTGATGACGGTCGCCGCTGTCGCGCAGGATCCGGCAACGCCGGCTCCGCCGCCCGAATCGCGGATGAGTATTCCCACCGGTTATTCGATGCATCAGGCGGTCGATTTCGGGGGGCGCATCAGCGACGCCGTGGGCAGCGGGGCCATGTACGACAACCTCGTTAACCTGAAGACTGGTCCGCGCATTCTGGGCCAAACCTTCGAGATGCATGCGCTCCCCACCAACAAGAGCCCGCTCGTCGACGATCTCACGGCTTTTGGTAGCGGCTTCGGCGGCGATCCCTACAATATCGTCAAGGTGGACGCCTCGAAGAGCAAGTACTATGAGTTCTCGGCCTTGTTCCGCCGCAGCCGCAGGTACTTCGATTACGATCTGCTCGGCAATCCGAACGTTCCGGGCGGGCAGACGATACCCATCGGGCCATCCACGGCGCCCACCGGCACCTACGTGTACCCGCAGGTGAGCCAGTCGCCCTTCTTGTTTAACACCGTCCGCCGCATGACGGACACCAGCCTGACCCTGTTTCCGCTGGCGACCTGGACCTTCCACATTGCCTACTCGAAGAACATCTCGCAAGGGCCGACCTACACGCCCAGCGGTTATCAGCTCGCGGGCTCCTACTCGATGGTCCTCGAGGAATACGCGCGCAACAGCACCGACGATATCACCGCGTCGATCGACTGGAAGCCCGTGCAGGGCACCAAGCTCACCTTTGAAGAGCAAGTGACCCACTTCAAGGGCGACTCTTACTTCACCCTGGGGCCGAACTACCTGAACGTGCAGGAGGCGGATGGGACGGTCGCCTCTCTGCTGACGAACTACTACAACCTGAACCCCTACGGCGTGAGTAGCTGCAACACCAACAGCATGGGAGCCGGCAATTACACCAGCTCGAGCAACTACACCCTGTTCACCGCCCCGCCCAACGGCGGGCCGCCCGTGATCAATCCGGCCTGCGCGGTCATGACCGGTTATCAGCGCTACCAGCCCACCCGCGTGATGTTCCCCACCGAAGTGCTGCGCCTGCAGAGCGCGACCCTCAAGAACATCTCGATGAACGGCGACGTGCGCTTCACCAACGCCAACATGTCGCTGCACAACTACTACGATGCCTTCCAGGGATTGTCCGGCACCAGCCGTTTCATCACTTACACCGGCAACGCCTCCGCGGAGCGGCAGGTGCTTTCTGCCGACTACGGTATTTCCTGGCAAACTTCCGATCGGTTCAGCCTGTCCGAGCAGATTAGCTTCTCGACCTGGCACCAGCCTGGCACGACCAATATGACGAGCGGCGTCACCTTGGCCACGCCAGCCGTCGCAAACGAAGAAACCATCAACTATTTGCCGCTGACATCGACGGCCCTCGCCACTGGTAAATCCACCTTTGAGGGCAGCGCCAACATCAACACGCCCGCCTTTGGCTACATGGGTCAGCTCTATGTGACCAATAACATCACGGGAACCTGGGACATCTCTCCGCGCACCACACTCGGGTTCACCTATCGCTATCAGAAGCACGATGTTGCCGAGGGTATTCCGCACAATGCGCCCTTACCGGTCGGCGACACAACCATCAGCGCCACAGTCGGCGGCGTGTTCGTCATGAATGAGAACGCCGGAATTCTGAACATCGCCACGCGCCCCGCCACCAACTGGGACCTCAACGGTTCGGTCGAAATCGGTTACGACGACAACGTGCTCACGCCGGTGTCGCCCCGCCAGTTCCGGCAATACCGCGTGCACACCGTTTACAAGCCGGCGCCCTGGGCCTCGATTTCCGGCGCCTACAACGACATGGAGAAGCACAACAATACCAATAACAATGCGGCCACCGCGGCAATCCCCGCCGCCTCTGCGCCCTACGAGGGACCGCTCGACTACGTCTCTTACAGCCGCGTCGGCAGCATCGCGGCATCGCTGTATCCCAACGAGCACTACGGCCTGGATCTCGACTACACCTACAGCGACGTCTACTCAGCCGCCAACATCTGCTTCGATAACGGCAATCAGGTGCTGAGCAACAAGCCGGGTGTCTACCCTGGCACCGCTACGGTGACCGCCAGCGGCGCGCCGAATCTCTGCGCCGGCGTCTTCACCCGCGGCTCAACGACTGAACTGGCAGACTGGTATGGCCGCGACTTCATGCACGCGCCCACCCAGTTCGGCATGGTCGCCCTATCCTGGGCTCCCACCACCAAGGCTCACTACGGCCTCGGTTATCGCCTCAGCTCCGTAAACGGCACCCGCTTCTTCAACGATGCACGCGATGTGAACGGTTCGCTGGTCTCCTCGTATCAGACGCCGTATTTGAATGCCTCCTATGCCTTGCGTCCGGGGTGGGTCGTGAAGGCCGAGTACGACTTCTTCGGCTATGGCGAAGGCGGTCCCGCAGGTCCGCAGCTTTGCAGCTTGTCGACCGACAACGGCGCGGTATCGGGAGCGGCTTCCACGGTTTCTCCCTGCACCAGCTTCACCGGCGTCACGGGTGTCACGGGGTTGACCGGGCCGGCCTGGGGCCAGACCGCGCCGCGCAACTTCCACGCCAACAATATCGTACTTGGATTGCATTACGAGTTCTGAAACAGACCGTGTGCCGTGGTTCGTGATTCGTGAATCGATCGCGAGCTTCAGGTAACGAACCACGAACTACGAGTCACGAGTCACGAATCACGGGAGTTCTACCATGAGCAAGACCATTCGCATGCAGTCAGCGCTGGCTGCGGTCATTCTGTTGTCCGGCGCGGTGGGCTTCGCCCAGACCTCTGGGGAAGCGACCTACAAGGCCAAGTGCCAAAGCTGTCACGGTGCGCAGGGCATGCCGAATCCGGGAATCGCCAAGGCTATGGGCGTCAAGCCGGCCAGCGATCCTTCGGTTAAGTCCCTGAGCGAAGCACAGATGATTACAGACACCGCCAACGGCAAGAACAAGATGCCGGCCTTCAAGGGCAAGCTTTCCGATGCCGAGATTAAGGCGTCGGTGGATTACTTCAGGACCTTTGCCAAGTAAGAGGGCGGTTTCTGAAGTAAAGCAAGGAAAAGTGCAAGTGCAAGAACCAGCCGGCGCGATCGTCGGACCCAAACCCTCGATCGCGCCGGTCTGCGTCCGTGAGTTCCTGTTACTATGGCCGATGCAGCACCAACGGCCGGTAACATGGGCCTGAAGGTTCCACAACAACCACGCGGCAAGCGCAGTTCTGCGTGTACGGGCCGGCAAACATCAAGGAGTTTTCGAATGACTAAATTGCTTCGTTCCCAAATTGTGCTGGCCGCAGCTGTATCGCTGGCTGGCGCCATGTGCTTCGCCCAGGACGGCGCAGCGACTTACAAAGCCAAGTGCGCCATGTGCCACGGCCCCACCGGCACGCCCAGCGCCGGCATGGCCAAGGCCATGGGCATCAAGCCCATTTCCGATCCATCGATACAAGCCCTCACTGTGGCTCAGATCTCCGCAACCGTGAAGAACGGCAAAGGCAAGATGAAGCCCATTGCGGGATTGACCGACGCGCAGGTAAGTGCTGTGGCGGCGTACTTCAAGAGCCTCAAGTAGATCCGAACCAGCGGTTGCATTGTTGTCGCGCTCGACTAAAATCGGCGCAGTAAACTGAGGGCGGGCTCGCCATTCCATGGCGGGCCCGCCTATGCATGGAGACTGAACCGACGTGTCGGCATTTCAAAAATTCCGCGAAGAATGGCTTCGTCCCGCGCTGTTTTTCGGCAACAACCCCATCAGCCTGGCTGGCGGCGCCATCACCACTGCCTCCGGCGTCACCATGATCAGCTACTGGCTGGCCGAACTCTCAGGCCATCTCAGTGACAATCCCTATCTGGGCATCATCTTCTTCCTGCTTCTTCCGGCTCTTTTCCTGCTGGGCCTGCTGCTCATCCCCATCGGCGTGTACCTGCGCCGCAGGGAATTGCGGAAGGCTGGTCAGATTCCCGCCGAATTCCCAAAGATCGATCTCAACGATCGTATCTTCCGCCACGGCATCGACATCGTGCTGGTGGCCACCATCGTCAATTTCCTGGTGGTCGCCACCGCCAGCTATCACGGCGCGGAGTACATGGATTCCCCGAAGTTCTGCGGCGCCTCCTGCCACGTGATGGCGCCCGAATACACGGCCTACCAGATCTCCCCGCACTCCCATGTGCCTTGCGTCGAGTGCCACATCGGCACCGGAGCCCAGGCCTATTTCAGCGCCAAGGTGAACGGCACAAAGCAGCTGCTTGAAGTTACGTTCCACCCGTTCGCGCCGCTGGCGCCCAAAATCATTCCCAACTATCCCACGCCCATTCCATCGCCGGTCACAAGTCTTCGTCCCGCGCGCTATACCTGCGAGGCCTGCCACACGCCCACGCGCTTCGACGGCGACAAATTGCTTGTCAAGTCATCGTTCGCCGACGACGAACAGAACACCGAGTCGCAGACGGTGCTCATCCTGCACCTGGGCGGCGTGGACTCGTTCTCGCAACGGAGCGGCATTCACGGCGTGCACCTGGGCCACATCGAATACATCGCCACCGATCCCACGCGCACTTCTATCCCATGGGTCCAGCGCACCAATTCTGATGGCACTCTGAACACCTATGCCGCCACGGCCCTCAACGGAGCGCAGCCCCAGGGCGAGCGGCGCGTGATGGATTGCATCGACTGTCACAACCGCGCGGCGCACACCTTTGTCACCGCAGGAGAAGCCATCAACAGCGCTATGACCGCAGGCGTAATCAGCCCCTCGCTGCCCTTCATCCACAAGGAGGGCTTGGCCCTGCTGAATGGCCCCTACACCAGCCAGGAAGAGGCGAAGGTCCAGATTCCTCAGCAACTCGAGGCCTTCTATCGCAGTCAGTATCCCGAGGTCCTCGCCCAAAAAGCGGCGCTGGTGAAGGATGCCGGACAGGAACTCTACCTCTTGTACAGCCAGAATGTGTTTCCGTACATGAAGGTCACCTGGGGAACCCATCCCAACCACATCGGGCACCAGGACTATCCCGGCTGCTTCCGCTGCCACGATGGCGACCACGTGGCCAAAGACGGCACCAGCATCACCCAGGATTGCTCGGCCTGCCATAACCTGCTGGCCGTCGAAGAAGCCAAGCCCAAGGTCCTTTCCGATCTCGGCATTCAATAACCACGATCCGGCGCCGCAAGGTGCTTTGAACTGTGCCCCATCCTTTTCGCGCTCTTTGCGAAAAGGGTGGGCGAATGTGCCGAGTCGGCAACTTGCCATTTCCGCCCGCGCTGAATCGAACCTGCCGCGGATGGCATTCTAGCTCCGCTAACTCCGCTAGCACCGCTAACTCCGCGAGCCCCTCCGTGTTAGGCTGACATTTCGCGCCCAGGAGCACGATCGCAGATGCATTCCAACCATCCTTTTCATTTCAATCTGGTTGCCGCGGCGCACGCCGCCATGATCGAGCACGGATTTCAGCCCGACTTTCCTCCCGGAACCGACACCGAACTGGCCGCAATCCAGGCGCAGCCCACCCTTACCGCAGCCGACGGCCTCGCCGACCTGCGCAATCTGCTTTGGTCCTCCATTGACAACGACACTTCAAGAGATCTCGACCAGATCGAGTGGGCCGAGCAGTTGCCCGACGGCCGCATTCGCGTGCTCGTCGGCGTGGCGGATGTCGACGCGCGCGTGCACAAAGGCACATTGCTCGATCGCCACGCGCAGAGCGAAACCACGTCGGTGTACACGGGCGTCGCCATCTATCCCATGCTGCCGACGGCTCTCTCCGAGGGCATTACCTCGCTCAATGAGAATGAAGACCGCGCCGCCATCGTCACCGAGTTCGCAGTGGATGCCGATGGCACCTCCACCGACGGCAAGGTCTATCGCGCCCTGGTACACAATCGCGCGCAGTTGGCCTATCCCAGCGTAGGAGCGTGGCTCGAGGGCACTGCCGCCGCGCCGCCCAAGGTGGCTGCCAGTGCCGAGCTCACGGCGCAGCTCAAGTTGCAGGACACGGCCGCGCAGCGCATGGGTGGCAACCGCTTCCAGCACGGAGCGCTCGATCTTGAAACCATCGAGACGCGGCCGGTGCTCGTTACCGATCAGATCATCGGCATTGCGCCCGTCCAGAAGAATCGCGCCACGTCGCTCATTGAGGAGTTCATGATCGCGGCCAACGGCGTCATCGCGCGCACCTTCGAGGATGCGGGCCTATCGTCGATTCGCCGCGTAGTGCGCACGCCCAAGCGCTGGGATCGTATCGTCGAATTAGCCAAGGCCAAGGGCTACACGCTCCCCGCCGAGCCCGATTCGAAGGCGCTCAACGACGTTCTGCTGGCAGAAAAGCAAAAGGATCCCGATCACTTTCCCGATATCTCGCTGACCGTCATCAAGCTCCTGGGCCCCGGTGAGTACATTCTGGTCAAGCCCAACCAGCCCTCGCCCGGTCACTTCGGCCTCGCCGTGCAGGACTACACCCACTCCACCGCGCCCAACCGCCGCTTTCCCGACGTAATCACGCAGCGGCTGCTCAAATCCTGGCTCACCCACTCCGCAGCGACCTACTCTGACGATCAGCTCGATGCCATCGCGGAACGATGCACGCTGATGGAAGACGGCGCGCGCAAGGTCGAGCGCGACATGCAAAAGCGCATCGCCGCCGTAGCGCTCCACCCGCACATCGGCCAGAGTTATCAGGCCATCGTCACCGGCGTGAACAACTATGGAACCTTCGTGCGCACCCTCGATCCGCATGTGGACGGCAAGCTGGTGCAAGGCGGCAAAGGTCTGGATGTCGGCGACAGGGTTACCGTCAAACTAATTTCCACCGATCCCGAGCGCGGGTTCATCGACTTTGCGGCCTGAAGCAATTCCACAATGGCGACACCCATCGCGTCCGTGCCCATCCTTTTCGCGCTTTTTGCGAGAAGGGTGGGAAAGCAAAAAGACCGGGCAAATCGATCCTGGAACCCGCATAAGGCTACTGTTTTTAATAATTTCCCTTGAAAAATCGGAGAAAACCGGACGCAGTCACCACTTTTGTGCGCGATTCTGGCCGGCAAAGGCGAATCATTGTGTCCCGCAACGGCGCAAATGCGTCTAACCAAAGGAAACTGTCGATTCTTCATGTAGAGCGAAGTGCTCGCATAGGCCCCGGTTGAACTGATCAATGATTCACGGCGTCCCCCATGCCGGTTTGCCCTCGAGGCAAGTCGCGCGGATCGGCTGCCGACCCTCAAAAAGGTGAATGAATGCCTTCAAGTTTTCGTCGAGTTGCTGTGCGGTTTTTCTTAGGGATGGCCTTTTTCGGTGTGACTTCTTGTCTCTGTGCGCAGGGCGTCGCCCCTGCAAGGCCTCCCGACACAGCCGCCAACTCGTCGGGGGCCGAGATTCCCGACGCGCCGGCGCCGCAAATTGAAGTAGCTCTTGCGGCCGATCCCCAGTCTGGGCAGGCGCAGAATCCTCAGCAGCCGGCCACCGATGCACCGGCGCAAAACACTTCAGGGCAAAGCTCGAGTCCGCAGCCGCCGGCCACAGGAACCGCTCCGGCTCCCCCACCTTCAGGTGGCTCCGCGCAAAGCGGCTCCAGCTCGCAGAACTCCGCGCAGCAGCCAAATTCAAAAGAAGCCCAACACCAGAAGGCCGAAGAAGAGGTCAAGGAGCAGGAACACCAGCGGATTGGGGGCATTGTGCCCACGTTCAACATGACCTACCATAGCGACGCTGTCCCCCTCTCTCCCGCGGAGAAATTCCAGCTCGAATTCCGTGCCGCCATCGATCCTTACACGTTTTCCATCGCGGCGATTGTCGCCGGAATTGGCGAGGCCGAAAAATCGAACTCCGGCTTCGGCTGGGGCCCCAAAGGTTACGGAAAACGCGTCGCCGCCGCATACGCGGATAACGTCATCGGCAACACGCTCGGAAACGCGGTTTTGCCTTCGATCCTCCACCAGGACCCGCGTTACTACCGTCTCGGCCACGGCACTATCCGTCATCGTTTACTTTATGCCCTGTCTACCACCGTGATCTGCAAGCACGATGGCACCGGCAAGTGGGAGCCGAACTACTCGAATATCGGTGGAAACATCCTTGGCGGTGAGATCTCCAATCTTTACTATCCCGACAACAGCAAGAGCAACTTCGGCCAGACTATCGGCAACGGCATGACTGTCACCGCGGAGGGCGCCTTTGGCTCAACCCTCGAGGAGTTCTGGCCAGATATCTCGCGGAGGTTCTTCCACAAAGATCCGACCCACGGCCTCGATGCGCAGGCGCGCGCGGACGACGCTGCCGCAAAGCAGAAAAAGCAGCAGGAGGAGGACCAGGAGCATCCACAATGAGTATCGCAAGCAAATTCCGCTTCGCAAAACAGTGAGAACCGATATGAAATGCTGCACCTGTCTTCTTCAGGAGATCCTCCCCATGGCCTCGATAATGCGTTCCCGGCACTTATTTTTTCGTCTCTCTATTTCATTCGGAGTTCTCGCTGTTGCGCTGATGACCGGCCTCGCTGCCGGTACACGCCTTTCAGCTCAGCAGGCCGAAACTGACAATTCTCCATCAGCCGTTCTCACGGCCTCGACGGCCGCAGTTCCCGCGTCGGATTCGGCCCAGGAGGCGCCTGCTTCTGCGCAACAATCTTCCAGCAGCAATGGGTCGGCATCGCAGAATCAGCCGGCACAAACTACGCAGGGGGATTCAGCTGGCCAGCAAACCAAGCGCATCCTCGGCATCATCCCTAACTTTCGCGCTGTCAGCACGGACGAAAAGCTGCCTCCCGAGACCATTAAAGATAAGTTCATGAGCGCCACAGAGGATTCGTTCGATTACTCCTCCATCTTCTTCCCGGCGGTCATTGCGCTCTACAACATGGACGAGCGCACAACGCCCCAGTTCCATGAGGGCGCGGCCGGCTACGCGCGCTATTTTTGGCATTCCGCCGTCGACCAGACCAGCGAAAATTATATGGTCGAGTTCATTCTTCCCACCTTTACCCACGAAGACTCGCGCTACTATACCCTCGGCCGCGGCGGATTCTTCAAACGCACGGGTTATGCCCTCAGCCGCGCCGTCGTCACCCGCTCCAACTCGGGAACTGAAGTCTTCAACATCAGCGAGATCTTCGGCGCCGGTGCTTCCGCAGGCGTCTCGAACCTCTATTACCCTTCTGCCTCGCGGTCCGTTGGAAACACCATGTCGGAGTGGGTCGAGGACGTTGGGATCGACGCCGGCACCTTCTGGTTCAGGGAGTTCTGGCCCGACATCAACCGCCATGTATTTCACAACAAATACATCAACGCTCCGGCGGAACGTTAGAGCGGTTCTCCGGTTCTGCGCTCACTTCCGCTTGGAATGCAGCGTATGGTTCGGCGGGAACGGCCGGCGCGGCGAATAATAAATCGCCTTGGCGGGAATGGAGAGCGTCTCGCGCTCCGGGTAACGCAACGCCGTCAGGTGTCCTCCATAGGCGCATCCGGTATCGATATTGATGGTGTTGTTCAGCCACAACGGCTCGCTCACCGGCGTGTGCCCGTGCACCACCAGCGCCTTGCCGCGATACTCCGCCGCCCAGACTCTGCGGACCGGCAAGCCCACCGCATCTTTTTCGCCTGTCAGATCGCCGTGCAGAGCAAAAGCGCGCGCCGCGGCGGAAGAACGGCCCTGCAACGCTTCCTTCAGCCCCGCATGTGCAATCACAAGCCGGCCTTCATCCAGCACCAGGTGGCTGGGCAGCTCATGCAGAAAATCCAGCACCGCGACGCGAAAGCTTTCCGGCTCCGCGGCCAGTTGGTCCAGCGTCCGCGCCATCCCGCGTGTCACCCGGGCAGCGCCGCCCCGCAGCACCCGCACCAGTTCGGCATCGCGATTGCCTGCAATGCAAAGCGCCGTGCCTGCGCGCGCCATGCCCATAGCCAGCCGCAACACTCCCGGTGCAGCCGGGCCGCGGTCTACCAGATCCCCCACAAAAGCCAGTGTCCGTCCGTCCGGCGGAGAAACCGCAAATTCCTGGTCCACCCGCTCCACGCGGTAGCCCATGGCCTGCATCAGAGCCAACAGTTCGTCCAGGCAGCCGTGCACATCGCCCACGACGTCGAACGGCCCGCGCGCCTTGCGCAAGGCCACTGGATTTCGCATTTCGACAAGCCGATGCAGCAGAGCGGCTTTCCGCTCCGCAGCCGGCCGTGCCTTCTTCCCGCGCCGGGTCATTATCTAATAGTCTAGGGCAGAGCAACCCATGCAATGTTTCTGCGGTATGATTCCTGCGACGTAAAAACGCCGCCGGGTCGCCGCTGCAATGTGCCGCCCCGGCGCTGAAAGATGAGGCAATTCATGGACAATTCCGCGCTATTCACCTTCTTTCTCATCGTTGCCGCCATCGTGGGCCTCTTTGTGCTCATCACGGTGATTAAAACCATGTACACCGTGCGCACCTACACTGCCGGCATCGTGGAGCGCTTCGGCAAGTACAACCGCATCGCGCGCCCCGGCCTGCAGTTTCTCGTGCCCTGGTGCGAAACCGTGCGCTTCATCGATCTGCAGGTGCGCCAGGTCGCGGTCAACGTCGAAACCAAAACCAAAGACAATGTCTTTGTCACCATTCCAGTCTCCGTGCAGTACCAGGTCGTCGAGGAAAAGGTTTTTGACGCTTACTACAAGCTGAGCAATCCGCAGGCCCAGATTGAGAGCTACGTCTTCAACTCCATCCTCGGCCACGTGCCCACGCTCACCCTCGACGAGGCCTTCGAGCAGATGCAGCAGATCTCCGTCGCCGTCAAAAAAGATCTCGACGAAGTGATGGACACCTTCGGCTACAACATTCTGCGCGCCCTGGTCACCGACATCGTTCCCGACGCCAAGGTAAAGGCGGCCATGAACGACATCAACGCCGCGCAGCGCGAGCAGATCGCGGCCCAGGCCCGCGGCGAAGCCGACAAGATTCTCAAAGTGAAGCAGGCCGAAGCCGAAGCCGAATCGAAGGCCCTGCAGGGCGACGGCGTGGCCCGTCAGAGGCAGGCGATTATCAAGGGCCTGCAAGCCTCGGTCGAACAATTCAAATCCGCCGTCGAAGGCTCAACCGCGCGCGACGTCATGGCCATGGTTCTCCTCACACAGTACTTCGACACGATGCGCGAAGTCGGCGTGATGGGCAAGTCAGCGACGATTTTCCTGCCCAGCTCGCCGGGCACGGTGAACGACCTGATGACGCAAATTATGGCGGGGTTCCAGGCGACGAAACCGCAGTGACGGGAAACAAGGGGCCCAGAACTGGTTGCATAAATCCATTTTTGAAAGGGCACGGCTAAACAGGCTGCGGAAAAGCTCGATTCAAGGGGCTTTGTGACAAGTGCACGGCTTTAGCCGGGCCGATAAAGTCATTAGAGTGAGTTGGGCTTTAGCCCCTGGGGGACGTTTTTCAATCGGCCCCGACGATTTATGCAACCGGCTCAAGGGACCAATGGACCAAGGGAACAAAGGAATCAAAGACAGACTTGTCATCCTGAGTGAAGGCCTCCGTTCGCGGCAGCGAACGGAGGCCGAAGTCGAGGGACCTGCGGTTGCATTTCCTGTTTCAGCGGTCGCCCCAAATTCGGGTGCCTGTAGAAGGTCAAGAGGTTGTTCCGTAGTCGGAGCGGCTGATGGGCGGCTTGTAGTTGAGGCTACCATGGGGTCTTTGGCAGTTGTAGTAGTCGTTCCATGACTGAAGATGGAGG